>Ga0066710_100002698_pt1 | contig 14528 bp, 4 predicted proteins | sample GraSoiAngelo_159_FD_79666 | JGI IMG/M metagenome (GOLD analysis project Ga0066710, IMG submission 79666) | Grasslands soil microbial communities from the Angelo Coastal Reserve, California, USA - 14_1009_16_40cm | ecosystem: Environmental > Terrestrial > Soil > Grasslands | place: USA...
ATCTTGCCTCGATCGCCGAGGCGCGGGCGCTCGCGCGGCGCGCGCGGGCCGCGGCCCCCATCCTCGCCGAATTCTCTCAGGAACAGATCGACGCGGTCATCGATGCGATGGCGGCCGCCGCCACGGCACAGGCGGAAGCGTTCGCGCGGCTCGCCGTCGAGGAAACCGGCTACGGCGTCGTCGCCGACAAGATTCAGAAGAACCTCTTCGGATCGGAGAAGGTCTACAAGTTCATCCGCCCGCAGAAAACGGTCGGCGTCATCCGGCGGCTCGAGGATCGCAAGGTCGTCGAGATCGCCGAACCGTTCGGCGTCGTCGCGGCGATCGTGCCGTCCACGAACCCGACCTCGACGGCGATTTACAAGATTCTCATCTCGCTGAAAGCACGCTGCCCCATCGTCATCAGTCCGCACCCCGCGGCCGTGCGCTGCATCACGCGCGTGGCCGAAGTCATGAACGAGGCGGCGCGACGTGCCGGCGCTCCCGAAGGCGCGGTCAACTGGATGACGACCGTCACGCTCGAGGGCACGCAGGAGTTGATGAAGGCGCGCGAGGTCGCCGTCATCCTCGCAACCGGAGGCATGGGGCTCGTCCGCGCGGCGTACAGCGCCGGCAAGCCGGCGTACGGCGTCGGTCCCGGCAACGCGCCCGCGTTCATCGAGCGGACTGCTGACGTCCAGAAAGCCGTGCGCGACGTCGTCACCGGGAAGACGTTCGACAACGGCGTGCTCTGCTCGTCGGAGAACTCCGTCGTCGTCGACGCGCCGATCGTGGACGAGGTGAAGCGGGAGTTCATCCGGAACGGCGGCTACTTCATGTCGCCCGCCGAGCAGGACGCGGTCGCGAAGGTGCTCGTCAGCCCGCAGCGGCTGCCGAACCCGGCGCTCGTCGGACGGGCTGCAACGTACATCGCGCAGCAGGCCGGCATCACGGTCCCGCCGGAAACCCGTGTCCTGCTCGCGGAGCTCAAGGGAGTCGGCCGCGATTACCCGCTCTCGATCGAGAAGCTCTGTCCCGTCCTTTCGTTCTACGTCGTCGCGGACTGGCGCGAGGGATGCGAGCGCTGCAAGGAGATCCTGCGGTACGGCGGCATGGGTCACACCATGTCGATCCACTCGCGCAACGAGCAGGTCATCCTCGAATTCGGGTTGAAGAAGCCGGCGTACCGGATCGTCGTCAATACGCCGACGACGCACGGGTCGATTGGGTTGACGACGGGTCTCGACCCGGCGATGACGCTGGGGTGCGGCGGCTACGGCGGCAACATCACGTCGGACAACATCGCGCCGCGCCACCTGTTGAACATCAAGCGGCTGGCGTACGAGGTGACGCCGGCGGTGACCCAGCGCCCAACCTCGTCGGCATCGCAACCGGCGACCGCCGGCGCCGCACTGCCCCGCCCCCCCGCTGCCCCGCCGGCGCCGGCCGGCATCGCGGCGGACACGCTCGCAAGGCGGATCGACCAGTTCCTCTCGACGCGGGGGTACGTCGCCGCGCAGGCTGCGGCGACGCCGCCGTCAAGCCATACGCCGCCGGTAAAAAGTTCCGGCCCGGAGCCGGCCGGTGTCGAAAAAGCCGTCGACTTCGTGTGCGAAGAAGACGGTCGGCAGGCGCTCCGGCAGGGTCGCAAAAGTGTGATCGGAGAGCGGTCGATCGTAACTCCAGCGGCGCGAGACCTCGGCGAGCAGCACCGGCTGTTCATCCAAGCGGCGTGGAGACCGTGACTTCCCGTCGCTCGCTCTCGCGCGGCAACTCCTCGCCGCTTCTTATTGTTGAGTCTACTGACCTTACCGTTGACCGCCGATAGCTCGGGTGGTAAGCTGACGGCCCCGGCAATTTGAGGGTCGCCGCTCCGAGCGGACCGAGCGAACGGCAAATCTCCCGTCTCGACCGGGAGGTCTGCGCGAAGACCAGTCGGTTTCTGCGTCTGATTTCGACCTCAACAGGGCACTGGGCTTGCAGGACCGCGAGGTCATGCATATGCCGGAAGCTCTTCTGGGAGCGCCAATGATCGGCACGCGTTCATGGCTCGCGACGGTGACGGCAGCCGGCGTATGCGTCGGGATCGTCGCGTGTGGCGGCAACCCGAAGCCTCAAAGCCCCGCGCCGGTGGCCGCGGCCCCGGCCCCGATTAGCGCCGCCCCCTCGCTCGCGGTCCCCGCGGCCCCGGTCATCGATCCGATTTCGACCCTCATCGAGGCATCACGCCGTCATTTCGAGACCGGCGAGCGGGAGCTGAAGGCCGGGCACCTCGACAAAGCGCGGGAAGCGTTCGATTCCGCGGTCCAGGTGCTGCTCGAGTCGCCGTACGGTGCGCGGTCCGATGCTCGTCTGCGGGAGCATTTCGACCGGCTGATCGACCGGATCAACGCCTACGAGATGACGGCGCTCGCCCAGGGAGACGGCTTCAGCGAGAAGCGATACGAAGCGGCCACGATCGACGAGCTGCTGTCGAAGGCGACGACGTTCGCGGCGCCGCTTCCGGCGCCGGAGACCACCCAGGCGGTCGCGGCGGACCTGCAGTCGTCGGAACACGACATCCCGATCCCGCAGCAGCCGAAGGTCCTGTCGTACGTCGAGCTGTTTCAGACGCGGCTTCGCGATTACATCCAGGACAGCCTCCAGCGCGGCTCGAAGTACCTGCCGATGATTCAGAACGTCTTCCGCGCCGAAGGGCTGCCGCTCGACCTCGCCTACATTCCCATCATCGAAAGCTCGTTCAAGACCAACGCCCTCTCGAAGAAGAGCGCCAAGGGGCCGTGGCAGTTCATGAAGGCGACGGCGAGGGAGCACGGGCTGAAGACGGACTGGTTCGTCGACGAGCGGTCGGACCCGGAAAAGGCGACGGAAGCCGCCGCGAAGTACCTCAAAGCGCTGAGCAAGATGTTCGACGGCGACTGGGATCTGGTCCTGGCGGCGTACAACGGCGGCCCCGGCCGCGTGCAGCGAGCGATGCGGCGCGGACGCAGCGATGATTTCTGGAGCCTCGCGACGAGCTCGCGGTACCTGCCGCGCGAAACGCGCGAGTACGTGCCGATGATCTTCGCGGCCATGATCATCGCGCGCAACCCGGTTCAGTACGGATTCGAGGTCGCCTCGCAGGATCCGATCGCGTACGACAAGGTCCCGATCCCGCGCGCGATCGACTTGCGCCGCGTCGCTGAATGGGCGGGCACGACCGTCGACGAGATCCAGACGCTCAACCCGGAATTGCGCCGCTGGACGACGCCGCTCAAGTATCCGAACTATGAGGTGAAGGTGCCGGTCGGCACCGCGGAGCGGCTGCAGGCGAAACTCGCCGACGCGTCGCCGAGCGAGTTCGTCGCGCTGAAGTGGTATACCGCGCGCAAGGGAGAGACGCTGCTGTCGATCTCCCGCAGGCTCGGGGTCAGCCGCGGCGATCTGGCGGAAGCGAATAATCTGTCGGTCAAATCGCGCGTGCGTCCCGGACAGGACTTGATCATCCCGCGCGCGCCGTCGACGCTGCTCGCCGCCCGCACCGAGCGCGCGGCGCCCGCGCAGGTCGCATCTCGATCGCTCGCCTCGTCGGCTGAAGCGCCCGAGAGCCGGATCTCCGAACACCCGCACGTCACGGCGCAGGTGTATCGCGTGAAGCGCGGCGACACGCTGTTCTCCATCGCACAGCTCTTCGACACGACGGTGGCGAAGATCAAGTCGTGGAACGGGCTGCGCGGAAACATCATCTCGCCGGGCACGCGATTGAAGATTTTTGCATCCCGCGCGCGCTAGAGCGCGGCACTTTCTGCGATCCTCTCGACGGCGCCGGCAGTCCGGCGCCGTTTTTCTTTGTGTTTTGACGCGCCGGCCCGCGCGCCCGCGGCTTGCAGTGACGGAGCCGTGCTCGCCTGCGTCCGCACCGCCGCCGTCTTCGGGATCGAGGCGGCCCCCGTCCACGTCGAGGTGGACGTGTCGTTCGGCTTCCCCGCGTTCAACATGGTGGGCCTTCCCGACGCGAGCGTGCGCGAAAGCCGCGACCGGATCCGCAGCGCGATCCGCAACTCCGGCTTCGAATTCCCGGCTCACCGCATCACCGTCAACCTCGCGCCGGCGGACGTGCGCAAGGCGGGATCGTCATTCGATCTGCCGATCGCGTTGGGCGTGCTCGCGGCGTCGGGCGCCATCGCGCGCCGCGACATCGACGACGTCCTCGTGCTCGGCGAGTTGTCGCTCGACGGCGGAATCCAGGCGGCGCGCGGCGTCCTGCCGATCGCGGCGGAAGCGCGGAGGCGCGGCTTCCCGGGCCTCCTGCTCCCGGTCGCGAACAGCCGCGAAGCGGCCGTGGTGTCGGACCTCAAGTTCTTCCCGGTCCGCTCGCTTCAGGAAGCCGTCGACGCGCTGAACGATCCGAAGCCGGTGACGCTGACCGCGGAGGCGGCCGTCGACGGGATCGAGCGCGTGCACGGCGACTTCGCCGAAGTCCGCGGCCAGGCGCTGGCGCGCCGGGCGCTCGAGATCGCCGCCGCCGGCGGCCACAACGTGCTGCTCATCGGCCCTCCGGGATCGGGCAAGACGATGATGGCGCGGCGGACGGCGGGGATTCTGCCGCCGCTCACGTTCGACGAGGCGCTGGAGGCGACCGCGATCCACTCCGTCGCGGGGCTGCTCGCGCCCGGGGCGGGACTGCTGCGCGCGCGGCCGTTCCGCGCGCCGCACCACACCGTTTCCGACGTTGCGCTCGCGGGGGGCGGCCCGTTCCCGCGTCCCGGCGAAATCAGCCTCGCGCACCACGGGGTCCTGTTCCTCGACGAGATGCCGGAGTTCACTCGCCACGCGCTCGAGGTGCTTCGCCAACCGCTCGAGGATGGCGTCGTCCGGATCGCCCGCGCGCAGCGTACGGCGGTGTTTCCCGCGCGGTTCATGCTGATCGCCGCGATGAACCCGTGTCCGTGCGGCTACCTGGGGGATCCGCGCCACACGTGCCGCTGCACGGCGCAGCAGGTCGCCCGCTACGCGGGGCGCGTGTCGGGACCGCTGCGCGATCGGATGGACCTCACCGTCGACGTCGCGTCGCTCCCCATACAGGACCTGGCGTCGGCGGATGAAGGCGAGCCGTCATCCGTGATCCGCGCCCGCGTCGTCGAGGCGCGCGAACGGCAGCGCGCGCGAGCCGCGACGCTCGGCGCCGTCAATCCGCGGTTGGTCGGAACGGCGCTCCGCCGCGCGGTGCGGGCCGACGCGGAGGCGCTTCGTCTGTTGAATGGCGCCGCCGAGCGCCTCGCGCTCACCGCCCGCGCCTACGATCGCGTGCTGCGCGTCGCGCGGACCATTGCCGATCTCGCCGCGAGCGACGACGTGGTTCGGGACCATGTGGCGGAGGCGCTGCAGTTCAGGGGGACGTAGCGAGCATTCCGGCCTTCGGCCGCGAAGCGCCTGCGGCGCGCAGCCGCTGCCACCACCCCGCGCCAGGTCGTACGCATCCTCGCCCTCCCCTGTTCGTGAGTGCGTAACTGTATATCCGATCCGCGGCGCGAGCGGTCACGACGCGTCAGCGTACGAAGATTGGCACGATGCGTCGCTGGTTGAACGTGTGCGTGACCGAGCTGTGAACGTAGACCACCAGGATGTAGTCGCCAACCGGAACGCCCGCCGCGACCAGGTGGAAGCCGGCATTGAGAAATCGGCCGCCGAAATATGCGGCGATGTCGCCGCGCGCATCGCCGGTGACGGCGGCGCCGAGGAAGCGCGGCGCGTTCACGATCCCACCGAAGATGACCGGATAGGCGTAGATGTGAATGGCATCGACGCCAGAGTCGCTCGTCGAACCTTCCTGCAGCGCCCAGCCCGCAATCGTGAACGTGGAGGGAACGAACCCGTTGACGATGGGGACGTCAACGAAGACGCGATTGAGCGGTGCGGGCGCGGCGACGAAGACGCCGCCTGCGAACGACGCGCCGTAGGCAAACAGTCCGGTCAACTCGGCGCCGGTCAGGCCGTCCCACACGCGCACGTGCGGACCGCCGCCCGCTCCGGGTGCGGTCACGATGTCCGCGTGTCCGTCGTGGTTCACGTCGGCCGCCGCCACGCGCACGCCGCCGGCGAACGATGGGTCGTACGCAAAGAAGCTGCGGATCGCCGCACCCGTCGCGCCGCTGTAGACGCAGACGTGGGGACCGCCGCCCGCGTCCGCGCCGGTGACGACGTCCGCCTTGCCGTCGCCGTCCACGTCCCCGCTGGCGACCCACAGACCTCCCGCGAAAGTCGGCGCATACGCGAAGAAGCTCGCGAGCACGGACGAATCGTACCCGCTGAACACCTCGACGTGAGGCCCGCCGCCGGGTCCGGCTCCGGTGATGATATCGGCATAGCCGTCGCCGTTGACGTCGCCGGCCCCGACCCGCACGCCGCCGGCGAAACTGGGCGCATACGCGAGAAAACTGTAGAGGACTGCGCCGCTGGCGCCGCTGAACACTCGAACACGAGGCTCGCCGCCGCCGGCGCCGACGATGATATCGGCGAACCCGTCACGATCCACGTCGCCCGCGGCAACGAAGAGTCCGAGGTTGTAGCCGGCGGTCTCCGCGGCGAATTCGCTGAGCAGCGCATGTCCCGCGCCGTTGTACACCCGTATGTTGGGTCCGCCGCCAGGTCCTTGCGCGGTGATGATGTCGGCGATGCCGTCGCCGTTCACGTCGCCGAGCGCGACGCGCACGCCGCCGGTGAACAGCGGATCGAACGCATCGAATCCCGTGTCGAGGCTCGCCGGCCCGACTTCGGGCGCGAACGTCTTTACGCGCGGATCGCCGGCCGCGTCCGGCCCCGCGCCGGTTGCGACGGGCGTCGCGCGATTCACGTTCACGGCGTACCCGCGCGACGCCGAGCAGCCGCCCGTATCCTGCGCGAGGACCGTGAACTCGAACGCGCCGAGCGACGTCGGCGTGCCCGTCAGGCCCGCGCCGTTGAACGACAGGCCCGACGGCAGCGCGCCGCTCTGCAGCGAATATGTGACGGCCCCCAACGCGCCGCTCGTGGTCAACGGCTGCGAGTACGAATAGTTCAACGCCGCAGACGACAGTTGCGCCGGCTGAATCGCCAACGGCCCGCATGGCACGATGAGCGTCGCGTGCGCCGCGACCCCGGTCCCCGCTTCGACCGAAGTCACCGGCGTGGTCACGTTGTTCTTCGTGCCGTGTCCGGTGACGGTGACGTCCACGCCGAGGCCGCATTCGGCCCAGGTGTTGGCGGGCGCCGTGATGGTCACGCCGGAGAGACTGATCGTCGACGAGCCTGGGACGGCAGTCACGGTTCCTGACCCGCACCACACCGACAGGTTGCTGGGGTTCGCCACGACGAGCCCCGGCGGAAGCGGATCGGTGAAGCCAACCCCCGTCAACGTCGTTCCGGGAACCAGGTTGGAGATGTGGAAGAAGAGGCGCAACGTGTCGTTCACGTTCGCCGTCGTCGCAGTCGTCACGCCACTGAAGAACTCCTTGTAGAATCCGGGTGGGCCGATCACTCTCAGCGTCGCCTTGGACGGCGCGCTGAGAACGGCGTTGTCGGACCAGACCCTGACGCTGTTGTCCCACGCCCCCCAACTCGTGCCGACGACGTTCACGGAAAACGTGCAGGTGCCGTTGGCCGCGATCGTGCCTCCCGTCAGATTGAGGGCGCCGGAACCGGCGCCGCCGAGGAGACTTCCGCCGCACGGAACGCCTGAGACTCCCCACGGCGTGGCCGCCTGCACTCCGAGCGGCAGGGAATCGTTGAACCCGACGTTCACAAGCGTCGTGCTGGTATTTGGATTGTGGATGGTGAACGTCAGCACTGACGTGCCGTTTACATTGATGGTCGAGGGAGAGAAGCCGGTCGAGACCGTTGGCGGATCGATGATGGTCGCTTGTGCGGCCACGTCCACGGCCCGGCACACGCACAGCAGAATCACCACCGCTGCTGCACCGCCCTGACCTGTCGACATGCGGCTCATGCTTCCCCCCTGTCACCGCTGCCCGACTATTCAGACAACAGGACGGAATCGGCGAAGAGACGCCAGGCGGCCGACGTTAAATGTGTGTGAAATGTTCCCGTTGAGCGGTCGGAACGACGACCGCGCGCTCCTTGGTCACTGCACGGTAATGCGAATCACGGCCCGCTGGTTGAACGTCTGCGACACCGAACTGTGCACGTACACGACGAGGTAGTAATCACCAGCCGCCAGGCCGCTGGCGTTCAGGTGATAGCCGGATTTGAGGTAGCGTCCGCCGTAGAACGCCGCGACGTCCGCCCGCGCGTCGCCGACCGTCGCGACGCCGAGGAAGCTTGGCGCGCCGCCGGCGACCGGGAACGCCCAGATGTGGATCGTGTCAACGCCGGTTCCCGCGGGCGCGAGCTCCTGCAGCGCCCACCCCGACACGGTGAAGGTCGACCCGACGCTCCCGCCAGCCGGCGGGCCGTCAATGGTCATCCGGCTGATCGGCGCCGCGGCTCCGACGAACACGCCCGCGGCAAACGACGGCGCGTACGCGAACAGCCCGACGAGCTCCGCGCCCGTCGCGCCGTCGCGCACCCGCACGTGCGGACCGCCGCCGGGTCCGGGCGCCGTGATGATGTCGGCACGTCCGTCGTGATTGACGTCTGCGGCAGCCACACGCACGCCGCCGGTGAACGACGGATCGTACGCGGGGAACGTGCTCGCGACCGTGCCGTCGCTGCCGCGGAAGACGACGACGTCCGGTCCAATGCCCGCATCCGGACCCGTGACGATATCGGCGAGCCCGTCGCCGTCGACGTCGCCGGCCGCCACGAACACGCCACCGGTAAATGACGCGGAATACGCGAAGAAGCTGCGGAGCACCGACCCGTCGTATCCGCTGAACACCTGCACGTGCGGACCGCCTCCCGGACCCGGCGCGGTGATGATGTCGGCATAGCCGTCGCCGTTCGTATCGCCCACCGCGACGCGGACGCCGCCCGCGAACGACGGCGCATACGCGTTGAAGTTCCGGATGACCGCGCCCGTGGCTCCACTGAAGACCTGGACCTGCGGACCCGCGCCGGCGTCGAGGCCGACGACTATGTCGCCGAACGCGTCGCTGTCCACGTCGCCGACCGCGACGAACAGCCCGCCCGTGAACGTCGCCGGCCCGGCGACGAATTCGCGCAGCATCATGTGGCTGACGCCATCGAAGATCCGTACGACCGGCGCGCGCCCAGGCCCGGGCGCCGTCACGATGTCCGCCACGCCGTCGCCGTTGACGTCCCCCACCGCGACGCGAACGCCGCCGGCGAACGCCCCCTCGTACGCGAAGAAGCCTCCGTCGAGCGTGCCCGCCCCGAACCGCGGTACGAACGATCGGACGTGCGGGCCGCCGCCCGCGCCCGCCCCGGTCGCGGCGAGGATCTCGTGATTCACCTCGAGGTCGTAGGTTCGCGTTCCCGTGCAGCCTCCCTCGTCCGTCGCCAGAACGGTGAAGTGGAACGATCCGAGCGCCGTCGGCGTGCCTGCGATCCCGCTTGCGTTCAGCGTCACGCCCGGCGGGAGGATCCCTGATGACTTCGTATACGCCGCCGCCCCGAACGCGCCCGTCGTCGTCAGCGCCTGCGTGTACGGCTGCTGCAGCGACGCCGCCGGCAGCAGCAGCGGCTGAATCGCGATCGCGCCGCAGGGGACCGTGAGCGTGGCGGTTGCCGCGTTGCCTGGTCCGCTCTCCGTCGCGCCGCCGTTGCCCGTGATGTTGTTCTTCGTTCCGCCGCCCACCGCCTTCACCGTCACACTGAACACACACGTCGCCCCGGCGGCAAGGCTCCCGTTCGTCAGGCCGACGGTGCCGCTTCCGGCGAGGGCTGTAATCGTTCCCCCGCACCCGCCGATCAGACCGTTCGGGGTCGCGACGACGAGACCGGCCGGCAGTGAATCGCTGAATGCGACCCCCGACAACGCAAGCCCCACGTTCGGGTTGTAAATCACGAACGTCAGCGTCGTCGCCGCGTTCAGCGCGATCGAGGGCACGCCGAACGTCTTCGCGATCGACGGCGGTCCGAAGACGGACAGCGTCGTGTTCACAGGACTGCTGACGCCGCCTTCGTTCGATACCGTCCAGGCAGCATTCACTTTCAAGCCGGGCGTCGCCGCTCTGACGTTCAGCGAGAGCGCGCACGTTCCCGCCGCCGCCAGCGACACGCCCGACAGATTCACAAACGACGAACCTGGCGGCGCGCTGACCGTTCCGCCGCACGTGCTCAGGAGTCCGCTCGGCGATGCGATCACCACACCCGGCGGCAGGATGTCCACGAAGCCGACTCCGGTCAACGCGGTTCCGTTCGTATTCGACAGCGTCGCCTGAAGCGACGTCGTCGCGCCCACGGGGATCGACGGCGGTGAAAAGGCCATCGAGATCGTCGCCGGATTCACGACCGTCAGCGAGGCACTCGCAACACCGCCGATCCCGCCGTTCGTCGACGAAACATGATACGTGGTGTTGACGTAGCTTCCGCCGGATGTTCCGGTCACATTCACTATCAGCGTGCAGGCGCTCGCGGGGGCGAGCGTCACAGCGCTCAGGTCAATCACACTCGATGCTGCGAACAGCGTTCCGCCGCAGGTCGTCGCGGCGCCGTTCGGCGTCGCGACCGTCAAACCGGTCGGCAAGTTCTCGGAAAACGCGATTCCCGTCAACGGATCCAGATTCGCGGCGGGGTTCGAGATCGTGAACGTCAGGCTCGTAACGCCGCCCACGGGAATCTGCGCCGCGCCGAACGCCATCGTCAACGAGGGGGGCGCCTCGACTTTCACCGTATCGTTGGACGTATTGCTCGGGCCGGTCTCGTTCGACGTGATCGGTCCCGCCGTGACCGTCTGTAAACCGGGCGCCGTGGGCGCCACGCTTACCCTCAAGCTGCAGCTCATGAACCCCGTCATCGATGCGCCGGAAAGACTGAAGACATGCGTGCCGGCCGTCGCCGTAATCGTGCCGCCGCCGCACGTTCCGGTCACACTGCTCGGCGTGGCAATCACCAGGCCGTCCGACAGCGTCGCCGTGACTCCAACAGCGTTGATGGTGACCGCATTGTCCGAATAGATGTCGAGAATCAGGAGCACCTGCGAGCCCAGGGGGATCGCGTGCTGGACGAAAAACGCGTTGAGCGTGGGCGGCACGACGACGGTGATGAATGCCATCACCGGCGTGCCGTTGCCGGCCTCAGCGGCAAACGGCAAGCCGGTGACCATCTTCGGGGCCGACGTGCCGGTTCCGGAAACGTTGACGCTGATCGTGCACGACGCACCCGGCGCGAGCACGACGCTGCCTGCGCCTATAAAGTTCCCGCCCGCAACCGGCGCCACGGTGCCGCCGCAGGGATTGCTGACACCAGGCGGAGTAGCAACGACGAGACCCGCGGGCAGCGGGAGGCTGAAGCCGGCACTCAGCGGACCCGTGTTGATCGCGGGATTCGTGAGCGTGAAGCTGAGCGCCGTCGCCCCGCCCACCGCGACGGTGGAGGCGGCGAATGCGAGGCTAAGACTCGGCGGCGTCGCAACGACGACGGTCGCCGTCACGTTCGGACCGCTGCCGCCATTGTCGGAGTGGATGCTCGAAACCGTGTCGACGAACTGACCGGACGTATTGCCGGTGACCGTCACGCTGAACGTGCACGAACCGCCGGCGGCGATCGAGCCACCGCTCATCACCAACCCGCTGGAGACGACGGTCACGCTGGTGTTGCACACGGCAAGCGTGGCGGTGGACGCTGTCAGTCCCGTGGGAAGCGGGTCCGAAAAGCCGACGCCCGTCAGGGCCACGGCATTCGCAGGTGGGTTCGTGATCGTAAACGTCAGCGTCGACGTCCCGAACAGAGGGATGAACGCCGGCGCAAATCCGATGGCGACGGTCGGCGGCGCGACGACGGTCAGCGAGGCGGACGCTGTGCGGCTTCCGAGGGCGACGGTGTTGTTCTTGACGCCGGCCGTGGTGCCCGTCACGTCGACGCTGATCGTGCAACTCGTCCCTATTGACAGCGTGCCTCCAGTCAGCGAAACGGTCCCCGCGCCGGGCGTCGCGGTCACCAATCCGCCGCAGTCACCGGTCAGGTTGGACGGGTTCGCGACGACGAGGCCCGCAGGCAGACTGTCGGTGAATGTCATTCCCGACTGTCCCGATGAGCTGCCAGCGCTTATCGCGAAGGTCAGGGTCGTCGTTCCGTTCAACGGAATAGACGCGGCGCCGAACGTCTTCGAGATCGAGAAGACGGTAGCCGCGTCCGCCGTCGCGGCAAGCGCGACCGCAAAGAGACCAAGCCCGACGCGCACGACACGAGCCGTCGCCGTCCCGCACATAGGTTGTCCGTTCTATTACGCGTGTTTTCCGGGGGAAGGGGCTCAGGCCCGGCCCTCTGCGCCCGTGATACGAACGCAGCCGCTACAGCATAGGCGATGTCAGAGGGCTGTCAAGCGCGGATCGGCCCGATTGCGAACAGGAGGCGCGATCAGGGATCCGTCAGCGCAGCGTGGCGAGGACTTCTTTGGCCTGTTCCGCGTCCTGATCGCGGAGTCCCAGCGCGATCGCGCGCTGCAGTTCGCCGCGGGCGCGCGGCGCGTCGCCCGACTTCGCGTACGCCTGGCCGAGATGATGGTGGTAGAGCGCGTTGGACGGCGCGAGTTCGACGGCGCGCGCCAGCGCCGGCACGGCGTGGACTGGAAGGTCCTTCCGCAAGTAGACCCAGCCGAGCGTGTCCTGCGCTTCCGCGCGATCCTTGAGCACGTCGGCGGCGACCGTCGCGAGCCGGACCGCCTCGTCGAGCCGGCCGTCCTCCGCGTTCATCCACGCGAGGTTGTTCGCGGCGACGCCCGCGCGCGCGTCGATCTGCAGCACGTGTTCGTACTGGGCGCGCGCGCCGTCGCGATCGCCTTTCTGCTGCTTGATCATCGCGACCATCGTCGCCGGGCCGACCGCCTGCGAGCGCTGCGCCAGCGACGAGTACTCCGCGAGCGCGCGATCGAGCTGCCCCTGCTGCAGGTAAATCTGGCCGAGCATCTCGTACGCGTCGAGCCGCGACGGGGTCCGCTGGACGACGTCGCGGAGACGCTGTTCGGCGGCCGCGGGCTGCTTCTGAAAGAGATCGAGCCGCGCGGCCAGGATCTGGGCGACCGCATCGTGCGCGTCCTGGCGCAGCCAGCCGTTCACCCGCTCGCGCGCGTTGTCCAGATCGTGCGCGGCGACGTCGCCGGCCACGGCGCCGACGCGGGCGTCCTCGAGGTCCGGCGCGTGCTCGAGCGCGCGCTCGAACGCCGCGCGCGCCGCGTCGATCTGCCGTGCGCTCAATTCCACCCACCCCAATTCGACCAGCATGGGTACGTTGCCCGGCATCTTCGCCAGACGCGCGGTCAGCTCGCGGCGCGCGCGCTCGAGGTCGCCCGCTGCCCGCAGGCTGCGGGCGAGGACGACGGCCGTCTGCGAATCGTCGGGATTCGTCTTCGCGGCGTCCTCGGCGGCCTTCAGCGCACCCGCGGTGTTGCCTTTCGCGAGCTGCAGACGCGCGAGCTGGAGCTGCGCGGCCGCGGCGCGCGGATTGATCTGGACGACCTGTTCGAACGCGTTCTCGGCCGCATCGAAGTCGCGGCGCGCCAGCGCGACGAGTCCGGCGGTATATTGCGCCGCCGCCGAATTCGCGTCCGCCTGCACCGCCGCCTGGGCATGGCGCTGCGCTTCGCCGAGATCGCCGTTCTCTCGCAGCAGCAGCCGCGCCTTGAGGATGTGCGCATCGGACGCCTGCGGCTGCTGCTTGATCAACTCGTCCACGATCCGCTGCGCTTCGGCGGGACGGCCCGCGTCGTCGTGGAGCGCCGCCATCCTGAGCCGCGCCTGCCGGACGCGGGCGGCGTCTCCCGAGATGTTCTTCAGCACCGCCAGCGCGTCGTCGCGCCGCCCCATGCCGCTGTAATAGTCGGCGAGCGCCAGCGTGCCGTCGGGTGATGCGGCCGCGAGCGCTTTGAAGTGCGGTTCGGCCTCGGGCGCGCGTCGAGCGGCGAGGTAGAACAGCGCGAGCATCCGGTGTGCGAGCGGATTGGACGAATCGATCGCGAGCGCGGCCTTCAGCTCGCGCTCCGTCGCCGGCGCATCGCCCATCGCCCACTGAAAGTTCGCAAACGCGAGACGCGCTTCGACAGACTTCGGCGCAAGCTGCACGGCCTTCTCGAATGACGCCCGCGCGTCGTCGCGGCCGCCGCGCACGAACTGGACCGCGCCGAGCGCCGCGTACGCCGGCGCGTACGACGGGTCGAGCGCAATCGCCTGCTCCATCTCGGCGACGGCACGTCGCATGTCCTTGAGGCCGGCCAGCGCGTTTCCGAGCAGGATCCGCGCCGGCGCGCTGTTCGGCTGCGCCTTCAGCGCCAGCTCCGCGCGCGTGCGTGCACGACCGAACTCGCCGCCCATCAGGAGCAGCGTTCCCGCGTTCAACTGCGCATCGACGTTGGAGGGATCGAGATCCGCCGCGCGCGAGTACTCCTCGTAAGCCTTGATCGGATCCCCGGCTTCGGCGTAGGCCTTCGCCAGCTTGTAATGCGCATCGGCGCGGGC
>Ga0066710_100002699_pt1 | contig 14526 bp, 10 predicted proteins | sample GraSoiAngelo_159_FD_79666 | JGI IMG/M metagenome (GOLD analysis project Ga0066710, IMG submission 79666) | Grasslands soil microbial communities from the Angelo Coastal Reserve, California, USA - 14_1009_16_40cm | ecosystem: Environmental > Terrestrial > Soil > Grasslands | place: USA...
ATCAGCACCCGTGAGCGCCCCGGGCGCTTTCTCGGCCTCGAGCGCGGCGCGCAGGTCGGCGGTGCGGATCGGCTTCACGAGGCAGTCGTCCATGCCCGCGGCGAGGTAGGCCGCGCGATCCTCGGGCGCGGCGTTCGCGGTCAGGCCGACGATCCGCGGCTGCGCGTCGCGCGGCAAAGCGCGGATCCGCCGCGTCGCCTCGACCCCGTCCATCACGGGCATCTGGACGTCCATCAGCACGATGTCGTAGTCGCGCTGCGCCAGCGCGGCGATTGCCTCGAGACCGTTCGCGGCGACGTCGGCCCGATATCCCATTCGCTCCAGGATCACCAGCGCGACCATTTGGTTGCTCTTGTTGTCCTCGACCAGCAGGATCCGCAACGGCCGCCGCGCCGCGAGCCCGGCGTCGAACTCGGGGGCCGGCTGCGCGCGCTGCGGCGCGCGCGCCGCGCCCAGCGGAACTTCGACAGAAACCGTGAAACCGAACGTCGAGCCGCGCCCGGGCACCCCTTCGCTCTCGACCCAGATCGTCCCGCCCATCGCCTCGACGAGCGCGCGCGAGATCGCGAGACCGAGGCCGGTGCCGCCCGGCCTTCGCGCCTGCGACGTATCGAGCTGGCCGAAGGAGCGGAACAGCTCGTCACGGCGACCCGGGGGAACGCCCGCGCCCGTGTCGCGCACCGCGAAGTGCAGCTCCCAGAGTGGCATGGCGGACGCCACGCCATCGCTCCTCGGCCGCGCCGCCACCACGAGCTCGCCCTCGCCGCGGTCGGTGAACTTGATCGCGTTGCCGATCAGATTGACGAGGACCTGGCGGATGCGCGTCGCATCGGCCACGACCACCTCGGGCACCTCGCGGCCGACCGCGTGCAGCAGCGCAATCCCCTTGTCCGCCGCGCTCCGGGCGAGCAGAGCGACTGCGGATTCGATGCACGCGCGCAAGTCGAACGGCTGGTTCTCGAGCTCGAGACGGCCCGACTCGATCTTCGAGAAGTCGAGCACGTCGTTGAGCAGCGTGAGCAGTGCCTCGCTCGAGCTGCGGATCGTCTCGGTCAGCTCGCGCTGCTCCGCGGTGAGCGGCGTGTCGAGCAGCACACTCGACATCCCGATCACCGCGTTCATCGGCGTGCGGATCTCGTGGCTCATGGTCGCGAGGAAGCGGCTCTTCGCGCGATTGGCGAGCTCGGCCGCGTCGCGCGCCGCCTCGAGCTCGCGCTCGTGCGCGCGCTGCTGCTCGAGCGCGGCCGTCGCGCGGCGCAGCGCGCGCCGCCACGAATCGAGCGCACCCGCGAGCGCGCTCGAGAGCAGCAGGAACACGCCGACCGAGAGATACGGCGCGGTGCCACCCGAGGCGGGGTAGAGGTAGAAGAATCCCACCGCCGCGGAGAGCGCGGCGGCGAACAGCGCGGGACCGACCCCGCTGAACCACGCCGTCGCGAGCACGGCGGCGAACAGCACCATGTACGGGCGATCCGAGATGACGGGCGAACTCGCGGCGTCCTGGAGCACGGCCGCGATCCCGACCGTGACCGGCACGGCCGCCACGCGCAGCCACGGGAGCCAGCGTTGCGGAACGATCGGCACCAACTCGCCCCCAATCTGCGCACTATAGTGGAGACCCCTGATCGCGAAAGGCAACTCCATGCTCTCGAAGTTCGATGACTACCCGATCCACCAGACCTCACATCCGCTGCGCCAACCGGTGAGCTCCGATCGCCACCACTACGACCGCTACTGGTTCAACGGCTACGACCGCGACGGCGAGTTCTACTTCGGAATCGGCGCGGCGCTGTATCCGAATCTCGGCATCATGGACTGCGGCGTGTCGATCGTGCGCGGCGGCGAGCAGCACGCGTTCCACGCGTCGCGGCGCGCGCCGATCGAGCCGACCGAGCTCGAGGTGGGCCCGTTCCGGATCGACATCCTCGAGCCGATGAAGAGCCTGCGCGTGACCGTCGCCGAGAACGACACCGGCTTCTCGTGCGATCTGCTCTGGATTCCGCGCACGGCGAACTTCAAGGAGGGCCACCAGGCGAGCGGTGGCGCTGCGACCGGCGCGCCGCGCATGGAGGCGACGCGCTTCAATCAGTTCGGCTATTGGCAGGGCGAGATCCGCTACGACGGCCGCACCTGCGCGATCGATCCGCGCCGCGTGTACGGCACGAAGGACCGCTCGTGGGGTGTGCGGCCGGTCGGCGGCGCGACGCCGTGCGCACCGCCGACGCGCGTGCCGCAGATCTTCTTCCTGTGGGCGCCACTCCAGTGGGAGGACTGCTGCACGCACGCGGGGATCTTCGCCAACGAGCACGGCGAAATGTGGCACTGGGACGGCATGCGCGTGCCGACCTACGAGGACCCGGCGAAGATTCCCGGCGTCGAGGACCCCGCGACCGAGCCGCTCGCGGGCGTCGAAGAGCGCATCACCTACATCCCGGGCACGCGGCGCGCTCAACACGCCGTGATCACGCTGCTCGACCGCAGCGGCGCGCGCCTGGCGATCGAGCTGGAGCCGCTCCTCTGCTTCCGGATGAAGGGGATCGGCTACTCCCATCCCACCTGGGGCCACGGGATGTGGAAGGGCGAGCTCGGCTACGCGGCGGAGAGCTGGAAGGTCGCCGACGTCGACGAGAAAGCGCTCGAGAACCAGCACATCCAGCAGGTCGTGCGCGCGACCTGCGGCGATCGTGTCGGCGTCGGCGTGCTCGAGCAGATCTGTCTCGGGCCGTACCGCAAGTACGGATTCACCGAGTTCCTCGACCTGGCGAAATAACGCGACCCCCTACGCGAAACGCTGTGCGACCTTCGGCCACAGCGCGCAAGCGTTCTCGTACGTGAACGCGCGGAAGTCCGCCTCGCTGACGTGCCCGTCCTCCACCAGCTCCCAGGCCTCGGGCAGCACCTCGCGGATGTCGGGCACGTCCCAGTGCCCGATGTCCGAGGCGAAGATCGGCTTCAGGCGCGCACCGAGCGGATTGCGGTCGGTGTCGAACGCGACCGCGGTCAGCGGATCGTCCGCCTCACAGCCGAAGTAGTAGCGCTCGCTGAACATCGTCTTGATGTCCTCGACGCTCGAGACGCCCGATCCGGCGAACTCGTCGAGGTTCGTCTCGTCCGGATCGGACAAGAAGCGCAGGCCGTCTTCGAGCTGGTCGAGCCGCGCGCGGTAGCGGTCCGAGCCGTACTTGCCGAACAGCTCGATCAGGAGCCCGCGATCGAGGTGGGCGGGGTTGTAGTGCTCGACCGCTTCGCGGTTGCGCTTCTCGTAGTGCCCGACGAGTCCCGAGTACAGGCTCGCCCCCCACGCCACGCCGCCCTCCAGGAATGCGATTCTCAGGTTCGGTAAGTGGCGAAGGACGCCGCCTAGGAACAGCGAGCGTGCGACCGCTTCGCCGGCGGTACCGAACATGGGGATGAGGGTGTAGACGTAGCTGGTCGGGGACGAGTGGGTCGCTCAGCCCATCGAGGGCGTGCAGAAGGTCGGGGAGATGCTGAGCGCTGCGCAGCGCGACCAGACCGGATTGTAGTCGGAGAGGCTGTCGACGCCGAGCGTGTCGAGCCAGCGCGCGGCGCGGTGATCGACGCCGGGCGTCGGGCGCAGGATCGGACCGCCGAACATGAACGCGTCGAGGCCGAGCCCCGTCGCGTGCTCGAGCTCGGCGAGCGCCTCCTCGGGCGCGTGCATCGGGATGATGCCGACCGGGGTCAGCCGGGCGCGGTGATCGCGGAACTCCTGGGCGTAGAACGTGTTGAACGCGCGCGCCGAGGCGCGGCGCAGATCCGCGTCGTCGAGGTTTGCCGGCACCAGCCCGTAGGTCGGATACAGCACCGCGTGATCGATCCCGATCTCATCGAGCCGCTCGGCGAGCAGCGCGGGCAAGAGCGCCGTGGCGCGGTCGAGCGAGTTGCGCGCCGGCAGTCCCCACCACGGCGAGCGAACGAACGCGGAGGCGCGCATCTGCTCCGGCGTCAGGGTGCGCATGAACCGCCCCGCCGACGTGACGAAGTCGAAGCCCTTCACCGCGTCCTCGCCCGCCTGCTCGCGCAGGATGTCGCGCACGACGGGCAGGTACTCGATCAGATGGCCGTCGGAGTCGATGATCGGGTGGCCGATCTTGGCGCGGATCTGGGCGACGTTCATGATGCCCCTCCTGTGATGCCGAGAAATCTCGCGAGATTGTCGCGCATGATCGCGAGCACCTGCGGCTCGCCGAACCCGCCCAGCTGCGCCGCGACGTAGTCGCCTGGGAACGCCAGGCCCTCCGCGTGCGGGAAGTCCGAGCCGAACACGATCGGCTCGATCCCCACCTCGTCGACTACCCGCGCCACGTTCTCCTCGGGGAACGGCGCCACCACGAAGTGTTCGCGGAAGATCTCGCTCGGGCGCCGGTCGAGCTTGCCGAAGCGCGCCGGTCGGCCGAGGTGATAGGTGGCGTCGAGCTTGCGCAGCAGATACGGCAGCCACACCGTGCCCTGCTCCGACAGGCACACGCGCACGTTCGGGAAGCGGCCGAACAGGTCGTGCAGGATCAGCGACGCGACCGTGTCCATCGCGGGCCGATCGCCCCAGTAGAGCGCCCACTGCAGCGCGTCGAAGTCGCGCAGCACGGCATCAGGGTCTTCGCTGAAATCGGCGCCGTACTTCGCGTAGTCGGTCGGACCGACGTGCGTGACGACGCGCGCGCGCGCCTCGTTCACGCGCGCCCAGAACGGATCGAAGAGCGGGTCCGCGAGCGAGCGGCCGCCGCGCGGGTTCGCGCGCCCGCCGTGCGCGTGGCCGGTGATCAGCTCGACGAGCGGCGAGCCCTCCCCGATCACGCGCTCGAGCTCCTCCACCGCGAGATCCACGTCCGCGAGCGAGACGTAGGGCGGCAGGAACATTCGCCCCGCGTGCGCATAGCCGACCTCGTCGTGGATCCAGCGGTTGTACGCGCGCGCGTTGGCGTAGATCGCGTCGACGTCGTCCGCGAATTCATACTCCAGATTCAGCACGTGGCCCGGATAGAGGATCGCCGCGTGGATCCCCTGCTCGTCCATGAGTTTCAGGCGCAGGTCGCGGTCACCCCATGCCACCTGCTGCTCCGCGAACGCCGCCATCAGCGCCATGCGCTGCTCCTCGTCGAGCCCGCGGTAGGGATTCAGCCGGTTCAGGAACATCCCGGGCGCGCGCGCGCCGCCGTCGCCGGGCTTGGCCTGGCTCTCGTCACCGCTCTGCGGCGTCGCGCTCGCGGCGAGCCGTTCGAGCTCCTCGGGCGTCTGCGGCGCCGACTCGCGCGTGAAGGCGAGCTTCGAGGGCCGGCTCCCGTACATCTGCACGCGCCGGCCCGACCCGTCGCGCACGAAGCGCACCACTTTGTTCCGATGTCTCGGGTCGATGTAGCGCTCGTACATGTCCTCCGGCTCGACGAAGTGGTTGTCAGCGTCGTTGATCCGGAATCCGAGATCGGCCATGCGCCGCAGAGGCTACCGCATGAACCCCTGGAGCTCGGCGGCGCACTCGCGCAGGAGCTCCGGGCCGCCGAGCAGGTGCCGCGCGACCGCGATGCGCTTGAACCAGAAGTGCAGGTTCTGCTCGTCGGTCCAGCCGATTCCGCCGTGTACTTGCGTAGCGGTGCTCGCGATCTCGCGCCCGATCTCGGACACGTGCGCGAGCACGTGGCACGCCATCTGCGGCGCCTCGTCGGGCAGCGCGTCGAAGCTGTGCGCGGCGTACCAGAGCAGCGACCGCGCGGGCTCGAGCGCGGCGATCATCTCCGCGCACAGGTGCTTCACGGCCTGGAACGACCCGATCGCGCGCCCGAACTGCCTGCGCTGCTGGGCGTAGGCGACCGCCTGCTCGATCATCGCTTCACACGCGCCGAGTGCGTCGGCGGCGAGTGCGATCCTCCCCGCGTCGAGCGCGCGCGCGATCGCGGCACCCGCACCTTCGAGCACGGCCTCCGGCGTTACGCCGTCGAGCGCCACCTCGGCCGTGCAGCGCGTGGCGTCGATCGTGGCGAGGCGGGTCGCGGTGCGCCCGTTCGTATCCGTGCGGACGACCGCGAGCCGCTCGGACACGATCCGGATCAGGATCCTGTCCGCGCCATGCGCGTCGGTCGCCATCAGGGACTTCCCGCGCAGGACGCCGCCCTCGAGCGCCACGCCCGCCTGCTCGCGGACCGAGAACGTCTCCGTGAACGCAGCGCCCACCACGAGCTCGCCCGCGGCGATCCCCTCGAGCCAGCTCTTCGCGTCCGCGCCCGGCAGTGCGCCGAGCGCGACCGGTGCCATCACCGCGGTGGACAGGAACGGGCTCGGCGTCGCCGCGTGGCCGAGCGACTGCGCGACGAGCGCGGCGTCGAGCAGGGCGATGCCGCTGCCTCCGTGCGCCTCCGGAACGAGGATCCCCGCCGCGCCGAGCTCGGCGAGCCCGCGCCAGATCGCGCGGTCGTTCGGGCAGTCGGCGCCGCGCAGCGCGCGGACGCGGGTGATCGGCACGTGCTCGCGCAGCCAGCTGCGCACGCTCTGCTCGAGCAGGCGCTGGTCTTCCGAAAGCCCGAAGTCCATGGGTCAGGCCGACGCCACTTTGGGCTCGCGCGGCAGCCCCAGCCCGCGCTCCGCGATGATGTTCTTCTGGATCTGCGCGGTGCCGCCGCCGATGATCAGGCCGAGTGCGAAGAACGAATGCGCTTGCCAGAAGCCGCGTTCGCGCTCGTACTTCGCGTGGTCGTAGAGGCTGCCGAGCTCGCCCATCACGTCGATCGCGAGCGCGGCGATGTCGAAGCTGAGCTGGCAGTTCTGGAGCTTCACCACGAGGCCGGCGACGCCGGGCGACTCGCCGCGCAGCCCACACGTGAGCAGGCGCATGCTGTGGTGCTTCATCGCGAGCGCACGCGATTGCAGCCGCAGCAGGCGGTCGCGATACACGGGGCGCGCGATCGCGGGAACCCCGTTGGCGGTCTCCTTGCGCATCAGCTTGACGAGGCGCAGCCAGAGCCCTTCCGCGTTCGCGTTCAGACTCGCGCGCTCGTGCACGAGCGTCGTGTTGGCGATCTTCCAGCCCTCGCCGCGCCGGCCCACCACGTTCGCCTGCGGCACGCGCACGTCGCGGAAGAACACCTGGTTGAACGAATTCTCCCCGATCGCACCCGACATCGTCTCGAGCGGTTGCACCTCGATGCCGGGCGTGTCCATCGCGAGCAGGATGTACGAGATCCCGGAGTGCTTCGGTGCGTTCGGCTCGGTGCGCACGAGCACGAACATCATCTGCGACTTGTCCGCGGTGCTGGTCCAGATCTTCTGGCCGTTGATCAGAAAGTCGCCGCCGTCCTCGCGCGCCGAGGTGGAGAGGCTTGCGAGGTCGCTGCCCGAGCCCGGCTCCGAATAGCCCTGGCACCAGATCACCTCGCCGCGCAGCGTCGGGGCGATCCAGCGCTGCTTCTGCTCCTCGCTGCCGTGCTCGAGCAGCGTGGGCACGAGCATTGCGGGGCCCTGCGCGTTCATGCCGCGCGAGACGCCGGCGCGGTTGAACTCCTCGTCCATGATCACGGTCGCGAGCAGATCGGGCTCGGCGCCGTATCCGCCGTACTGCTTCGGGATCGTGCGCGCCCAGTAGCCGTGCTCGATCAAGAGCGACAGCCAGCGCGCGCGCTCCGCGGCGGAGACCTCCATCAGGCTCTGGGCGGGCTTCGAGTTCTTGTGCCGGTCGAGAAACGCGCGAACTTCGCTTCGGAACTGATCGTATTGCGGTCCGTATTCCAGATTCACGCCGTGCGTTCTCCGGGTTTGGGCGGATCCACCGCGCCGCCGGCGAAGCACTGTGCGATCGCCATCCAGCGCCGGGCGACCTCGCCCACGACTTCGAGCTTCGTATCCGCGACATTGCGCACCTGCGTGACGGCGCGGCAGAAATCGATCGCGCTACCGGTCACGCGGCTGGTCTCGCTCGGCTCGTTCCATTCCCAGATCGCGCCCGACGGTGCGACGAGACGCACGTAGGGCGGCGGCCCGGGGACCTCGAGCTTCCGGTTCACGAACGTCCAGGCGAAGGTCTTCACGCCGATCGTCGCGATGTGGCGCAGGCGGTCGGTGTGTGCGCGCGGGGCGCGCTGGAGGTCGTAGACCTCCTGGCCGTGCGCCCACGTCTCCATCAGTCGCGCGGTGGTGAACATGCGCACGCCCATGTCGGGACCGAACCAGGGCAGGCGCCGCTTCGGATCGCACTCGGCGAGCCGACCGGCGAGGTCGCGCGCGCCCGCGATCCAGCGCGCGAGCAGCTCGCCGGCGCCGAGTGCGCCGAAGCGCTCGCGCGCGAGGTCCGCATTGGTCACGCCGCGCGCGAGCGCGCCGATCAGCTTGCTGCGCTCCGCCGCGAACACCTCCGCGCCCGCGAGCGAGGAGAGCGACACCTGGTCGTAGAGGTGCAGGTGCGCGACGACGTCCCAGGGCGTCCAGCGCTGGAACGTGGTCGGGCGGCTCCAGGCTCGTTCGTCGAGTGACGCGAGGAACGCGTGCAGCTCGTCGGCCTCGGCGCGGAAGTCGAGTGCTTCTTGGAGCATGGGTAATTTCGATTGCGTATTGTTACCGGAAGGGTTAAGGATCTGTCAATGCATACCGCTCCCCTGCTCGCGCCAGCGCTGCGCTCCACGCTCGATCCGCGAACGCCCGAGTTCTCCGAGAACCGCGCCGCGATGCTCGAGAAGATCGCCGAGATCGACCGCCTGCTCGACCAGGCCGAGGCCGGCGGAGGCCCCGCCCATCATGCCCGGCTCGCCGTGCGCGGGAAGCTCCCGGTGCGCGAGCGGATCGCGCTCGCCCTCGACCCCGACAGCCCGTTCCTCGAGATCAGTCCGCTCGCGGCCTACAACTCGTCGTACACGATCGGCGGCGGCGCCGTGTGCGGCATCGGCGTGATCGCGGGCACCGAGTGCGTGATCTTCGCCAACGATCCCACCGTGCTCGGTGGAGCGCTCACGCCCTACGCGAGCAAGAAGTGGATGCGCGCGCTCGAGATCGCGCGCGACAACCGGATCCCGTACGTCTCGTTCGTCGAGTCGGCCGGCGCCGACCTGCGCGTGAACGTCGACTCCGACGAGGACAAGAAGAGCGGCGGCCGCGTGGCCGGCGGCGCGCGGATCGATCACTTCGCCCAGACCGGCCGCTTCTTCTACGAGATGATCGAGCTGTCGAAGCTGCGCATCCCCACGATCTGCGTGGTGTTCGGCTCGTCGACGGCGGGCGGCGCCTATCAGCCCGGCATGTCGGACTACAACATCGTGATCCGCGAGCAGAGCAAGATCTTCCTCGCCGGCCCGCCGCTCGTGAAGATGGCGACCGGCGAAGATTCGGACGACGAGACGCTCGGCGGAGCGCAGATGCACGCGGAGAAGTCGGGCCTCGGCGAGTACTTCGCCGAGGACGAGCGCGACGCGCTGCGGCTGTGCCGCGAGGTGATCTCGCACCTGAACTGGCGCAAGGCCGGGCCGCCGCCCTCCCTGCGCGCCGACGAGCCCTTGCTCGATCCCGAGGAGCTGCTCGGGATCCTCTCGCCCGATCTGCGCCGCCCCGTCGAGATCCGCGACGTGATCGGCCGGATCGTCGACGGCTCGCGCTTCGCGGAGTTCAAGCCTCGCTACGGACCGACGCTCGTGTGCGGCTTTGCGAGCCTGCACGGCTATCCGCTCGGCATCCTCGGCAACAACGGCGTTCTCACGCCCGAGTCGGCCGAGAAGGCCGCGCACTTCATCCAGCTCGCGAACCAGATCGACGTGCCGCTGCTCTTCCTCCAGAACCTCACCGGCTTCGTCGTGGGCAGGGACTTCGAGCAGGCCGGCATCATCAAGAAGGGCTCGCAGATGATCAACGCGGTCACCAACTCGACCGTGCCGCACCTGACCGTGATCATCGGCGCGTCGTACGGCGCGGGCACCTACGCGATGAGCGGCCGCGCGTTCAACAACCGCTTCACGTTCATCTGGCCGTCCGCGAAGATCGCCGTGATGGGCGGCAAGCAGATCGCCGGAGTGATGTCGATCGTGCGCCGCGGCCAGGCCGCGCGCAAAGGCGAGCCGTTCGACGAGGAGAGCGACGCGGTGATCCGCGCTGCAGTCGAAGCAAAGCAGGAGCGCGGATCGATCGCGCTCGAGGCGACCGGCGCGATCAGCGACGACGGCATCCTCGACCCGCGCGATACGCGAACCGCGCTCGCGATCTGCCTGTCGGTGGTACGCAACCGTCCGGTGGCGGGTGCGGCCGGCTACGGAGTGTTCCGGCTGTGACGGAAGCCGGAGGCGCACAGCGAGTCGGAGGCGAGCGAAGTCGGACGGGGTTCGACACGTTGCTCGTGGCCAACCGCGGCGAGATCGCGCGCCGCGTGATGCGCAGCGCGCGCGCGATGGGGATCCGCTGCGTCGCCGTCTATGTCGACGCGGATGCCGCGGCGCCGCACGTGGCCGACGCGGACGAGGCGGTGCGCCTATCGACGTCGTACCTCGACGGCAAGGCGATCCTCGACGCCGCGCGCGCGACCGGCGCCGGCGCCATCCACCCGGGCTACGGCTTTCTCTCCGAGAACGCCGCGTTCGCAGACGACGTCGTCGCCGCGGGCCTGGTCTGGGTGGGTCCGCCGGCCGAGGCGATCGAGCGGATGGGCGACAAGCTCGCCGCGAAGGCACTCGCCGAGCAGGTCGGAGTGCCGATGCTGGACGGCTCGAGCGATCCGACCGCAGGCGACGCCGTGGGCTATCCGCTGCTCGTGAAGGCCGTCGCGGGCGGCGGCGGCAAGGGAATGCGGATCGTGCGCGCGCCGGGCGAGCTGGCCGAAGCGGTCGCCGCGGCCCGCCGCGAGGCCGCGGGCGGCTTCGGCGACGACCGCGTGTTCCTCGAGCGCTATGTCGCGCGCGCGCGCCACATCGAGATCCAGATCCTCGGGGACGCCCACGGCAACCTGGTACATCTGGGTGAGCGCGAGTGCTCGATCCAGCGCCGCCACCAGAAGATCGTCGAGGAGTCGCCCTCCTCGCGCGTCGACGGAGCGCTGCGCGAACAGATGGGCGAGGCGGCGCTGCGGCTGGCGCGCGCACTCGACTACGAGTCGGCCGGCACGGTCGAGTTCCTGGTCGACGACGCGAGCGGCGAGTTCTTCTTCCTCGAGGTGAACACGCGCCTGCAGGTCGAGCACCCGGTGACCGAGGCGGTGACCGGAATCGATCTCGTGCGCGAGCAGCTGCGGATCGCCGCAGGCGATCCTCTCGGCTATGCGCAGCAGGACATCGCCTATCGCGGCGCGGCGATCGAGGTGCGGCTGTACGCCGAGGATCCGGCGAACGACTTCCTGCCCGCGACCGGCACGCTCGCCGCGTTCGAGCCCGCGGCGACGCCGGCCGTGCGCTGGGACGCCGGGGTGGCGAGCGGCTCGCGGATCGGCACCGAGTTCGACCCGATGCTCGCGAAGGTGATCGCCCGCGCGCCGACGCGCGGCGAGGCAGCGGGACGGCTCGCGCTCGCGCTCGAGCGCTTGCACCTCGGCGGCGTCACCACAAACCGCGACTTCCTGGTCGCTGTGCTGCGCTCGCCCGAGTTCCTTGCCGGCGACACCACGACCGATTTCATCGAGCGCGTCGCGCCGGCGCGCGCGCGCGAGCTAACGGGCGAAGCGCTCGAACGCGTCGCGCAGCTCGCCGCGCTCTGGCTCCAGGGTGGCCACCGCGCCGCCGCGCAGGTGCTTGCGTCGATTCCGAGCGGCTGGCGCAACGCGCGCATGCCCGATCAACGCGCAGTCTTCGCGCGTGGCGGCGCGGAGATCGCGGTCTCGTACCGCTCGCTGCGCGACGGGCGCTTCCGCTTCGGCGACGGAAAGCACGCGCGCGTCCACGCGTGGAGCCGGGAAGCGATCGATGCCGAGATCGACGGCCGCCGAACGCGCGCGCGCGTCACACACCACGGCGATCGCGTCGTGGTGGCCGGCGCGCGCGGCGACGTGGAGCTCGCGATCGTCCCGCGCTTCACCGTGCCGGGGGAAGCTTCAGCGGCCGGTGGATTCGTGGCGCGCATGCCCGGCAAGGTGATCGACCTGCGCGTCGCGGTCGGAGACCGCGTCGCCGCCGGCCAGACGCTCGTGGTGCTCGAGGCGATGAAGATGGAGCACCCGATGAGCGCAGCCGAACCGGGCGTGGTGCGCGAGGTGCGCGTGGCGGTCGGCGATCAGGTCGAGAGCGGCGCAGTGCTGCTCATCGTCGAGCCGGACGCGCCGGCGGAGGAGGTGTCATGAGCGAACCGATCCGCAAGGAGGCCGACGAAGTCGGCCAACGCGCAGCGAGGCGGAGCCGAGCGAAGCACATCAGGATTGCCAATTGCTCGGGCTTCTTCGGCGACCGCCTCTCGGCCGCGAAAGAGATGGTGGAGGGCGGCCCGATCGACGTGCTCACGGGCGATTGGCTCGCCGAGCTCACGATGCTGATCCTTGCGCGCACGCGCGCCAAGCGGCCCGGCGGAGGCTATGCGCGCACGTTCGTGGCGCAGATGGAGCAGGTGATGGGTACCTGCCTCGACCGCGGGATCAAGGTGGTGACGAACGCGGGCGGGCTCGACCCCGACGGCTGCGCGGCGGCCGTCGCACAGGGGGCGCAGAAGCTCGGCCTGCACCCCGTGATCGCCTACGTGCGCGGCGACGATCTGCTGCCGCGTCTGGCGGAATTGATCGCGGCGAACCAGCTCACCCACTTCGCGACCGGCGAGCCAATCAAGGACGCGTCCGCGTTCCTGACCGCCAACGCCTACTTCGGCGGCTGGGGGATCGCCGACGCGCTCGCGCGCGGCGCCGACATCGTGATCACCGGCCGCGTGACGGACGCCGCGGTCGTGTGCGGGCCGGCGGCGTGGCACCACGGCTGGTCGCGCACCGACTGGGACGCGCTGGCGGGCGCGGTCGCCGCGGGTCACGTGATCGAGTGCGGCACGCAGGCCACCGGCGGCAACTACTCGTTCTTCACCGAGGTGCCCGGCATGGCGCGCACGGGATTTCCGTGGGCCGAGATCGCCGAGGACGGCTCGTCGGTGATCGGCAAGCACGACGGCACCGGCGGTGAGGTGTCGATCGGCACCGTCACGTCTCAACTGCTCTACGAGATCGGCGGGCCCGAGTACTTCGGTCCCGACGTCACGACCCGCTTCGACACGATCCGGCTCGAGCAGATCGCGCCCGACCGCGTGCGCATGTTCGGGATTCGCGGCGAGCCGCCGCCGGCGACGCTCAAGGTGTGCATCAACCGGCCCGGCGGCTTCCGCAACGACATGAGCGTGTGTCTCACCGGCCTCGACATCGAGGCGAAGGCGAAGCTGATCGAGGAAGCGTTCTGGCTCGCTTGCCCGTACCGGCGCGAGGACTTCGCGCACGTCTCGACGCGTCTCTCGCGCACCGACAAGCCGGACCCGCAGAGCAACGAGCAGGCGGTCGCGATACTGAAGCTCTCCGTGAAGGATCCCGACGCGGAGAAGGTCGGCCGCGCGTTCTCGAACGCGGTGACCGAGCTCGGGCTCGCGACGATCCCGGGCTTCTTCGGCGTCGGCGGCGGCCCCGGCGAGGGCCGACCCTTCGGCGTGTACGAGCCCGCGTGCGTGCCGGCCGCAGTGGTGCCGCAGGAGGTCGCGATCCTGGGCCGCGAGACGCGCGAGGTGTCCTCGGTGACCCCGCGCCCCACCGTTTCGGTGCAGCCTGCCCCGGGCCCGGCCGCGAGCGCGCCGCGTGGCGCCACCGTCCGCGCGCCGATCGGCCGCGTCGTCGGCACGCGATCGGGCGACAAGGGCGGCAACGCGAACCTCGGCGTGTTCGCGCGCAGCGACGCCGCGTGGGCGTGGCTCGACGCCTACCTCACCACCGAGCGGCTGCGCGCACTCTTGCCCGAGGTGGCTCCGCTCGCCGTCGACCGCCATCGGCTGCCCGCGCTTCGCGCGCTCAACTTCGTGATCCACGGCCTCCTCGAAGAGGGCGTCGCGGCATCGACGCGCCAGGATCCGCAGGCGAAGAGCCTCGGCGAGTGGCTGCGCGCGCGCGTGGTCGAGGTGCCGGAGGCGCTGCTCGGATGAGCGCGCAGGCGGCACCGGCCCGGCGTCCGCCCGCGGTGGCGGGCGTGCGCGCTCCGCGGCCGCTGCTCCCCGCGGACATCGAGCGCGGGCTGTCCGGCCGCCAGCGCGAGATCCTCGACGCGCTCGAGGCGCTCGCGATGCAGGACGGCTTCGCCGAGCTCACGATGGCCCAGCTCGCCGCGCGCGTGAACTGCTCGCTGCGCACGCTCTACGCCCTCGCGCCGCGCAAGGACGCGCTGCTGCTGATGGTGATCGACCGGCGGCTGCACCGGATTGGCCGCGCCGCGATGGCGGCGATCGAGCCGGAGATGGACGCGCTCACCGCGCTGCGCGCCTATCTCGAGGCCGCCACGACCGCGGTAGCGCCGACCACCGAGGCGTTCGCGCGCAAGCTCGCGACCGTGCCCGGCGCGGAGGAGCTCACCCGAGCCCACGCGAACTACGTCACCGCGGTGACCGAGCGCCTGC
>Ga0066710_100002700_pt1 | contig 14525 bp, 9 predicted proteins | sample GraSoiAngelo_159_FD_79666 | JGI IMG/M metagenome (GOLD analysis project Ga0066710, IMG submission 79666) | Grasslands soil microbial communities from the Angelo Coastal Reserve, California, USA - 14_1009_16_40cm | ecosystem: Environmental > Terrestrial > Soil > Grasslands | place: USA...
GGGGAGAGGGGAAAGTAATCGTTAGACTTAACTCCCTCGCCCCAACGGGGAGAGGGGTGAACGCTTGATAAGCTTCACAAGCGCGCTGGGAATTTCTTCACACCTTCATGGGGGTGTAGCGGATGTCTCTGTCGCGAGCCGGACAGTGCTAACCAACAAAGACACCTCCCAGAGCTTCCGGCGCTTGCCCCCTTCAGGGAAGATTTTAGAAAGAGATCCGTATGCACACAGGTGACCTTCTGACAGAGTTATTAATGCAATGCGGCGTCACCCACGTTTTTGGGGTTCCCGGCGCCCAAACCAGTGCTCTTTTTGATGGTATCTTGAAACGCCAACCGGCTATTCGACACATTGTGATGCGCGACGAGTGCAATACCACGTTTGCTGCCGATGCCTTTGCGCGGTTGACGCACCAGGTAGGCGTTTGTGATGTCACCGTGGGGCCAGGCTGCGCCAAGTTGCCTTCAGGCTTGATGGAGGCCTATTATTCCTCAGTGCCGCTGCTCTGCATCATTAGCGAACTACCGCAGGCTTGGCGGCATCTCTATGAACGCGGAGCCGCGCTTCAAGCAATGGAGCAAGACAGGCTAGTGGCGCAGTTCTGCAAATGGGTAGCCCTGCTGCAAGCACCCAGTCAATTACCAATCCTGCTCGCCTCCTTGCTGCGACGTGCGGTGAGCGGCCGACCGGGTCCGGTCGCCCTGATCGTGCCACAGGATGTTTTTGATAACCCGGTCGATGGCAGTGCGGAGGATAAAGGGATCGAGGCAAAGTTAGGCCGCTTCCCGTTGTCACGTTCTGCTCCCGATCCAGCCGACGTCGAACGGGCCGTGCCCCTTCTGTTGGAGGCAAAGTTCCCTGTGCTGGTGGCTGGTGGTGGTGTGCACTTAGCAAGCGCAACAGCTGAGGTCCATGAAATATCGGAGCTGCTGAGCATGCCGGTGGTAACAACGTTTTCGGGCCGGGGTGCGATTGAGGATACTCATCCTCTATCTCTCGGCGTGTTGGGCAATATTGGAGTGGGAGGCGCCAGGGCAGCGGTCGAGGCAGCTGATCTGCTCCTTCTGGTCGGTTTTAAATCCGGGCAAAATTCTACGTTTACCTGGAAGCTGCCACGACCCGAGCAGCTTCTTATTCACCTCGACCTTGATCCTGCGGAAATTGGTAAAGTATTTCCTACCCAGGTTGGGTTAGTTGGAGATGCCAAGCTGGGATTGCGTGCCCTGCTTGAAGCAGTTAAGTCGGCGCTGGATCAATCCTCCGCTGGGCCTTCCCAGAACAACGAACGACTGAAAGCCATGGCCCGCTGGCGCTCGGCTTGGGAAAGCGAGACCGAAGAGTCATTGCACTCGAGCACCGTTCCTATCAAGCCTCAGCGAGTGATGCAGGAGTTGAACCAGTTGACTAACGACGACGACATTGTTTGTTGCGATGCGAGTTACGTGACAGGCTGGGGGATGCTGTTTTACCAGATACGTCGGGCCGGCAAAGTAATTCTGGCGCCGCGAGGCTCCGCCGGGTTAGGATTCGGCATCCCGGCTGCGATTGGCGCAGCCTGCGCGCGGCCTGGATCTCGAATCATTGCTCTCTGCGGAGACCACGGAGTTTCTTACTCGCTCAGCGAGTTGACAACCGCGGCCTATTATGGATTGAACATCAAAGTCATCGTCTTTAATAATCAAGGCTCGCGCTGGATTGATCACTACCATCGATTGACTTTTCAAGGTACGGGGGAGCCTTTTCGCTGGGGCAACACCGACTTTTCGAAAATCGGCCAGGGGTTTGGCTGCCTCGGCATCCGTGTGGAGCAGCCACAAGATATTTCTGCGACACTGCGTCAGGCACTGACACTGGATGGGCCGGCTGTGATCGACGTGGTCGTTTCCGGCGAGGAGACACCTATTGCAGCCTATCGCAAGGCTTTAGACGAAACACGAGCGAGTCGAACCTGATTCAGCCTTTGAGGTGGCGCATACCATCTCCCCTAGGTTTCTTTACCCCAGTCCCAACGTGCCTGTCGCCACATGGAAAGCACGTTGCCAAGGACCCGTCCATTTACTTTCCAGACATTTTCATCGCCGGTGGTGAGGGAAGCCTGGTTGGCTCTCTTCTTTTACTCTCGAGTTAGGCCTTTTCGGAGAGAGTGCTCTTGGGGGTCGTCGGTTCCTTGTCCCTGGCCATGGCATCCACCTCGTGTCCAGAGGTTAAACTTCAGACATTCACTAAAATAACTGAATCATACAAGACAAACGGGAGGGAGAACAATGTGGAACCGTCAGAATCCCAGACCCGACGGCACATAGAACAGAACCGCCGCTCGTGGTCGTGCTTCTTGCCTGCTACTCGGGGTGCCAGGATTGATCCGATGGTGTCACTGCGGTCTGAGCAACCTCTGACTGAAGAGCCCAGGCAGCGCCCGCGCTCCTCAATCAGACTCGCTCCGTTTGTAAAGGAAGATGTTTCTGTACCTACCTCTGTTCCTTCTCTTGTGTCCTAGCTACTTCCTTGGAGTCCGTACCCTCCTTGGCGTGCTTTTCGGTTCCCTTGGGTTCGGCTTTGGATTCCTTTATGTCTCGTGCCGCTTCCTTCTCGGCTTTCTTGACTTCCTCTCCGGCTTTCACATTCGGGCTAAGTTCATGAATGGCTTTGCCCAGGCTCACGGACGGCTTGCCCGTCATCTTCGCCTTTAACTGGTCAAAAGGAATATCGAGATTATGCGAGACGTGGACAGCAGCCACAAACTGGCCAAGGTTCTTGAAGCCACTGGATGCATCCTGAAGATTGGTGCCAGCTGGTAGCAGCGGCTGTAGCTTTGAAGACAGCGCCTGGTTGTGTGCCAGCCGATCGCCCACCTTCCTATCATGGTTCTCAGCGTCGTGGCTTTTTGTCGATTTCATGCCTTTGTCGCTGGCAGGGTTATCCATTTTCCCATGGCTGTTTGCTGCTCCGTGGCCTCCAACACCACCGCTGTGACCATGCTGGGCCATAGCGGTTAAATCGCCGAGATATAAAATGGCGGCGAGGGTTGTGATCATCAAGGTCATACGTTTCATGGTTTTATTTCTCCTTTTAACTATTTATTGTTCCTGCAAAGGTAGAATCCTTATGGGTGGCTGCTTCCACCCTTTTGGGCCAGATATCTGAGGTTGAACCCCACTGTGAAAGAGAATGTGTTGAGTGCATAATGAACACTACGGTTGTAGCCAAGCTCAAGATCCAGATAACGCGCGGGGTTGATGTCAAACCAGGCAGAGTAACCGTTATCGCGAGCTAAATCGGCACCGCCGATGGTGACATGAGCCGATTCGAAGGCTCCCTTATGATCGCGACTGCCTGGAACCGCGCTTTCTGTCCCAGGATTTTGTGCCTGCTGCTTGATTAGTTTGCTGTAAATCTTCTGTTGGCCGGAAGGCAAGACAGCATAAGCAGCAGCCCCCAGCCCCAAGGAACGGGAGATTTTGAAATTAGCTCCTCCCTCAAAGTGGCTGACCAAGCCCAGTGAGGTAAAAGGTCGGGTGAAAAAGTGGGTGTCAGAGACAGTATTGGCCACGCCTAGGTTGGCAAATGGGGTAATCTGGGAGAAGGTATGGTCAAAGTAGTTATTCCAGTCGAAGGTGGCTCGACCCGTGCTGAATCCTGTATCCGTGTCTCCAGTGGGTGCAGTGCCAGTGAGTGTAGAAGCAAAATTAATCGCAGGGTTGGTTGCCGTCAGCCGCAAGTCAACATAGGCATTGCCAATGCCATTGTTTGAAGTGGAACCAAGTGTCTGCGAGTTTGGAGAAGACCGCACGAAATAAAAGGGGACGCCGGCGTCCACACCAAAATGTTTGTTGAAATTGTATCCGGCCGTTGTATCCATCTTCAAGACCTGGCCCAGCGTGTTTGAGCTGCCTTGGAATTTCTCATAGAATACCATCCCTCTTTCTTCTTCCCGTGAATCTTCCAATGATTGAGCGACAACTGAAGCTGTGAGTGTGAAGAGCATCATTGTGAAAAGAAAAGTACGTGCAATGGCCCGTTGGATGGTGATTTCGTAATATCCTGCTTGACTCATTCTAAAGTCTCCTTTGGTCTCGACCATTAGATACAGGCAATTGTCGAGTGCGATGAAAGTGATTTTAGTACCGTTGCCTTATCGACCATTTTGCCTATGACATTACTTATGTTGCGCAAGCAATGCCCCACCTAACTGGGTCATCTCGTTCTGGTGCTATACCCTTTGAATTGTGTAAGCTGTCAGTAGGCAGGTCCAGGATTTCCTGAAGCTCGCCCAACCAACTTGTACCAATTACCTGTAATCCCGGTCTTGCGGAAAATAATCAATCCCGCACTCAGATGGGGAAATGGCGGACCCAGGAGCAGGAACTTGCCTTTGCAATGTCTTTACAATGGAGAGGTGGACTGCGGCGGGAACCAGCGCTGGATAGCGACACGACGAACGAGGTATTCTGAAATGCGCGCTGAGCCAGGCTGAACCATCGATTTTGACTTCATCACTTATTCTTTAGCACTGCTCTGGCTCGGCCTTCCAACGACTAACCGGGGAAAAGCACGAGCAAGCTGATGTCTGCGCAAACAATCGGCCGGCGCCGGAACTACGCGCAAGCGTATTTATGAAATCGAGTGCTAACTGGATTGGTAAACGGCGAGTATGTAATCTGCTCGTTCGCGCGGCCTTGAATAGACTCGGTGCTCCGGCGGAATACCTTTTTCCGAATCTGGACTACCCAGGATAAATGTCATGATGCTTTCAATGTCAAAACCCATTTGCTTGGCCTTACGAGCAGCAATTCCGTCAGCCTCCTTTTCCAATGCTCGTCTGACATCACTCAGTTTTCTGGAATCCTGTTGAGCATGTCCATACATGCGGATATCATGCTGCAGATAGGCATGGGCATACTCATGGGCTATCGCAAAAAAGATACTGCCTGGATCAGCACTCTGGAGAAACGATTTATCAATGAGAATAACCCCTGAGCTGTTCGCAGTGGCGTACTTACGGGTTTCTCCAATGAAGACAGAAAAGTCACATTGGAAGGAGAGATTCAGTTTTTGCTGAATTTCTTTTACCAGTTGTATTTGTTCCGCAGTAATAACTCCTGCCCGAGAGTCTTTCGATACTTCCAGCATGCCTACAATTGCACAGATTGTTATTGCGAAAACGTAACGCTTTTTCATGGTGGCCCAAATAAGAGCTCAACATGAGCCATGGCTTCTCACGTTTTGTCAATTTTGGAAAAACAAAATTGTAATTAGCAATGTTCTTGCCAAACCAACTGATATTAGGGAGTCGCGGATGCCTGCCCATATCCCATTAAAGGCATGGGTGTTGAACAGGCTGAAGGTGAGCTGGATCATTTGGTTTGGGCTAAAAGCAGAGAAACAACAGAACTCGCCTTCTCTTTTAAGGAAAATATTTAGACATTTGCAGTGAATCCCACGTAAAGCAACGCACTTTCAATTTGCCCGAAACGTCGCGGCTTGGTTCCGGAAGGCCTTGCGGACAAATGCCGAGTATGACAAACTGCTCAAGGCACAAGGCACTCAGCCTGGGTTCGTCACGCCGCTACTGATATTAACTCAGCCATAGAGTTACTTGGTGGCGACGAAGTTCAAACTTTGGTCAAGTTTGTTAACCTGCCCTCCCCTCACCCCCAGCCCGTCTCCCTTGGGGAGAGGGTGGTCCGCCATCCGGCGGACCGGGTGAGGGGTGAGCTGCTTCGGGAGACCTGACCCTTGGCGGTCTGAGTTTGCTCGCTACAGCCAGTTCCCTAAGGTACCGGAGGTGGAATTCTGCCAATTCAAATAGCAATTGACTTGCAAACCAGAATCAAAGAATCACGCTATTCGCTGGATGCATGGGTTCGCGAAATTGTGCAGTGGCACTTCGATCCCGCCACCGGCTGTCCTTTCTGGCTGGATTTTGCCAAAACTCTCGACTGGGATCCTCGCCGCGAGATTCGAGGTTATGAGGACCTCAACCGTTTTGGGTTTTTCCAGGATGAATGGCTGCGTGGAGGCCCGTTGCGGCGGTGGGTGCCCAAGGCCTACACGGATAGACCAATTTATGTTTTTGAGACAGGCGGAAGCACAGGCGTTCCAAAATCCCGGATCAACGTGGAGGACTTCCGACTCGACTACGAGGCATTCAGTGCCACCTTGCCCGATGAAGCCTTTCCGCCAGGCTCAGACTGGCTTTCCGTGGGTCCGACCGGCCCGCGCCGGTTGCGACTGGCCGTTGAGCATCTTGCCCAGTACCGGGGGGGAATCTGCTTCATGGTGGATCTTGATCCTCGCTGGGTCATCAAGCTGCTCAAGATGAAGGAAACCGAGCTGGCCGAACAATACAAGAAGCACGTCATCGAACAGGCACTGACGCTGCTGCGCGCTCACGATAGCATTCGCTGTCTTTTCACCACCCCAAAGTTGTTAGAAGCTCTGTGCGAAAAGGTCTCGCTCAAACGGCTAGGTATCAAGGGCGTCTTCTGCGGAGGCACTGAAATGACCCCGCAGTTCTACCGCTTCGCTGTTGAAGAACTCTTGGACGGAGTCTATTTTGCCCCAACTTACGGAAACACGCTGATGGGCCTGGCAGTCCATAAACCCCTGGTGCCCGAGGACCACTTTGCCGTCATCTACTACCCGCCTTCGCCACGAGCCATGATCGAAGTGGTTAACCCGGATGAACCCGGCCGAGTAGTGAACTATGGCGAAACCGGGAGAGTCCGGCTCACGACGTTAACCCGGGAATTCTTCATGCCGCGCTTTCTGGAGCGTGATGAGGCGGAACGAGAGCCTCCCTGCCGCCCGTATCCCTGGGACGGCGTGCGGAACGTCCGCCCTTTTTCCCGTTTCCAATCGAGGGTAGTCGAAGGGGTGTACTGATTGTCGATTGTCGAGTTGCGATTTTGGATTCAGAGGAAAGATGCTTTTGGCGCTTCGAGAGCCTCGCCGTCAACTCGTGGAAATCCAGAGGCCGAACACGGCGAGGATGAAACCGACGGCACTTCCAGAAACGTGAACAAAATTCTCGTGAGGCCTGGCATAAGCGGCTAACCCGGTGAGCCGGGATCAGCCCACTAGGGAAATCTATTTGAGCATCTGAGGTGGGCTTTCACACACGCGGCGGTTCATCTTGTACGTTTCAAAAATATGAGAATTCTTTATATCACGGCCGGGGCAGCCGGCATGTACTGCGGCAGCTGCTTGAGAGACAACGCTCTGGCGGCTGAATTAATTTCCCGAGGTCACGAGGTCACTTTGCTGCCCCTGTACACGCCGACGTTGACAGATGACCGCAACGTCAGCCAGCAGCGGGTCTTTTTTGGGGCAATCAGTGTCTATCTTCAGCAACACCTGGCTCTCTTTCGTAAAACGCCCTGGCTACTGGATCGGATCTGGGACTCCGCTTTTGCCTTAAGGCTGGCCTCACAACGCTCCATCCAAACCAACCCGCGCCTGCTGGGTGAGCTTACGCTTTCAATGCTGAGGGGGACGCAGGGCTTTCAAAGTAAAGAAGTCTCCAAGTTGCTTCAGTGGCTGCAAAACGGGCCACCTCCCGATATCGTAAATCTGCCTAACTCGCTGCTTATCGGGTTGGCTCAACCCATTAAGAAGACCTTGCATCGTCCGATCTTCTGTACGTTGCAAGGCGAAGACTTATTCCTGGAAGGTTTGAGGGAGCCATATCGAAGCTCGGCGTTAGAGTTGATCGGCGCCAGCCTGGAGCACGTCGACGCTTTCATAGCAGTAAGCACCTATTACGCCAAGTTCATGTCTGACTATCTTGGGATACCCCACAGCAAAATCCACGTGGTCCCGCTTGGGATTAACCTGCAGGGCTATGCGGCCAGACCAGGTTCTCGATCCAACCTTTTCACCATTGGGTACTTTGCCAGGATCACACCTGAGAAGGGGTTGCACCTCCTGTGTGCCGCCTATCGACATTTGCGCCAGCAGCGTGGTTTACCCCAAGCTCGCCTGGAAGCGGCCGGGTATCTGGGACCGGAGTACCAGGGATATTTGAGGGAGATTGAGCGGCAGATGAAAACATGGGGCCTGGCCAATGAGTTCTCCTATAGAGGCACGCTGGATCGGCAAGACAAAATCGCGTTCTTGCAGAACCTGGACGTTCTATCGGTTCCCGGCTCTTATAAAGAACCCAAGGGTCTATATGTGTTGGAAGCCATGGCGAACGGCGTGCCCGCCGTACAACCCCGCCACGGGGCCTTCCCGGAGATTTTCGAGAAAGCTCCAGGTGGAATTCTGGTTGAGCCTGACCACACCGAGAGCTTGGCGGAAGGGCTTCTCACGATTTGGCAAAATCCATCTTTGGCGGAAGAATTGAGGCGTAAAGGCGTTGAAGGTGTCCGCGAACACTTCAGCGCCGCCCGCATGGCTGATCGCGCCCTGGAAGTTTATTGCCGCCTTCTGGAAATGCCAGCCAGGCAGCCAAGCGACGCCGCGTTGGCCCGATATTCTTAGTGCTGCCGTCGCGACTAATGCAATGTATTTGAGTTGGGCTTCGAACGTTGGAGACGTTCGAAGCCGCCCAAACTTCCGGGGGACTAGAGGTCCCCAAGTTCGCCAATTGCTGGAAGTCTCAAACCTGACAAAAGAATACACCACACCGCGGGGACCACTCACGATCCTTTCCGGGATCACTTTTTCTCTGTCTCGCGGGGACGCCCTCTCGATCATGGGCCCCTCAGGCAGTGGCAAGAGCACTTTGTTGTATATCCTGGGAACTCTTGAATCTCCCACCTCCGGGATCGTCAGCCTGGATGGACAGAACCCATTTCAACTGCCTCAAAAAGAACTGGCACTCTTCAGGAACAAAACCATTGGATTTGTCTTCCAGGAGCATTGTCTCTTACCCCAATGCACCGTCCTCGAGAATGTTCTGATTCCGACGCTGGTGGCCGAGTCTGAGGACCAATACATCGAAAGAGCCCGCTCCCTGCTGGAACAGGTGCGGCTCTCGGATCGCCTGGATCACCGGCCAGCTGAGCTTTCCGGGGGAGAAAGGCAGCGGGTGGCGCTTGCCCGGGCCTTGATCCGAAATCCGTTGCTGCTTCTTTGTGATGAGCCGACAGGCAATCTCGATCATCAGTCAGCCGAAGTGGTGGCATCTCTCCTGGTCCAACTGCACCAGCGGCAGGAAACTATTTTGATTGTCGTCACACATAATCCTGCGCTGGCCGAAAAATTCCCCATACGATTTCAACTCGCGGCCGGACAAATTCGGCCCCATAATGGAGTTTCGTAGAAGACCTGAGCTGGCAGGGTTATCTAAGGCCACCGGTTCGAAATCACAATGACGTATTTGGGCGTTGTGTCTGACTTCGAATATCAGTCAGGTTCTCATTAGTCCAGCGTTTCAGCGCTGGGACTTTGAAGTAAGGTAAAACCATGGCGAATCTCGTGAGTGTGTTAGAGACTTCATTGTATGTGGAAGATCTGGACCGTTCGGTTCATTTTTACCGCACTCTATTCAATTTCGCCGAGTTAAACGCCGACACTCGATTTTGCGCCTTGAACGTGGCGGGACATCAAGTCCTTTTACTCTTCAGACGCGGTTCTTCACACCTTCCCACCCAAATACCCGGCGGCATCATCCCGCCACACGGCGGAAGCGGAAGTCTGCACTTGGCATTTTCAGTCTGCGCCTCAGATCTGCCCGATTGGGAAAAAAAATTGCGCGAGCAAAACGTCTCGATTGAAAGCAGAGTCCACTGGCCGCGAGGTGGACAGAGTATTTACTTCAGAGATCCTGATGATCACCTGATCGAACTGGTGACCCCAGGTTGCTGGTTGATCTACTAGTCGGCCAAGAATGCGACCCACGACACTGCTCAAGCGTAATCTCACCTATTACTGGCGTATCCATCTGGCTGTGGTCCTGGGCGTGGCCACGGCAGTTGCCGTATTGGCGGGAGCATTGCTGGTCGGAGATTCAGTCCGTGCCAGCCTGCGAGAACTGGTCCTGCTCCGGCTGGGAAAGGCCGATCAGGTCATCACGGTCAATGGTTATTGCCGCGAACAGCTCGCCGATGAGTTGCAGTCTCAAAGTCGCTTCCGGTCTGAATTCCGCGCCATCTGCCCGATGATCGTTCTCGAAGGATTTGTCACGCACCAGGAAAGCGGACGGCGAGCCTCGGACGTCCAGGTCTACGGAGTGGACGACCGCTTCTGGAGGTTTCACGGCGGTGATCAAGCCCATGCGGGCCTGAAACAACGTGAGGTCTTAGTGAGCGCCGGTCTGGTTAGAGAACTGGCGAGCAAGGCAGGAGATTCTTTGCTGTTGCGGCTTGAGAAGCCTTCCGAAATCCCCGCTGAGTCGCTGCATGGAAGGAAAGAAGACTCGGGCCGCACCATCCGGTTGACGGTAGGTGAAGTGCTCGGCAGGCCGGGGGAATTTTCACTCCGGCCGCGCCAGGGTGATGTCCGCGCCCTCTTCGTGTCGCTGCAGCGGTTACAGAAAGAGTTGGAAAAAGAAGGCAAAGTGAATACGCTTCTGGTATCCGAACGCAATCCCAGACCCGAGGGAAGTGCTTCCAGAGAGTTCCTTGAGAAACTCATCCGTGAGACCTTTCGGCTGGAAGATTTGGGCATTAAACTCCGTATTCTGGAAAGCGGTCAATGCCTCGCGTTGGAAAGCGAAAGCGCTCTCCTTAACGAGACATTAGCAAAGACGGCCCGTGAAACGGCCGAACGCATGAGTCTGCGGGTTTCGCCTTTTCTCACTTATCTTGTCAACGTCATTCGTAGTGGCCGGGGCGAGATCCCCTACTCACTGGTGACCGCCGTGGATCCGGACACGTACCAGAAGCTACTCCGTGAGAGGCCGGGGCGGGAGAGTGGCCAAAGGCCTGGTAACGGAAACCGATTTGTTAATGCCTCCCCCTATCCCTTAGCGTCGGATTCAACTCCCCCTCCCATAGTGCTGAACGACTGGGCTGCGCATGCCCTGGGTGTGCAGCCCGGTGCAGCGGTCTCACTGGACTACTATGTCTGGGAATCAGCGGGACGGCTCGTGACTCAAACTGCCACATTCCGACTGGAGGCTATTGTACCAATAGGAGGGCTAGCCGCAGATCGAGATTTGGTTCCGGAGTACCCCGGAATCACCGCATCTGAAAGTCTCTCCGAATGGGATCCTCCATTTCCAATGGATCTGGCGCGGATTCGACCCCGCGATGAGGAGTATTGGCAGCGGTACCGCACCACGCCCAAGGCCTTCATTCCTTTGGAAAAGGGGCAGTCATTGTGGCACTCCCGGTTCGGCCAGCTTTCTTCGCTGCGCTTTTTTCTCCCTGATGCCGCTGGGAAAGACCTTCCATCCACCCTGGCCAACTACAGAAAAGGCTTGCAGGAGGCAATAGATCCGTTCCAGTCTGTCTTCTCTGTCTACCCGGTTCGAGCCCAGGGTCTCGCAGCCTCTCAAGGTGCGACTGATTTCGGAGAGTACTTTCTATACTTCAGTTTTTTCCTGGTCGTTTCAGCTTTAATGCTGGCGGGACTGTTTTTCAAGCTCGGTGTTGAGCAACGGCTCCGAGAAATTGGCCTGCTTCAGGCCCTCGGTTTCTCGGCCGCCAGGATTCGGATTTTCTTTCTCAGTGAAGGACTGCTGCTTGCGGGTCTAGGAAGCATCGGAGGACTGGCCGGTGCATTGGCCTATGGCGCTTTGATGATGGTGGGACTGCGCACCTGGTGGTCTGGCGCGGTCGGCACGACCTACTTGCATTTGCATGTTTCCGCAATTTCTTTGTTTTGGGGCGCGGTGGGCGGAGTGTTGGCAGCATTGGGCTATATTGCCTGGACATTAAGATCGCTCAACCCCATTACACCTCGCAGCCTGTTGGCAGGGAATAGAGAGACTGCCGCAGTGGCCAGACATTTCAAGCCGGCCAAGGGCCGACACAACCGGCTTTTTGGGCCACGCCCGCTGGCGCCAACCGCGGCGTGGGCTTTCACTTTCAGTGGCTCGGTCCTGATCCTATGCGCGCAGCAGAAATGGATCAATCAGGTCATGGGCTTCTTCGGTGCAGGTACTCTGTGGCTGCTCGCCATCCTCTGCCATCAGGCCGTCTGGCTCAGCGGCAACAAGCGAACGCTGCTTCAAGGCAAGGGCTGGTGGGCTCTATCTCGACTGGGGATCCGAAATGCGACCTATCGTCCGGGGAGGAGCATCCTTTGTGTGGCGCTTATCGCCTCGGCCAGCTTCATCATCGTGGCCTTGGATGCCTTCCGGTGGGGGGAGGCCAGTTCCGCGCAAGACAAGGAGTCAGGCAGCGGTGGGTACCCCTTGCTGGCTGAATCTGTTCTTCCCCTATATTATGACCCCAACAGCACTGAAGGTAAGCTGGCGTTGAACCTGGCAGACGACTCCGTGCTCAAAGACGTCGCCTTTTCACGCTTTCGTGTTCGAGCCGGAGATGATACCAGTTGCCTCAACCTTTACCAGCCAAGAAATCCCAAGATCCTCGCCCCCACTGAGGAGTTTATAAGAAGCGGTCGCTTTGCTTTTCGGGACTCGCTGGCTCGCTCGCCGGAGGAGAAAAGGAATCCCTGGTTACTTCTGGAGAAACAAATAGGAGACGGTAAGATCCCGGTGATTGCTGATAGCAATTCCATGGCGTACGCGCTCCATCTCAGGCTCGGAGAAGAGTTGATTCTGAACCAGGGAAGTGAGCACCCCGTCGGTTTGAAGTTGGTCGGAGCCTTGGCAGATAGTCTCTTTCAAAGCGAGATCCTGATGTCGGAGCCAAACTTTCTCCGTCTCTTTCCTGATCAGGAAGGGTATCGCTTTTTCCTCCTGGACGTAGCACCTGAGAAGACACCGGCAGTGACTGCCCTGTTGGAAGATCGCTTGTCAGATTTTGGTTTCGATGCCATTCCCACTTCAGAGCGCCTGGCCGGTTTCCACCGGGTGGAAAATACCTACCTTTCTACGTTTCAAAGCCTCGGCGGGCTGGGACTTGTGTTGGGCACGATGGGTCTGGCCGCCGTGCTATGGCGGAACGCACTGGAACGCCGTCGTGAATTGGCTTTGCTCCAAGCGGTGGGTTATAACCCCAGCCGGCTGGGATTGATTATCCTTTCGGAAAACATTTTGCTGCTTGGCGCTGGCATCGTGACTGGCACCCTGTGCGCGCTGCTGGCAATCGTGCCAGCTTTCTCAGGTCACGGAGGTATCCTTCCCATGGTGTCCATGGGCTCACTGCTGCTGGCGGTCCTAGCAACCGGCGCGGCCGCTTCGCTGCTGGCAACGGCGATCGCCCTGCGCTCGCCGTTGCTCCCAGCTCTACGATCAGAATAATAAGACCGGGCTGACAATTCGAACTTAATGTACGATGTGCACGATACGCTTTTTCCTCGCAGGGAGATTTTTACGGGAGTCATTCATGATCCTTTTTTCCACCACGCGCGATGAAAACTGGATTCTCCTCCGTTGGAAGACAAGGATGAAGAAGGTGAAATCGCTGACCCTCCCTTACGGTCGGGCTACTGCAAGTCGCTCCAAATCAGTATCACGACTGTCAGGGAGCAGCCGCTTCCAGCAGCAACACCAATTTCTTCAAACCTTCAGGGGTTCAGGGGTGAATTGTCCCGAGCCGGCAGGACCCACCACCCCGGACGCTGACGTCTTCTGCCCCTGGAACTGTGAAAAAATTCAAAACCGGCCGAGATGGGGAGGGCGAGGGTTCCGCCGGGCCTCAAGGGGCAAGGACTTGCTAGGACGATGGCTCGCCAGGAGGCTCGCCCTCCCAATTTTTTCACGGCTCCCTTCCCGAGAGGAGATCTTCAAGGGAATCGGGATAAAGATGTGGATGGCTGGTCTGGTCGTCATCACAGCCGTGGCCACGTGCCAGGCCGAAGACTGGCTTCAGTGGCGCGGACCTCATCGTGACGGTGTCTTGACCGCTTTCACCGAACCGAAGGTTTGGCCGGAGGTGTTAAAGCTAAAATGGAAAATCCCCGTTGGCACCGGTCATTCGTCTCCGGTGGTCGCCGCTGGACGCGTTTATCTTCACACTCGACAGGAGGAACGAGAAGTCGTTTCTTGCTACGATCTGGAAACCGGAAAACCAGTGTGGCAGGAAGCTTATGTGGTCCCTTATACAATGAATCCCGCCGCGGTTCAGCACGGGAAAGGACCGAAATCAACTCCCGTCATCTCCGATGGGAAGCTTTATACTCTAGGCATCAGTGGCATTCTTTCCTGCTTTGAGATTAAGACGGGAAAACTCTGCTGGCGCAAAGAATTTTCCAAAGAGTTCAAAGAAACCTCGCCGCTGTACGGCACCTCCATGTCTCCTGTGGTCGAGGCCGGCCGACTGATTGCCCACGTCGGCGGGCATGACCAGGGAGCCTTGACCGCTTTCAATGCTGAGACCGGAGAAGTGAGGTGGAGTTGGAAGGGGGATGGCCCGGGCCACTCTTCCCCCATCATTGTGGATCTCAGCGGGACGCGCCAGGTGGTGACCCTAACACAAAGTTTCCTGGTCAGCGTCGATGTGACC
>Ga0066710_100002701_pt1 | contig 14524 bp, 13 predicted proteins | sample GraSoiAngelo_159_FD_79666 | JGI IMG/M metagenome (GOLD analysis project Ga0066710, IMG submission 79666) | Grasslands soil microbial communities from the Angelo Coastal Reserve, California, USA - 14_1009_16_40cm | ecosystem: Environmental > Terrestrial > Soil > Grasslands | place: USA...
ACATTTAGGTAGGTGATTTCTGTTGGCATCGGGGCCTCCGGATTCGATACGCTATAAACGCTCCCGGTTTTCAACTCGGCTTCCGGCCGAGCGACTTTACACTGGTTCACATTTTTGGATTGCTTTCCAAGGGCCAGATCTTTGGCGTGTTGGATTCACGAAGTTTGCTACACGCATGCTCGGAGAATTAGTCGAATACGGAGACGAGGTAAAAAGCGGCGTTCCCGTCCACGTGGGCTAAGTGATGGGATGGATTGATGGGTTCAAAGCCTTGAGCGACCTTTACTGCGTGGTTGAGGGTCATTTCCAGGGAGGAAACCCCGACGTGGAAAACAATATTGCCCTGATCCATACAGACCCTTACGGTAAAGGCTGGTTATATCTGGTAAAAGGAACACCCGAAGCCAATTCTGTAGATGTCCGTGGATATGTAGAAATTCTGGATAGAACCATAGATAAAATTCAAGGTCAGCATTGAGTAACCTTTAAAAACAATGCACGGAATTTTCATCAGCCCCGCGCTGCAGCACGGGGCTGATGAAATCCCGAGAAGGGTTCAGTGCATTGAGTTGTCTTGTCTATATTAGACGCTGATATTCGCGTTACATTTTATCGATCTAGCATCTATTCACATGGCAAAAGCCCGGTACATCATGATCGGTGGATTTCTGGGAGCGGGCAAATCCACAGCGATCCTCAGGCTGGCCCATTATCTTAATGAGAAGGGTTTACGAGTTGGCCTGATCACAAACGATCAGGGCGCCGGGCTGGTGGATACCGCCATGCTCCATTCTCATGGCTTCCCGGTTGAGGAGATTGCCGGGGGGTGCTTCTGTTGCCGGTTTAACTCGCTGGTAGAGGCGGCCAGCCGTCTCTCGAAAGAATCCCGACCCGACGTCTTTATTGCTGAGCCAGTCGGTAGCTGCACCGATCTGGTGGCATCTGTCAGCTATCCGTTGAGCCGTATTTACGGAGATAATTTCACCATTGCACCCCTCAGCGTGCTGGTCGATCCGGCCCGGGCCATGCGCATCTTGGGCCTTGAGTCTGGACGAGCCTTCTCTAGTAAGGTGACCTACATCTACCGCAAGCAGCTTGAGGAGGCAGATCTGATTGTCATTAACAAATGCGATCTTCTGGAAAAACCAGGTCTGGAAAGTCTTCGACAGGCACTCGGTTCCAACTTCCCCGGAGCAGAGGTGTTGGCGTGCTCAGCCCGTTGCGGGACTGGATTGGACGTCTGGTTTCAGCGCATCGCCACGTGTGAACTGGGCGGTAACCACAGGATGGAGTTGGATTATGAGGTCTATGCCGAGGGAGAGGCCTTATTGGGTTGGTTAAACTGCACGGCGGAGATTTCGGCCACAGAAGCCTTCGAAGGTGATATCTTACTTACGGCTCTGGCCGCGCATATCCAAGGGCAGCTCAATTCCAAGGAAATAGAAATCGCTCACCTCAAGATGACCCTTTCCCCGCACGATGAAAGTGGTGAGCTGGCTGTCATCAATCTAGTCCGAAATGATTACGTCCCTGAGTTGTCCCAATCCTTGTCAGACCCACTGCAAAGTGGGCAGTTGATCCTGAATCTTCGGGCCGAAGCTTCGCCCGAGGAGCTGCGCACTGCCGTAATTGCCGCTTTACATCATTGTTCCGAAATTGCCCACCTTACGCTCACCATCGAGCACCTGGAACACTTCCGGCCGGCCAAGCCGACACCGACTCATCGCATGACGCGGATTGGAACGGCATGAGCATATCTTGGGCGCAAGCTTGCAGCATGGAAGGTAGACATTGGTTATGACGAGGCCGGTCCGCATTCTTTATTGCCACTGTGCCTACGCACGAGTGGTCCCGGAAAAAGTTAAGGAGGAGGTTCTTCAAAAACTCTCCGAGTCGGGCGTGGCATTTGATGCGGTCGCTGACCTCTGTGAAATGTCGGCCAGGCGAGATCCTGCCTTGCAGCGCATTGCTGAAGCTGGAGCAGTCAAGATTGCGGCCTGCTATCCCCGTGCTGTGAGATGGCTGTTTTCTGCGGGCCAAGCCCCGCTCCAGGAAGGGGTGGAAGTCCTGAACATGAGAGTGGAGAGCGCTGATTCCGTCGTTAACTCCCTGCTAGGAGAGGGTTCCCCCCAGGAGGTGAAGTCTTGAATCCGCCCGATAACCCCTCATTGCGGATTCTGCTTTACGAAGGCGCCGGCAGTGAGCGGCTGGCCGATAATGAACGCTTCCAAACCCTCAAAACACTATTAGAGAAAGGCTACGCAGTGACCTGTACAGGCGGGCAAGGCGAAGTTGCCCCTGCGGATGATAGTGCCCTCCTAGTGCTTGGCCGTTTTGAAGAGGCGCAACTTCCTTTCGCAGAGGACGCGCAGGGAAAAGTCTCGCTTCATTTTCGCGACATCAGAGGCCTGGAACTTTCCGGGATAGTGGAAGCGGTTGAGGCTGTGCTCAGCCAATCCCGGTCAAAGAAGCCTGGAGGTTGGAAGCCCTGGTTTCCTGTCATTGATTACGATCGCTGCACCAATTGCATGCAATGCCTCAGTTTTTGTCTTTTCGATGTTTACTCATCTTCTTCCGAAGGGAAAATTCGCGTCCAGAATCCGCATAAATGCAAGACGGACTGCCCGGCCTGCTCGCGAGTCTGTCCGGAAGTGGCGATCCTCTTTCCCAAATACAAGGCCGGCCCTATCAATGGGGATGTTATTAGCAATGAAGACCTGCAGCGGGAAAAAATGAAGATAGATATCTCAGCCTTGCTCGGCGGAGATATTTATGCGCTGCTACGGGAACGCAGCCAACGCGCCCAGTCGCGCTTTGCCAAGGAGCGAGATGATCAGCGGGCCTTGAAAGAACGCCAGAGATGTTTGGCCAAGCTCCAGGAGCAGATGGAAATTCCACCCGAGGTGCTGATGTCTTTGCCCAGTCGGGATGAAATTAGGTTTAGAGCAGAGAAAGCCCGGGCCGCCGCCCTTGAGGCATTAAATCGTCAATCTGGCGACCCGGAGCCGGATCCAAATGCCGAAGAAGCTGCCAGAAATATTTGATTAGGAGTTGCCCATGCTGTCGGGCGGCACGACCAAGAATGAAAATTCATATTCCCCTCCACGGGAGGGAAGGTGTTAAAGAATTGAGGGAGCACCTGGAACATGTCCCCCCTCGAACGAGGGGGGACTTCAGGGGGGTCAATGGAAATCCACATCAAGTGTTGATTCAACAGTGGCTACCCCCCTCAAGTCCCCCCTTGAAAAAAAGGGGGGACAATCTGAGGCCAACCCGTTTCTGCAAAGACTCACGAATTTTTTCACACCTTCATTGGCGCAAGGGGATGTCCTGTGTGGCGGGCATGGCGCTGGAAACTCGAAGGACACCCCACTACACCTTCCTTAATAGGGGGGATTTTCAGGAGAACCTTTTTTCATGAGTAAGGTAAGTCTAAGACCCGCCGTGGTGCTGGTGGCAGACCGGACGCTCAGCGCCAGCTATCAGGTGCTTTTTGAAGGCATCTTCGCGACCATGCAGACCACCCAGGTGCCGGAATGGGCGATGCGGCGGTTTGTCTCACCCCCTCTCGAAGTGGACAGGCAAGGACGTGCCAGGATAGCCCCACTCGGCATCCGCCGCATAGAATCAGCCCTTCTGGCCTATACGCCTTTGACCAAGCAAGATGTCGTATGCACCACACCGGAAGCCCTGCCGAAGTTTCTTGGCCCCTGGGTAAAAATTGTGGCGGTGAGTTCCAGCGATCCTCTGGGCCGGGGTATGACCAATACCACCACAACCCACTTCTGGAAAGGTGAACTGTATACACGCACCTGGATGAACCGCATGATGAAGGTTATCCAAGCCAATAAACACAAGTACCATTTCAAGGTGGTCGGGGGTGGCGCCGGCGCCTGGCAATGGGTCCAGCACCCGGAAGAGGCCCAGGAGCAGGGCATCGATACTATTTTCGAGGGTTATTTTGAGTCTGTGGGTCCAAAGCTGTTTATGGATCTCCTCGACGGGAAGTCTGCTCCAGCTCACGTCTCTGAGCGTGATACGGTCTTTGAAAGAGTGCAGCCCCTGCGGGGAGCTTCGATGCTGGGCGTCGTTGAACTTTCCCGCGGGTGCGGCAAGGCCTGCCAGTTTTGCACCCTGGCCTTCAAAAAGATGGGACACTTGTCGCCCGAGAAGATTATTGCCGATCTGCAGACCAACATCCGCTCTGGTGTAACGTCTGTGGTGAGTGGCAGTGAGGACTTTTTCCGCTATGGCGGCTACGGCGCGAAAACCAGGTACGATCGACTTCATTCTCTGCTGGTCGAAATGAAGAAAGTGCGCGGTCTCTCTTTCATGCAAATTGATCATGCCAACATCTCCTCCGTTCTTCAGCTCAGTGATGAGCAGTTGAAAGAGGCCAGACGGCTGTTGACCTGGGACAAACAAACCGATTACCTCTGGGTGAACATGGGAGTAGAAAGTGCCAATGGGCACCTGGTGCACGCCAACGGTCGGGGTAAAATGGCTCCCTTCCGCCCAGAGGACTGGGAGGAAATGGTTCGGGAAGCAGCCGACCGGATGACCCGCAATGGATTTTTCTCCGTTTTTAGCATCATCCTGGGCCTGCCCGGAGAAACCCCGGACGATGTTGCCCGGACTGTGGAGCTGGTGAAATACCTGGCCACCAAGCGCGCCGTCGTGTTTCCGATCTTTCACGAGCCGGTGTTGCTCGACCATCCCAGGCGCGGCGAACGCTTTGGTCTGCGAAACATGCGGGCGGACCATCTGGAGTTATACACCACCTGTTATGAACTTAATTTCAAGTGGGTCCCCCGACTCTACTGGGATAATCAGCGCGCCGGGGGCGTGCCCTGGGCGAAAAGAATGCTGATTCAACTGCTGGGTAAGTCAGAAATTCTATCCTGGCGAAAGAACTTTTCCAAAGCTCGCCAAGAAATTGCGCGCCAGACAAGCCCGCTATGCAGTGGTGTTGTCTCAAAGAAGACCTCGGCATCCATCTCCAACAACTAAGGAGGATTGATCCATGCAGAACCTTCTCGCTCTCCCGAAACCAGTACCCATCCAGCGAGTGAGGACTCCGCAGGAGAACGTTCCTCAAACCAAATATGAGCGGGACCAGCTCTGGCATTTGATCCGAGACTATGTGAAAGTCAAAAATCCCGTTCCGCCCCTATCCCTGGATGAATTGAGGTTTCACGCTGACGCCGTCATTCAAACCACCCGCGTCGAAGAGAAGTACCGGGATTACCTTGGCGTTCTAATTAATAACGAGGTCTGGAGAGAAACCTTAGCTGCCATTCCCTACGGGCGCCGTTTGCTGCTCCTGCCGAAGTGCCTTCGCGTTGAAGATCAGTGTCCCGCCCCTTTTGATGAGTTCGGCCTGCTTTGCAAACAGTGTGGGCTGTGTTCCATTCAAGATCTGCAGGTAGAAGCCGAGAGACTGGGTTATGCGGTCCTGGTGGCTGAGGGATCACCCATTGTCATGTCCATTATCCAGACCGGAAAAATCGATGCGATCGTGGGAGTGAGTTGCCTTTCGGTGTTGGAACGCGCTTTTCCCTATATGGAAGCTGCAGCGATACCCGGAATAGCGATTCCTTTGCTCCAGGACGACTGCAAGGATACCACGGTAGATCTCGACTGGGTCTGGGATGTGCTTCATCTGACCAATGCCGACCGAACGCGACGAATGGATTTGGACGCGCTACGCTCCGAAGTCGATGTCTGGTTCTCTGCTCAATCTCTGGAGGCGATCCTGCAGCCGTCCGGCGGCGAGACGGAGGCCATCAGTCTGAGCTGGCTGGCAAAGGCCGGGAAACGCTGGCGCCCCTTCCTGACCGCCTGCGCGTTCCAGGCGTTCCAGGAAGATCCGGAGACTAAGCTTCCTGAAGATCTTCGCAAGATTGCGGTGGCGGTGGAATGCTTCCACAAGGCTTCGCTTATCCATGACGATATCGAGGACCAAGACGTATGGCGTTATGGAGAGAGAACGCTCCACGAGGAATATGGGGTAGCGGTGGCTTTGAATGTAGGAGATCTTCTGGTGGGCGAGGGATACCGGATGATTGCCGCGTCCAGCGTGTCGCCGGAACGCAAGGCCCAGATGCTGGCCGCTGCCGCTAACGGGCATCGCCAGCTCTGCATTGGCCAGGGCGCCGAGTTATGCTGGACGCGCCATCCCGGGCCTCTGAAGTCGCTGCAGGTATTGGATATTTTTCGCCAGAAGACGGCTCCCGCCTTCGAAGTGGCATTGCGTCTGGGAGCAATGTACGCCGGCGCGGACGAAGCAGTGGGGGACGTTTTGAGTCAGTACAGCCAGTCTCTGGGTATTGCCTACCAGATCCGCGACGATCTGAATGATTTCCGCGGCCAAGCCGGTTCCAATGACATCGTTGCGATGCGTCCTACCTTATTGCTCTCCATTGCCTATGAGCGGGCTACAGACAATACCAAAAAGATCCTTGAGTCCGTCTGGGAGCGCAATCCTCCGTCGGATCTCACCCCGGAACAGCTTCACAACATTTTCGCGGATCTAAGAGTTGAAGAGAGGGCGCTACAACTGCTGGAATCCTATAAGGAGGAGGCCACACGGGTCTTGCGCCTGCTGGAAAATGCTAATCTCAAGGGCTTGCTGCGCCGGGTCATCGGCAAAATTTTCAATGATATTGAAATTAAGGGTTGGTGCAGTGAGTTTGAGGCTAGAAATGCTGCAGGTCGCGAGGTTAGCGCCCAAACTGCTGGGTGAATCCTGCGACCTCGTCGTGGACTTCGTTCAAGGCCAGAGAAATGGCGATGGCGGATTCACGGATCGTTCGGGGAAGAGCGATCTCTATTACACGGTTTTCGGAATTGAAGCACTGCTCGCCCTCCAAGCGGACCTTTCGCCCGGGGTTACGGAGCAATACCTGCGTGGGTTTGGTAACGGAGAATTCCTGGATTTCGTTCACCTGACCTGCCTGGCACGCTGCTGGGCCAGCCTGCGTAAAGGGATTCTGGACCAGGATACCTGCCGAGAAATTCTGCACCGCATTGAAGGATTCCGCTCTCAGGACGGCGGATATCAGGATGTACCTCATTCCCCGCATGGCACAGCTTACGGCTGTTTTCTTGCCATGGGGGCTTACCAAGACCTGCAGGCGGATTTACCGGACATCGGCGGACTGACCCGTTGTCTCAAATGTTTGCAAACCCAGGATGGCGCCTTCGCTAATCACCCACACCTTGATGCAGGGACAACTCCTGCCACGGCGGCTGCTGTAACCCTGCTGCGGTGTCTGGGAGAATCAGTCCACCCCTCCGTCGGCCGCTGGCTGCTGTCCAGGTGCTCCCCTCAAGGGGGTTTTTTTGCCATCCCCGCAGCGCCAATCCCTGATCTGCTTTCAACGGCTACTGCCCTCCATGCGCTGGCCGGCATGCAGGTTCCTCTGGATGATGTTAAGGAACCCTGCCTGGACTTTATAGATAGCCTTTGGACTAACAAAGGGGCGTTCTACGGGAATTGGATGGAGGATACTCTCGATTGTGAATATACCTACTATGCCCTCCTTGGACTGGGCCATTTGAGTCTTTAGCCCAAATTCCGAAGTTGCAGGGATGAAGAATATGTCACACACTGCGAATGAGCCACCCTCACCCGCGCCCTTTGGGCACCCTCTCCCATGAGGAGAGGGAACAAAAAATTAGATGGACTCTCCCCTCGCCCTTTGGGAGAGGGGCCGGGGGGGGCCGGGGGTGAGGGTTTGCAGCTAAATGCGAGAGTGTAGCTCGATTCAACTTCGGGATTCGGGTTTAAAAGAGATTGAAAGACATGCGCGTGGCCCCATTGCCCTTCGATAAAGCTGCCCTGGAAAAAATGCTGCCGGCCTTAAGAAAGCAGTTGTTAGCTTCCCGCGTGCCTGGCGGCTATTGGGCTGGAGAGCTCTCCAGCAGTGCTCTTTCCACCGCCACAGCCATTTGCGCCCTCGCTTTGGTCGACAAGAATCTCTATGAACCTTTGATCCATCGTGGTCTGGCCTGGCTTGCCCGGAATTGCAACGCCGACGGTGGCTGGGGAGATACAGTTTTGAGCGCCAGTAATATTAGCACTACCGCACTTTGCTGGGCCGCCTTTGGTCTCTCTGCAGATCTTGCCGGGCCTTTCCGTGATGTTTTAGCCAGGACCGAGGGCTGGCTAACTCAGCGCGCCGGCCGTCTGGAGCCGGAAGGCCTCGCAAAAGCGATAATGGGCCGCTATGGCCAGGACAAAACTTTTTCCTCTCCCATTCTTACCAATTGTGCTCTGGCGGGGCGGTTGGGGGAGGGTAGAGAGGCTTGGCGGTGGGTCAGCCCCTTGCCCTTCGAACTGGCGGCGCTCCCACAGCGGTGGTACAAGTGGCTGCATTTGCCCGTGGTCAGTTATGCCCTGCCAGCCCTGATTGCCGTTGGTCTGGTGCAACACCATCATTGTCCGGCCTTAAATCCGCTTAAACGATGGCTTCGCCACTTCTCAAAGCGGCGAACGCTGAGGATCTTAGCGCAGATCCAGCCGGCGAGCGGCGGTTTTCTGGAAGCGACACCTCTGACCAGTTTCGTGGTCATGAGCCTGGCCGCCTGTGGCTATCGCAATCATCAAGTGGTTTCACGCGGAGTCACGTTTTTGACCGCCTCCGTTCGTGGCGACGGCAGTTGGCCGATTGATACGAATTTGAGCACTTGGGTGACTACCCTTTCTGTAAACGCCTTAGCCGCAAATCGTGAGTTTTTGGAACTCCTCACCGCTAAAGAGCGTGACCAGATCGGTCAATGGCTGCTGGGGCAACAATATTCCCAAGAGCATCCCTATACCCTGGCCGACCCGGGAGGATGGGCATGGACTGATTTGGCAGGTGGTGTTCCCGATGCGGATGACACCGGAGGCGTGCTGCTAACGCTGCGAAATCTGGGTCAGACCGACGAGCGTGTCATTCAGGCCGTAACGGCCGGAGTCAACTGGCTCATGGGCTTGCAGAATCGGGATGGCGGGCTGCCAACTTTTTGCAAAGGATGGGGGTCCCTTCCTTTTGACCGGAGCAGCCCTGATATCACCGCACACGGCTTGCTTGCACTCTCGGCATGGTTGCAGGAGCTTCCCTTGGACTTGAAGCCAAGGGCTCAGATTTTCTTGAGAAAAGGTATTGACTACTTGGCCAAGGTCCAGAGAAAGGACGGCAGTTGGGTCCCTTTGTGGTTTGGTAACCAGGCCGTGGCCGGGGAGGTCAATCCTACCTACGGAACAAGTCGGGTACTGAGAGCTTTACAGGAGTTGGCAAAGGTCCCTTTTCCGGGCGTCTCTCAAATCATGGTCAGCGGCATCCAGTGGCTTCTTTCTGCTAGAAACTCGGATGGTGGCTGGGGAGGCGCGGCTGGAGTTCCTTCCTCCATCGAGGAGACGGCTCTGGCTGTGGATGCTTTGGCTGGGATATGGGATTCGAAGGTATCTCGGTCTCGCACTCTGGGCAATGATTCCCGCGGCCATGTGGAATCTTTGATCGACCCGGAAGCCTTGCAGGCAGCGGTGTTCGCCGGGGTTTCATGGCTGATCAAACGTACGGAGGGAGGAAAGCGGATGGATCCCTCCCCCATTGGCTGCTATTTCGCCAAACTCTGGTATTTCGAACGGCTCTATCCCTTAATTTTTACGGTGGCAGCATTGGAGAAAGTGCAAAACGTTTCGGCGGCCCACATGATTTCTCGATATTCCTAACTAACCACTAACCTGGTTTTCAGAGAAGCTTCCCAAGCCGCCCAATTCCGGCGTCACAGAGTGTGAAATATTCCCCCTTTTGAAGGGGGACAGCGCTCTCGGAGAGGGCCCGCTCGAGTTTGGACATTTGCGGCACCGAAGAACGCGGTTGGACCCTCACCCGTCGCTTCGCGCCACCCTCTCCCACAAGGAGAGGGAGAAATGGGGTGTGGCTGAGATCGACGTTTCCTGCCACGCCGTTACCACTGTGTCATGAAACGTCTGTTTGTTGGCCTTCAAGCCAGCGCTCTAATTCGTGGATCTCTCCCTCGCCCTTGGGGAGAGGGTGGCCGCAAGCCGGGTGAGGGTCAACCCACGGGAATTGCTCCTCAAAATGTCCAAACTCCAGAGCGCCCTCAGGGAGGGCGTCGCAACAGGGACACCGCCCAGGTGGCTGCGCCACCTGGGTATCAAACCTTAACTTTTCATTTGGCGGCTGGTGACTTTGGTGCGTCAGCTTCTGCGATGCCAAAAACGTGATGCTGGGTGCGGACAATAATCATTCTCTCCGAGATGGCCGGGGTGGCCATGCAGACTTCGTTTACAAGGTTGGTTGCCAGCAGCTCATATTTGGGCCCTGCCCTGACGACGTGGATCTCGCCATCTTCGCTGGTGAGGTAGAGTCTCCCGTCTGCCGCGACCGGTGAAGCACTGTAGGCGCCTCCTCTGTCGGCGAGGCGCTGCTGATAGACACGCTCTCCGGTCTGGGCCTTATAGCAAGTCAACACGCCGTGGTTGGCGCAGGTGTAGAGATAATCCCCATAGAGAATCGGTGTTGGCATATACGTTCCACCGCGCTGCTTACTCCAGACCACGAAATCGTTCGTGTCCTTTCCGTCTTTCAGAGAGATGTCTCCACTGGCCCCGGCGCGGATCACATAGATCGGCTGGTTGGGGCGGTAACTGTTACAGATGAAGATGAGCTCGCTCCCCGCAACAGGCGTAGTCGCAGTGACCTCAGGGTTGCCGGAGAGTCTCCACAATTCTTTGCCTGTTAGCGGATCGTATCCACGCACATACCGAGTCGCATTGGTAATCAATTCGACCCGAGTCCGGCCTTCGTAAATCGTGGGGGTTCCCCAGGAAGGGATTTCTTCCCGCGGTACCCACCAGACGCGTTTGCCATCCTGAATGTTGTAAGCGGCGATGAACGCATTCTTTTGAATGTCACACTGGACAATCACCAGATCCTTATAAATGATCGGTGAGCTGCCCGTCCCCCACTGATAATCAGGGTCATAGAACCAGCCGGCATCGAGGATGCCCAGGTCTTGCCTCCAAACAAGCTTCCCATTGAAGTCGTAACAATACAGTCCTTCTGAGCCGAAGAGAGCCACGACGTACCGTCCGTCCGTGGCTGGAGTGGAATTGGCGTGGCTGGATTTGATATGACGCTTAGTTTTGGGTATGCCCTCGCAGGCAGTCTTCTCCCAAATGATCTTGCCGCTGCGCTTATCCAGGCAGTAGATGCGCCAGCTATGTTTTGATACGTCTTGGGCCGAATCGACATCACCATAAAGGCCATGGCGAAAAGTGGACCTCGGATCACTGCTGATGGCGGTGGTGAGGAAGACCTTGTCCCTCCAGACTACCGGACTTGAATGCGCCAGACCCGGGATGGGCGTTTTCCATAGGATGTTGAGCGACTTTCCTTCGTCCCACCGGATGGGAGGATTTTGGCCGTCAGCCACTCCCGAGGCATTCGGACCGCGGAATGAGGGCCAATTTTGACCCTGCAAGGCCATCACCGAACACAATACAAAGCAAAAGGGCAAGAAACGACTCATTTTCCTTCCACCCTTCGAAAAATAGAAATCTCTTCGCCATCTTTGAATTTCAGGCCGGTAACCCTCCCACCCTCCGTGATAAAGGAGAGCGTGATTCCTCCGAATTCCAGGGCTTTGAAGGTAACTGGATCAATGGCTCCCAGTGGGGAACTATTGCCTTCCATTTCTCCCACCAGCTTTCCGTCTCTTAACGTGATGGTCAATGGTGCTTCTTCCTGCTTCTTACTATAAACCCCCGTATAACTTTTCAAAATCTCGGGGTCTACTTGGAAATCGGTCTTTGGGGGAGCGAGGGCACCCGCCTTCTTGAGCAACTGCACAATCTCAGTGCGGCCGCTCTTGATCGCGGTCTCGAGCGCCGCCGACAGGGTGTCTGCTCCCACCCCTCCCTTTTCCAGAACAGCCTTCACGATTTCGGTATGGCCGAGTTCCACTCCAGTCATCAAGGCGCCCGCCGTGGCTTCGGCTCCTTTGTTCAGCAAGAGCTTTACGATTTCTGTGTGACCTCGATAGGCCGCCCACCCCAGGGGAGTCTCTCCATAAGAGCTGTCCTTTACGTTCACATTGGCGCCATGGTCCAACAAGAGCTTCACAACCTCCAGGTGTCCCCTGTCTGCTGCATAAGATAAGGCCGTGGCACCATAGCGGGTCTTGGCATTCACGTCGGCCCCTTTGGCCAGTAGGGCTTTCACAGCCTCGGCGTCGCCTTTCCTGCCGGCCGTTAATAGCTCTTCATTGATGTCCTCGGCTTCGACGGTAATTGGGAGCAGTAAGGCCATGACAGACAAAAGATGTTTAGCTGGAATCATACGGCATAATCGAAGAAGACAGTTCATCAACAGTCCTTTCTGCAGATGTGATTAGGGCCCGTCCCTGAATTAAGATCTACGTTTCTGCTCCATCTGTCTTGTCCCACGGCTGACGTCGTGGCCTATTGTCCTGCGCCTCTCCGAGGCTAATACCAGTCGTCCATAATCACGTTGCCATTTATTCTTCACTGATTCCTATGCAAGCCACGGACATTAAAGCAGGCCATCTGATTGGCGTTGCGCACCAACAGACGACCTTGGGCAATGGCGGGATGATTCCAGGTCTTCCCGTCAATGGCTGAAAAACGAGCAAGCTCCCTATGACGTTCCGGAGTCGCTTTCACCAATACCAGATCTCCGGATTCGGTCAACACAATCAGGTGACCGCTTGCCAGAAGCACTTGGCCGTAGCCGTAACGTCCGCCCTTCCATTTGAGTTCCCCACTGTCCGCATCGAGGCAGGTGAGGATAGCTTCATCCAAACCATAGATATAGCCGCCGTCCAGAACCGAACTGGTGAATTTGTTTTTCATTCGAGCGTTCTGCCAAACAGTACGCGCAGCAAAGCCTCTGTCGCTAGGGATCACTTCCACGACGGCGCAACCATGGCCATAGCCAGCCGAAAGGAAAAAGCGGTTGAGACCCAACATCAGTGGCTGTGCGCTGTTAATGCCATGGTCCGTCACCCAGGGATAATCCCAAAGCAGCCTGCCATCTTCCACAGCCAGACCCATGGCCCGCCTTGCGCTCACTACCAGGATCTGTCGTTGGCCTGCCAGGGTCACCAGCATGGGCGAAGTGTAGGCCTGCTGGTCGTCGAGCACTTTCCAGATAGTTCTTCCGGTCAGCTTGTTGTAGGCAACAACCGACTTTCCGGAGGGACCGCCTGGCAGGGTGATGACTTTGTCGTCAACCACCAGGGGTGAGGCGGCCATGCCCCAGGTCAGATTATTGGCCTGGTTTTCTTTGAGAATGTTGCACGACCAGATGAGTCTCCCATTTTGGGCATCCAAGGCACAAAACTTACCGTTAGCGCCCAAAGCATAGAGCCGACCGTCATCCCAGGTTGGAGTCGCCCGGGGGCCGTCACCGCCCATGGATTCACGGAATTCCGCGTCCCAGGCGTGAGTCCAGAGTTCGCGTCCAGTCTCCAGGTCATAAGCGGCAACCACTTCCTGCTGGCGGCGCTGCTCAATCGTAAAAGCCCGGCCTTTCGCGATGACGAAAGAGGCGTAGCCGCCGCCAACGGGCTGCCGCCATAACAACGGAGGCCCCGGAGCGGGCCAGTTCGTCATGATCGGCAGTTCGTCGTAATGGCCGTCTCTTCGGGGTCCGCGGAAGTCGGTCCAATCAACGCTTGGTTCACGTCGAGAAAGGTCAGCCGCAGACGACTTAGGCAGGATCTCAGCCGGGTTGTGGCTGGCTTTTTTGGAAGGACCAAGTCTCTCGTCGGAAATCGCCGGAGCAACAGTCTCGCTGACGAAACTGTCGTGTTGTTTCGAGCGCTGCTGTTCCAATGCTGCATAATGCGACTCGGGCTTGTAGAAGGAGACGATAGGATAGACGCCGGTTCCGTCAAATTCCAGGCGCAAACGTAAAAACAGGTAGAGATAAGCAAATGCCAGCAGGGTAATGTAAATAGAGTTGAGAATCCTTCGCCCCATGCGCGTGCCGGGAAGAAGCCATTGGAGGATGAGTCCGACGGGAGGCATCAAGAGGGACGTGAACAGCAAAACTTTCAGGGACCGGTACCACGGCTGTGTCATAGCTTCCGGCTTCGATCATTCAAGGAATTCTCACGCCGCCTCGAGTGTGCAACCTGGAAAAGAAGCCGCCGACGAGAAGGGTGGGAATTTAACCCTGGGTGGAGACTCTTTGGAGTGCGCTGGCTTGACAGCGCTTTTCCCAGCCTGCGGCTTGACGCAGGCAAAGAACCGTTCAGGTCGGACGGTCTTGACGCAACCGACGACCAGCGATGGAGTCAGGCCGCCACCCAAGATAGCGCTGTCAAGCCAGCGCACTCCAAAAGGCCGTCCTGCCAAAGCTGCCTGCGCCTTGACGACGTCCAACGCGGATGCTAGCATCCAGGCATGCCTGAACTGCCTGACATCGTCGTGTATATTGAGCGACTACAGGACCGTGTATTGCACCAACGGCTGGAAAAGATC
>Ga0066710_100002702_pt1 | contig 14519 bp, 13 predicted proteins | sample GraSoiAngelo_159_FD_79666 | JGI IMG/M metagenome (GOLD analysis project Ga0066710, IMG submission 79666) | Grasslands soil microbial communities from the Angelo Coastal Reserve, California, USA - 14_1009_16_40cm | ecosystem: Environmental > Terrestrial > Soil > Grasslands | place: USA...
AGGAGCGCGCGCTCGTCCAGATGGGCGACCACCAGGGCGCCGTACGGCTGACCAACGTCGACGCGCGGGTGCTGGCCGAGCGGGTCGAGGAGCGGCTCGGCGCGCTGATGTCGGCAACCCACACGCGCGTCCTGTCGGTCGAGACCGACGCCGCGAAGCTCGAAGGACGCATGTGGACCTCGGTGTTCATCGCGCTCGGCGGCGCGGTCGGCCTGGCGTTGCTGGGCGCCGCATTCCTCGCCCACCGGATGACTCGATCCCTCAATGTCCTGTCCACGGCCGCGGCCGCGGTCGCGTCTGGCAAGTTCCGCGAGCCGATCACGCTGAAGAGCCGCGACGAGATCGGATCACTCGCACAGTCGTTCAATTCGATGGTCGGGCAGCTGCGCCGGGTCGAGGAGACGCGGCGGGATTTCTTCGCGACCGTCTCGCACGAGCTCCGGTCGCCGCTCACGTCGATCCGCGGGGCGGCCGAGCTGCTTCGCGAGGGCGTTCCCGGTCCGCTCACCGACAAGCAGAAGCGGCTCGCCGACATCGTGTCGGTCAGCTCGGGGCGCCTGCTCCGGCTCGTGAACCAGATCCTCGAGATGTCGCGCCTGCAGGCCGGGCTCCTGGATCTCGAACGGAGCTCGCTCGATCTCGCCGAGCTGGTCGATCGGGCCGTCGAGGAGCTTCACCCGCTGGCCTCCGAGGGGGCCGTGACGCTCGAGTGCGAGCGCATCGGTGCGAGCTTCCCGTACTCAGGCGACATCGAGCGCCTCCATCAGGTCATCGTCAACCTCGGCGCCAACGCCATCCGCTTCACCCAGCCCGGCGGCCGCGTCGTCGCGCGCGTGATCGACGCGGGGCCGGAGTTCGAGCTGCAGATCGAGGACACGGGGGTCGGCATCCCGGCAGACGCACTACCGCACATCTTCGACGCCTATCGTCAGGCGCATCGAGAGCGCGGCGGCACGGGCCTCGGCCTGGCCATCGTGCGCGGCATCGCGGAAGCCCACGGGGGCCGTGTGACCGTCGAGTCTCGCGAGGGCAAGGGCAGCCGCTTCACGGTCCTCCTCCCGCGCACGTAGGCCCGCGTTCCACCCGTCGTCGTGGAGTCTTCACCGCTTCGTGCTCGGGGCGTCACAACCCCGGTCTACAATCGGAGCGGTAAGGATCGAGCCAGTTGATTAATCAGTTTCTTACCAGCGGCAAACAATTGAGCTCTCCGAGCGACCGTAAGTGCTCGGAATTTCGTTCTATACATCTAGCACTTTCCTTGCATACCGTTTCCGGCGGTTTCAACTCCATCCGGGAGGGAAACATTGGGAATTGACGTGACCGAGCCGAAACCCACGCTGGAGCCTTCGCTCTTCGACGGTCACCCCCGGATGCGAGCCATCCGCTCGATCATCGAGAGCATCGCGGACACTGACACAACGGTGCTGATTCGTGGCGAGAGCGGGGTCGGCAAGGACCTCGTCGCCCGCGCGGTCCACTTCGCGTCGGCTCGCGGAAAGGGGCCGTTCGTCAAGGTCAACTGTGCCGCGATCCCCCAGGAGTTGCTCGAGTCGGAGCTCTTCGGTCACGAGAAGGGCTCGTTCACCGGCGCGCACCGCCGCAAGCCAGGACAGTTCGAGTTCGCGAACCAGGGCACGATCTATCTCGACGAAATCGGCGAGCTGCCGCTCGCACTGCAGGCCAAGCTCCTGCACGTACTGCAGGACTTTCAGTTCTCGCGGGTCGGTGGCCATACGCCGATCGACGTCGACGCGCGGGTGATCGCCGCCACCAACCGGCGCCTCGAGGAGGCGATGGCACGCGGCGAGTTCCGCGAGGATCTCTACTATCGCCTCAACGTCGTGGAGATCCAGGTGCCGCCCTTGCGGGAGCGGCGGGAGGAAATCCCGGCGTTGACAGCATGGTTCCTGAACAAGTTCAACGCGCAGTACGGGCGGCGAAAGACGCTGTCGCCCGAGACGCTGACCCTTCTCGCGGAGCATCCCTGGTCGGGGAACATCCGTGAGCTGGAGAACATGATTCGCCGCATGGTCGTTCTGGCGGACGGAGAGCGGGACTTCGAAGCTCAGGCGGCGCGCTTCAGGCCCGGACGGGCCGCGGTCGCGCAGCCCCGGCAGTCGGTCAGCGAGAGCCTGCGGGAGATCGCGCGTCGGGGCGCGCGCGAGGCCGAGCGGCACGCGCTCGCGGAGGTGCTGGAGCGCGTGCGCTGGAATCGCGCCGAGGCATCCCGGATCCTGAAGGTCAGCTACAAGACGCTGCTCAACAAGATCGCCGAGTGTCAGCTGACGGCGCCCGCGCGCCGGCTCTCCTGAGGTCCGGGCCGCCTTCGGCGGCCCGACCCCCTGCGACTTGACAAGCCGGGAGCGCGCCCCTAAGGTCGCAGCCCATGAACGAGCTCGACGCACTGGCCAGATCAATCGCCACGCTCCTGAAGGAACGAAAAGAAACCATCGCCGTGGCCGAGTCCTCCGCCGGTGGGCTTATCTCGGCGGCGCTTCTCTCGGTGGCCGGCGCCTCGGCCTACTTCCTGGGCGGCGGGGTGATCTACACGCAGGCGGCGCGGCGCGGGCTGCTGCGGGTGCCGGACGAGGCCGTGAAGGGCATTCGATCGAGCAGCGAGCCGTACGCGCTGCTCAAGGCGCGGACGATCCGGGAGCTTCTCGGCGCCACGTGGGGGCTCGCCGAGACCGGGGCGACCGGGCCGACCGGCAACCGTTACGGCGACGCGGCCGGGCACGCGTGCATCGCGGTGGCGGGCCCCGTCGAACGCGCGATCACGCTCGAAACCGGCCACGGCGACCGAGAGAAGAACATGTGGGCGTTCGCGAAGCGAGCGCTCGAGCTCCTGGAGACGTCGCTCGGCAAGAGGTAAGAGCAGGCTCGATGCGAATCGTCTTCTGGAACATCCGGGCCGGCGGCGGTGTGCGTGTCGGCCGGATCGCCGCCCAGCTCGAACGGTGGGCTCCGGATGCGGTGGCGCTCTGCGAGTTCCGCGCGACCCCGCCTAGCCTCGAGCTTGCCCACTCGCTCGCCGAACTCGGACTCGCCTACCAGTCCACGACGGCCGAGACCGCACAGCCGAGCGCCAATCGCTTGCTGCTCGCGACACGGTTCCCGATGCGCCGGCTGCGTCTGAGGCTCGGGCCCGGGGATCCCGGGCGTCTTCTGCTCCTGGCCTCGGTCGAAGCCCCGGAGCCGCTGACCCTGGGCGCGATGCACGTCCCGAATCGGGTCACCGGACGCAAGGATCTCTTCTATGCGGCGGTGCTCGCGGTGCTCAACCGATGGCGGCGCGGACCTACCGTGCTGCTCGGCGACACGAACTCCGGGCGCCCGGGCATCGACGAAGAGACACCGGTGTTCGGCCCGCGTGAGGACGCGTGGCTCACGGGGCTCGAGCAGTCGGGATGGCACGATGCGTTTCGCCTCGTCCGGGGAACGGCGCGCGCGTACACGTGGTACTCGCCGAACGGCGGCAACGGCTTTCGGCTCGATCAGGCCTTCGTGAATCACCAGCTGCGGCCTCGCCTGCGGGACGTTCGCTACGATTGGGGCCGGCGCGTGGGTCGTCCGGCCCGTCGCCTCAGCGACCATGCCGCGCTGCTCGTCGATCTCCAGAGCTCGATGAGGTAGAGTCGGGAGCTCGATGCGCTTCGGAACGTACTACTTCCTGCAGGCCCCGCCCTCGATCCCCCACCCGGACGTCGTCCGGCGTGAGATCGAGCAGATGGTGTGGACCGAGGAGCTCGGCTTCGACAGCATCTGGCTGACGGAGCACCATTTCATCGACTACGGCTTGTCGGTCTCGCCGGCCGTCCTGGCGGCGGCGGCCGCGACGCGGACGCGGCGGGTGCGCATCGGCCTGGCCGCCGCGATCCTTCCATTCCACGATCCGGTTCGACTCGCCGAAGAGCTCGCGATCGTCGATATCCTGAGCGAAGGACGGCTCGACGTCGGTGTCGGTCGCGGCAACCGGCCCGTCGAGTTCGAGGGCTATCGCGTGCCCCAGATCGAGAATCGCGAGCGTTTCGAGGAATGCCTCGCGATCATGCTCAAAGCGTGGACCCTGGAGCGCTTCGCGTTCGAGGGTCGCCACTTCACGATTCCCGAGGTCCGGGTGATCCCCAAACCGCTCCAGCGGCCGCATCCACCGGTGTACGTCGTGTGCACGAGCCCCGACACGATCGAGGCCACCGCCCTTCGCGGAGTCCCGATGCTGAACTCCCTCTTGCGTGGAGGACCCGAGCAGCTCGCCAAGAGTCGCGACACCTACCTCAAAGCGTGCGAGAAAGCCGGCCGAAGCGCCGACGAGGTCGCGAGCCTGCTGGGCCGCTGGGGCGTGTCGCGACACGTCTACGTGGCGCCGACCGATGCGCAGGCGCTCGCCGAGGCGAAGGACGCGGAGATGTGGTACCAGGAGTCGCTGCGGCGCTTCCTCATCCCCGAGCGGATCGACCGCGTGCACCCGATGCTCCAGCCGGGGTTCCGGGCGCTCGAGGAGCGCTTCGCGCACGTGTCGTACGAAGAGCTCGTGGCGGAGAGCGTTGCCTTTGGATCACCCGACACGGTCGCCGCGCGGGTCGAGGAATTCCGGCGGCTCGGGGTCGGCGAGATGCTCTGCTGGATGAACTTCGGCGGCCTCTCTCAGGATCGCGTGCGCCGCTCGATGGAGCTCTTCGCCCGCGAGGTCATGCCCCGGTTCCGCTGACGCGCGCGGCGCGCCGCCGGTGGTCCGACGCCGCCCAGCTCCTAGCGCTACTTCGCCCGGCCCAGCACCAACCCGATCGCTTTCGTGAAAGCCCCCACGGTGAACGGCTTCTGGAGCAGCGGGCCGAGCTTGGGCGCTTCGGCGGACGCACTGTCGCTCAGATAGCCCGAGACATAGAGAACCTTGATCTCCGGTCGTGAGGCCCGTACGCGAACGACCCACTCGTCGGCGAACGACGGTGGGATCCCGACGTCCACCACCATCAGGTCGATCCGGCTCCCGTGCTGCTGGCTGAGGGCCAGCGCTTCGTCGCGGTCCCCCGCCTCGAGGACCACGTAGTTCTGGAGCTGAAGGATCTCGCGTATCAGATCGCGCACCTCGTGCTCGTTCTCCACCACGAGTACGGTCCTGCCCTCGGCCGCCGCCGCCGGCGCCGGCGGCGGCGCCGGCGCTTCCACCAGGGTCGCGGTCTCGGGAACCCGCGGAAAGTAAATCTTAAACGTCGAGCCGGCACCGGCGTCGCTCGTGACGCTGATCTGGCCGCCGCACTGCGTGACGACGTCGTACACCGACGCGAGGCCGAGCCCGCTGCCGCGCCCGGGCTCCTTGGTCGTGAAGTACGGCTCGAACAGGCGCGCGCGGGTCTCGTCGTCCATGCCGTATCCGGTGTCGCCAACCGCCAGCATCACGGCCTGACCGACGTTGCTGGTCTCGATGGTGAGCCGGCCGCCGCTCGGCATCGCGTCGCGCGCGTTGACCACGAGATTCATGATCACCTGGCCGATCCGGTGCGGGTTCGCGCTGACTCGCGCCAGGCTGGGGCTGAGCCGCGTCACCAGCTCGATGGAGTCGCCGAGCAGCGGCTGGAGCACGCGCGTCACGTTCCCCACGAGCTGGTTGAGATCGACGGGCACCGGCGCCGGGATCGTCCGGCGGCTTCCCGAGAGGATCTGCTGCGCCAGCGCCGCGCCCCATTCGGTCGCCCGCTTGATCGCCTCCGCGTTCCGGCGGAGGGGATCGTCGGCGCGCAGCCGCTTCAGCATCATCTCCGTGTAGCCCGTGATGACGGCGAGCAGGTTGTTGAAGTCGTGGGCGACGCTGCTCGCGTGCCGGCGGAGGGACGCGTTGTCGGCCAGCGCCTCCTCGAGCCGCGCCGACTGGTCGCGCGCCGACACCGCGCCCCCCTCGGTCATCGTGGCGCCTCCTCCCCGCGGGCGCTGGGCGGCTCCGGGATCAGCGACAGCACGATCGTGAACGTCGTGCCGCGGCCCGGCACGCTCTGAAAGCTGATCGCCCCGCCGTGGTCCTCGACGATCTTGTGCGCGAGGGCGAGGCCGAGACCGGTCCCGCTGTCACGCGTCGTGTAGAAGGGATTGAAGACTCGATCGGTGTCCGAGGGTTGGATCCCCACGCCGGTGTCCGCGATCTCCACCTTCACCCGGTTCGCCGGCCGCCGCCGGACCGAGCGCACCGCGTCGCCCGTGCCGGCCCACCCGGCGCGCACCGTCAGCCGGCCGCCGCGCGGCATCGCGTCGAGCGCGTTGGCGATCAGATTGACGAACACGCGGTAGAGCGCGTCCTTGTCCGCCTGAATCAGCGGCACGTCCCGGGCGTACTCGCGTACGACCTCGACGTGGCGCTCGTCGAGCTGCTCCACGTACAGCTCGAGGGCGCGCTCGAGGAGCTCCGGAAGCCGCACGAGCGTGAAGCTCATCCGGGACGGGCGCGCGAGCTCGAGCAAGCGCTCGACGATTCCGTTGATCCGCTCGAGCTCGCGCGGCACGACGTTGCCAAAGCGCGCGCGGAAATTCGGGTCGTCGACTTTCCGGTCCAGATGCCGGCTGAACGTGAGGAGCGAGGTGAGCGGGTTCTTGATCTCGTGGGCGAGGCCGGCGGCGAGCGTGCCGAGCGCGGCCAGCCGATCCGATCGCCGCAGGTCGTTCTCGAGCTGGCGCACGAGGGTCAAGTCGCGGAACACGCCGATGACGCCGAGGTCCTTCCCCTCGCCGCCCTTGAGCGGCGCCGTGCTGAACTCGATCGGCAAGGTGGAGCCGTTCCGGCGCCGGAGCGTGAGCGGCACGCTGGCGATCGGCGCGTGGCTCGCCAGGGTCTCCGTCAGGAGATCGCTGATCTCGGGCGTGTGGGCGAACAGCTCGGTGCAATACCGGCCGGCGGCCTCGCCGCGGAAGAACCCGGTGAGGAGCTCGGCCGCCGGGTTGAGCGTGACCACGCGTCCGTCGAGGTCGATCGTCACGATGCCGCTGGTGAGCGACCCGAGAATATTGTCGGTGTAGCTCTTGAGATCGGCGAGCTCCTCGAACTGCCGCCGCAGACCGCCGTGAGCCTCTTCCAGCGCCGTCCGCTGCTGGAGGAGCTGCGCGGCCATGTGATTGAACGCCGCGGCGAGCCGGCCGATCTCGTCGTGGGTCGAGTGCTCGATTCGCTGATTGAGCTCACCGCGCGAGATGGCGGCGGCCCCTTCCGCCAGCTGCCGGACCGGTCGCGCGATCCGGCCCGCCACCAGTGCGGCCGCCACGCTCCCGAGCAAGAGGGTCGCCAGGGTGAGGGCGCCGAGCTCAAGCCGGGTGCGCCGGAGCTCGGCTTCCATCCGCTGCTTGGAAAGACCGAGCCGCACGGTGCCCCACTTCCGGCCGTCCACGAGGACGGGCACGGCGAAGTCGTAGACGGCCTCGCCAGCGTTCGTGACGGTCTGCTGGGTCAGCGGCTCGATCGCGCCGGCGGCTCGCTCGTGCGCGGCGCCGTGAAGTAGGAGGCCCACGCGCTCGGGGTACCGGCTGTGCGCCGCCACCTTGCCGTCGGCGTCGAGCACGACCGCGTACACGACGTCGGGCTCGGCGGCCATCCGCACAACGTTCTGCTCGAGCGCCGTGAAGTTATAGAGGAGGAGCGGGCCGTAGGAGATCGCCGCGAGGTTCCGGGCGAGCGCCTCGCCGCGCCGCTCCATCTCCGAGATGATCCCGGCGCGCCCCTGGTGGTCGACCACCGCCATAACGGCCGTCATGACGAGGACGATCACGAGGATCGTGCCCACCAGGAGCTGCGCGCGGAGCGAGCGCACTCTCATCGCGCGCGATCGAGCCAGATCTTGCGCAAAGGAATGTAGGGATCGCCGAGGCCATTCACCTCGACGCTCCTCACGTAGGGCTGGAACAGGCGCTCGTACGCGCGGTGGAAGACGGGGATGATCGGAGCGTCATCGAGAATCAACTGCTCCGCTTTCCGGTACGCCTCGACGCGCCGCTGGACGTCGCCCGCGCTCCGGGCGCTCGCGAGGAGATCGTCGACGACCGGATTCGCGTAGCCGAAGAAGTTTCGCGGGCTCTTCGAATGGAACAGCTTCGACAGGAAGTTGTCCGGGTCGGGGACGTCTGCGTACCAGGCGTAGAGAAAAATCGGCAGCTTGCCCTCGTCGAGCAGCTTCGAGAATGCCTGCCAGTCGGTGTTGTACTGGAAGTCGGCGGTGATCCCGACCGCGGCCAGCCACTTCTTCATCAGCGCGTGCTCGCGGACGATGTCGGCTTGCCGAGCACCCGACCAGATGGCGAGGGGCGGCAACCCGCGGCCCCCCGGATATCCGGCCTCGGCGAGCAGCTCGCGCGCCCGCTGCGGGTTGTACGAATACCCGGCTAGCCCGGGATTGAAGCCGAGCATTCCCGGGGGCAGGATGCCGCGCGCGAAGGCGACCTGACCGAGGTACACGCTCTCGACGATCGCCTCTCGGTCGATCGCCTGGACGATCGCCTGCCGGATCCGCCGATCGTTGAGCGGCTTCGCACGTGTGTTGAACCCGTAGAACCGCGCGCTGATCATCGGCCGCTTCACGTAGATATAGCCGCCGCGCGCGACCAACTCCCTCCGGTCGACTCGGGCCGGCACCGGCGCATCCTCGAGGTTTCCCTTCTGGAACTCGTCCTGCATGGCGTCGCGCTGCTCGCCCGGGAAGATCCGGAAGACGAGCCGCGAGAGCCGCGGTGCGCCGTCGAAATACTCCTCATTGGCCTCGAGCACGATTTCTTTGCCCCGCTCCCAGCGGACGAACTTGAATGGCCCCGTGCCGACCGGCTGGGCACCGAACGTCTCGCCCGTCTCGACGAGGTCGCGGGGAACGATTTTGGCGTGGCCCACCGCCGCGATCGCGACGAACGGCGCAACGCTCTCATCGAGAGTCACCTGGACGGTCCGCCGGTCGAGTGCCACCAGCCCCGACACGCTCTTCGCGCGCCCGTCTCTGAACTCGCGCGCGCCCTTCACGTTGAGGAACAACTCGGCCGCGCCCGAGCGCGTCTTCGGGTCGAGAATGCGTGCGAACGAGTAGACGACGTCCTCGGCGGTGACCTCGCGCCCATGGTGGAACTTCGCGCCGCGGCGAAGAGTGAACGTCCACACGAGCCCATCGCGCGACGCCCGCCAGAACTCCGCGAGCGCCGGCACGATCGTGAGCGCGTTGTCGTACTGCACGAGGCCATCGAAGATCTGCTGCGAGATGGACAGGCTGTAGACGTCGCTGACCCGCGCCGGATCGAGGGTCTTCGGGTCGTGACCTAGGGGCCGGCGGTAGACGCTGTTCGCGGGGCCATGGTCCTTGTCCTGGGCGCGCAGGGGCGAGGGTTGCTCGCACACGAGCGCGGCTGCAACGAGGAGAAGAAAGAGGAAGGGAGGGGGCATGCCTCCCCTCCCCGCCCTGAGACGACTCAAAGACGACGTCGAGACGGCGGACAAGCGCCCGAAGACTAGTCCGCGCCGCCTTCCGCGGTCCCGATCGCCTGGAAGTATTGCGTTGAGCTGGACGTCGCCGACTCGATTACCGGCGCCACCAGCAAGAACGACCCGACTACCGCGGCCACCACCACGATGCCAGCCCATATCTTCGCCATTGCTCATCCTCCTCAACGAGTGAGAAGCCCTCCCCATGAGGGCTTCGTAAGACAACCGCGAGGAAGTTAAGCAATTCGACGACCATGTGTGGGACCAAAGTCGCAGTCGCATGACAAGTACCTGTTTCGTAACGACCCACTCCCGAGCCCGCGCGGGATACCGCCGCGCCGTCGCACAATGAGTGTGCGGGCCGCCCAGTCGCTGGGCGCCCAACAACTGGGCGCTCAGTGCTCGCTGCCCGGCGCCCGTACTCCCCAGCGGGCGAGCTTCACCCGCAGCGAATTGCGATGCACCTCGAGAATTCGGCCAGCCTCGGTGAGGTTCCAGCCCACGCGCTCGAGGACCCGGAGCACGATCTGGCGCTCGAACTGGTCCGTCGCCTCGTTCAAGGGAAGCGCCTCGGCCGCTCGCACCTTCGTGGCCTGCTGAGGCAGCGAGACGTCGAGCGGAAGATCGTTGAGCTGGATGACGGGACCATCCGCCAGGACCACGCACCGCTCGACGACGTTCTCGAGCTCGCGCACGTTGCCCGGCCAGCGGTACGCCTGCAGCGCGGCGAGCGCTTCGGGCGATGGCCCGTCGATCCGCTTGTGAAACCGGCGATTGTCGCGCCGGATGAAATGGTCGACGAGCAACGGAACGTCCTGGATCCGTTCCCGTAGCGGCGGCACCACGACCGGCACGACGTTGAGCCGATAGTAGAGATCCTCGCGGAAGGCGCCGCGGCCGACGGCCTCCTTGAGGTTGGTGTTCGTCGCGGCGATGAACCGGACGTCGATCTTGACCGGGCGGGTACCGCCGACCCGCTCGACCTCGCGCTCCTGGAGCACGCGCAAGAGCTTCACCTGGAGCTCGGACCGCAGCGTGCCGATCTCGTCCAGGAACAGGGTGCCGCCCTGCGCGAGCTCGAACTTCCCCAGCTTTCGCTGGTGGGCGCCGGTAAAGGCACCCTTCTCGTGGCCGAACAGCTCGGACTCGATGAGCGTCTCGGCGATGGCGGCCGGGTTGACGGCGACGAACGGTCCATCGCGCCGCGGGCCCTGATGATGGATGGCCCGCGCGACCAGCTCCTTGCCGGTCCCGCTCTCGCCGGTGATCAGCACGGTCGTCGACGTGCGCGCGACCTGGGCGATGAGGCCGTGGAGCTTGTCGATCGCGGGGTGCCGACCGACGATCTCGTCGAGGTCGTGCGCGCGCGCGAGCTCGGAGCGCAGGAACGCGACCTCGCGCTCGAGCGCCCGGCGCTCGAGGGCGCGTCGCGAAAGCGTCAGGAGCTCGTCCTCCTCGAAGGGCTTGGTCAGATAGTCGAAGGCGCCGAGCTTCATGGCGGCCACTGCGGTGCGCACGGTCTTCACGGCGGTGACGAGGATCACCTCGATGCCCTCGTCGAGGGCCTTGATGCGCTCGAGCACCTCGATACCGTCCATCCCGGGCAATCGGATGTCGAGCAGGACGAGGTCGACCGCGGAGGCCCGGACGACGTCGAGCGCGCCGGGGCCGTCGGGCACGTCGACGACTTCGTAGTGGTCCTCGAGGATCAGCCGAAACGACTCCCGAACGCCTGGGTCGTCATCGACGACGAGGACGACGGGGCGCGCCATGCCCGGACTCTAGCACCAATCTCGCTCACCCAGATGTCTTCGAACCGTGACATTGACGGCCCGCCGGGACCGATCGAACAATCACCTCGTGATCGCCCGGATCCTCTCCGCAGCCCTCGTCGGTGTCGAGGCCGCGCTCGTGCGGGTGGAAGTCGACGTCGCGCCGGGATTGCCGGCGTTCAACACGGTCGGTCTTCCCGACTCGGCTGTCCGCGAAAGCCGCGAGCGTGTCCGCACCGCGATCCGTAACGCCGGCTTCGCCTTTCCGTCCGATCGGATCACGGTGAACCTCGCTCCCGCGGACGTCCGCAAGGAGGGTACCTCGTTCGATCTCCCGATCGCGCTCGGCATACTCGAGGCCACGGGCGTGGTCAAGACCCGGTGCATCGGCTCGTTCGCTGTGGTCGGCGAGCTGGCGCTGGACGGCCAGATCCAGGGAGTGCGCGGGGCGCTCGCCGTCGGGCTCGCGTGCCGGCGGCAAGGGATCGACACGCTCGTCGTGCCGCTCGCGAACCACGGGGAGGCGCTGGCCGTCGACAGCCTCCGGGTGTTCGCCGTGTCCACCCTGCGCGAGGCGGTGGGTCTCCTCAATGGTGGAGACCCGCCACCGGTGACGCCTGGCACGCCCGTGGCTCTCGCCGCGGCCATCGCGGACGATCTCGACTTCGCTGATGTCCGCGGCCAGGCCCACGCCAAGCGCGCGCTCGAGATCGCCGCGGTCGGCGCGCACAACGTGCTGCTCGTCGGTCCTCCCGGAGGAGGCAAGACGATGCTGGCCCGGCGACTGGCGGCGATCTTGCCCCCGCTCAGCCGCGATGAGGTGATCGAGGCATCCACGATCTGGTCCGTCGCCGGCTTGTTGCCGCGTTACGGCGAGCTGCTGAGCCGGCGTCCCTTTCGTGCGCCGCACCATACGATCTCGGTCTCGGGGCTCATCGGCGGCGGGAGTCCCCCGCATCCGGGCGAGGTGACCCTCGCCCATCTCGGCGTCCTCTTCCTGGACGAGCTACCCGAGTTCCAGCAGCACGTGCTCGAGTCGCTGCGCCAGCCGCTCGAGGACGGCCGCGTCACGATCGCCCGCGCCAGCGGCGTCAGCAGCTTCCCCTCCCGCTTCCAGCTCGTGGCCGCTGCCAACCCCTGCCGACGCGGCTGCCCGTCTCTCGACGGCTGCGTCTGCACGCCCGCCGAGCGCGCCCGATACCTCGGCCGCCTGTCCCGTCCGCTCCTCGACCGCATCGACCTGCACGTCGAGCTCCCCGCGCTCCTGCCCGGCGAGGTTCACGCCCTGGCCTCGGGCGACGCCAGCGAGGCGATCCGGACGCGGGTCGAGAGCGCTCGCCAGCAGCAGCGTGACCGCTTCCGCGCCAGCACGACCCGCGTCAACGCCACGATGAGCCCGCGCCAGGTTCGACGCTTCTGTCCGGTCTCCCCCGAGGCCGAGCGCCTGCTCGCCGCGGCCATGACACGCCTGGGGCTCTCGGCCCGCGGTCACGACCGCGTGCTCAAGGTCGCCCGCTCGATTGCCGATCTGGCCGGAGCCGACGCGCTGACGGCGGAGCACTGCGCGGAGGCGATCCAGTATCGCGGGCTCGACCGGCAATGGCGGGCGTGATCCCCCGGCGCTCACTGCTTCTGCACGACGACCCGACCTTCGGCGTTCACGAACACTCGGTAGCGGCTTCCGTCCTTGCACGACGCGATGTAATCGTTGTCGCCCTGCTTGGTGGCGGTGAGGACCTGCCCGCACGGCTGTCCCTGCAGCGCGATCACGGCCGTCAAATCCTTCAGCACAGCCGGGTCATCGGCAGCGAGCGAGGGCGCTGCGAAGAGACTCGCCGTCGACACGATCCAGGCACCAGCGTTGGTTCGCCTGCTCATCGCTCCTCCCAATTGTTCGGACACACGACTTAGAGATCCCGGAACTGGTCGGGATCGGTCAGGATGCTCCACAGCGCTTCGCGCGACGACGAGACGTCGCGGGCGAGCACCGGATCGCTGTCTTGCAGCAGCGACAGCACCTTCAGGAGCAGCAGATCGTAGGCCTGCCGCAGCTTGGGCAACATGGATCGATCGCGCGACTTGTGGAAGTCGCGAAATTCATTCAACAAGTCGTCGACCTGGTTCTTGAGCGAGAGCTTGGTGAAGACACCGATCGCCTTGGTCTCGCGCAAGCGCTTCTCGAGCGAGTCCAGATCGAGTGTGGCCACCGCCGAGGGTGTCGCAGGCTGTGGTGGCGCGGGCTCGTTCGGTGCGGCGGTCCCTGGCCGCGGCGCGGCCTCCGTGGGAGGCGCGGTCTCCACCTTCTCCTCCTTCGTTGCGAGCCCGCCCGGCGCGAGCCCTCCGGGTCGCGCGCCTCCCTCGCGGGAGGCCGGCGGCTTCGTCGGAGGAGCCGGCACCGAGGGCTTGGGAGGCTCGACCCGCGGCGCCGGCGGCCTCCCGTCGCTCGCCTGGCTGAGCACGACCAGGACGCTCACGACCAACACTCCCGCGCTGTTGCCGAGGGTCACCGCTTGCCCCGCTCTTTGCTCCCCGATCGGGCCTTGATCCCAGCATGCCCGACAATCCATCACCGGTCTTAAAATGTCCGGGATGGTCCGGCTACGAGCGCACAGTCTTCTGGTAGGCGGCGACGAGCGCCCGCCGGTGATCCTCGTACACGGGGCCGCGAATTCAGCGCGGGTGTGGGCCTACTGGCAAGACGAGCTCGCCCGCTGCGGGTGGTCCTCGCACGCCATCGACCTCCGCGGCCACGGGGCGAGCGCGGCCGCCGAGCCCGGCACGACACGCATGGCCGACTACGCCGACGACGTCGTCGCGCTCGCGCGCGCGCTGCGGCAGCCGCCGATCCTCGTCGGCCGGGACGGCCGACACGCTATGGCCTCGCCAGCGGTATGACAACCTGCCTTTCGCAGCCGATCACGTCGAAATCAGCGGGGCCTCGCACTGGGGATTGGTCCTGAATCGGCGGGTGCTCTCGGGGATGGGATCCGCGGTCAGCCGCTGGCTCGAGAAGAACGTGCCGCGCGGGAGCCGGTGAGCCCGGCGACGGTGGGACGGCTACGGAGCGAGCGGGACTAGCGACGGCCGCGCGGCGGGATGTTCGTGTAGACGATCGACCCGTCGTCGCCGACGGTCCGGTACACGGTCGTCGGCGCGCTCGCCGCGCCGTTCGTGGTGCCGTCGTAGTGAAAGAGCACGCGCGTCACGTAGTCGCGGGTCTCCGGGTACGGCGGGATCCCTCGATTTGAGACCACAGCTTTCTCGCCCGCGTTGTAGGCCGCCAGCGCCAGGGGCAGGTCATTCCCGAACCGGTC
>Ga0066710_100002706_pt1 | contig 14515 bp, 19 predicted proteins | sample GraSoiAngelo_159_FD_79666 | JGI IMG/M metagenome (GOLD analysis project Ga0066710, IMG submission 79666) | Grasslands soil microbial communities from the Angelo Coastal Reserve, California, USA - 14_1009_16_40cm | ecosystem: Environmental > Terrestrial > Soil > Grasslands | place: USA...
CAAAGAGTTCGCGCGAGGCCTCGTCAACTTCGATGCGGCGGAATGCCGGAAGATCCGAGGAGCCAAGACGCGGGAAATCGAGGAGCGCCTGGGTTACCGGAGCTTCGACGAGGTCATTCATCGCGACAACCTCGTGATCCTGTGATCCGGTAGGATGGAGTCGACATCCATGGACCCCAAACATCTCGTGGAAGCCAAGGCGCGAGCCGCCCGCGCCGCCGCTCGCGTCCTCGCCGTGACGCCGACCCGGACGAAGAACGAGGCCCTGGCCCAGATGGCGCGCGGCCTGGAAGAGAAGACGGCGGCGCTCCGCGAGGCCAATCGCGCTGACCTCGAGCGGGCTCGTGCCCAGGGGGTGACGCGCGCGTTTCTCGACCGTCTCACCCTGACCGATCCGCGCATCGAGGAGATGGCCGCCGGGCTGCGGCAGATCGCGGCGTTGCCCGATCCCGTGGGCACGGTCGCCGAGGCGTGGCGGCGGCCCAACGGCCTCGAGATCGCCCGGGTTCGCGTGCCTCTCGGTGTCATCGGCTTCATCTACGAGTCGCGGCCCAACGTCACCGCCGACGCCGCCGGCCTTTGCGTGAAATCGGGCAACGCCGTGGTCCTGCGGGGCGGCAGTGAGGCCGTCGAGTCCAACGCGATGATCGCGGCCGTTCTGGCCAAAGCGCTGGAGAAGGCGGGCGGGCCGCCCGACGCCATCCAGTTCGTGGACACGACGGACCGGGCGGCGGTGGCGGCGATGCTGGAGCTGCCCGACCTCATCGATCTGATCATCCCGCGCGGCGGCGAGGAGTTCGTGCGGTGGGTGAGCGAGCATTCGCGCGTGCCCGTCCTGAAGCACGACCGCGGGCTCGTCCACGTCTTCGTGGACGCCGACGCCGATCTCGAGATGGCGGCGGCCATCGTGATGAACGCCAAGGTCCAGCGGCCGAGCGTTTGCAACGCGCTGGAGACGCTGCTCGTCCACGCGACGATCGCCCCACGGTTCTTGCCGCTCGTTGGCCCGCGTCTCACCGAGGCCGGCGTCGCGCTGCGCGGCTGCGCCCGCACGCTGGCGCTGCTGCCCGGGGCCACGCCGGCCACGGCGCGCGACTGGGACGAGGAATACCTCGACCTGATCCTGGCCATCCGCGTGGTCGACGACCTCGACGAGGCGATCGCCCACATCCAGCGCCATGGCTCGGGTCTGGCCGAAGCCATCGTGACGAATACGCTCGGCCACGCGCGGCGCTTCACGCGCGAAGTGGATGCCGCGGCCGTCATGGTCAACGCCTCCACGCGTTTCGTGGACGGTGGGCAGTTCGGTATGGGCGCCGAGATGGGCATCTCGACGTCGCGCTTGCACGCGCGCGGTCCCGTCGGCGTCCAGGAGCTGACGACGACGAAGTACGTCGTGACCGGCGACGGCCAGATCCGGGAGTAGCGTGGCGCGGGTCGCCGTCTTCGGAGGCTCGTTCAACCCTGTCCATTACGGGCATCTGCTGGTCGCTGACGAGTTGATCGAGGCGCTCGCTCTCGATCGCGTGCTCTTCGTACCGGCCGGGCAACCGCCCCACAAGCCGCCGAGCGCGGTGGCGCCGGCCGCCCACCGTCATGCCATGGTGACGCTGGCCACGGCCGGTCATCCGCGGTTCGCCGTGAGCGATCTGGAGCTACGTCGCCCGGGGCCGTCGTACACGGTCGACACGCTCGAGGCGCTGGCCACTTCCGGGGATCAGCTCCTGCTGCTCATCGGGTCCGAGACGTTTCTCGATCTCTTGTCGTGGCGGGCGCCGCGCCGCATCGCCGAGCTTGCCCAGCTCGTCGTAGTGCCGAGGACCGGAAGCGCCTTCGATCCGGACAGCGCGGCTGCCCAGAAAGTCCTCCGCGAGATCGGCGCCGACGGCTTCGCGGCGGTGGCCGGCGCGGCCGGGAGCGCGAGCGCGGTGCTCATCGCCCACGTGACGTCGCTCCCCATCTCGGCGTCGGATCTTCGCCGCCGCGCGCGTGAGGGCCGCTCGCTGGCCTTCCGCCTGCCAGCCCCCGTGGTGGACTACCTCCGGGCGCACCGGCTCTACGAGGGCGCATGACGGGACGACTCGACGGCGAGCGGAAGGTCCGGCTGGCCGCGCAGGCGGCCCTGGACAAGAAGGCGATGGACCTCGTCGTCCTCGACGTCCACGCCGTCTCGAGCGTGAGCGACTATTTTCTGGTCTGCAGCGGCAGGTCGAGCACGCATCTCACCACGATCGTCGAAGCGATCCGGCTGGCCCTGAAGGAGTACGAGGTCCGACCGCTCCACGCCGAGGGCGCGCCCGACAGCGGCTGGATTTTGCTCGACTATGGCGACGTCCTGATGCACGTCTTCCTGGAGGACACGCGCGCCTATTACGCGCTCGAACGCCTGTGGGGCGACGCACCGGCGCTGGTGCTGGAGGGATGAGAGCGTCAAGGCAGTTGCGCGCTTTGCACGATGATGCTAGCGTAACGAAGCGCGTTTCGAGTGACGGAGGCCCTGATGAAAAAAGATCGACTGGCGGTTTTCAAAAGGCGCCTGCTCGACAAACAACATCAGCTCGTTCAGGAAGTTGGACGCAGTGCCATTTACGGCAAGGATCAGGAAGACGATTCGATCAAGGACCTCGGCGACCAGGCCAACACCGCCTACACGCGGGAATTCTTCTTCGAGCTTGGCAACGGCGACCGTCGGGCGTTGCGCGAGGTCGTCACCGCCCTCCAGAAGATCGAGGACGGGTCGTTTGGCACCTGCGAGCGCTGCAACGAGCCGATCGCCGACAAGCGACTCGATGCGCTGCCTTTCGCGCGCTACTGCATCGACTGTCAGCGGGTGGTGGAGGAAGAGGAGCGCATGACCGCGGGATAATCCCGCGCGCTCCACTCGCCACCTCCACTCCGCCAATCCGGCTGTCGTCATGCCGTCACTGATCACTTCTCTTCACACGCTGAGCCTCGTCGGCCGCGCCATCGGGCGGATCGTTGGTGCGCTGCCGCTCGCTTCGAGCGACGATCCCGAGGCGTCCGCGCTGAGCGGTGCCGCCGATGACGCCCGGCGCGCGGGCCGCCGCGAAGAAGCACGGCGGCTCTATCGCCAGGCCGTCGAACGCCGCAAGAACGATGTCCGCGCGCTGCGGGGTCTCCGCGATCTCGCCGTGGAGATGGAGGCGTGGCCGGAGGCCTTGGCGACTCAGGAGCGCCTGATCGCAACCGTGGCGGGTGCCGAGCGGAGCGCAGAGACCGACTGGCTGGCGACGATTCACTACGAGCTTGGCGGTGCCGACGTGAAGGCCGGTCGCTCGGGTTCGGCGATCGGCCACTTCAAGAATGCCCTCCGGGCGGAACCCGGATTCGTTCCGGCGGCCCTGGCTTTGGGGGACGCGCTCGAGGCCGGTGGCGACCACCGCGAAGCCATCAAGATTTGGGAGCGGACGGCCGACCAATTTCCCACCCTCGCCGTGCTGGCGCGGCTCGAGCGCGTGTATCGGCAGGAAGGAAGGCCGAGCCGGATGATCGCGCTCTACCGGGCCGCCGTGGACCGCGCGCCCGACGATCTTGCCCTCGCCGTCGCGCTCGGCCGCGTCTACTTCGAGCTGGAGATGCTGGACGAGGCCGCGGACCAGTTCGAGAAGATCGAGGTGCGTGCCCCCGATCTGCCAGTCGTCCACGCTTTCCTCGGCGCCGTCTTCGAGCGTCGCGGCGAAACCCGCGAAGCCTTCGCCGAATATCGGCGGGCGCTGCGTCTGGGCGACGCCTTCGAGTGGCCGCACTGCTGTACGGCCTGCGGCGCGCCGTCGCCGGCCTGGCAGGATCGCTGCCCGCGCTGCCGCCGCTGGAACACCGTTCGGCCCGCTCCCGGTCGCTGAGCGCCGCGCAGCCGCGTGAGGGCGTGGGCGACCGCTGCGCTCGATCTGCTCTACCCGGCACTCTGTCCCGTCTGCTCGGCCACGCTGGGGCCCGGCCGTCGCGATCCACTCTGCACCGCGTGCTGGGCCGCCATTCGTCGCATCGACCCACCGTACTGTGACGGCTGCGGTCTGCCGTTCGCGACCTTCGAGCCACGACGTTACGGTTCGACCGGGACGTGCGGCGCGTGTATGACCGAGCCGCCGCCGTGGGATTACGCGCGGGCGGCCGCGCGGTACGAGGGCCCTCTCCGAGACTCCGTGCGTGCGCTCAAGTTCGAAGCCCGGCGCACGCTGGCCCAGCCGCTGGCCGACCTCATCGTCGAGCAATGTGGAGCCGGGCTGGCGGCCGACGTCGACGCGTTCGTGCCGGTTCCTCTCAGCCGCGCCCGTGAGCGCGAACGCGGGTTCAATCAGGCTCACCTCATTGCCGAGCACCTGGCGGCGAGGCTGGGGCGCCGCGTAGAGGCGGGCTGGCTGACGCGCGTCCGTCCGACGGCGAGCCAGAGCGATCTCGGCGCCGAGGAGCGCCGTGTCAACGTCCGCGGCGCCTTCGTGGCGGCAGCGCGCGTGGCCGGCCGCCATGTCGTCCTCGTGGACGACGTCTTGACCACGGGCGCCACCGCCGCCGAGTGCGTCCGCGCGCTGCGGGCAGCCGGCGCCCGCGTCGTTGGTGTGCTCAGCGTGGCCCGGGTGGTTTGATATAATCCGAGCGACTAGCGGCCCCGTGTTTCCACAAGGAGCCCTTCCATGAGCATTCGAGTCGGCGTCAACGGCTTTGGCCGAATCGGGCGCGTGTTTTTCCGAACGGCTCTGAGCGACAAGGACATCGAAGTCGTCGGCGTCAATGATCTCGCCGACGCCAAGACCCTCGCGCACCTGCTCAAGCACGACTCGGTTCACGGGAATCTCCCGGCCGAAGTGAGCGCCAAGGACGGCGCCATCTTCGTGGACGGTCGCGAGGTCCGGGTCACCGCGCTCAAGGACCCGGCCAGCCTGCCCTGGAAGGAACTCGGCGTCGACATCGTGGTGGAGTCGACCGGCATCTTCCGCGACACGGCCACCGCGTCGAAGCATCTGCAGGCGGGCGCCAAGAAGGTCATCATCACGGCGCCGGCCAAGGATCCGGACGTCACCGTCGTGCTCGGCGTGAACGAGAATGTCTACGACGCGAAGAAGCACCGCATCATCTCGAACGCCTCCTGCACGACCAATTGCCTGGCCACCACCGTGAAGGTGCTCGACGACGCGTTCGGGCTGAAGCGTGGCTTCTGCTCCACCGTGCACTCCTACACGAACGACCAGCCCATCCACGATTTCCCGCACAAGGATCTCCGGCGCGCCCGCGCGGGCGCCGTGAGCATGATCCCGACGACCACCGGCGCGGCCACCGCCGTCGGTCTCGTGCTGCCCCACCTCAAGGGCAAGCTCGACGGCATCGCCATTCGTGTCCCTACGCCGAACGTCTCGGTGGTGGATCTCACGGCCGAGCTCGTCAAGCCGGCCACCGTCCAGCGGATCAACGACGCCTTCCGCGAAGCCGCGGCCGGCCCGCTGCGGGGGATCCTCGACGCGACCGACGAGGAGCTGGTCTCGGCCGACTTCAACGGGAACGCCCACTCTTCGATCGTCGACCTGCCCTCGACGGCCCTCGTGGACGGCAACCTGATCAAGGTGCTGGCCTGGTACGACAACGAGTGGGGGTATTCGTCGCGCGTGCGCGACCTCGTTCGCTTCATCGCCGCGACGCTCTGAGCGCGTCTCGCATCCGGTGGCGAAGCTCACGATCGAGCAACTCGAACTCTCCGGCAAGCGCGTGTTCTTGCGAGCCGACCTGAACGCGCCGATCGACGGCGGCTCGGTCATCGACGATACTCGCCTGCGGGCGGTGGTGCCGACGATTCAGCATGCGTTGGGTGCCGGTGCCTCCGTCGTGCTGGCCTCGCACCTGGGGCGGCCCGAGGGCAAGCCGACGCCGGAATTTTCTCTGCAGCCGGTGGCGGAACGCCTGGCCGCATTGCTGGCGCTTCCGGTGCCGCTCGCTGCCGATTGCGTCGGAGATCCGGTGGCCGACCAGGCGCGCACGCTCAAGCCGGGACAGGTCCTGCTCCTCGAGAACCTGCGGTTCCACAAAGAGGAGGAGGCCAACGACGACGCGTTCGCCCGGGCGCTGGCCGGGCTCGCCGAGTGTTACGTCGACGACGCCTTTGCCGCGGCTCACCGTGCCCACGCTTCCATCGAGGCCATCACCCGCCATCTGCAACCGGCCGCCGCCGGCCTGCTCATGCAGCGTGAGCTCGCGGCGTTGACGCGCATCCTGGAAGCGCCCGAGCGGCCACTGATGGCCGTGCTGGGCGGCGCCAAGGTGTCCGACAAGGTCGCGCTGGTCGAGAACCTCCTCGCCCGGGTCGACGTGCTGGTCATCGGCGGCGGCATGGCGTTCACGTTCTTGCGGGCGCTCGGCCACGACATCGGACGGTCGCTGGTGGAAGCCGACCGCGTCGAGACCGCGCGGCACGTTCTGGAACTGGCGCGAAGGCGTGGAATCCCGGTTCATCTCCCGGTGGACGCGATCGTGGCCGATGGCTTCGACAGTCCCACCGGCCGGGCCGTCGGCGTGCGCAAGATTCCTCCCGCGCTGATGGGCCTCGACATCGGCCCGCTCACCGTGGCGCGCTTTGCGGCGGCGGTGAAGGAGGCGCGCACGATCGTGTGGAACGGCCCCATGGGCGTGTTCGAAAAGCCGGCCTTCGCCGCCGGCACCGTCGCGCTGGCCCGCGCCGTCGCTGAGAGCCGGGCGTTTTCGGTGATCGGAGGCGGGGACACCGTCGCCGCCGTGAATCTCGCGCGTGTGGCCAACCGGATCGGCTACATCTCGACGGCGGGAGGCGCCTTCCTCGAATTTCTTGAGGGCCGTGCGTTGCCGGGCGTGGAAGCCTTGACGGAGGCGCGTTGATGCGGACTCCGCTCTGCGTTGGCAACTGGAAGATGCAAGGGACCATCGCCGAGGCCCGCGGGCTGGCCACCGCGATTCGCGATGGCCTCAAGCGACCGAGGGGCGTCGACGTCGTGATCTGCCCGCCGTTCACGGCGCTCGCTGCGGTGAGTGAGCTGCTCGGCAGTGGCCCGCTGCGGCTCGGGGCTCAGAACTGTCACTGGGAGCCGGCCGGCGCGCACACCGGTGAGATCTCACTGCCCATGCTCGTGGAGGTGGGATGTCGCTACGTCCTGGTCGGACACTCCGAGCGGCGCCGCGAGGTGGGCGAGAGCGACGACCAGATCCATCGCAAGCTCCAGGCTGCGCTCTCGCATGCCATCACCCCGATCCTGTGCGTCGGCGAGACGGCCGACGAGCGCCGGCAGGGCCTCACGTTCACCACGATCGAGGGCCAGCTGCGGGCCGGCTTGGCCGGCCTCGCTCCCGACTCCATCGCCCGGATCGTCCTGGCCTACGAGCCGGTGTGGGCGATCGGGACCGGCGTCAACGCGACTCCGGCGCAGGCCGCCGAGGTCCACGGATATCTGCGTGGGCTTCTATCCGAGCTGTCGTCGAAGGACACCGCCGGCGCCCTCCGGATCCTCTACGGCGGCAGCGTCAAGGCCGAGAACGCCGATGCGTTGGCGGCCGAGCCCGAGATCGACGGCGTGCTCGTGGGAGGCGCCAGTCTCAACGCGGGAGGATTCATCGCCATCGCCAAGAAGACGGCGCGCGCCGGCGCGACCGGGAAGGGGGAATGATGTACACGCTCCTCATCATCATCCACGTCCTCGCCTGCTTCGGCATCATCGGGGTCGTCCTCCTGCAAGCGGGCAAGGGCGCCGACATCGGCTCCGCCTTCGGTGGGGCCGGCAGCCAGGCCGTCTTCGGTTCCATGGGTACGCCCACGGTGCTCGGCAAGATCACCACGGGAATCGCGATCGTCTTCACGATCACGTCGTTCAGCCTGGCGCTGCTCGGCGGTGAGCGCAGTAGCTCGGTGGTGCGTGAGCCGGCCTCGGCGCCCGCCCCGGCGACGCCCGCGACACCCGCCGCGCCCGCGGTGCCTGCCGCACCGGCAGCGCCGTCGGGAACGAGTCGTTAGATGGATCTCCGCCGGGCCGCCCTCCTCGTTCTCCTGGCGCTGACCGCGGCTGCTTGCACTTCGGAAGTCGGCGGTGGCGCCGCTGACGACGGCGCGGCCCGAAAGTCGGCGCGACCGGTCTATGGTGACACTCTGATCGAGGCGTTGCTCGGCGACATTCAGGGCCTGATCCCGAACATCACGAGCGACTCCGCGTCGCACACGATCGGCGACCTCATCTACACCGGCCTGGTCAAGCGCGACCAGAATCTGAGGCTCGTCGGCGACCTCGCCGAGTCGTGGACGATCAGCCGCGACTGCCGCGACTTCACGTTCCGGCTCAAGCCGAACGCGAAGTGGCACGATGGACGGCCCTTCACGGCCGACGACGTCGTGTTCACGTACCAGGCGATGATCCATCCCAAGACGCCGACCTCGTACAAGGAAGACTTCAAAGCTGTCGAGTCGATCAAGGCAGTGGACGCTCACACGGTCCACGTGCGCTACCCGGCGCCGTACGCCAAGGCGCTCCAGAGCTGGGGCACGTCGATGCTCCCGCGCCATCTGCTCGAGTCCTACGTCGCGGAGGGCAAGCTCCGCGAGGCTCCGCAGAACCGCGACGCCCCGATCGGTACGGGGCCCTACCGCTTCAAGGAGTGGAGGACCGGCGAGAAGGTCGTGCTGACGGCGAACCGCGACTACTACGACACTGGGCCCTATCTCTCGCGACTCGTCTACCGCATCATTCCGAGCCAGGCGACGATCTTCCTCGAGCTGAAGGCCAAAGGGATCGACAGCAGCAGCACGCTGACGGCGCTCCAGTACACGCGGCAGACGGATTACCCCGCGTTCAAGAAGGCGTACCAGAAGTTCCGCTACCCGAGCAACGCCTACACGTACTTTGGCTTCAACCTGAAGGACCCACGCTTCGCCGACAAGCGCGTGCGCCAGGCCTTCGCCCACGCCATCAACAAGCAGGAGTTGATCGAGGGGGTGAGGCTCGGACTCGGCCGGGAAGCGACCGGCCCGTACAAGCCGGGCTCGTGGGTCTACAACGCGAACGTCAAGAGGTATCCCTACGACCTGGCGCGGGCCCGCAAGCTCCTCGCCGAGGCGGGCTGGCGGGAGAAGGACGGCGATGGCCTGCTCGTGAAGGACGGCAAGCCGTTCACTTTCACGCTCATGACCAACCAGGGGAACGACGAGCGCAAGAAGATCGCCGAGCTGATCCAGGCCTCGTTGCGCGAGCTGGGCGTGGGCGTCGACATCCGGATCCTCGAATGGGCGTCCTTCATCAAGGAGTACGTGAAGAAACGCCGGTTCGAGGCGATCGTCCTGGGCTGGGGCATCGGGCTCGACCCCGATCAGTATGAGATCTGGCATTCGTCGAAGACCGGTCCCGACGATCTGAACCACATCTCCTATGCCAACCCCGAGGCGGACGAGATGCTCGAACGGGGGCGCTCGTCCTGCTTCGAGAACGAACGGAAGAAGTACTACGACCGACTCCAGGAAATCCTGGCGGAAGACCTGCCGCTGGTCTTCCTCTATTTCCCCGACGCGCTGCCGGTCGTGGCCAACCGCGTCCACGGCGTCATGGAATCCCCGGCCGGGATCGGCTTCAACTTCACGGAGTGGTTCGTGCCCCGGAACCTCCAGCGGTACACCGCAGGCTAGCCGCTCCGCTACAATAGCCGGCGCATGCTCTGGTACGTCCTGCGCCGGCTGCTGCTGGCCATCCCGCTGCTGATCGGGATCACCTTCATCTCTTTCCTGGTGATCCACCTCGCGCCGGGCGACCCGATGGACTTCCAGACCGGCGAGCTCAGCACGGACTCCAGCGCCCAGGCCAAGCAGATGCTGCGGAAGCAGTACGGTCTCGACAAGCCGCTGCCCGTGCAGTACTGGAACTGGCTCACCCGATTGGCCCGGCTCGATTTCGGACGCTCGTTCGCCCCCGACGGCCGGCCGGTGCTCCAGAAGATCGCCGAGCGGCTGCCCATCACGCTGCTGCTCAACGTGATCGAGATGGCGATCATCCTCATCGTGGCCGTCCCCATCGGCGTCTTCTCGGCCACGCGCCAGTACTCGCGCTTCGACAAGGCGACGACGATCTTCGTCTTCGTCGGCTTCGCCACCCCGGACTTCTGGTTTGCGCTCCTGTTGATGATGGCGTTCGGCACCTATCTCGGTTGGCCGATCTCCGGCCTTCGCGACACCAACTGGGAGTACTTATCGTTCTGGCGCCAGCAGTGGGACTTCCTGAGCCACCTCTTCCTCCCGATCACGGTGGCGACCTTCGGGGGCCTGGCCGGGTTCTCACGCTACATGCGGCAGAGCATGCTCGAGGTCGTCCGCCAGGACTACATCCAGTCGGCGCGGGCCAAGGGCCTGGCCGAGCGCGTCGTCATCGGCAAGCACGCCCTCCGCAACGCGATGCTGCCGATCGTGACCATCCTCGGGCTCTCGCTGCCCGGGCTGATCGGGGGCAGCGTGATCGTCGAGTCGATCTTCGCCATTCCCGGGATGGGCCAGCTCATGGTGCAGTCGGTGTTCCAGCGCGACTACCCGGTGATCATGGGCAACCTGGTGATCGTCTCCACGCTCACGCTGATCGCCAACCTGCTGGCCGACGTCGCCTACGGCCTCGTCGATCCACGGATTCGCCTGGGGGGGCGCCGCCGCGCATAGCCATGAAGGACTTCTGGGCGACCCTCTCGCGCAATCGCCTGGCCCTGGCCGGGGGTGTCGTCGTCGTCTGCCTGGCCGCGCTGGCCATCCTGGCGCCCACGCTTGCCCCGTGGGATCCCAACCGTCCCGACGTCAAGAAGATCCTCGCATCGCCTTCACGGGCCCATCTGCTCGGCACCGACCAGCTCGGCCGCGACGTGTTCTCGCGCATGCTCTACGGCAGTCGCGTCTCGCTCGCCGTCGGCTTCGTCTCGGTCGGGATCGCCGCCGCGATCGGCATCGTCCTCGGCTCGCTCGCCGGCTACAACGGTGGCATGGTCGACGCCTTCGTCATGCGCCTGGTCGACCTGATGCTGGTCTTTCCGCGCTTCTTCCTGCTCCTGGCCGTGCTTGCGTTCCTCACGCCGTCGATCTGGACGATCATGGCCGTCATCGGGCTCACCGGCTGGATGGGGGTGACGCGACTCGTCCGGGCCGAGTTCCTCTCGCTCAAGGAGCGGGAGTTCGTGGTGTGGTCGCAGAACGTCGGGGCCACCGGGTTCCGGGTCATCTGGCGGCACATCCTGCCGAATGCGCTCGCGCCGGTGCTGGTGGCCATGACCCTCGGCATCCCCGCCGCCATCCTCACTGAGTCCGGGCTGTCCTTCCTCGGCATCGGGGTGCCGCCGCCCCACGCCACGTGGGGCAACATCCTGAACGAGGGCAAGGAAACGATCGAGATCGGCTGGTGGCTCTCCGTCTATCCCGGTCTCGCCATCCTCGTCACCGTGCTCTCCTACAACCTTCTTGGCGAAGGGATCCGCGATGCCCTCGATCCTCGGCTCCGCCAGACGGGTGGGCGGTTTGTTCCTCGATCGGGCTGACGGTATACTCTCGACGCACTTCGCCGAAGTGGCGGAACTGGCAGACGCGCACGTTTGAGGGGCGTGTGGGGCAACCCGTGGGGGTTCGAGTCCCCCCTTCGGCACCAACCATCCTCGCTCCCGCCTAAAAAATTTCCCACCAGCGGTGCCCGGCGCTATCATGCGCCACGATGGAGAGGTGTAAGATCCTTCTCTCCCGTCACCGTCATGCCTCAGCCATCATCATTCCCGCGATGAGGAGTCGTGCGCCGACCGCATCCTCGACGTTCTGAGGGACTCGCCCTCTGAGATCCACCGCTCCACGCCCCGGCGCCTCTGGAGCCCAGAGACGTTTCGCTCTCATCAATCCTTTCTTCCCGTTTTCCTCGCTCCCGTACGCCCCGACCAACCCACCGTCAAGAAGGAGAGGCGAGCCATGACGAACGTGCGCGCGTCGACCGAAGCCGACGTCTTCACCATCAAGGTCGACATCTCCGACGTGGTGAAGGAGCTGCAGGAGAAAGCGGAGCGATCCCGCATCCAGTGGGAGGAAAGCGAGTGGTATCTCGGCGAAGCCCGGGAGTCCGTTGGCCGCATCGAGAAACAGCTCGACGAGCTGCGTGAAGCCTACCGTCGCCTCGAGGGCAGCCATCACGAGACGACGGCGCAGCTCCAGGAGCAGGCGCGCCAGCGCGACGAAGCGAACTGGTACCTGGGCGAGTTGCGCGTGGTCCACGACGCGCTTCGGCAGCAGGCCAGGGAGTTGATCGAACAGCTCACGCGGGCGAGAGACGACATCGAGCTGATGCGACGCGAGTCCGAAGCCCGCCAGGAGGATCTCGACGTCGAGCGGGCCCGTCGCAAGGCCGTCGAGGCGGATCTGTACGCCGTCAGGCGTCATGGCGAGCGCCGGGGTGCAGTCAGGAGGCAGCGCCCGGACCTGGTGGCCGAGGTTCGCGCTCCCGACGGGCTGCTCCTCTTTCATGGATGTCTCCCGAATGTCTCGCTGACCGGGTTGGCCTTTGCCACCGAACAGTCCATCGACGACATTCCGGACTTCGTGGAAGTCACCCTTCACGTTTCCGGAATCCCGCGGCCGATCGAGGGGGTCGGACGTCTCGTGTGGCGCGAGGCGATCGAGGGCGCCAATCAGTGGGGGTGCGAGCTGCTCGACCTGCTTCCCGACAGCCGGAAGAGCCTCGAGAACGCTCTCGCCAACGGGGCCTGAGAGGCCGCGATGGTCGAGCGACTCGTGATCGTCGATCCGAGCGACTGGAAGCTCTACGACGACATCCGGAGGAGCTGGTTCGGAGATGCCACGGTGAAGGTGATCACCGATCGGCGTCGACGCGAGCGACGCCAGCGTACCGACTCCCGTGGCTCTGAACGACGGCGGGGCGACCGCCGTCGTCACTCCGTCACCGCCGCGCTACGGACCGAGCGGTGGGCGGAAGTGATGTTGCACGCCCGAGGATCGCAGTGACCTCCAAGGGGGAGATCATGGACACGATCGAAGATTTTGCTCATACCAAGGCGCGTCTCGATCAATGGACGCGTGAGGGTCAGCAGCTCATCGGCCAGGTCGTCCCGTCGCTCATCGAGGAGTGGAGCGGCCATCGACAGCAGGTCCAGCGGCTCCGCCAGGAGTTGAAGGAGCGTGAGAGCGAGGTCGCGGCCCTGCGCGGCGAAGTCGAGGAGCTGAAGCGGGAGCGGAACGAGATCGCGGACGCGACGTCCAGCTATCTGAACGAGATCAACCGGATCACGACCGAAGTGGCTCGCCGACTCAAGGGCTCCGACGAACGCGGACGCACCAGGTCGAGTCTCCGCGCGGTGTGACTCGTGCCGCTGATCCCACCGTGAGGATCGCGCGCCGCGCGCGGGCCCGGCGCGATGCCGGCCGGGCTCCGCCGCGTCACCCTCGAAGGATATAGAGACGTATATCCCGTGATGTATTTCTCCGCTCGCGCGCGCTTCTTACACTCGCGGCATGGTTTACGTCTCACTCGCCGCGATGGTCGGGAGCGCTTCGGCCCGCGCGGTGTTTGTCTCGCTGCTCTTCGTCGCCACGATGCTCCTGGCGACGGTCGCCAGCCACGCGGCCAACGAGGACGATTGGTTCCTCGACACCGTGGTCGACCGCCGCCCCCACGTCGACGGCGTGCGCCCCCCGGCGGTCATCCGCCCGGACGGCGCCCTGAGCGTCGACCTCTCGCTCGCCGAGTTCCTCGAGATCCAGAGCCTGGACGAGGGTGACCGGCGCACGCGTTTGGGGCTTCCGACAACCTGTATTCCGGGACTGACCGCGATGATGCGAATGGCGTCGCCGTCGGACCAAGTGACGGTGATGATCTCATGCACGCCGACGACGCACTGATTCCCGACGAGCCGATCCGTTCCAACTGCCCCTACTGTGGGGCGGAAGTGGTTGGACGCAACCGCATGTGTCTCGTTCATCTCGTCGCCGACCCCGACTGGGCGGCGGCGAACCGCGCCATGTGTGACCTGGTGCATCGCGGCCGGGCCATCGAGGCGCCGTTGACGCCCCGTCCCTGGGTCGAGCTCACCGTCGAGCTTCGCGTGGAGGGGGCTCCGGTCACGTTCCAAAGCGCGGGGGTCGACCTCCAGACGTAGGCCGAACGCGCCCGCGACGGCATCTCGGGCCGTCACCCATCCGCGTCGTGCTGGTCCAGGCTCATGGTCTGACGCCGTAGAACTCGTTGCGCCCTTCCTCCTGGCGCCGCCCGGTATCATCGCGGTGACCACCGTGGCATAATGAGTCGGTTCGATTGACGAAAAGGATGCCGACACTCGCGTCACTGCCCGTCATCCAATCACCGGCCATCGCCGCCGGGCGAAAACCAGAGTGGCTCAAGGTTCGAGCCCCGGGTGGTCCGAACTACATTCGCCTCAAGCGCCTGCTCCGCGAGTGGAACTTGCACACTGTCTGCGAGGAAGCGCGCTGCCCGAACGTCGGCGAATGCTGGGAAGACGCGACCGCCACCTTCATGATCCTCGG
>Ga0066710_100002707_pt1 | contig 14514 bp, 12 predicted proteins | sample GraSoiAngelo_159_FD_79666 | JGI IMG/M metagenome (GOLD analysis project Ga0066710, IMG submission 79666) | Grasslands soil microbial communities from the Angelo Coastal Reserve, California, USA - 14_1009_16_40cm | ecosystem: Environmental > Terrestrial > Soil > Grasslands | place: USA...
CCTTGAGCAGGAGGCGCTGTCCGGGCCCGCCGCCTGCCGGAGGGGCCTACGCGGAGTCAGCGGATGCGCAGGCCGTCATCGCGACGCCCGCCAGCGCTCCGGTGGCGAGACCGGCGGCGGTCGACGTGGTGAGGAAGTCGCGGCGAGAGATCAATGAACCCGTGCCTCAGTTGTGCGGCGGCGGCAGCTGAAGGAGGAGCGTCGCCACGCCGTCCTTCACCTCCGAGAACGGCATCGGGTAGATGATCTGCTGGCCGACGCCGTAGAAGTCCTTGCCCCCGAAGTGCGCCTTGCCCCACAGGTTGTCGAACTCCACGGTGCGCATGGCCTCGCCGACCTTCTTCGGGTCGAGGCTCTGCGCCTTCCGGACGGCGGCCACGAAGGCGAACGCGGGATTGGTGAAGTCGATGCTCGTGGCGTTCCACTCGCCGAATTTCTTCGTATAGCGCTGCTGCCAGCTCTTCAGCTTATCCGGCAGCGGGGTTTGCACGTAGCCGTGCACCCACATGCCCTCGGTATTGTCCCGGCCGGCGATACCCGCCACCACCGAGCTGTCGATCTGGTGGAGCGCGACGAATCGACCCTTGAAGCCGAGCTCACGCGCCTGCTTGATGATCAAGCCGACGCTGCCCGCCGGCGAGGCCATGACGCTGATCGCGTCCGGCTTCTGGGCGAGCATCCGCAACAGGATCGGATTGAAGTCCGTCATGCTGCGCTCGAAGAATTCCTTGGCGACGACCGCGTACCCGAGCTTCTGCACGTACGCCGTCTCCACCTTCACCGACCACCAACCCGTGTCGTCGTTTGGCGCGATCGAGGCCACGCGCTTGATCTGTGGCTGATGCTCCTTGATCCACCTCCAGAACGTCGTGGTCTCGGGCGGCGCCGGGAAGCACTGGAAGGTGAGGGGATTCTTCGGGCTCACGAGCCCCTCCGCATACGCGAGGGTCAACCCGAGGACACCGGCTTCGTTGACGGCTTCCTCGTTGGCTTTGGCGACCGCGCCGCCGAGGATGGAGACGTACTTCACGCCGTCCTTGGCGATCAGCCGGTTGACGGTGGCGACGCCCTCGGCGATCACGTACTTGTGATCGTAGGCGACGACCTCGAGGCGGTACTTCTTGCCGCCGACCTCGAGGCCCCCCTGGCTGTTGATCTCATCGAAGACCAGCTCGGTCGCCTGCTTGTGGGGAATACCCCAGGGCGCCGCGGGCCCTGAGAGGGGCGTCGAGATGCCGAACTTGATGACGTCCGCCGCGTATGAAGGGCCCGAGCTCGCGACGACGAACGCCGCCGCGGCGAAGAGCATGGCCGAGGCCAGAGGAACCCATCGCTTCATCACGAATACCTCCCTGGAATGTCGGTCGGGTCGTCGATCGTGCGGAACTGTTGCGCGGAACTATAGGAACCCGCGGCGTCCTTGTCAAACGCTCGGACGAGAATGACCGACGTGCGAAGGCCTCTTGACACCTCGCGTTCGCCAGCGGAACATCGCGTTTACCATGGGGCAGGTTGCCGAAGAGAACCGCTTGCCGGCCGATATCGACGCTCAGCCTCTGGTGCGGGCCGCGGCCGCACTGCAGTCGGTCATCCGCGGCTATCACGACGAGCTCGAGCGAGAGCAGCGCTTGCCGAAGGCGCTGGTCGAAGAGCTTCATGCCGCCGGCTTCTACCGGCTGGTCATGCCGCGTGAGCTGGGCGGCCTCCAGGCCGACCCGCTAACCTATGTGCGCATCGTGGAGCTGCTGGCCGAGGCCGCTGGCTCGGTCGGCTGGAACGTCGCCAACAACAGCGTCGGCCAGCTCGTCACGCTCGGGTTGCCGGACGAGGGCGTCCAGGAAATTTACGTGGACGGGGCCGACACCGTCATCGCCGGCACCGCCGTGATGGGAGGCGGACGCGCCGTGCCCGTCGATGGTGGCTATCGGGTCACCGGTCGCTGGCCCTTCGGCACCGGCTGCCAGGAGAGCTCCTGGATGCTGGGAAGCTTCCAGATTTTCGACGGCGACCAGCCGCGCCGCAGCCCGGATGGCGCCTCGGCCTACTGGCGCGGGCTCTTCGCCCGTTCGGAGGCGCAGATCGTCGGGGGGAGCTGGGACGTGACCGGGATGCGTGCCACCGGCAGCTTCGACTGGACCGTCGACGAGGTCTTCCTGCCGGAGCGGCGGACGATGGTCCACGCCGGCGTCCCGCTCGACAACCAGTGGAAGCGCTGGCCGGGAGTCTCGTACGCGCTGCCGGCCCAGGCGTGGGTCGGGCCCCACCACAGCGCCGTGATCACCGGAATCGCCCGGGCCGGCATCGACGCCCTGATCGAGCTGGCCGCCGAGAAGACGCCGCGCGGCCGGACGGGTCGGCTCTGCGAGAATCCACAGGTGCAGGACTCGGTCGGTCGGGCCGACGCGATCCTGAACGCCGGCCGCGCGTACCGCAGCGCGATGGTCACCGAGCTCTGGAATACGGTCGCGGCCGGCGAGGACACCACCCTCGAGCAGCGCGCCCGCTGCCGGCTAGCCGCGGTCCATGCCGCCGACAGCGCGCGCGAGGCAATGGATCTGGTCTTCCGGCACGGTGGCAGCACGTCGTACCGCCGCGAGAGTCGCCTGGCCGAGTGCTGGCGTGATCTCCACGTGGTCGGCCAGGCGGCGGCGGTCGCGCCGGAGTGGTATCCGATCGGCGGCCGGGTCTTGCTGAACATGGACCCGGGCCCGCGGCTGCGCTGAGACGCGCGCGCGCTCAGCCAGGAGGCGTGAAGCGAGCCCGGCGCCAGTGCGTCCACGACATACCGACGGCCAGGATGGCGGCGACGCTGAACATGCCGAGCCATGAGATCGCCGCGACGTTCTCGATCGGCAGCCAGCCCCAGCTGGCCACGAGCCAGTAGAGCGCGGCCAGGAACGCGTTGGCCAGCAGCAGGCCGAGGCCGCCATATGAGCGCAGGGCGAGCCGCAAGCAGACGAACCATCCGACCAGCAGGACGACGCCGACGAACACGGCCGGCGGCCGCCACTCGAAGCCGGTGCTCTTGACCCACGCGTAGTACGAGTAACGGGTGGGATTGTAGGTGGCGCCGACCACGAGCACCGCGAAGGCGAACCGGGCGAGGAAACCGCCGAGCGTGAGCGGGGCCCTGGCCGCCATCGCCGCGATTATACCTACCCCTTGATCGAGCCTGCCGTCAGGCCCTGGACCATGTACTTCTGAAAGCCGAGCACGAGGAGCACGGCGGGGAGGGCGGCCAGGAAGCCGGAGGCGGCGATCACGGAGTAGTCGATGTTGATCTGCGCGTTCATCCCGGCGATCACCGGCGGCAGCGTGGTCGTCCCGAGCTTCGTGTTCAGCACCTGGGCCACGATGAACTCGTTCCAGCAGAGCATGAACGTGAAGGCACCGCTCGCAACGAGCCCGGGGCCCGAGACCGGGAGGACGACCCAGTAGTACGCCTGCAGGCGGTTGCACCCGTCCACGAGCGCGCTCTTGTCGAGATCGGTTGGGATCGTCTCGAAATAGGCCTTCATGATCCAGACGGTGAACGGGAGCGTGAACGAGCAATACGCGAGCACGAGGCCCGTCAGCGTGTTCTGGAGGCCGAGGGCCCTGAAGAGGAGGAAGTACGCGGGGATCAGGACCACCGTCGGCAGCATGCGGGTGAACAAGAGCGCGAAGAGGGAGAACGTCTTCAGCGGCACCCGGAAGCGGGCGTAGGCGTAGCCGGCCGTCGTGCCAATGACCAGGTTCACGACCGTGACCGCCGTCGCGACGATCAGGCTGTTGAGCATGGAGGGCAGGATCTTGGCGGCCTGCCCCTCGGCATGGAAGCGGACCACGCCGACGACCATCCGGTAGTTGTCCAGCGTGACCTCCGGTGGGATGAACGCCAGCGGACGCGCCAGCAAGTTGCGCTGGTAGGAGACGCTCGTGACGAAGAGCCAGAGGAACGGGCCGACCAGCCAGAGCGCGATCAGGGCGAGCAGCGCGTAGACGACCGTCCGGCTCGCGAGTCGCCGGAGCATGGCGGGCGGCATCAGGCTTCCTCGGCCTCGAGCTTGCGAAACATCACCTTTTGGTAGAGGACGGTCAGGAGGAGGCAAAAGACCGTGAGCGTGTACAGGATCGCCGTGCCCGGCCCGAACTTGAAGAACTGAAATGCGGTCTGGAACCCGAGCCAGGAGATCGTCGTCGTCTCGTTGCCGGGGCCGCCCATCGTCAGGACGTAGATCAGGTCCAGCATCAGGAACCCGTTGACCGTGGACACGACGAGCACGAGGAAGAGAATCCCGCGCAGGGCCGGCAAGGTCACGTAGCGCAAGCGCTGCCAGTAGCCGGCGCCGTCCGCCTCGGCCGCCATGTAGAGCTCGATCGGAATGGATTGCATCCCCGCGAGCAGGAGCAAGGTCGCGAACGGCGCCTGGTTCCACATGTAGACGGAGACGAGGACGTTGAGCGCGCTGAAGCCGGACTTGAGGAACGAGATGTAGCGGTCGATGAGCCCGGCCTTGTAGAGGAAGCCGTTCAGCGCGCCGAACTCGACGTCGAGGAGGCCGACCCAGAGAAGCCCCACGACGACGCGGGAGAGCGACCAGGGAATCAAGAGCAGGCTTCGCATCACCGGCCGCCCCACGAAGCGCTCGTGAAGGACCAGGGCCATGCCGAGTCCCACCACCGTGGTCTCGAGGACGAACGCGCCGACGAAGTACGCTGTCCGCCCGAACGAGTCCCAGTACAGGGGATCGGAGAGGAGCCGGAGGTAGTTCTGCAGGCCGACGTAGCGGAAGAGCGGGATGCGCAGGCCGAGCAGCTCGAGGGCGGGGCCCGTGGCGCGCAGGAGGTTCACGTCGGCGAAGCTCATCCAGAGCGAGTACGCGAGCGGGAACAGGACGACGAGGGAGATCGCGAGAAAGACGGGGAGAATCAGGAGCGACGCAAAGCATCGCTCGGAGAGTCGGAACCGCCGGACCGTCACTCCAGCGATTTCTGGAGCTTCACCAGCTCCTTGAGCCCCTGGGGCACGGTCGTGCCGCCGCGGATCATGTTGTGGACGATCGGCACGGCCTTGACGTCGTACTCGCTGTACCAGGGCTCCTTGTAGGCCGCGATGACCCTGCCCTTCTCGTACTGCTTGCGCAGGAGCTTCAGGTCCACCCAGCGGTCGTAGGACGCGATGATCTCCGGGTGCTCGTACATCTCGGGATAGGGGTTGTCGAGGCCCGAGATCAGGCACCACTGACGCTGGACGTACCAGTCGCCCGCGAGGTTACCGCCGAGGAAGCGGGCGAGCTTCCACGCATCGTCCAGGGTCTTCGTCTTGGCGTTGATCGTGTAGGAGTCCGTCCACATATACGTCTGGCCGGTCCCGGGGTACATCGTCATCTTCGCCTTCTTGGGCGCGAGCTTGGAGTTCTCGGGCTCGCCGGCGATGGTCTTGAGGTAGTAGGAATGGTTCGTGTGGTACGCGTAGCGGCCGGTCCAGAAGAGACGGTGCGTGTCGGTCGAGGAGGTCTTGGTCAGCACCTCCGGGTTGACGAGCTCGGCCTTCCAGACCTTTTGCCAGCGCTCCATCGCGCGAGCGACGCCGGGCTCCTGGTCCACGATGACCCGGTTCTTGGCGTCGAAGACGTTCGCGCCCTCCGAGAAGGCGTCGGTCATGAACTGCGGCATGGTTCCGGAGGGGCTCACGTTCCAGTTGGGCAGGAACGGATAGTCGCTCACCTTGTCCTTTTTCAGCTTCAGGCTGTGCTCGACCAGCTCGTCCCAGCTCTTCGCCGGCGCTTTGATGCCGGCCTGCTGGAGCATCGGCTCGTTGTAGACGAGGACGAAGAGGCTCGTGAAGTAGGGCAGGCCGGCGAGCTTGCCGTCCTTGGCCTTGAGGCTCTCGAGGTTTTGCGGGTTCATCTTCTTCTTCATCTCGTCGATCCCGGGCAGATCGTCGAGCGAGCGGATGAGCCCGTTCGCGTACCAGCGCTCGCGGAAGTTGTGGGCGCAGTACATGACGTCGAAGACTTCGCCGCCGAAGGCGCGCGTCTCCATCGTCGGGTGGTACTGGGCCCACGGGATCGCCTCGTACTTCACCTGGCCGCCGAACTTCTGGTTGTAGACGTCGACGTAGTCCTTGACCGTGTCGGGCTTGAAGACCCAGCCGGCGAAGTTGATCGGCTTGTCCGCGCGCGTCTCGCCGAAGAATCCGTCGGCGAGGACCGCCGAGGCGCCGAGGAGGCCCGTGGTCCGGAGAAAGCTCCGCCGAGTGGTGGGCTTCATAGGAGTGTCTCCTCTCCGAGGTGGCGTGATTATTTGGGAGACCCCCAGGGCTGTCAAGGGTGGATCATTTCCGATCCGACGTCGGTCGCGGCCGGCACTTCCACGATGGAGGCGAGGCCGGTGCCCGCGGGCTGCGCCATGAGCCGGCGCGTGTGGAAGCGGCGCAGGGTCGCCCGATGACCGACGCTGAACACGGTCGTCTCCGCGAGCCGCTCGCGCACCAGTCGATAGAGGCGCGCCTCCGTCGCCTCGTCCAGCGCCGAGGTCGCCTCGTCGAGAAAGAGCCACTCGGGCTTCTGCACCAGGGCGCGCGCGAAGGCGATGCGCTGCTGCTCGCCCGGGGAGAGCTGAAGCGCCCAGTGCGTGTCCTCGTCGAGGCGCCCGGCGAGCTGGTTGAGTCCGACGGCCTCGAGCACCTCGCGCAGGGTTTCGTCGGCGACACCGCTGGCCGGCATCGGATAGCTCACGACGTCGCGGAGCTTGCCGATCGGCAGGTACGGCCGCTGAGGCAGAAACAGGATCCGGGCGTCTCGCGCGGCGCGGATCTCGCCGCGCCCGAACGGCCAGATGCCGGCGATGGCACGGACGAGCGTGCTCTTGCCCAAGCCCGACGCGCCACTGAGGAGGACCGTGTCGCCGCGCCGGAGCGAGAAGTTGATGTTCGCCATGAGGTGGTGACCGTCGGGTCGATCGAGGTCGACGCCCGCCACGCTCAGGTGCGTGGCGCGCCCCTCGACGCGTCGGAAGCCGCCCGTCCCCTGGTGGCGCACCCCGTCGAGCGTGCGCTCGAAGCCGGCGAGCCGCTCGACCACCGCGCACCAGGCCGCGATCTCCTTGTACGACTGGACGAAGAAGCTGAGCGCGTCCTGCACCTGCTGGAAGGCCTGGCTCGTCTGCATGAGCCCGCCGAGCCCGAGCTCGCCCCGGAAGTAGCGCGGTGCGGCGACGATGGACGGGACGATCCATGCCCCGAGCCCGTAGCCGGAGGTGAAGTACGTCATGCGCTTCTGCCGGAGCATGATGCCCCACCAGTTGCGCACCACGTCCTCGAACCGTTCGCGAAAGCCGCGGAACTCGTCCGCCTCGCCCCGGTAGAGGGCCACGCCCTCGGTGTTTTCGCGGAAGCGGACCAGGCTGAACCGAAAGTCGGCCTCGTATCGCTGGCGATCGAAGTTCAAACGGACCAGCGGGCGGCCGAGCCAGTCGGTCACCCACGTGCCGAGGATCGCGTAGAGAACGGCCACCCACACCATGTAGCCGGGCAGACGGATGGAGAATTCGCCCACCGGGACGATGAGAGATCCAGAAAGTCCCCAGAGGATCGCCACGAAGGTCACCAACGTGACGGTCGCCCGCAGGCCTCCCGTGAACAGGCCGAGCGTGTGGGATGCGAGCAGCTGCACGTCCTCCGCGATGCGCTGGTCGGGGTTGTCGGTCTCGCTCGCCTGCAGCTGCATCCGATAGTACGCGCCATCGGAAAGCCAGGCGCGGAGGTAGCGGTCGGTCAACCAGCGTCGCCAGCGGATCTCCAGCATCTGGTTGAGGTAGACCTGGTACACGGCGAGGAAGATGAAGATGGTGATCAGCCACGTCACGCGGAAGAGCTGGCCGCGAAACGCGGCCATGTTCTTGTCCTGGAGCGCGCTGTAGAACGCGTTGTTCCACTGATTCAACAGCACGGTGAGGTAGACCATGCCGAGGGTGAGGAGCACGACACCGAGCAGGAGCCCCCGCGCCGCCCACCGATCGTCCGAGGACCAGTACGGGCTGATCATCGCCCACGCGCGGGGAAGCGTTTGCCGGAGATTCGCCCTAGAGGAATTACCCAGCTTTCTATCCACGAGACGCCAGCGGAGACTTCGTGTATGACATCAATGACGAGCGGCGATCGCTCGCGAGGCGATCACGCGGGCGTCAGAAGGACGCGACAGCGGTTTCGCGGCGGCGAGCCATCGAAGGCGCTCGCTTGGACCACCCTGCAATAATGATCCATGGAGGGGGCTCACGTGTTGATTTTATGGGACGTCTTGCCCGGACGCATGCGGACGGAGGTTCCAAAGGTTCTGAGATCAGGTCTTTACCTGATCATCCTCTCGCTGGGCGTCGTCGGTTGCGCGAGCCACTCGCTGATACCCGCCGCGCAGTCGGGGGCCATCAAGGACCGGGAGCGCGCGCTCGCCTCCCACGCGGATGCCATTCAGGCCGCGGTGAGACAGTCCGGGAAGGTGGGCGCCCTGGCGTTTCTCGACGTCGGGGACGGCCACCTGGTGGTCTTGCCGGGCGACAGTCCGACCGATGCGTGGGCGCGGTACACGGCCTCGCCGGAGAGTGAGGGCAGTCCCATCTCGATGCCGGCGGTGGTCACGTTCGTATACCGGACCGACATACCCAAGGCTCCCGAAACCGTCACCCACAGCGCCCTGCAACAGCAACACACGCAGCGCACCTCCGTGGCCGCTCTCGCGATCGAGCTGGGGCGTCTCGAGGAAAAATTGGGCGTCATGCAGCGCGACCTCGCCTCGACCAAGCAGGACACGGACAAGGCGGTCGCCGACATGCGCGCGCTCGCTGAGGATCTGGGGGCGGCCCGCAAGTTCATGCTGCAGACGGCCCAGCTCGGCTGGCTCAATCACGAGCTGGTTCAAGAGAACGCGAGCGGCATACGCAGGATGACGACGGCCAGCCAGGAGCTCACCGCGAGCTCGGCAAAGCTGGAAGAGACCATACGCCAGCTTTCGGAAGGCCTCGCCGGCCAGCTCAAGGACCTGGCGGCCCGGCTCGATGCCATTCAAAACAAAATCCAGAACCTCAAGTGAGGCCGAAGATGCATGACGGCGGCCCCGGGACACGATGTCTCGCCACCCTGGCTGGCGGCTTTCTGTTCACGCTGATCGGCGTCTCCGACGCAGTGCCCGGCGAGTGGGACACGATCCGTGAGAGCTACGAGAACGCGCTCAAGGCCAACGAGAAGCGGATCCAGGAGATCGAGGCGAAGGAGCGCGGGATTCCGGATCAGCAGCAGCGTGCGGACAAGATCACGCGGGACAAGGTCGCCTCGATGCGTGCCTCGCTGAAGGGCGACCGAACAGGCAAGAGCCTCGCCGAGGCTGCCGAGAAGGCGTCCGATGACCCGGGGGCACTGGCCGACCTGTCCAGGGAACAGAGCAAGTATCTCGACGCCGTCATGAGCGACTGGGGAGCCGAGGGCGCCGAGCGAAAAAGACTCCGAGAAGCCACGGCTGCCGCGCAGAAGGGCATCGAGCGTGTGAATGCGAACCTGACCAGGGCGGCCAAGGCGATCTCGCGCGTGCACTCGTCGGAGGCGCTCGAGAAGGCGGCGCAGATCGAAGCGGCGGTGAACGAGGCCGGCGAACGGCTCAGAGCCCGATGGCAGCTCGAGCAAGCCGCGCGAGAGCGCGAGAGCAAACAGAGAGAGCGCGAAGCCGCGGAGCGTGCGCGGATCTCGGGCGCGAAGTGAGAGGCGGCGCGGGCGTCACGACTTCGGGTCGAGCTGGCCGCTGACGACCCGAGCGTAGTAGCCCGCCTCGGCGATGAGATCGTCGGGGGTGCCCATCTCGGTCAGGCGCCCGTTCTCCACGACCAGGATCTTGTCGACGCGCCGGATGGTGGTGAGCCGGTGGGCGACCATCAACGTCGTGCGCCCGCGCATGAGCGCGAAGAGGCTGGCCACCACCTGGGCCTCGCTCTCGACGTCGAGTGCGCTCGTCGGCTCGTCCATCAGCAAGATGGGCGCGTCCTTCAGGAACGCGCGGGCCAGATTGATCCGCTGCTTTTCACCCACGCTCAAGCGCGCGCCGCCGTCGCCGACGACCGTTCGGTATTGCTGGGGCAGCTTCTCGATGAACGCGCTGGCATTGGCGTAGTGCGCGGCGGCCTCGATCTCCGCCATGGTGGCGTGAGGCTTTCCGTAGGCGATGTTCTCGGCCACGGTGGCGGGAAGGATGATCGGATTCTGCAGCACGAGGCCGATCTGTGCTCTCAGGTCTTCGAGGCGGAGGTCACGCAGGTCCACGCCCTCCAGGAGCACCGCGCCAGTCGCCGGGTCGAAGAACCGCGGCAACAGATTCAACAGCGTCGTCTTACCGGCGCCGCTCGGCCCGATGATGGCGGCCGACGTCCCCGCCAGGAGCTTGAAGCTCACGTGGCGGAGCGCGGGCCGCGACGGATCGTAGTCGAAGGAGACGTCGTCGTACGCGATGTTGCCGTAGATCTCGAGCGGCTGCCCCGGTCGCATGGCGGGAGCGCCGGCGGGGGCGAACATGTCGTCGGCGGACGTGGGCAATCCCGCCGGTCCATCGGCGTCCCGTCCCTGGTGGACCGGTCGCGCATCCGGGCGGTTCTTCACCTCTTCGGGCGTATCGAGGATCTCGAACACGCGCCGCGTGCTGGCGCTCGCGCTCGACAAGGTCGCGCCCACCTGCGAGAGCTGATGGAGCGGCTCGAAGAGCTGAGCGACGTACGCGAGGAAGACCAGCAGCTCCCCCAGGGTCAGCTTTGCGGCCAGCACCTGCTGTGCGCCCACCCAGGTCACGCCGAGCGTGCATGCGGCCAGGACCACCGAGATCGCGCACCAGAAGAAGACTTCCAGACCCTGCTGCGCCATCTTCTGCTGCCGGGCCTGCTCGGTGTGCGCGGTGAAGCGCCGCTGCTCATGGCTCTCGCGCGCGTGGCTCTGGACGAGCGGGAGCGCGATGATGCCCTGGTGAATGAGCGAGTAGACCTTGCCCTCCGCCCGCTGGGCGATCATCGCCCGCGACCGCATCGCGCCGCCGAAGACCTTGAGCGACACGAGGAGGACCGGCACCGCGACCAGAGCGACCGCCGTGAGATACAGGTTCAGCTGGGCCATCATGACGGCCATGAACAGGAGGGTGCCGGTGGCGCTGACGACGATCAGCAACCCCTGCTGGAACAGGATCTGAAAGGCGGCGGTATCGGTCCCGGCCCGGAAGATGACGTCCCCGGCCTCGGTGCCGTGGTGATAGCGGAGCGAGAGGCGCTGCAGCCGGCCGAACACCTCGTCGCGGACCCGCCGCAAGCCACGAAGCCCCACGCTGATCGAGAGGTACACGTGCCCGGCGCAGACGGCGGAGTGGGCCAGATGGAGCGCCAGCGACGCCGCGATGATCGCGATGAGCTGGCCGGGCTGCGTCCACTCAGGCATCTGGCTCGGCAGCCAGGAGGGGTACGGCTTGGTGCCAAGAACGCTGTCGACGAGGATGGCCAGTGGCCACGGCTTGAGCAGGTTTATCCCTATGCTGGCCAGGAGGAGACCCATCGCAAGGCCGACTCGCCCGGCGTCAGCCCGGAAGTAACCGAGCGCTCGGGCCAGGAGGCGGAGGCGCGCGACGGAAGCGGCGACGTCGCTCGAGAACGCGGCCAGGTTCATAGGCGATCCACAGGAGTTCGGAGTTTGTCGCAAGCGACATGCCACACGGGCCACGTCTTGCCAGTGTTGAAACACGCTGACTTCGGTGGGGGGCGATCGAATGTGTCGACCGGCTGACATTCCCAGCGAGTAATTAGTACACGGACGATTGACATGGCTAGGGCAATTTTTGGAGCCGCCATCGCGGGCCGATCCTTTCGTGGGTCGCACCGGGCGCGCGGCCAGGCGCGAGCTGGTTCGGGACTAATTTGTAGACGGTGCGCCGCCCGGTGCGCTAAGTACGAAGGGGTGAGGACGTCACCCCTTGCGGCGCTATGTCTCGCCCTGGCCTTCGCCGCGCCCGGTTGGGCCCAGACTCCCCAGACGATCGGGCTCGAGGATCTGACGTGGACGGAGCTGCGGGCATTCGTGCGCGCTGGGAAAACGTCCGTGCTCATGCCCATCGGCGGTACCGAGCAGAACGGCCCTCATATGGCGCTCGGCAAACACAACGTCCGGGTCAAAGCCCTCGCCGAGCGGATCGCGCGGGACCTCGGCAACGCGCTCGTCGCGCCGGTATTGGCCTATGTTCCCGAGGGCGCCATGGAGCCCCCGACCGGCCACATGCGATTCCCCGGAACGATCACCGTCCGCGAAGAGACATTTCGCCAGACGCTGGACTCGGCGGCGCGCAGCTTCCGTCTTCACGGCTTCCGTGACATCGTCTTCCTCGGCGATCACGGCTCGACCCAGGCCGGCGAGCGCGACGTCGCGGCTCGCCTGAACCGCGAGTGGGCGGCGTCACCGGCGCGCGTGCACGCCGTCGAGGCGTACTACCGGGCGGCGACCGCCGGGTTCGAAGCGCTGCTGAAAGCACGCGGGTACCGCGCCGAGGAGATCGGCCAGCACGCCGGACTCTCCGACACCTCGCTCACGCTCGCGCTCGAGCCGCGTCTGGTGCGCGCGACGCCGCGCGAGGCGCCGGCATCCGGCGAGCCGAGCGGCGTCGAGGGCGACCCACGGCGCGCCAGCGCCGACCTCGGCCGGCTCGGCGTCGACTTGATCGTCACACAGTCCGTAACGGCGATTCGCAAATCGATCGAGAGCTCCAGGCGGTGAAAACGTGCCCATGACTTGTCTCGCGAGGCTCGCGCTCGTCCTCGGCCTCCTCCTGGCCGCCCTCGACACCGTGGCGGCCGTCGAGACCGTGCCCGGAATGCCACCGGTGATCGACCCGGCCAATCTCTATAGCGAGACGACGGCCGATAAGCTGAGTCCCACGGCCGCCAAGGCGCTGCCACGCGTGTACGTCCCCAATCTGCAATCCAACGACGTCACGGTGATCGATCCGGCGACACTCAAGGTCATCGACAGATTCCCCGTGGGCGTGAACCCGCAGCACGTCGTCCCATCCTGGGACCTCACGACCTTGTGGGTCACCAACAACGCCGAGCACCGCACCGACGGAACGCTGACGCCGATCGATCCGCTCACGGGCAAGCCGGGCCCCCCGGTGGCCGTCGACGACCCGTACAACATGTACTTCACGCCGGACGGGCGGTCGGCGATCGTCGTGGCCGAGGCGCTCAAGCGCCTCGACTTTCGCGACCCGAAGACGATGGCCCTGCAGGGGTCGCTGGCGGCCCCCGGCTGTGCCGGCATCAACCACGGCGACTACTCGAGCGACGGGCGGTATCTCATCATGACCTGCGAATATCAGGGGCGCCTGGCGAAGATCGACTGGATCAATCGCAAGGTGCTCGGCTACCTCAAGCTCTCAGGCGGTGGCATTCCCCAGGACATCCGAATCAGCCCCGACGGCAAGATCTTCTACGTGGCCGAGCTGCGGCGAGGCGGCGTCTACCTGATCGATGGCGACGCGTTCAAGGAGATCGGTTTCGTCAAGACCGGCGTCGGCACTCACGGGCTCTATCCGAGCCGGGATGGGACGAAGCTCTACGTCGCCAACCGCGGCTCGTCTCGGATCGGCGGCCAGCCGCGCGGCCCGGGCAGCGTCGCGGTGATCGACTTCGCGACGCGTAAGGTCGTGACCACGTGGCCCATCCCGAAGGGCGGCAGCCCCGACATGGGCAACGTGAGCGCCGACGGCAAGCGTCTTTGGCTCTCGGGGCGCTACGACAACGTCGTGTACGTGATCGATACCGCCACGGGCGAGGTCGTCACGATTCCCGTGGGCAAGGAGCCGCACGGCCTCACGGTGTGGCCACAGCCCGGTCGCTACTCGCTCGGCCACACCGGCAACATGCGCTGAGCGAGCTCGCGGCGCGCCCCGGCCGCGTTTGACCGCCCATCGCCCTCTTCATATACTCTCGCCCGATGTGCGGCCAGCTGTGAGTCGCCTCTTCCGCATCGGCATCGACACCGGGGGCACGTTCGGTTCCGCAGTAGAATGCCCTCGCCGCACAGAGGCTCCAGGCCGGCGTGATGCGAGCTGGTGTCGCATGGCAACGACGCGGTACATAAGGGGACAAGGGATGGCACAATCCGTAAAATCCAAGACCGGCCGTCGTGATTTTCTGAAGCTCGCCGCCGGGGCTGCCGGCGCCGCAGGCATCGCCGGGGCTCCCTGGGTCGCGCGCAAGGTCGAGGCCAAGCCGTCGACGATCGTCTTCGCGCGCGAGAGCTCCTACGTGAAAAACTTCGACGAGCACTTCATCAAGGTGATGATCCCGGCCTACCAGAAGGCCACCGGCATCAAGATCGACTACCAGATCCAGGCCGCCGGTGGCAGCGCGGTGCCCCAGTTGGTCTCGATGGTCGAGAACAAGTCGGGCGCCGACCTGGCCTGGGTTCAGCAGGAGTGGCTCTACCGCGACGCCCTGGTGGACGTGTCCGACGTCGCCGAGGCG
>Ga0066710_100002709_pt1 | contig 14509 bp, 11 predicted proteins | sample GraSoiAngelo_159_FD_79666 | JGI IMG/M metagenome (GOLD analysis project Ga0066710, IMG submission 79666) | Grasslands soil microbial communities from the Angelo Coastal Reserve, California, USA - 14_1009_16_40cm | ecosystem: Environmental > Terrestrial > Soil > Grasslands | place: USA...
CGCACATCCGGGCATCGCCATCCGGGAGATCGCGGGCCCGCCCCTCATCGGGACGGCCGCCTGCCCCGGCAAGTCGAGCAAGTGCCGGTAGCGAAGGGGAGGAGGCCCGGCGGCTCGCCGGGCCTCCCGATCACCGGGCGGGCTACTTCTTGCCCTTCTTGTCCGGCGCGTCCTTCTTCGACGCGCGCTTCGGCTCCCGGGCGTCGCCGGCCGGCGTCCCCGCCTTTCCCGCCTTGACGTTCTGCTTGCACTGCCGGAGGGCGAGCTTCTGCCGCTCCTTCAGCTCGCCCCGCTGCGCCTTCTGCTGGCGCTTCAGGTCGTCGCAACGGCTCGAGCTTCCCGCGGAGCTCGCGCGGCACTGGTCGAGGGCGAGCTGCTGGCGGTCCTGCAGGATCCTTTCCTCGTGATGGAGCCGCGTCTTCTGCTCCTTGCACTCCGAGCTGCGGAACGGCAGGGGAAGCGCCTGCGCGGCGCGCGGCGCCGCGAGTGCCGCCGCGGATGCCGCCGCCAGGACGAAACCGAGACATCTCAGACCCATGGCATTCTCCTCACGCCAGGGCGCGCACGGCCGCCGCTGACACGCCAATGAGAAGTCGCGGATGGGCCCGGTGGTGGTGACGGGCGCCACTGCGGTGGTCGCGGTGTGGCGCCGGTCACCGTGGCGACCCGGCTACGCCCGGCTCGTGGTCGTCTCGGCGGTCGAGGCCCGCGCCGCCCGGCGGGCCGCCCATAGCTCGGCCAGGCCTTCCCGCAGCCCCTCGCCCCGACGGCGACGGCCGGCGTCCCAGGTCACGACGTCGTCGAGGACGCTGTAGGCCGCCGGCACCACGAACAGCGTCAGCAGCGTGGAGACGGCCATGCCGCCGATGAGCGCGACGGCCATGGGCCGCTGCGTCTCGGCTCCCGCTCCGAGGGCCAGGGCGGGCGGGATGGCGCCGGCGATCGTGGCCATGGACGTCATCAGGATCGGCCGCAGCCGGATGGGGCAGGCCTGCATGATCGCCTCGTGGCGCTCGACGCCCCGCTCGCGGATCTGGTTGGTGAAGTCGACGAGCATGATCGAGTTCTTCTTGGCGATGCCCATCAGGAGGATGAGGCCGAGCATGCTGTAGATGTTCATGCTCTGGCCGAAGACCCACAGCATGATCAGCGCGCCCGAGATGCTGAAGGGCAGGGCCAGGAGCACCGTGAAGGGATGGGTGAACGCGTTGAACTGCGCGGCCAGCACCATGTACGCCACGATGATGCCCAGCACGAAGGCGAAGCGCAGCGAGTCGAACGACTCCTGGAAGGCCTGGGAGCTCCCGGAGGGGCTGGCCCGGTAGCCTTCGGGCAGCACCTGTCGCGCGACCTTCTGGGAGACGGCGATGGCGTCCGCTTGGGAGGCTCCGGGGGCCACGTTGGCGAAGATGGTGATCGCCCGCTCGCGGTCCTTGCGCGTGATGGCCTGCAGCGTCGGCTGCTGCTCGATGCGGACCAGGTCGGACAGGCGCACCAGCTGCCGGTTCGAGCCGCGCACGTAGAGGAGGGGGATGTCCTCCGGACGCTCGCGCTGCTGGCCGAGCAGGCGCACGCGGATGTCGTACCGCCGGCCTCCCTCCTTGAACTTTCCGACCCGGGTGCCGCCGATGGCGGCGTTGATGGTCTGGCCGATGTCCGCCATGCTCACGCCCAGGTCGGCCGCCTTGCTGCGGTCGGGGATCACCCGCACCTCCGGCATGCCCACCTGGTAATCGCTGTTCACGTCGGTGACCTTCGCGGTCTGCGCCATCTCCTCCATGATCTGGCGCGAGTAGCGGGCCAGGGCGTCCCAGTCGCGGCCGCGGATGCTCAGCTCGATGGGAAACCCCCCACCGCGGCTGGAGCTGAAGCCCTGCTGGGAAGGGTCCACCAGGGCCGGGCGGATGCCCGGGATGACGCTCACCTGGCGCCGGATCACGTCCATCAGCTCTTGCTGGCTCAGCCGGTGCCCGGCGTACGAGTCCACCGGCCGCTCGCGTGGCTCCTTCAGGCTCACGAACATCATCCCCGTGTTGACCTCGCCCCCGCCGAAGCCGCCGATGAAGCTGAAGTTGCCCTCCACCTCGCCGCGCGACTGGAGCAGGCCCTCCATCTGGCGCATCTTGGCCTCGGTCACGTCCAGGCTCGTCCCCACCGGCGTCTGGAACCGGATCTGGAAGCTGTTCGTGTCCTGGGCGGGCACGAACTCCTGCCGGAGCAGGGGCACGATGAGCAGCGAGAGCGCGAAGAGCACTCCCGCCCCCGCCACCACCCACGCGCGATGGTGGAGGGCCGGCTCCAGCGCCCTCAGATAGCGGGCCGACAGCCGGTCGAAGAGCCGATCGACCGTCTTGCCCAGCCGGCCCCGCCGCTCCCCCACCTCCAGGAACCGCGAGCAGCGCATGGGGGTGAGCGTGAGCGCCTCCAGGAGCGAGATCAGCACCGCCACCGAGATCGTCACCCCGAACTGGAAGAAGAACTTGCCGATGATCCCCTTCATGAAGGCCACCGGCAGGAAGATGGCCACGATGGCCGCGGTGGTGGCCGCCGCCGCGAAGGTGATCTCGCGCGCGCCGACCGAGGCCGCCTTCACCTTGCCCTCGCCGTGCTCCCGGTGGCGGTAGATGTTCTCCAGCACCATGATGGCGTCGTCGACCACGATCCCGACCACCAGGGTGAGGCCGAGCACGGTGAAGGTGTTCAAGGTGAAGTTGAGGAAGTACATCACGATGAACGTGCCCAGGATCGAGGTCGGTATCGCCAGGAGCACGTTGATCGTGGTCGAGAACGATCCCAGGAACAGCCAGCAGACGAACCCGGTCAGGAGCGCGGCCAGGACGAGCGTGAGCAGGATCTCGTCGATCGCCCGCTCGATGAACACCGTGCTGTCGAAGCGCACGCCGACGTTGACGCCTTCGGGCAGGTCGGCCCGGATCTGCTGCAGCTTCGCCTTGGAGCGCTGGCCGACCTCCACCGCGTTCGCGCCGCGCAGCTTGCGGATGCCGAACCCGATCGAGGGCTCACCGTTGGCCCGGGCCACCCGGCGGCGGTCCTCGAGCCCGTCCTCCACCACCGCCACGTCCTGCAGCCGCACCGGGGTCCCCTCCCGGAACGCCACGACCAGCTCCCGGAAACCCGCGAGGTCGAGGGCCTCCCCCTCCGCCCGCACGTTCATCTCCCGCTGGGGGGTCTCGATGCGCCCCGCCGGCACCTCGAGGTGCTCGCGCTGGATGGCACCGATCACGTCCAGCACGGTCAGGCCCTGCGCCTCCAGCCGACGGGCGTCGAACCACACGCGCACGTTGCGCTCGCGGTACCCGCCGATGAAGACCTCGCCCACGCCCTCCACCGTCTGGAGCTGCGGCCGGATCACGTTGCGCACGTAGTCGGCCATGAAGACCGGCGAGCGCGTGCCCGAGATGGACAGCCACATGATCGGGTTGTCCTCGGGGTTGTTCTTCGTGATGATCGGCGGATCGATCTCGCGCGGGAGGCGCCGGGCGGCCTGGGCCACCCGCGTCTGGATGTCCTGGAGGGCGGCGTCGATGTTGCGGGAGATCTCGAACTCGACGGTGATGTTGGCGTTGCCCTGGCGGGAGGTCGAGGAGATCTGCTTGACCCCCTCCACCGAGGTGACGGCGTCCTCGATGGGATCGACGACGTCGGTCTCCATCACCTCCGGCGAGGCGCCTTCGTAGGTCACCTGCACGTTGACGATCGGGAAGTCCACGTCGGGGTTCTGGCTGATCCCCAGGCCCTTCACGACACCGCCGAAGCCTGTGAAACAGATCAGCCCGAACAGGATGAGCGCGGCCATCAGCATCCAGGCGAAGACGTGGTTGCGGATGGAGATGTCGGCCAGCGTCATACCGGTGGCGATCTGCGCGGGGTTTTCCGGTTCCTCTTTCATTTGGGGTCTCCTGCCGCCCCCCCCGAGCTGGGCGCGGCTTGCGGGGCGGAGGCCGCGGCGGGCGCGGCGGTGACCTGCACGGGCAGGCCGTCGGTGAGCCGATCGGACCCTTCGGCGACCACCACGTCCCCCGCCTTGAGGCCGGAAACGATCTCCACCTGCCCGCGCCCGGTGCGCAATCCGATCTGGATCGGCCGGAGCCGGGCCTTGCCGTCTTCCACCACGTAGGTCACGAACCCCTTCTCGCTGGCCTGCACCGCCCCCTCCGGCACGACCAGGGCGCCTCGGCGGGTCTCCGAGGCGAGGGTCACCTCGGCAAAGAAGCCGGGCTTCAGCTCGCCGGGATTCTTCACCCAGGCCATCACTTCCACCTGGCGGGTGGCCGGGTCGGCCAGGTCCCCCACGTGGTAGATGGTGGCCAGGAACTCGCGGACGCCCAGCGAGGCGACGCGGAAGCGCACCGCCTGGTCCGGCCGGGCCCGCAGCGACTCGGCCTCCGAGACGCGGAACCGCAGGCGCAGGCGGCTCACGTCCACGATGGTGGCGAGCACGTCGCCCGTCTTCACGAACCGGCCCGTCTCCACCGTCTTCGTGTTGACCACCCCCGGGTTGGGCGGCCGCACGTCCGCCCGCGCCACGTTCTGGGCGGCGATGTCGCGCGCGGCCTTGGCCGACTGCGTGTCGGCGGCCAGGCGCTCGGCCTCCTGCCGCGCGCGGTTCAGCTCCTCCGCCGCGACCAGGTTCTCACGGGCGAGCTGCTCGCGCCGCGCGAGGTCCGAGGCGGCGCGGCGGGCGTCGGCCAGGGCCCGCTGGTAGTTCGCTTCCGCTCGCTCCAGCTCGAGGCGGTAGCGGTCCGGGTCGATCCTCAGCAGCACGGTGGACCGCCCCACCCGGTCGCCCTCGTGAAAATGGACGGCGGTGGCCGCCCCCTCCACCTGGGCCGTGATCTGGACGAGCTCCTCCGCCTCCATGGTGCCGGGGGCCTTGATCTCGTAGACCACGTCCTGCGCCACCACCGGCGCCACCCGCACGGTGAGGGCCCGGACCGCGCCCGGAGGCGGGCCCGCACCCTGGCTGCGCCCGCAAGCGGCGGCCACGGCCGCCGCCGACACGTACGCCAGGGCGCGGGAGCGACGCGAGAACGAGTGTCGGTGGCTCGCCTGCATATCGAGAGGGGCCGATCGGGCCAGACGGCCGCTATTCTGGACGAGGCGGTCGATGGCTCCAAACCAAGGGGGCCGCCGGACGGTTAAATGATGTTACTGCCAAAGCCTCCTCGCCGCCCGCGCAGCGATGCCTTGTCCGGCGTCGACGGTAGAATGAGGACCGCGAGGAGGGTTTCGTTCCATGCACGACCCGCGCGTCCCCGAGACTCTGGAGGGATGGTGGCTGCTCCACCAGATGTTCCGCCTGCGCTGGCCGGAATGGCAGTCGCGACCGGCGGCGGAGCGCCGCGAGGCGGCCGCCGACGCGGCCCAGGCCCTTGGCCACATGGGCCGAGGGACGGACGGCACGACGGCCTCCTGTACGCTGCTCGGGCACAAGGGCGACCTGATGCTCATCCATTTCCGACGAGGCTTCGAGCAGCTCCAGGCGGCCCAGCTCGCGGTGGCGCGCCTCGGCCTCGCCCCGTTCCTGGAAGCGACGACCTCCTACGTGTCGGTCGTCGAGCTGGGCATGTACGAGATGACGGCCCAGATCCACGCCCGGCTCGGCGGGCGGGGGCTCGAGCCCGGTTCCGATCCCTTCGAGAGCGCCTTCGACGCGGAGATGGAGGAGCAGCGCCGGCGGGTCGAGGGACGGCTCTTCCTCGACGCGCCGCCCCGCCGCCACGTCTGCTTCTATCCCATGAACAAGCGGCGCGGGGAGTCCAGAAACTGGTATGCGGTGCCGTTCGAGGAGCGGGCGCGCATGATGCGCGACCACGGTGTGGTCGGACGGCGCTTTGCCGGGGCCGTCACCCAGGTCATCTCCGGCTCCATCGGCTTCGACGACTGGGAGTGGGGCGTCGACCTGTTCGCCGACGACCCCCTCGTCTTCAAGAAGCTCGTCTACGAGATGCGCTTCGACGAGGCCAGCGCGTGGTTCGGCGAGTTCGGCGCGTTCTACGTGGGCTTGCAGTTCTCGCCGTCGGAGCTTCCGAAGTTCCTCGACGGCGAGGTCCCGAAGCTGCTGCGGCATTGACCTCCGCCCGGCTATACTGACGACGAGGTGGCTGATGACCCCCACCCTCAGGGCGCACTTCGCCGACTACGCGGCCTTTCACGGCACCGCGGGCAACAAGGCGTGCCACTACGTCGGCATTCCCCTCATCGTGCTGGCCGTCTATGCGCTGCTGGCCCGGGTCCCGCTCTTCGGGGCGGGGGGGTTCACGGTGACGCTGGCGGAGGTGGTCCTGGTCGCGGTCACCGCCTACTACCTCACCCTCGACGCCGCCCTGGCCGGGATCATGCTCGGGGCGTCGGCGCTCCTCGTCGCCCTGGGCCGGCCGCTGCCCCCGGGGCTGGCCCTCGTCCTTTTCGTCCTCGGCTGGGTCTTGCAGTTCGTCGGCCACTACGTCTACGAGAAGCGCTCGCCCGCCTTCTTCCGCAACCTGGCCCACCTGCTGGTCGGTCCGCTGTGGATCGTGGCCAAGGCGGTCGGCCGCGCCTGAAGCGACGCGGAGCGGCCGGCTCCTCCTCGCCGCGGCCGCGCTCCTCCTGCCCGCGTGCGGCCCTTCGACGGCCACCCCCTCTCCCGGCCCGTCGGCTTCTGCGTGCGGCGCCGGCACGCCGGTGCCGGGCACGCCGGCCCTCACCACGACGCTGGTCGTTCGGGGGCTGTCGAGCCCGCTCGACCTCCAGTCCGTTCCCGGCGACCGCTCGCGGCTGTTCGTCGTCGAGCAGCCGGGACGCATCCGGGTGATCCGCGACGGCGCGCTCGCGGCCACCCCCTTCCTCGACCTCTCCTCCCGCATCTCCTTCGGCGGTGAACGGGGCCTGCTGGGCCTGGCCTTCCATCCCGGGTACGCCCAGAACGGCCGCTTCTTCGTGAACTACACCGACCCCAACGGCGACACCCACGTGGCCGAGTTCCACGGCAACCCCGGCACCGACACCGCGGATGCGGGCAGCGAGCGCCTCGTGCTCTTCGTCCAACAACCCTTCGCCAACCACAACGGGGGCGGCCTCGCGTTCGGCGGCGACGGCATGCTCTACGTCGGCCTCGGCGACGGCGGCAGCGGGGGCGACCCCTTCCGCAACGGCCAGAACCTCGGCGCGCTCCTCGGCAAGATGCTCCGCATCGACGTGGACCGGGGCAGCCCCTACACGGTGCCGGCCGACAACCCCTTCCGCTCCACCGCCGGCGCCCGCGGCGAGATCTGGGCCTACGGCCTGCGCAATCCCTGGCGCTTCGCCTTCGACCGGGCCACGGGTGACCTCGTCATCGCCGACGTCGGGCAGAACCTCTGGGAGGAGGTGGACGTCGGCCTCGCCTCGCGCCACGGCGGCGAGAACTACGGATGGAACGTGACCGAGGGCAGCCACTGCTTCGAGCCGGCCAGCGGCTGCAACACGAGCGGCATCACCCTGCCGGTGCTGGAGTACGGCCACGGCGAGGGCTGCTCGATCACGGGCGGCGTCGTCTATCGTGGCTGCCGGCTGCCCGGGTACCAGGGCACGTACTTCTACGCCGACTACTGCTCGCACTTCGTGCGGTCGTTCCGTCTGGAGGCCGGGCGGCCCACCGATCCCCGGGATTGGACGGCGGCGCTCGGCGGCGGGCTCAACAGCCCGACGTCCTTCGGGGTCGACGCCGACGGGGAGGCCTACATCGTCGACCAGGACGGCGAGGTCTACCGGATCGTCCCCGCCAGCTGAGCCGCGGTCCCCGCTCAGGTCGCGCCGAGCACGCCCTCGGCGGCCCGGCGCACGTCGCTCAAGGGCTGCTTGAGCGAGACGCCGAAGCTCTTCACCCAGCCCGGCCGCTCGAACTGCACCCGCACTCGGGACGCCCGCCCCTCCAGGTCGCGGTCGACGAGGATCCGGCAGTCGAGCACCAGGAGCGGCTCCAAGCGCTCGGCGGCCGCCGCGATCTCGGTCTCCAGGTCCCGGGCGAGGTCGGGATCGCTCGCCTGCAGCTCGTTCACGGCGAAGGTGACGTTGGCCATCGGCGAAGGGGGTAACTTACCACGAAGAGGCGCTACACGATCCTCACCATGTCCTTCAGCTCGGCGAGAACGGCCTCCGCCGACGCCGGCCGCAGCTCGCGCCGCGGATGGAGGCTGCGGACGAGGAGCTTGTCGAGCGCGTCGGGAACGCCGGGAGCGTAGGTGCCGGGCAGGGGCAGGCCCACCCCCTGGGGCTGGCTGCGCGGATGGACGCCGGTCAGCAGGTGATAGAGCACGGCGGCCATCCCGTAGAGGTCGCCGGCCGCGTCCAGCTCGGCCTCCGGGGCCCGGTAGCTCTCGGCGCGGGGCAGGAAATGGGCCAGGCGGCCGAGGCCGAGGTCCGCGACCTTGATCACTCCGCTCGCGACCATGACGTTCGAGGGCTGGATCGAGCCGTGGACGAGGCCGCGGCCGTGGAGGAACGCCAGCACCCCGGCGAGCACGCGGCCGAGGCCGTGGACCTGCTTGACGCTCATCTTGTGGCCGCCGCGCAGCGCGTCGGCGAAGGTCCGCCCCGCCACGTACTCGCCCACCACGCAGCGCTGGCCCTCCACTTCCAGGAGGCCCAGCACTTTGGCCACGCTGGGGTGCGAGACCTGCGACGCCGCCCGCAGGTCGGCGGCGAGGGCATGCATCACGCCGTCGCCTTTCAGCAGCTCCACCGGCAGCGCGCGCAGCGCCACGCTGCGGCCGTCCGTGCGGTCCTCGGCGCGGTAGACGACGCCGAGCGGGCCGCGGCCCAGCTCCTCGCGGCGGACGAACCGCGTGGACGAAGCCGAGCGCGCCGGGGGGCCGGGAACGGCAGCCGACGCAGGGGGGCGGGAAGCGGCAGGGGGCGCGGAGGCCGTGGCGGCGGGCTTCGGCGCGGTGGTCGCGAAACGACGCAGGGGGGTCGGTCCCCGGCCCGCTTCGAGGGATGCGATCCGCTTCTCGACGTCACGGAAGCCCAGGTCCTCGGCCAGGATCTTCTTGTAGAGCTCCCCCGCCGGCGCGGTCTGGCCCGCCATCTCGTGGGCGGCGGCGAGCCAGTAGTACAGCTCGAGGTTGCCGGTCCCCATCGTCTCGCGCGCCAGCGCCTTCTGGAGGCGCTCGACGGCCAGGGTCGGGCGGCCGGTCTCGATGAGCAGCCGGGCCAGGATCCCGACCGCCTCGAGGTAGTGCTCGTCCGATGCGTTGACCCGCTGGAGGAGGGCGATGGCCCTCGGGTTGTCGCCGGCGTGGGCGGCGGCCTCGCCGCTCTTGAACGTGAAGCCGGCCCGCTCGTACAGCTCGATGGCCTTGTCGCGCTCGCCGGCCTCCTCGTAGAGGCGGGCCGCGGTCTCGTTCTCGCCCGCCCGCGCGTAGCTGGCCGCCGCCCGGGCCTTGAGGCCGGCCCGCACGTAGACCGAGCCCGCCGCGGCGTGGCTGTCCCCTGCTTCGTAGGCGGCGGCCGCCTCGGCCAGCTTTCCCGCCGACTCGAACAGCTCCGCGGCCCGCAGGTAGTCCTGCCCCTGCTGGAAGAAGGCCGCCGCTTCGGCCGGCCGCTCTTCCTTGAGGGCCACTTCTCCCCGCAGGTTCGCCGCCCGCACCTGGTCTCCGGCCCGCTCGTACGCGTCGGCCGCCCGCCGCGGGTCCTCGCCGCGCAGGAACAGCTCCGCGGCCTGGGCGAAGCGGCCCAGCTTCAGGCTCGCTTCCGCCGCCTCGGCGAAGAACTGGCCCCGGGTGTAGATCTGCTGGGCGCGCTCCAGCTGGCCCGCCTTCTCGTAGAGCTCGCCGGCCTGGCGGGCGGTCTTCTCCTGTCCCGACGAGCCGGTGGGTGAGTACGTCGTGGAGTAGGACACGTTCTCCATGAAGTGCCGCTCGTAGCATTCCGCCGCCTTCAGGGGGTTCCCCGCCTTGTCGAAGGCTTCGGCCGCCCGCAGCGGGTACCCGCTCTTCAGGTACAGCTCGGCGGCCTTGTCCCACGAGCCGGCGGCGCCGAACAGGCGCGCGGCGTCGAGCGTGTTGCCCTTCTCGAGGAAGAGCGCGGCGGCCCTGGCCGGCTTGCCGGAGTCGCTCAGGATCTGGGCCGCCTTCTTGTGGTCGCCGGCCTTGAGGAACATCTCCGCCGCCCGATCCTGGTGGCCGAGCCGCTCGAGGTTGGTGGCCGCCGCGTAGTACTCCTCGCCCTCGACGTAGGTCTCGACCGCCTCGGCGAAACGGCGGTTCTCCTCGAGCAGCCGGCCGGCGGCCAGGAAGTTGCCCTCCTTCTGGTAGCGCTTGATCTGCTTCTGGAGCTTGGCCTCGGTGTAGCTGGCCCCCAGCACCTTGCCGAGGACGTCGTCCTTGCTCACCCCCGGGCCGCGCAGCGTCAGCCGCGGCGCGATGAAGCGGTACGCGAAGAAGATCGCCAACGCCAGGACGATCCAGGGGACGTAGGGGTTGTCGAAGAGCGAGAAGACGAGGTCCATCGGGGGATGGCGCCGGATTATACTCTAGCGACTTGCCGCCGGCCGAGAGCGTCGCCGCGACCGCACAGACGGCCCGCCTGGTGCGGGGCCTCGGCCTGCTCGACGCCACGACGCTCATCGTCGGCAGCGTCATCGGCTCGGGCATCTTCGTGGCCCCGTCGATCATGGCCGGCTACGTCCAGAGCCCGCCGCTGCTGCTCGGGCTGTGGCTGGTGGGCGGCGCCCTCACGCTCTTCGGGGCCCTGGCCTACGGGGAGCTGGCCGCCGCGCTGCCGCGGGCGGGCGGCCAGTACGTCTTCCTCGGCGAGGCGTTCGGCCCGCTGTGGGGGTTCCTCTACGGCTGGACGTTCCTCGTCGCCATCAACACCGGGTTCGTGGCCGCGGTGGCGGTTGCCTTCGCCAAGTACCTCGGGGTGTTCCTGCCTGGCATCAGCGAGGACGCGGCGCTCGTCGCCCTGGGGCGGTTCCACTTCACGACCGCCCAGGCCGCCGCCCTGGTGGTCATCGTGGCCCTCACCGCCATCAACGTCCGCGGCCTGCGCACGGGCGCCCTCGTGCAGAACGTCTTCACGGTGGCCAAGGTGGCGGGCGTGGCGGCCCTGGTGGTCCTGGCCCTGGCCAGCGGGAAGGGATCGCTCGCCCACCTCGGCCCCACCGGCGCGACGCTCGGCCCCGAAGGCGTCAAGCTCGGACTCTTCGCCGCCCTGGCCGTCGCCATGAGCAAGGCGCTCTTCGCCTACGACGCGTGGAACTCCATCACGTTCGCCGCCGAGGAGGTGAAAGACCCGGAGACCAACCTGCCCCGCTCGCTCCTGCTGGGCACGGTGGGGGTCACGCTCGTCTATTGCGCGGCGGTGGCCATCTACCTCTACATGGTTCCCATCAGCGAGATGTTCGCGGTGAAGGACAACCGGATCGCCGCCGAGACCGCCTCGCGCGCGCTGGGCGCGGGAGGAGCGGCGTTCATCGCCGGGGCCATCCTGATATCGACCTTCGGCTGCGTGAACGGCCTGACCCTGGCCGGGGCCCGCGTCGTCTACGCCATGGCCCGCGACGGCCTGTTCTTCCCCTCCGCCGCCGTGGTGCACGAGCGCTTCCGCACACCCGCCCGGGCGCTGGTCCTGCACGGCGTCGTGGCCGGGCTGCTGACCCTCACCGGGACCTACAGCGACCTCATCACCCTGTCGGCCTTCTCGTCGCTGCTGTTCAACGTCCTCACCGTCATCGGGCTCTTCGTCCTCCGGCGGACGCAAGCCGAGCTGCCCCGACCCTACCGTGCCTGGGGATACCCGGTGCTGCCCGGCCTCTACGTCCTGGTGGCGGTGTTCTTCCTCGTCTACATACTCATCGGCGACCCCCGGAATTCGGGCATGGGACTCCTGCTGACCGGCGTGGGCCTGCCCGCCTACCTCTACTGGCGGGGAAGGCGGCCGGCGCCGGCTTCGTTGACGCCGAGTCCGTAAGCGGTCTATCCTCCCGGGAGGCTTGGATTTGCCGCCACCGGCGGCTCACCAGGCAGCCACATGAGCTCAGGGCGCGGGGACTCGAAGGACGACAAGCTCCTCACCTCCGAGGACATCTTCGGAGACATGCTCGACGAGCCTCCAGCCAAGGACGCTCCAAAGCCGCCGGCCAAGGATGCGCCACCCGTACGCCGCGCCGGACCGATCAAGGTGCAGGTGAGCGAGCCCGGAGGGGCGGCCAAGGCAGCCCCGACCTCGCCGGCCGGCGCCAAGGCCGCGCCGGCGAAGACGCCGACGGCCCCATCACCCTTCGTCGGCCCGCCCGCCGAGGAGCTGCCCGACGACGTGGCGGCCCTGCTCGACGCGTTCGCTGGCGCGGGAGAGCCGGCGCCGGAGCCCGGGCCCGAGGTCGCGCCCGAGGCCGGAAGGGCGATCGAGCCTGACCTGCTGGAATCGCTCGAGCCGGAGTTGCCCGAGCCGGAACCACTCGAGCCTCCACGCATCGCCCAGCCGGCGCCCGTCGCGGTGGCCACCGACGAGGAAGCCCTGCACGACTTGCACAGCCTGCGGGCGCCACCCAAGAGCCCCTCCGGCACCAAGTTCCGGGCCGCCGAGGCTCGGTTCCCTCCCGCCGAGCAGGGACGGACCGTCGACCTGGCCGCCCTGGCCGACGAGGCGCTGGGCCAGGCGCCCCGGCCGGACGCAGCCCCTCCGCCGGCGGCCGAGGTTCGCCCTCCTCCCCCCGGGGCGGTTCGCCCCGCGTTCCCGGTCCCGGAAGAGCCGCCGGGCCCGGTCGCCGAACCGGTGCAGCCGGGCGAGGGCGCCTTCGGGCCCTATCGCCTGCTCGAGCGGGTGGCCCTGGGCGGCATGGCCGAGGTCTTCAAGGCCAAGCGCAGCGGTGTCGAGGGCTTCGAGAAGATCGTCGCGGTCAAGAGGATCCTTCCCCACCTCTCGGACAACAAGGAGTTCGTGGACATGTTCGTCGACGAGGCCAAGATGGTGGCCGGCCTCACCCATCCGAACGTCGTCCAGATCTTCGAGCTGAGCCGCGTCGACAAGAGCTACTACATCGCGATGGAGTACGTGCACGGCCGGGACCTGCGCTCCATCCTGCGCCGGGCCCGCGACCGCGGCACCCGCATGCCCCTCGAGCTGTGCGCCCTGGTCGCGAGCCGGGTGTGCTCCGCCCTCGAGTACGCCCACCGCAAGAAGGACGACCGCGGCCGGCCGATGATGATCGTCCACCGCGACATCAGCCCCCAGAACATCCTCATCTCCTTCGAAGGCGAGGTGAAGCTCACCGACTTCGGCATCGCCAAGGCGGCGAGCAAGGCCACCATCACCGAGGTCGGCGCGCTGCGCGGCAAGCTGCTCTACATGAGCCCCGAGCAGGCGTGGGGAAAGCCCATGGACCGGCGCTCCGACCTGTTCTCCCTCGGCATCGTGTTCTACGAGATGGTCACGGACCAGAAGCCGTTCCTCGGCAACTCGGAGGTCTCCATCCTGGAGACGGTGCGGGAGTGCAAGGTGGCGCCGCCGCGCACCCTGAACCCCCGGATCCCGGAGAGCCTGGAGCGGGTGGTGATGAAGGCCCTCGAGCGCGATCCCGACCGCCGCTACCAGGACGCGGCCGACATGTCCCGCGACCTGGAGGCGGTGATGCGCGAGTCCCAGCCGCCGCCGTCCCCGGCCGCCCTCGCCCGGCTCATGGAGAATCTCTACGAGCCGCGCGAGCGCGAGGATGCCGTGGCGGAGGAATCCCCCGCCGAGCCGGCCCCGCCGCCGCCGGCGAAGGAGCCTCCGGCCTCCCCTCCGCCCACCGAGTCGACCGGGCCCAGCGCCAGCATGTCCATCCAGAAGCTGCTGAAGCGGTTCGGCATCAAGTAGGAGACGAGGAGGATGGCGCTCTCGAAGGACCAGGCCCAGTTCTACCAGCAGACCCTGGAGATGACGCGCAGGCAGATCAACGACCTCAACGCCCAGATCGAAGAGGAGCTGGCGAAGGTCAAGGACCGCCTGGCCGAGCTGAAGAACGCCAAGGACGCGGCCAAGCAGATCTACGACGGCGCGTGCAAGATGCTGGGCGTCGAGAACGACCTCGAGAAGGAAGAAGAAGAGGAGGAGGCGGCCGGGGAATAGCCCCATGGCCTGGTTCCGGCGCGAGCGCTCGCCCCTGCCCGCCCACGAGCAGGAGAGCCGCGTCCCCGAGGGCCTCTACGTCAAGTGCGACTCGTGCAAGGAGATCCTCTACCGCAAGGCCGTCCTCGACAACCTGAGCGTCTGCCCCAAGTGCGCGTTCCACTTCCGCATCTCGGCCCGGCTGCGGCTCGAGCTGCTGTGTGACGGGGCGTGGGAGGAGCTCGACCGGGGCCTGGTGAGCGCCGATCCGCTGGCCTTCTCGGACACGAAGGCCTACTCGGACCGTCTCCGGGACGGCAAGCGCAAGACGGGCTCGCTCGACGCGCTGGTCTCCGCGGTGGGGACGCTCGGCGGCATCCCCACCGTAATCGCGGCCATGGAGTACGGCTTCATCGGAGGCTCCATGGGCGTGGTGGTC
>Ga0066710_100002710_pt1 | contig 14507 bp, 9 predicted proteins | sample GraSoiAngelo_159_FD_79666 | JGI IMG/M metagenome (GOLD analysis project Ga0066710, IMG submission 79666) | Grasslands soil microbial communities from the Angelo Coastal Reserve, California, USA - 14_1009_16_40cm | ecosystem: Environmental > Terrestrial > Soil > Grasslands | place: USA...
CTGGAGTCCGCGATCGAAGCCATCCGGCACGGCGCGTACGACTATCTGACGAAGCCGTTCCGGCTCGACGCCGCGACGGTCGCCGTGAACCGGGCGCTCGACGACCGTCGCCTGCGCGAAGAAAACCGCCGTCTCAAGGCCGAGATCGCAGAACGGTTCGGGCTCGACACGATGCTCGGACGCTCGCCGGCGATGCTGGCGCTGTTCGAGAAGATCCGCGCGGTCGCGAAGACGGACGCGACCGTGCTGTTGGTCGGCGAGAGCGGCACGGGAAAGGAGCTGGTGGCGCGCGCGATCCATCACGCGAGCGCGCGGCGCGACGCCCCCCTTGTCGCCGTGAACTGCGCGGCCATCCCGGAAAGCCTGCTCGAGTCCGAGCTGTTCGGCCACGAGAAGGGCGCGTTCACGGGCGCCGATCGCAAGAGACGCGGACTCCTGGTCGAAGCCCACGGCGGCACGCTCTTCCTCGACGAGATCGGCGACATCCCGCTGGCGCTCCAGGCCAAGCTCTTGCGTGTCCTTCAAGATCGAAGCGTCAGGCCCGTCGGCGGCGATCGCGAAGTGCCGCTCGACGTGCGGGTGATGTGCGCCACCCACCGGGACCTCCACACGCTCGTCGCAGGAGGAAAGTTCCGGGAAGACCTGTACTACCGCCTCGCGGTGATTCCGCTCCGGTTGCCGAGCCTGCGCGAGCGCCCGGACGACGTCGTGCTGCTCGCCGAGCATTTCCTCGCTCGCGCGGCCGCCGCGCTCGACAAAAAGGTCGAAGGATTCGACAAGGACGCCGCCGCGTGGCTGCTACGACACCGGTGGCCGGGCAACGTTCGGGAGCTGGAGAACGTGGTGGAGCGCGCGGTGACCCTCGCCCATGGAGCGCTCGTCGGCCTCAGCGACCTGCACGTGGAGTTCTCGGCCGACGGCCCGGCCCGGGGTGGTTCCCGGCCGACTCTCGCCGAGCTCGAGCGTCAGTACGTCGAGCGTGTGCTCGAGGAGACGAAAGGGGACAAGCGCACCGCGGCGCGGATTCTCGGCGTCAGCGTCCGCACCCTCCAGCGGAAGTTCAAGTAACGCCGGCCCGCGGCAAGATGTCGGCCCCGCGGCAAGATGTCGGCTCCGCGACAATGTGTCGTGGCCGCGGCTCGGAAATCACGTCCGAGACCGGCGGGATAGCCCGTCAATACTGGCCGCGCGCCTCTGCGCCCCTCTCGCGCAGGGGTGGCATCGTGCTTGCCCCATCCTCACCGCATGCAGATCGCATCGTTCCCCGACGTCGGCTCCACGGTCTGGGGCAAGCAGAACCGCTCGGTGCTGGTGATCTACCGCGATCCCACCGCCAGGTCCATCCTGAAGCAGTTGCTCGAGCGCGAAGGCTTCGGCGTGACGCTCGCCGAGACGGGAGACCGCGTCCTCGCCGCTCTCGAGGAAACGACGTTCGGCGCCATCGTCCTCGATTACGACGGGCCGAGCGTCCCGCAAGGCCGGCGTATCGCGCTCATGCTGATGCTCAGGCAGCGTTGCCCCGAGACACCGGTGATCATGACCGGAACGGGTGGCCCGGCCGCACGGCTGGCGGCCTTGCGGCAGGGTGCGACGTGCTATCTCGAGACACCCTTCCGCGAAGCCGCGCTGCTCGAGACGCTTCGCCGGCTCACCGCGACCGCCGGAGCCTCGGCCGCTCCCGAACCGATGGTGGCCGAACCGTCCGACGGCAGCGTTGCGCCCGGCCTTCGCGGCGTCGTGTGGAGGGTGATCCTCTCGCGTACCCGACCGAGCGCTCTGAGCACGCCGCACACCGAGGGCGGTGTGTTGCCGGGATCCGCTCGCGCGCCCCGGCGCGTTCATTCCGGTCTGCGCGAGGTCGTCGCGCGCGTCGGTCTTTCGGTCGATCCGGCGCGCGTGATCGTGGTGGGATTCCGTCGCGACGCCGCGCTCCTGACGACGGCGCTCCACGGCTCGGGCGCGCGCATGCTGCTGCAGCCGCGCGATCGCGGGACGGGCGCCGAAGTCCTGCTCGCCACCTATCGCATCCACGCGTGCGACCCGGACGCGACCGTCGCGGTCGTCCCGTCGGCGGAGCCGTTCGTCGAGAGTCCGGCCTTCGAGAAGCACCTCGAGCACGTCATCGACCTGGTCGCGCGCCACCCGCGATGGCTGGTCGTGTTCGGGACGCGGACCACGGGACTTCCGGGACGCCGGCGTCGCATCATCCCCGGCGACGTCCTCGATTACGTCGACGCCGGGCCGGTCTGGAAGGTCCGCCGGCTGGTCCGCGAGCCTCGAGGAACGTCGCGCGCGGCCGACTCCGTCCGCGGGTTTTTCAGCACCTGCGCGTTCGTCGCCCGGACGTCGACCCTGGTGGAGTCCGCACGAGCCTATCTCCCGGGTGTGCACCGCCGCCTGCTCGATGCATCCGTCCTCAGGGACAGCGACGCCGGCGAGCTGACGTTGCGGCGCGCGTACGGCGTCGTCCCGCACATCGACGTGATCCGCGCGCTCGTCGAGCCGTGGATGCCGCACGTCGCGGTGTCGATCGTGAGCGCGGGTTCCGAGAGCTCCTGACCCGGAACGAGCGGTCCGCCGTCGCCGTCACAGCACACGCATCGCACGCCACACGGGAACGCTGGCGGCCAGCGCGATCAGCGTCAGCACACCGTAGGCGATCGCGGCCAGTCGCGCCTGCCGGTGCGTGAACAGCCGTCCCCCGGTCCCGTGATAGAGCGCGAGATAGATCGTGCTCTGGTACGGGATGAAGAACCCGTTGCAGGCAATGACCGTGGTGACGCCCACGACGAACGGGTTGATGCCCGCGGCGGCCGCGGCCGGCGCCAGCGCAATGGTGAGCAGTGGCGCCGCGGCCTGCCAGCGGAGCACGAGACTCACCGCGAATGAAAGCATCGTCAGCGCCGCGACGAAGCGCGCCGGCGTCGTCGCGAGATCGCTCACCGTCGTGGCGACGATGTCCGCGCTCCACCGGTCCACGCGGGTGGCCGCGAAGACGGGGGAGAGGCTGGCGAGGATTCCGAAGAGGAGCGCGAAGCTCCAGTTCACCGTCCGGAGCGTGTCGGCGGTGACGACGCGCGTCGTCGCGAGCGCGGTGAGCGCCAGCACACCCACCCAGGCCGGATCGATCCCGTGGAGTGGCTGCGTGACGAATCCAAGCAGCAGGGCTGCGCCGACGAGGAGACAGATGCGCTCCTCGCGCGACGGCGGGCCGAGCAACGCCCGTTGCAGCGCGAGGGCCTCTCGTCGTCCGAGGAGCGCGGCGTTCGACGGGCCGCGCGGGCGATACATCACGATCACCGTGGCCACGAGTCCGCTGAAGAGCAGCACGTTCGGCGGCGCCGCGCGCACCGCCCACGAGATCCAGCCGAGCTCGGCGCGCGTCGCCGGTGGCAGCACGGCAAAGACGAGCACGGCCGTGGTGGAGCTGGTGAGAAACGTGCTGACCATCTGCCCGAAGCCGACGAATGCCGCCATCGCGAGGCCGACGGCGGGCGGCGATTTCGGCGCATAGCCGAGCGCGTCCACGAGGTCTCCGAGCGCCGGAGCGATGAGGGCCATCCGGCCGGTCGCGTTGGGCACGGCGGGACCGACGAGTACGCCGGCGATGCTCAGCGCGAGAACCTGCCCGGCAAAGCCGCCGCGCGCGTGCGCGACGATCGCCAGCGCGAATCGGTAGAGCAGCCCGGAAGAGGCGATCGCGGCCCCCACGACGAGCACGCTCACCAGCAGGACCCAGCTGGTCGAGGCGAAGCCACCGAGCGCGACGCTCACGGGGGCGACGCCGCCGAGCACCCAGATGGCCGCCATGGCCAGGGCCAGCACGCCATCGGGGAGCGCGTCGAGCGCCAGCACGGGCACCACGGCGATCAGCGTTCCGAGCGCGCGCCAGCCATTCGACGTCAGGCCGGCCGGAGGCGCCAGATTCCAGATGAGGACCAGCACGGCGCCGGCGACGAGAGCGCCGACTTCCTGCCGGCCGGGCCGCCACCCGCGGCGGTCGCGCGCGCTCCGCGTTTCCGGCACCAGCGATGACGCGATCGGCGGGGCGGCCCCCGCCGCGGGATTGTTCGGCATCGCGAGGGCGCGGGCGTTCGCGGTGCGCAGTCGCTGACTCAGCGTCGCGGCGATCGCGAGGGCCACGTGCGGCTCGCGGTGCACGAGGTCGAGGAAGCGGGCGCGGTCGAGGCGCAAGACCTCGACGTCCCTCTCGGCGCGGATGGTGGCCGTGCGCGGTTGGTTCGTGAGCAGCGCGATCTCGCCGAAGGGCTCGCCGGCGCCGAGCTGGTTCACGCGCTTCTCTCCGTCGTGCGTGATGACGTGCACGCCGAGGGTGCCCCGGACGACGAGGTAGAACGCGTCCCCGGGGTCGCCCTCGCGCACCACGTCGGCGCCGTCCGGAATCGGGATCGGCTCCAGGTGCGCGGCGAGCTTGGCGAGCGTGACGCGATCGAGACGCGAGAAGAGATCGACTTTGGCGAGCAGGTCTGCGTAGTCCGGGCCGAGGCGCGGTCGCATGCGTGTGCGCGCAGTGTAGCGCTGGCGGAGGACGCGCCGGACGCCGGACTACGCGGAACGGGGCTGCCGCGATGAACGCCGGCGGACCGCCGGGGTGATGCCACGCCGGCGCCGGGCGACGGCGACTGCGCTGCCCGGCACGCGCTCCTTGCACTCGGGGCAGTAGTAGCGCATCTGCACCGGCTCGCCGCAGTCCGCGTGGACCAGCGCGGTGTGCGGGTGCACGTGGCGAGAGCCCCAGACCGCCAGCGCGCCGACGACGGGGGCGAGCTCCTTGCCCTTGTCGGTCAGCGCGTACTCGGCGCGCGGAGGATGCTCCGAGTAGAAGCGCCGGCCGACGAGCCCGTGCTCTTCCATGAGCTTCAGCCGTTCCGACAGGAGATTGGGTGCGATGCCGGGCAGCGACTCGAGCAGGTCCTGGAAGCGGCCGGGCCCGCGGAGCAGATCGCGGACGATCAGCAACGTCCACCGTTCGCCCACCAGCTCGAGCGTCTTCGCCACGGGGCACGGCTGGCCGTACCTCTTCGTCATGGCCCCAGTCTAGGGGACCCGGCCGGGTCGTGCATTGATTTATTATAGTCACTAGATCCTGGAAAGGAATCCACGCCGGCCCCTCCGGCGTCACAAGGGCGAAGGAGGGAATCGTCATGGTGGCCGAGATCGTGGTCAGTGGATTCATCGTGGCGCTGATCGCCGGCCCGCTCGTGTGGCGGGTGTGGCGGGACCGTGTCGAGGACCGGGCCCTGGCCGTCGCGGCGAACGTCCGCTCGGAGCTGGTACGAGCCTTCGGCGGCGAGCCGGCCGTGGCGGTGCGCGTCGAGCCGCGAACGCCGTGGCGCGAGGGCCGCGTGATTCTCTCGACGGCGTGCCACGACGACTGGCTCGTCGCGGCGGCGTGGACCCACGTCATGCAGGGGGTGCCGCGCGACTACGCGTTGACGGTCGAGCGCGCCTGCGGGCAAGAGCAGGCCGCGTGAGCTCGAACGAGGGCGCCATCGCGGTGGCGCCGCCGGTCCGCACGCATCGCGAGCCGGCCGACGGCGTGAGGGCGCCGGTGAGCGCCCTCGCGCCACGCACGCGGCAATTGCTCGAGGCGCCGATCGCGCCGACGCTCCTGCGCCTGGCCGCGCCGAACGTGATCGTGATGGTCGTGCAGCCGGCGGTGGCGGCCGGCGAGGCGTACTACCTCGGGTGGCTCGGCGCGGAGACGCTGGCCGGTGTCTCCCTCGTGTTCCCGCTGATCATGCTGATGCAGACGATGTCCGCCGGCGGCATGGGCGGCGGCGTCTCGTCGGCGATCGCGCGGGCCCTCGGCCGCGGTCGCCGTGCCGAGGCTGAGGCGCTCGCGCTCCATGCGGTCGTCATCGCCGGCGTGATGGGCGCCGCGTTCACGACCGGCATGCTGATGGCGGGACCGGCGATCTACGCGGCGATGGGCGGGACCGGCGGCGCGCTCGCCGCGGCGCTGACCTATTCGAACGTGATCTTCTCGGGCGCGTTCGCCGTGTGGCTCTTCAATACGCTCGCCAACGTCGCGCGCGGCAGCGGCAACATGGCGCTGCCGGCCACGCTGGTGGTGGGTGGTGCGGTGCTGGTGCTTGGCCTCGCGCCGGCGTTGATCTTCGGCTGGGGCCCCGTGCCGCGGCTCGGGGTCGCAGGGGCCGGTCTTGCCTTCGTCGCGTACTACGCCGTCGCCGCGGCGGTTCTCTTCATCTACCTGCTGCGATCGCACCGCTCGCTCGTGCGGCTCACGCTTTCCGGCGTGAGACTTCGCGCTCGGCACTTCTCCGAGATCCTGAAGGTCGGCGCGCCCGGTTCTCTGAACACCGTGCTGACGAATCTCACCGTCGTCGTCCTGACCGGACTGGTTGGCGGCTTCGGGACCATCGCGCTCGCGGGCTACGGCATGGGCGCACGGCTCGAATATCTCCAGATCCCGCTCGTGTTCGGCATCGGCTCGGCGCTGGTGACGATGGTCGGAACGAACGTCGGGGCGGGCAATCTCCGGCGCGCGAGGCGCGTCGCATTCGTCGGCGCCGGGATGGCGTTCGTGCTGACCGAGGCAATCGGCCTCGGCGCGACGCTGTTTCCCGGCGCGTGGCTCCGATTGTTCAGCTCGGATCCGGACGTCCTCGCCGCGGGGACGACGTATCTGCGCGTGGCAGGTCCGAGCTACGGGTTCTTCGGCCTCGGGCTGGCGCTCTACTTCGCGTCGCAGGGAGCCGGACGCTTGCTCTGGCCGCTGGCGGCCGGTGTGTTCCGGCTGATCGTGGCGACGGCGGGCGGGTGGATCGTCATCCACTGGCTCGGCGGCGGACTGGCCGGTCTCTCGGCCGTGATCGCGCTGGCGTTCGTCGTGTTCGGCCTCACGCTGCTGACTGCGGTGAGGGGCGGCGCCTGGAGCCGTTGAACGCTGGAGGACCACGCATGGCCGGCGCGCAAGCCGCAGGACGGTAGGCCCTTCGCAACTTCCCGCCGCCTGCTATGCTTGGCGGTGGTTCCCGCATTCCACTCGAAGGAGCCGCCGATGGATCTCAATTACTCTCCCGACGAAGCGGCGTTTCGCGACGAGGTCCGCGCGTGGCTTCGGGACAACGTCCCCGGCGACCTCCGCGACAAGGTCCTGAGCTACCAGTCGCTCGAGAAGGAAGAGCTGCGCAGCTGGCACAAGACCCTCGCGAAGAAGGGCTGGGTCGCTCCTGACTGGCCGACTGAATGGGGCGGCACGGGCTGGACCGTCGTGCAGCGCTACATCTTCGAGGAAGAGTGCGACGGCGCCGGCTCGCCGCCGCTGGTGCCGTTCGGGCTTCGCATGTGCGCGCCGGTGCTGCTGCGCTTCGGGACGCCGGAGCAGAAGAAGAGATTCCTCCCGCGCATCTATCAGGGTGACGACTTCTGGTGTCAGGGATACTCCGAGCCGGGGTCGGGCTCGGATCTCGCGTCGCTCAAGACCCGCGCCGTCCGCCAGGGTGATCACTACGTCGTGACCGGTCAGAAGATCTGGACGACGCTCGGCCACTACGGCGACTGGATCTTCGCCCTCGTGCGCACCGATGCGACCCGGGAAAAACGGCAGGAAGGGATCTCGTTCCTGCTGATCGACATGCGAACGCCCGGCATCACGGTGCGGCCGATCGTGCTGATGGATCAGAGCCGCGAGGTCAACGAGGTCTTCTTCGACGACGTCAAGGTGCCGGTCGAGAACCTCGTCTACGAAGAGGGGAAGGGCTGGACCGTCGCGAAGTACCTGCTGGGCTACGAGCGCATGGGCACCGGACGCATCGCGCAGTCGAAACGGGAGCTGGCGCGTGTCAAGGAGCTGGCGGCGGAGGCGACGAAAGACGGCCGGCCGCTCCTCGACGACCCGCGATTCCGCGATCGCCTGACGCGCGTCGAGGTCGAGCTGATCGCGCTCGAGATCACGAATCTCCGATTCCTCGACCAGCTGCGCGGCGACCGTCCGCCGGGCGCCGAGGTCTCGCTCTTGAAGATCAAGGGCACCGAGATCCAGCAGGCGATCTCCGAGCTCGCGATGCAGGCGGCCGGACCGCTCGTGCAGGTGTTCCGGCCGGTGGATGCGAACGCCGCCTTCGACCCGTTCGCCGCGTCGCTCGCGCCGCGCTATCTGAATCTGCGGAAGACCACGATCTACGCGGGCTCGAACGAGATCCAGCGCAACATCATCGCCAAGGCGACGCTCGGCCTCTGACGGGGAGGAAGGGATGAACTTCGAGCTCAGCGAAGAGCAGCAGCTGCTCGCGGACACGCTCAAGAAATTCCTGGCCACCGGCTACAGCTTCGACACCCGCTCGAAGATCATCGCGTCCGCCGCCGGCGTCAGCGACGACGTCTGGGCGACCTTCGCGGAGATGGGCCTGCTCGGCCTGCCCTTTGCGGAGGCGTACGACGGGTTTGGCGGCAGCGCGGTCGACGTGATGATCGTGATGGAAGCGATCGGCGAAGGCCTCGTGGTCGAGCCCTACCTCGCCACGGTGGGACTCGGTGGTCAGTTCGTCGCCCGTGGCGGCACGGAAAAGCAGAAGAAGAGGATCTTGCCGGGCCTCGTCCAGGGCAAGACCAGGCTCGCGTTCGCGCAGACCGAGAAGGGCGCGCGCTACGACCTGGAACACGTCCGGACGCGAGCCCGGCGCACCGGCGATGGCTTCACGCTCGACGGGGAGAAGCGCGCGGTCCTGCACGGCTTTTCGGCGGATCTGCTCGTCGTCTCGGCGCGGACCGCCGGCGGCGATACCGATCGCGACGGGATCAGCCTGTTCCTGGTCGAGCGCGGGGCACCGGGCGTGCGCGTGACGGACTACCGGACGATCGACAATCTCCGCGTGGCCGACATCACGCTGTCAGGCGTCACGGTGCCGCGCGATGCCCTGATCGGTCGTGAAGGCGAGGGCCTGCGACTGATCGACGAGGTCGTCGACTATGCGACCGCGCTGATCTGCGCCGAGGCGGTCGGCGCGATCAAGTACGCGCACGACGCGACGCTCGAGTATCTGAAGACGCGCCGGCAGTTCGGCGTGCCGATCGGCAGCTTCCAGGCGCTCCAGCACCGGATGGTCGACGTCCTGATCAGCTACGAGCAGGCGCGGTCGATCGCCACGCTGGCGTGCGTGAAGGTCGACACGGCCGGCGCCGCCGAGCGCCGGCGCATCGTGTCGGCCGCCAAGCTCAAGATTGCCGACGCGTGCCGTCACGTGAGCCAGGAGTCGGTCCAGCTGCACGGCGGCATGGGCATGACGGAGGAGCTGAAGATCAGCCACACGTTCCGGCGCCTGACGATGATCGCGCAGACGTTCGGCGACGCCGATCACCATCTGGAGCGCTTCGCCGCGTCGTAGCCGGGCCGCACGCCCGTGAGCGCGCCGCCCGATGACGGCGCCGGACCGTCTCGTCTTCGTGAGCCGGGCACCCCTGGTACGCTTCGCCACGTGACCACCGATCCATCACCGCCACTGCTCCGGATTCGCTCGTATCCCGACGTGCTGCGCGCCTTCCGGTGGGAGTCGCTCTGGGACTTCGTCGACGGCGACCGCGAGCGGCTGAACATCGCGCACGAGTGCGTCGACCGGCACGTTGGTCGCGGCACCGCGCTGCGCATCGCGTTCGCCGACGGGCGCGTCGCCGAGCACAGCTTCGTGGAGCTCGCCGGGTGGTCTGCTCGCTTCGCCAACTTCCTGGGACGTCAAGGCATCGCCCGCGGCGATCGCGTCGCGATCATGCTCGAGCCATCGCTGCCGTTCTACGGCGCGCTCTTCGGCGCGATGAAGCGCGGCGCGATCGCGGTCCCGCTCTTCACGCTGTTCGGGCCGGACGGGGTGGCGCTGCGCGTGGACGACTCCCAGCCTCGGCTGCTGATCGTGGAGCGCGACGCCGCACGCTGGCGCGCGCTGTTCCAGCACGTCGAGGTGTTCGACGTCGATGACCTGACGGCGCGCCTGGTCGATGAGCGCGATCGGTACGCCCCCGACACGCGCGCCGACGATCTCGCGGTCTTCCAGTACACGTCGGGCACGACCCGTGCGCTGCCGGCGGCGGTCCGCCACACGCATCGCGCGGTCGTCACGCTGATGATCGCGGCGCTCTACGGCGTGGGCCTCGAGCCCGGCGACCGGTACTTCTGTTCGTCGTCTCCCGCATGGGGCCATGGCCTCTGGCACGGCACGATCGCGCCGCTGGCGCTGGGCATCGCCGCCGGCGCGTACTCCGGAAAATTCGATGGCGCGCGCCTCTGCCACGCGCTCGAGCACTTCCGGATCACGAACCTCGCGGCCGCGCCGACGGTGTACCGGATGCTTCGAGAGGCGGGCCTCCATGAGCGCTTTCATCTCGAGAAGCTCTCGTTCACCGGCGAGCCGATGGACTCGGGAACGTTCTCGTGGATCACCGAAACGCTCGGGATCCCGCCGTGCGGGATGTACGGCAGTACGGAGGTCGGCGTGATCATCGCCAACTATCCGGGCTTCACGGGGTACGAGGTGCGCCCGGGCGCACTCGGCAAGGCCGCGCCGGGCTGGGACGTCGCGATCGTGGGCGACGACCGGCAGCCGCTCGGTGTCGGGCAGACGGGCGAGATCGCCGTGCGACGCAAGGGCGAATGGTTTCTCGTCAAGGACCGCGGCCGGGTCGATGCCGACGGCTATTTCCACCACGCCGGCCGCTCCGACGACGTGATCATCTCCGCCGGATGGACGATGAGCGCCGTCGAGATCGAAGACGTGCTGAGAAAGCATCCGGACGTCCGGGACGTCGCGGTGGTTGGCGTCGCGGACGACCTCCGCGGGCTCGTTCCCAAGGCCTTCGTCGTCTCGTCGCGCCGCGGGCCTTCCCTCGCCACCGAGCTTCAGGAGTTCGTCAAGACGCGGCTCAGCCAGCACGAATACCCGCGGCTGGTGGAGTTCCTCGACGAGCTGCCGAAGACGCCGGCGGGGAAGATCGACCGCAAGCAACTCCGCGAAAGCTCGCGATGACTGGCCCACGAGCGCCGCGATCCGGCGGTGACCAGCGCGCGAGTCCGCCCCCGATCGTCACCGCTCTCCTGGATCCCGGCGCCTATCCGCATCCCGTCGAACGAGTCGAGCTGGTCGAGACGCACATTTCCTGGGTCTTCCTCGCCGGCGACCGCGTCTACAAGGTGAAGAAGCCGCTGGACCTCGGCTTTCTGGACTTCACCACCCTCGAGCGCCGTCGCTTCTTCTGCGAGGAAGAGGTCCGCCTGAATCGTCGCCTCACGCACGACGTGTATCTCGGTGTCGTGGAGCTCCGCGGTGTCGACGGCGTGCGTATCGGCGGAGAGGGGACCGTGCGCGAGGTCGCCGTCGTCATGCGCCGGCTGCCGCACGATCGCATGCTGGATCAGCTCGTCCTGGGAGGGCGCGCCGAGCTCCGACGGCTGCAGGAGATCGGCGCGATCGTGGCGCGCTTTCACGCGGCCGAACCGACCGGCGGCGAGATCGACCGGCTCGGCGGCATCGACACGATTCGTGCGAACTGGGACGAGAACTTCGTGCAGACGGCGAGGCTCGGCGAAGACGTCCTCCCGAACGACTGGCGACAGACGCTGCGCGGGTGGGTCGACGCGATGCTCGTCCGCGAGGGCGCACGCTTCGCCGCGCGCGTCGCCGCCGGCCGGAGTCGAGACTGTCACGGCGACCTCCAGGCCCAGCACGTCTGCTGCACCGAGCCGATCCAGATCTTCGACTGCATCGAGTTCAACCACCGGTTCCGCTACGGCGACACGGCGGCCGAGATCGCGTTTCTGGCGATGGACCTCGATCGCCTGGGGCGCCCGGACCTGGCGCTGGCGTTCCTGAACGCGTACCTCGAGGAGAGCGGGGACTTCGACTCGGTGCCGCTGCTCGACTTCTATCGCGGGTATCGCGCGTTCGTGCGCGGCAAGGTGCTGTCGTTCACCATCGGCGCGCGACCCGAGGTGAAGGCCACGGCGCGAGAGCTCTTCGCGCTGGCGCTCGGCTACACGGAGCGCCGGCGCGTGCCGCGCCTGCTCATCACCACCGGGGTGATCGGAACGGGCAAGACGACGGTCGCGCGACTCGTCGCGGCGCGCGCCGGCGCGATCCTGATCCGAACGGACGCGGAGCGGAAACGACTGGCGGGGCTCCGGCCCACGGACACGAGCCCGGCCGGGTTCGGCGAGAAGCTCTACACGCTGGAGGTGACCCGCCGGACGTACATGACCGCTCTCGGCATCGCGGAACGCCTGCTGACGGCAGGCTGGCCAGTGCTGGTCGACGGAACGTTCTCGTCAGTGGAGGAGCGCGCCGGGGCGCGGGAGCTGGCGCGGCGGCACGCCGTCCCGTTCACGGTGCTCTGGTGCGACGCGCCGGATGCCGAGATCGCCGAGCGATTGCGGCGGCGGGCATGGGATCCCGGCGAGGTCTCCGATGCCGGCGTCGAGCTGCTGCCGCGGCATCGTGCGCATTACATAGCGCCGACGGATGAGCCGGACGTCATCCGGATCGATACGAGCGTTGTCATCGAGCACGCCGTGCGCGACGCGCTGGGTCAGCTCTCCGGGGCGCCGTCCCTCCGTCGCTCGTAAGCCGGCTTCCCGACCTTCTGCAAAGGCACCGGACGAACGACACGAACGCGATCACTCGCCCGACGCCTGGGTGGTCAAAACGTTGCGCACAGACATCAGGGTCCGTCAGCGGCACCCGAGTGGTGGCCCGGGAAATAGCCCGTCGAGCGTGGACGCGCCGGACGCCGACTTCTACCGTGGTCATCACATTGCCTCGTGACACTTCGATGGCCAAGGAGGGCGCCATGTTCAGCGCCACGCGCATGCTGACCGGGATCCTCGTGATCATTGCGGCTCTGGCCGCGCTCGCTGTTCTCGCGCCGGCGACGGCCGCGACATCCGCGCCGCTCGAGATCAAGGTGCTCTCGAACCGCGCGGACCTGATCTCGGGCGGTGACGCGCTCGTCGAGATCGCGCTGCCGCCCGGAGTGCTCTCGGCCAACGTGCGCGTCGACGTGGACGGACGCGACGTCACCTCGGCGTTCGCGGTCCGTCCGAACGGCCGGTTCATGGGTCTGGTGGAGGGCCTCGCGGTCGGCGACAACGTCATGTCCGCTCGCGCGAAGGGTGCCGCAGCCGCGAAGATCACGATCACCAACCATCCGAACGGAGGTCCGGTGTTCGCCGGGCCGCAGGTGCAGCCGTGGATCTGCAACACGGTGGCGAACGGCTTCGGGCCTCCGCAGGACGCGCAGTGCAACGTGCCGCCGAAGTACGAGTTCTTCTACCGGTCGGCGAGTCCGCTCAGCACCGGATTCATGCCGTACAACCCCGCGAGCCCACCTGCCGACGTGGCGACCACGACGACCGACCAGGGCGTGGTCGCGCCCTACATCGTGCGCCGCGAGACCGGGGTCATGGACCGCGGCTGGTACACGGCGGCGGTCCTCTTCAACCCCTCCGAGCCGTGGGCGCCGTGGGCGCCGCAGCGTGGATGGAACGGCAAGATCGTGTGGCCGTTCGGGGGCAGCAGCACGGCCGATCACTATCAGCGCAGCCCGACGGACGTGCTGAACGACGCGCACCTTTCGCGGGGCTTCATGGTCGCGACGAACTCGCTCAACACTCACGGCCAGAACAACAACGACGTCGTCTCGCACGAGGCCGTGATGATGCTGAAGGAGCGCATCATCGAGCGCTACGGGGAGGTCCGGTACGTCATCGGCGAGGGATGCTCGGGCGGCTCGCTCCTCCAGCATATGCTCGCGAACGCCTATCCGGGCCTGATCGACGGCATCCAGCCGGCGTGCAGTTACGCCGACTCGCGCACGACGGCGAACGACGTGCGCGACTGCGTGCTCTTGCTGCGCTACTTCACCGACACGTCGCCCGCGCTGTGGCAGGTCGAGGCACAGCGGTCCGCCGTGACCGGGCACGAGAGTCTGAGCGTGTGCGTCGCGTGGCAAACGCTGTTCGGGAAGAACGCGAATCCCGACAACGGGTGCGGTGGCAGCTCGAGCGAGCCGTGGGTCTACAACGCCGAGACGAATCCCGGCGGCGAGCGCTGCACGCAGGCGGACTACCAGGTCGCCGTGTGGGGCCGGCGTGACCCCGAGCAGTGGACGCCGAACGAGCGCGAGATCCAGCGTGGCTTCGCGCGCGAGACCTTCGGCAACGAGGGCATCCAGTACGGGCTGATGGCGCTCCAGTCGGGGCTGATCCTGAGCGAGCAGTTCGTCGATCTCAACGAGAAGGTCGGCGGCCGCGACATCGACAACAACTGGATTCCGCAGCGCAGCTCCGGCGACCTGATTGCGCAGCCCATCGCGTACCGCACGGGCCGGGTGAATGACGGCCGGTGGCTCGACCGGGTGCCGATCATCGACCTGCGCGGCCACGACAACGAGGAGATCCACACCGACTACAACTCGTACGCGATGCGGCAGCGCCTGGTGCGGGCGAACGGCCACGCCAACAACCAGGTGATCTTCACGGC
>Ga0066710_100002711_pt1 | contig 14505 bp, 14 predicted proteins | sample GraSoiAngelo_159_FD_79666 | JGI IMG/M metagenome (GOLD analysis project Ga0066710, IMG submission 79666) | Grasslands soil microbial communities from the Angelo Coastal Reserve, California, USA - 14_1009_16_40cm | ecosystem: Environmental > Terrestrial > Soil > Grasslands | place: USA...
CGCCTTGACGAAGTGGGCGGATGTCGGCGTCAGGCGGAGGACGACGCGTTTGCCGGAGCGCATGCGGTCCTGGGCGCGCGCCGCGACCTCTTCGGGGACGTCGGGTGCGTCGACAGGCGCGGCCGCGCCGGGAGGGCGCGCTGTCGCGCCGATCGCGCCTTCGACGACTTCCGCGGTTCCTTGGATGACCAGCGCGCGCGTCTCGTCACGGTCAGGAAGCGGCAGCACGACACAGCACAGCCGCGGGTCGCGCCGCGCGTTCGCCACCTTGGCGCTGCGGCGATAGGTGGAGAATTCGATCGCCTCGTCCGCGAGCAGCCTGAGCATCGGATAACCCGTCGGCGAACCGTCGGCGCGCGTCATGAGCAAGAACACGCGCGAGTGCTCGGTCAGGAACGCTTCCTGCTCGGCATCGAGTCCCGGCATTGTCACGCGCTGGCCCCTACGTGCATGCGCGCGCCGAACCGGCGACGGACGTCCGCGATCGTCGCAACGCGACGGCCGAGACTGCGGGCGAGGTCCACGATCTGGTGCACGCGCTCGGCGTTCGTCGGCGGGTAGCCGTCGCCGTGCGGGTTGTCGCCGACCCCGACCCGGACGTGACCGCCATTGGTGATCGCGTGCACCCACAACCTCGCTGCCGTTTGGTACGGCACCCCGTATGGCAGGACGAGCCACTCCGCGTCGAGATCCGCCGGTATGAGGCTGGCCCACGTGTCGAGGTAGCGCGGCTCGGGCGGAAGTCCGAAGCCGAGCCGGTCGGTCATGAAGAACTTCAGCAGGACCGGATGGGTGTGCTCACCCGCGCGGAACAGCGACGCGACATTCCGGAGTCCGCCGGGCTCCATCACGTCGTGCGAGACCCAGAGGTCGTGCTGGCGCGCGAGCTCGAGTTGGTAGAAGAGGTCGGACAGCGGCATCTTCAGGCACCAGTCGGGGTTGACGGCGCCGCGCGCGAGCTCGATCGGTGGTGTGAGGTCCGCCGAACCGGCGATGACCGGCGCGATCTCGAGGTGGATGTCGGGTGCCTCCATGAGCGCCCGCACGTGCCGGTACCGCTCGACGGTCGGTCCGTTGGGATACGTGGGGTAGACGGGCGCGTCGACGCGCGCCTCGATCGTGCGGAACAACTCGAGGTACGCGTCGGGATCGTCCATCACCGGTGCACCCGTGGCTGCGTCACGCGCGTGCACGTGAACGATCGACGCGCCCGCGTCGACGCACGCCGCGATGTCTTCGGCGATCTCGTCGGGCGTGATGGGAACGTTCGGGTTCTGGTCGCGCGTGACGTTCTCGTTGAGACCGACGGCGACGATCAGCTCGTCCACGCGCGATCAGGAGTCGAGGAAGTCCGCGAGCAACCGCGCGGTCTCGACCGGTTGGTCACCCTGGAGGCTGTGTCCCGCGCCTTCCACGTGCTCGACGCGCGCATTGGGCTGGCGCCGCAGGAATTCCGCCTCGTTGGCGTCGTCGATCACCGAGCCCTGCGCCATTCCGCGCAGGAGCATGACGGGCACCGCGATGAGGGAGACGTCGGGCCAGAGGTCCTTGAAGTCGATCTCCCGTCGCCGCTGGTCGAGATCGGGCGGGCGGACCTGCTGATGGCGCCAGACCCACCGGCCGTCAGGGCGCCGCAGTGCGTTGTGCAACACGCCCCGCCGCAACGACGACTCCGTGCGCGTCGGGTTGTACTCGATGGTCCGCGACAGGATCTCGTCGAAGCTCTCGAAGCTCTCGGGGCCGGCGAGGAACTGCCCGATCGCAGAGCCCTTCTCGTTGTCGACGCCGGGCGTCACGTCGACGAGCACTGCCTTGCGCACGAGCTCGGGTGCGTGGGTGCACAGCGCGATGTTGGTGAGCCCGCCCAGTGACATGCCGACGACCATGCGGGCATCGGGTGCGAGCGCACGGATCACGACCGCGACATCGGCCGCGTTCTGGCGGGGGTCGAACGGTCCGGTCTCGCGGTAATCGGAGTGGCCGTGACAGGGCAGGTCGATGGCAACCAGCGCACGGTCGAGCGCGAGCGCCACTGTGTCCCAGGTGTGCGCGTTCTGGCCGCCGCCGTGCAGCAGCACCAGCTCGGGATCGTCGCGGCCCCACACCAGCGCGCTGACCCGCCGGCCGTCGTGCGCCACCGGCACGGACTCGCGCCGGACCGTCGGCGGGCCGTTCCACGGCACGCCGTACTCCTCGGCGTTCTCGTGAAACAGCCCGAACTCGTCGTAGTTCTCCGGGTCGGCCACGCCGCGCACGCTACATTTCTCGCTCGCTCGCTGCGGGCCGGGATACCCGGCCCGCGGGCGCTCACTCGCTGGGCGAGCTCCCTACGCTCGGCCCACGGCTCCGCCTCCGCCTCGCTTCGGTCGCCGCGTGCGCACAGATCGGCGCGGATCCTCAGCAGATGGTCTGCTCGACGGAGAAGGTCTGGTCGGTGCAGGCGAGGCGGTGGCCGGCGCCGTAGAGGACGAGCGCGTCGAGGGGTTCGGTCGGCGGGAGCACCAGCACGAAGGTGCCGCCGACGACCGGGGCATCCGCGGTACCGCCGTTGTGGTACACGGCCCGCACGGTGTCGGCGCGCAGTCGGACGAGTCCTGCGACGAGACGTTCGCCGTTGGGCAATGCGGCGCCGAGCGTCGTTCCGTTGCCGCAGGCCGCATCACCGCCGCCATGGAGCGGACCGCCCGGCGTGCTCACGGTCAGTCGGAAGCACCGGTTCTCCTCGAGTGCTTCGCCGGCGTCGAGTCGCCACGCCGTACCGGCGACGTTGCCTTCCTGCACTACGTCCCAACGAGTTACGAGCGCTGCGTCCTCCTCTTGCCCGGGAAACAGCAGGGTTCGCAGCGGCGCAACGTGCAGCCGCCGGGCGGGGGTGACGTCGGCGCCGCGGGGCAGGTCGATCGACATTGTCGGCGCGGGGGTCAGCTCGGCGCGTTCCAGCGTGCGAAAGCGCGACGTCGTGCCGTGAAGGGTGCGCGTCCCCGAGACGTGGTCCTCGAGGCGGCGTACGACGCCGTCGCGGTCGACCCAGACATCGAACCACCGCGTCGTCCGGACGCGGCCCGGAGTCGATCCCTGTGCGGCGCGCAGCGCACGTCGGTCGGCGCGGTGGAGGCCGCCCACGGCGCGCCGCTCGTCGACGGCGCGGCGCGTGGCGATCGCCTTTTCGTCCCGGCGAACGCGGTAATGGCGCGTCTCGACCGGCCCGATCGCGTCGCGCCCGACCAGACCTGCCGAACGGGCTTCGTCTCGCAGCTCCCGTAGCCGCGTATCGGTCGGCGACAGGTCTTGGGGAGGATTGTCCGGGATGGAACGCACCAACAGCGAACCCGGATCACCGCGCACGAAGAGCAGGAGCGCGTCGGGCTCGCGCCGGCGGTCGACGACGACCCACGACGCGGCGTTACCCCAGGAGCTCGGAAGGAACGCCGACGCGACGTAGAGCCGCCGGGGAGTGACGATCACGTCGGCAGGCGCGCCATTGCGGCTCGGGTCGCCCGAGATCGCGCTGCGCCGGTGCCGGTGGTCGACGGATTCGACGCGCGTCGGGCGGACGTGTTCGGCTGACCCCGCGGCGACTTCGACCCGCAGTGCCGGAACCGCCAGGGTTCGCGCCGCGGCCTCGCGGACGACCATCAGCGGAGAGGCCGGCGGCGCGGCACCGCGGACCGTCGCCGTGGTCGCTGCCACGCCGCAACCGGCCAGCATCGCCGCCAAGATCGTCCCGAGCGCGCGTCGCCGCCCACCGCGCATGCCGGCCACGGTAACGACGCTGGGCCACGGCACACGCGCGGTCGATGGGCCGGGTCTGGGAGCGCACTCGTACGATGAGCGCCGATGCGCCTTCCCCGGCTGAGTCCGGCCGCCTACCGCCGGATCACGTTGATCGCTGCGCTCCTGCTCGCGGTCATCATCGTGACGGGCGGCGCCGTGCGCATCACCGGCTCGGGCCTGGGGTGTCCCCGCTGGCCCAACTGCACGAGCGGCAGTCTCGTGCCCCGTAACGCCTCCGATGGCCACGCGATGGTCGAATTCGTGAACCGAGTCTTCACCGGCGCGGTGTCGATCGTGGTGATTCTCGCGGTGCTCGGGTCGTTCCTTCGCGTGCCGCGGCGGCGGGACCTGATCTGGCTGTCGGTGGGACTCGTCGTCGGCGTGATCGTGCAGGCGGTGATCGGTGGGCTCGCGGTGATCTACGAGTTGCGCCCCGAGTTCGTGATGACCCATTTCCTCGTCTCGCTTGCGCTGCTCACCAACGCGATGGTCCTGCACCGGCGGGCGGGCGAGCCGCGTGCGCCGGCCGAACCGGTCGTCGTCCCGCAGGTCCGGCTGCTCGGCCGGGTATTGCTCTGCGGGGCCGCCGCCGTCGTCATCATCGGCACGATTGTCACCTCGACTGGACCACACGGCGGCGACCGCAAGGCGAAACGATTCACGCTCGAACTTCCACAAGTCGCGCGAGCGCATGGCGCCGCGGTCATCTTCTTCCTTGGGGTCGCGCTGCTGACGTTGTGGGCGCTGCGCCGCACGCGTGCACCGGTCGTCGTCCAGCGCCGGCTCGAATTGCTGTTCCTGGTCAGCGTCGCGCAGGCGGGCATCGGCTACTACCAGTACTTCAACGACATCCCGGCGCTGGCGGTCGGGTTCCACATCGCCGGCGCAACCGCGGTCTGGGCCGCGACAGTTGCGGTCTACCAGTCGATGTTCTGGCGACCGCCACCCGCAGTCGACCAGCCGACCGAACGCGCGCCAGCAGCCGCGCGCGAGGCACTCGCGACCGCGTAGCCACGTGGTTCAAGTCCACCTCGTTGACGGGACGTACGAGCTCTTCCGCCATTTCTTCGCGGTCCCCGAACACCTCGACCCTGAGGGGATCGACGTCGGCGCAGTGCGCGGGGTCGTCGGATCGGTCCTGGCGATGCTCGAAGGCGGCGCCACCCACGTCGGGGTCGCGACGGATCACATCATCGAATCGTTCCGCAACGATCTCTGGCCCGGTTACAAGACCAGCCAAGGGATGGATCCCGTGCTGCTCCAGCAGTTCCCGCTGCTCGAGGATGCGCTGCGCGCGCTCGGCGTGAGTGTCTGGCCCGAGGTCGAGCTCGAAGCCGACGACGCGCTGGCGTCAGCCGCCGCGGTGGCATCAGCCGACGCCGAGGTCGACCGCGTTTTCATCTGCACGCCGGACAAGGACCTCGGCCAATGTGTTCGGGATCCGGTCGTCGTCCAACTCGACCGTCGCACGAACAAGTTGATCGACGAGGCCGCGGTACGCGCCAAATTCGGCGTTCCGCCCGCTTCGATACCCGACTGGCTCGCGCTCGTCGGGGACAGCGCGGACGGGTTTCCCGGCCTGCCCGGATGGGGCGCCAAGACGGCGGGCGCGGTGCTCGCGCGCTACGGGAGCCTGCGCGAGATTCCCGACGACCCGACGCGCTGGGACGTCGACGTGCGTGGCGCGGCGAAGCTCACGGCGACGCTGCGCGAGCAGCGCGCCCTCGCCGAGCTGTTCCTCGACCTGGCGACGCTGCGCCGGGACGCCGACGTCGGCACCGTCGCCGACTGGCGCTGGACCGGACCCGCCGCAGAGTTCGGCGAGTGGGCCGTCCGGCTGGGCGCGCCCGCGCTGCTCGACCGCGCCCAGAGGGCCGCGCGCCGGCGCTGACATCGCGATCGAAAAACGGCCTTTTCAGGAGGCGGCGAACTCCGGCCGCACCCGTTCGACGAACTCCTCGATGCGGGCCCGCCCCTCACCGGGCCAACCGCACACGAGGTACTCGAAGCCGGCATCGCGCCACGCCGCCGCGCTGCGGCGCATGTCGTCGACCGACTGCGACAGCGAGAGCGAGGCGGCCCGTCCGATGTCCTTGGGCTCGCGGCCCGCTTCCTCCGCGAGGCGATCGAGTCGCTCGGAGTACGGAGCGACCGACGTCGGCGTACCGGACGCATGCCACATGTCGGCGTAGCGCGCGACGAGTGGCAGCGTGCGGCGAGGTCCGTTGCCACCGATCCAGATCGGAGGGTGCGGCTGTTGGACGGGCACGGGCCGCAGTTGTGCGTTTTGCAATCGGAACTGGTGTCCCTCGTACGAGACGTGCTCGCCGGTCATCAGGCGCGTCACGATCTCGAGAGTGTCCTGAAGGCGGTCGAACCGGTCCTTCATCGAAGGGAAGTCGAAGCTCAGCGCATGGTGCTCCGGTTCGAACCACGCCGCGCCGAGCGCGAGCTCGAGCCGACCGTTCGACGCGTGGTCGATCGTGACCGCTTGGGCAGTGAAGAGCGACGGATGCCGGTACGTAACGCCGGTGACGAGCAAGCCGAAGCGAAGGCGCGACGTGACGCCCGACAGCGCGGCCAATGTGCTCATTCCCTCGAAGCAGTTGCCCGGCCCCTCGCCGTACATCGGCTGGAAGTGATCGAAGCCCCACGCGCCGTCGAAGCCCATCTCTTCGGCGAACTGCGCACGGTCGACGAGCTCTTTCCACTCCACCCGCTGTTGGGCAACGTCGATCCCGAAGCGCATGACCCGCAAGCTACCGGCTGCGGCGCGGATCATGCCGGGTAGCCTCGATCGATGAACGCCGCACTGATCGCGCTCGCGGCCGCGGGCTCGTGCTACGCGATCGCGGTGCTGGCGCTCGTACTCGCCGGCCGCCGCGTGGCCGCCCGTGAGCTTGCGTTGCTGCTCCCGAACCTCGTGCTGCTCTTCCACGGGCTCCTGCGCGATCCGCGGGTTCCGAAGCGCTCGAAGGCGCTGCTGCTTGTCGCGATTGGGTGGATTGCGTCACCAATTGACCTCATTCCGGAGTTCATCCCCGTGCTCGGACCGCTCGATGACGCGGTCGTCGCGGCGCTCGTGCTGCGGCGGCTCGCCCGCTCGGCCGGCCCGAACGTCGTGCAGGAGCACTGGCGCGGCGACCCGGCGACGATGGCGCGCCTGCTCGGGAGCCGCGCGGTGCCTCACCGGCCCGTGACCGGCGGCTGAGCGGTGCAGACGGTCAGATTCGGGCGCACCGGCTTGACGGTCGGCGTTGCCGGCCTCGGCTGCGGCGGCGAGAGCCGGCTCGGGCAGGGAACCGGCGCGTCCGAGCGCGAGTCGGTTGCGCTCGTCCAACACGCGCTCGACCTTGGGATCAACTACTTCGACACGGCGGCCGGATACGGCACCGAAGGCATCCTCGGGAAAGCGATCGCCGGACGCCGAGACGAGGTCGTGCTCTCGACGAAGGCGGCGCCGCAGTCACCACGGGGGACCGTGATTCGACCGACACAGCTGCGCAAGTCGGTTGAGTCGTCGTTGCGCGCGCTGCAGACCGAGACGATCGACGTCTTCCACCTACACGGCGTGCATCCGGACGAATACGACGCCTGCACCGAGAGGCTCCTTCCCGAGCTCGAGCAATTGCGCGACGCGGGCAAGATTCGCTTTCTCGCGTTGTCCGAGAAGTTCATGGTCGACACCGGCCACGCGATGCTGCAGCGCGCGCTCGTCGACGACTCGTGGGACGTCGTGATGGTCGGGTTCAACCCGTTGAACCAGAGCGCCCGCGCCCGTGTGTTCGCCGCCACGATCGCAAAGGACGTCGCCGTCGAGGTGATGTTTGCCGTCCGGCGCGCGTTCAGCCGTCCCGAAGAACGGCAGCGCCTCGTGGACGACTTGGTTCGCGACGGCTTGATCGACCCGACCGACGCCGATGATCTGTTCGCGTTCCTCGTGCACGAGGATGGTGCGACGTCGATCACCGACGCCGCTTACCGCTTTGCCCGCCATGAACCGGGGTGCCACGTCGTCCTGACGGGGACAGGCGACCGGAACCACCTCGAAGAGAACGTCCGGTCCGTCAACCGTCCGCCGTTGCCCGCCGCCGACCTCGATCGTCTACGCCGGCTGTTCGGTCACCTCGACAGCCTCCACGGGTGAGCTCGCTAGAACCCGACCCAACGGTGGTCGCGTGCGAGCGCACGCATGGCCGTCGCGGTGCGAGGACCATAGGACGCCGCGCGGGCGGGTAGCGCTTCGCGCGCGTGGGCGAGATCGTCCCGACTGAACGCGCACTTCGTCTCGGGCGGTGTCACCCCGTACAGCGCCGCCGCGTTCGCGCCGAGGATCTTGCGCTTGGTCTCGGGGGTCAGCGCGGGATACCCGAAGCGGTCCTGGTACTCCGACGTGATCTCGAATGCGCGGAACGCCTCGATCTGCGGTTGCGGTGTCCCGTACCACATGGTGTCGGTGCCCCACAGCACGCGGTCGGGGCCGACCGCGGTGAGCAGCTTGCCCAGCGTGTGCGCGGCCTCGTTCGGATCGCGCATCACGTTGAACCACGTTGACCCGAGCTCCGCGTACACGTTGGCGCCCGCGCCGACGCCCGCGTCTACGAGCGACCTGACCAGTCGATCGACCCCGGTGCCATCCGGGTTGTACGGGCCTTCGCTCGCCGTGCCTTCGTAGCCCGAGTGGTACACGACGAACCCGATCTCGGGGAACGACCGCGCCGCCGGACCGATGTCGACCGGGGACGCGTAGCGGTTGCCGCCACTCAATCCCTTGTGCACGCTGACGATCCGCGGGCCGATCGCCATCACCTTCTCGAGGAACGCGTGACCGACCTGCGGAGCGGATGCGTCGTGATCGTCGAGAAACCACCCCGGCCCCGGGGCATGGGTGTAGATCTTCCAGGCGCCGATGGAGTGGCCGCTGCGGAGCTCGTCCATGGCCGCGAGCTGCGCCGGGAGACGCCCGAGTGCGGGCAACGCCTGACCCTGGATCAGGAGCCGCTGGTCGCGACACAGCGTGTCGGCGATGCGGCGGGCGCGTTCCATGTCGGCAGTGGTGAGCGGGTTGGCATCACCGGCGACCGGGATCGCCGAGATCACTCCTACGTTCGTGTCGCTTTCGAGGAAGAGCAGCTCGAGAAAGTGGTCGATCGAGAAGCAATCGCGCGAATCGGCTTCGCCACAGCGCGCTTGCGGAAAGCCCGCGCCGAAGTTCAGGGCGCCCGGATGCGCGGCGAAATCGAGGAAGTGCGTCTGGACGTCGACGATTGCCTCCGTACCCCCGAGCGCGTCGCGCGCGGCAGTGGACTCAGTCGTTGATTCGGGCGGGAGGCGGTAGCGACCGCCGGAGTTACGCCCCCGCGTCCGCTGTTGTTCGTCGCTGCACGCATCGAGCGCGAGGAGCACCGCGGCGGTCGCCATGGACGTTCGCAGGAAGGCCCGCCGGGTCATGCCGAGGCGTCGTGCATCGATCTCGCAGCGGTCGCGCGCCCGCCGTTGCGCGTCGCGAACCGCGGCGGACGGGACGGGGGGCTCGTATTCGCCGTTCGAGACGGGTCCGAGCTCGACGGGAAGCTCGTCCTCACTGTCTTTGTCGAACGGCATCGAGGGTCATCGTCGCGCGCATTTGGGTCCCGGTACGCTCGCTGCCCATGTCCGGGGCGCCGCGTGGAGGGAGCCGTCGCGCCCCGAGTCGCCTGGACGTCGCGGCGGCGCTCACCACGGTCGCCGCGTTGCTGGTCGTCGCGGTGGGAGTCGTCGGGTATCGGTTCGTCACGCGGAGTTCCGGTGACGCGCGCGCCGCGGCCCTGCCGGTTGTCACGACAACGACCGTGCCGGAGACGACGACCACGACCGAGCCGCCGTTCGTCGGCTGGGTCGATCCGAAGTCGGTGTTCGGACCGTATGCCGGTGCCACCGTGCCCGGACTGCTCACGTTCCGCGGGAATCCGACGCGCAATTACTACGGCCAGGGACCCGTACCGGCAGCGCCGCACGTGCTCTGGCAGTACCCGGGCAAGAAGATGTGCTCGGACTCGGAAGATCGCGGCGAGACGACGCAATGGTGCGGCAACGGCTGGACCGGCGAACCCGCCGTGTTCGAGCGTGACGGCCGGACGTGGCTGGCGTTCGGCGCGTACGACCGTGCCCTGCACGTCGTTGACGCCGCGACCGGTCAGGACATCCTTCCGCCGTTCGTCACGGGCGACCTCATCAAGGGTTCGGTCACCATCGACCCCGACGGCTTCCCGCTGATCTACATCGGGTCGCGCGACAACAAGTTCCGGGTGCTCGCGTTCGACCGTCCGCAGCTCACCGAGTTGTGGTCACTCGACGCGCACGCAGTGTCGCCGACGCGCTGGAACGACGACTGGGACGGCAGCGCGCTCGTGCTGCACGACTGGCTGCTGGAAGGCGGCGAGAACAGCCAGATGCACATGGTGAAGCTCAACCGCGGCCGGGGACCGGACGGCCTGGTGACGGTCGCGCCGCAACTGGTCTGGCACGCGCCAGGGTGGGACGACCAACTGATCGGCGACGTCGGCAACGAAGTGTCGATCGAGAGCTCGGTCGCGGTGTACCGCAACACGCTGTATTTCGGCAACTCCGGCGGGCTGGTGCAGGGCTGGGACATCGGTCCGTTGCTCACCGGCACGGGCAACCCGCAGCGCGTCTTCCGCTTCTGGACCGGCGACGACACTGACGCGTCGGTGGTCGTGGACGAAGCGGGGACGCTCTACGTCGGGTCGGAGTGGGAGCGTCACAACGCGCGGTCGAGAGAGGTCGGGCAACTCATGAAGCTCAACCCCGCGGCTCCCGACAACCCGCTCGTCTGGTCACAGCACGACGATGGCGAACCGAAGGCGGGCGTGTTCTCGACGGCGGGTCTCTACCAGGACCTCGCCATCTTCACCACCTACTCGGGCCGGGCCATCGGCGTGGACCGGACGACGGGCGCGATCCGTTGGGAGAAGCGCCTCACCGCGCCGCTGATGAGCTCGCCCGTCATCGTCGACGGCGTGTGGCTCCAGCCGGACTGCGATGGCGTCGTGCACGCCTACGACGTGCGCAACACGACCGTGGATCCGCCCGAGCTGTGGTCGGTCGCCCTCGGGAGCTGCATCGAGGCGACCCCGGCCGTCTGGAAGGGGCGGATCTACATCGGAACGCGCGGCGGTTTCGAGTACGCGCTGGGGGATGGGTAAGGCGGACGACGCCCGGCGGGCTCGGCGCGTTTTGGCTGGTCAGAGGCCTGATCCGGCGGGTGGCGAAGGGGCATCCTCGTAGGTGTCTCACCCCCTCTGCACAATCGGGGCATGGAGATCGTCATTGGGGTGCTGGTGGTTCTCGTCGTCGTCCTCGGCGTCGGCCTGGTGGTGCGCGGGCGTAACGCCGGCGACGCGGTCGACCCCGAGTACGACCGGCGGCTGGCCGAGCAGGTGGCCCTGCGGCTCGCGCAGCAGCAGCAGACCCTGAGCGAAGCCGAGCGGGGCCGGGCCGCGGTCGAGCACGAGGCGCTCATGCGTCAGCTGCTCGCCCAGAACCGCGAGATGCTCGACGCCGAACGGCGCCGTGCCGGCGAGGAGCTCGGCGGCAAGAAGGAGCTCATCGACCAGCAGATCGCGGCGATGAGCGGGCAGCTGAACCGTGTCACCGACCTCATGCGCGACGTCGAGCGCGAGCGGTCGACGCAGTTCGGGGAGCTCGCAGGCGCGATCGCGTTGCAGCACGAGCACGTCACGGCGCTCACCGAGACCACCCAGGGTCTTCGGCAGGCGCTCTCCAGCACCACGGCCCGTGGGCAGTGGGGGGAGCGGATGGCCGAAGACGTGTTGCGGCTCGCAGGCTTCATCGAGCACGTGAACTACCGCAAGCGCCGCGCGCTGGAGGGTTCGGGTGGGGTTCCCGACTTCACGTTTCTCTTGCCTCAGAACTTGTGCCTGCACATGTACGTGAAGTTCCCGCTCGACAACTACCAGCGGTACCTCGATGCCGGCTCGGAGGTCGAGCGCGAACGGTGCCGGCGCGACTTCCTGCGTGACGTGCGGGCACGGGTGAAGGAGCTGACCACGCGCAACTATGTCGATCCCGCGTCCGGAACGGTGGACTGCATGTTGTTGTTCATCCCGAACGAGCAGGTCTACGCGTTCATCCAGGAGCACGACCGCGGGCTGCTCGACGACGCGCTGCGCCAGAAGATCGTGTTCTGCTCACCGCTGACGCTCTACGCCGTCCTCGCGGTGATCCGCCAAGCCGTCGACAACTTCCAGATCGAGCAGACTTCGAAGGAGATCCTCGAGCTGTTGGGCGGGTTCGCGCGCCAGTGGGAGAAGTTCGTCGACCAGATGGACAAGGTCGGCCGCAGCCTCAAGACCGCGAGCGGCGCGTTCGAGGAGCTCGAGGACACTCGGCGCCGCCAGCTCGAGCGTCAGCTCGACCGCATCGACGGTCTCCGCCAGCGCCAGCTGAGCAGCGCGACCGACGAGCACCCGCCTCCGCTCGCCCTCGAAGCCTGACCACCCGCGCTTCGACGGCGCCGCGCTACTTCCCCCAGTCCCGGAGTCGGGCATTCCTGAGCCCGTCCATTCCCTCCTGGGGGTACGGAGTGGTCCAAGAATCAGTGCTGGGGACGCTGTCGCAAATCAGCGAAGCGTCGCTCGGTGTCTTTCGCGGGCGCGACGCTGTCGACCGTGGCGTCACCCGCAAGCAACTCGCTCGCCTCCACGCCGCACGCCTCGTCGAGCGCGTCCTCGCAGACACCTATCGCCTCAGTGCCGTCCCGCGGTCAAGTGAGCAAGAGCTGCACGCTGCGCTTCTTTGGGCCGGTGACGATGCCGCGGCGGCAGGGCGGTCGGCCGGAGCGCTGTACTGGCTCGAAGGTGTTCGCGCCGAAACACCGGAAATCGTTGTCCCGAGAACGAGTCGCGTCCGATCGCCCGATGTCATTGTGTACAGAACCGAGGCGCACGCGGCGCTGATGCTTCGCCAGCTGCGAGGCCTGCGCGTGACAGGAGTCGAGCCGACCCTGGTGATTCTCGCGGCAACACTCGACGACGAAGCGTTCGAGATTGCTTGTGAAGACGCTCGCCGTCGCCGGCTCACCTCGGTGCCGGCACTACGCGCCTATCTCGATCGTTTCGCCAAGGCTGGACGCCCCGGCATATCCACGATGCGTCGCCTTCTTGGTGAGCTCGATCCCACATACCCGAGCGGTCGACGCTCGAGGTGAAGGCTCGCCGCCTTTTCGTTGCAAACGGCGTGACGAACTTCGTGCGCGAGTTTCCGCGCAAGTGGAATGGCACGACCTATCGATATGACTTTGCCTTTCCGACGACGCGAACGATCGTCGAAACGAACGGGCGCCGATGGCACGACGATCCCCTCGACTACGAACACGACAACGAGAAGTGGAGCGTCCCTGGCCGGTACGGCTATCGGATCGTGCTCGCAACGTGGGCAAAGGTGACCGAGCGCCCTGGAGAGCTTCTTCGCGACGTTGCAGCCTGACCTGCTTCAGTGCGGCCCGCGCCCGGGTACTTTGGAAGCGTCATGTTCGTGCTGGTGCTGCTGTTCATCCTCGTCCCCCTGGTCGAGATCGCGGTGATCATCAAGGTGGGGGAAGCGATCGGCTTTCTCGAGACGATCGCCCTCCTGCTCGTGATCTCGATCGCCGGCGCGTGGATCGTCAAGCAACAAGGGCTGGGAGTGCTGCGGCGCATCGTCGCCGAACGACGCCAAGGGCGGCTGCCGGCCGCGACTGTCGTCGACGGGGTCCTGATCCTCGTTGCGGGCGCGCTCTTGCTGACGCCGGGCTTCGTCACCGATGCCGTGGGCTTGGCGCTGTTGTTGCCGCCGGTGCGCAAGGGTGTGCGCAAGCTCCTGGGGCAGCGGTGGCGGGCGCGCCGGAGCCCTCGGCGATACGGGATTCAGTACGGCCCGTCGCAGCAGGAGTCCCGCCATCCGCACTCGGGACAGCGGTAGTGCGCGTGTTCCTCGCGCATGGCGGCTCCGCAGTTCCAGCACGTTGTCGACAAGTCGACAACGATCGGTGGGGCCGATGCGGGACGCGGGTCTTCCACGGGTGGTGAAGGTAGCGGGGTCCTGCGCCGCGACCGCGGACCGCTAAAAACGGAGCAGCTCGGGTGCGACGGGGCAGTCGACGCGGTGCTGGAGCGCCTGCGGCGGCTGCGGGCCGTCGGGTCCGGCCACCTGAGCAGCGCGGGCTAGCGCGACCAGCTCGGTGTCCGCGTCGGCCGCGTCGACCTCGTCGCGGTCCTCGAGTTGGCGGGCGAGGACGGCGAAGAGCCGCTCCGGGAGCACGGTCCCGACCGGGGCGACGAGCCAGAGCACGGCGCCGGGCAGGCTGTCGAGGAGGTCGACAGTCCCCGCGGGGACGATGGCGCTGGTTCCGCCGGCGGCGCGCGCTTCGACCAGGAGGTGCGTCGGCTCCAATGCGATCGCCTCGATCTCATCGACCGGGCGTACGGACGGCGCCGCGCCGCCGAGGCGGCCGCGCGCGCCATGCCGCGATGCGACGCGCACCGAGAGCACATGCAGGTCCGGACGCTCGGCCAGTGCGCTCGCGATGGTTTCGGGCCAGCCCACGACGGCTACGGGCTCGTCATGGGGAAACGGCAGGGTCGACGCGAGCCGCGCCGCCGTGCGGTCCTTCGACAGCATCGCGATCGCGTCGCGCGCCCCATCGGCAGGATCGGGCGCAGTCACGATCCG
>Ga0066710_100002712_pt1 | contig 14503 bp, 13 predicted proteins | sample GraSoiAngelo_159_FD_79666 | JGI IMG/M metagenome (GOLD analysis project Ga0066710, IMG submission 79666) | Grasslands soil microbial communities from the Angelo Coastal Reserve, California, USA - 14_1009_16_40cm | ecosystem: Environmental > Terrestrial > Soil > Grasslands | place: USA...
CATGACGTTGGCCATCAGCGTGACCTGCCGCTGCCGCCCCATCCGCATGACGTCCGAGGGCGCGGAGCCGGTTGCGAACCTCGCGATGTTGTCGAGAGCGACGCTGCCGAGCTTTGAGGAGGGCACGGTCAAGGCGCCGATAGCCTGCTCGGTCGACCGGTGCTCGGCCAGGGCCCGCAGGTGCACCTCGTACTGCTCGCTGGCTTCGTTGAACGTCGTCACCTGATCGCCCGCCACCAGCAGCCGCAACGCCTCGGCTGCGTCTCCAATCTGCACCCCCATGTCGGCGGCCTTCGAGCGATCGATCTGGACTCCCAACTCGGGTTTGCCGACGTTGAGGGTGGTGTCAGCGTCTACGATGCCGTTGAACGACTTCAGTTTCTCCAGGAGCTGCCCGCTGATCTGCTCCAGCCCCTTGAGGTCCGGGCCCCCGATCAGGAACGACACGTCGGCGTTGAAGCCGGAGGCCGCGGCGCCATTGCCCCCTCCACCCATGAAGTTCGCCGGCTGGATGGTGGTCCTCAAGGTCGAAGGGAGGGGCGCCAGGATGTGGGTTCGAACGTCGGTCATGATCGCGAAGTGATCCCGCTCCCGCTGGTCGAGTGGCAACAGGCTCACGTGGATCGAGCCAAGATTGCGCGTCTGCGACTGATCACCGCCGACGTTCACGACGGTGTATTGCACCTCGGGCACTCGTTCGCGCACCGCGTTCGCAATGCGGTTGGTCAGCACTTGGGTGGCCTCCAGGCTCGTTCCCTCGGGTGCCCGCAAGGAGATGTCGAACTCCGACTGGTCGTCGGTAGGCGTGAAGGCCTTCTTGACGGTCATGAAGAGCGGTATGCTCGACAGCAGCACCAGGATCGCCAGACCGCTCATGATCACGCGATGCCTCATCGACCATTCGAGGAGCCGGGTGTAGAGCCAGTCGATCACATGGAAGATCTTCGAGTCCTTCGACGCGTGTTTGTCCCTTCCGTGCGGGTCGACCTTGAGCCACCGTGCCGATAGCATCGGCGTCAGGGTGAAGCTGACAACCAGCGACACCGCGATGGCGAACGCCATCGTCAGGCCGAAGCTCCGGAAGAAGCGGCCCATCATGCCGCCCATAAACGCCACGGGCACGAAGATCGCCAACAGCGACAACGTGGTCGCGAGCACCGCGAGGCCGATTTCCTTGGTGGCGTTGACGGCCGCTTCGAAACGATTCTGATGTTTTTCCTCGATGAACCGGTAGATGTTCTCGAGGACCACGATCGCGTCGTCGATGACGATGCCGACCGACAAGGTCAGCGCCAGCATCGTCAGCATGTTCAGCGTGAAGCCCATGAACCAGATCAGGCCGAACGTGGAGACGATTGACGTGGGGATGGCGATGGCCGCGATGATCGTCGAGCGGAAGTTTCCGAGGAAGACGAGGACGACGAGAGCCGCGAGGAGCGATCCGACAACGAGGTGCTCTTCGAGGCTCCGAATCGACGACTCGATGAACGTGGACGTATCGCGAACCGTTTTGACGGTGTAGCCGGGTGGCAGCGTTGCCTGGATTTCGGCGAAACGCCGCTTCACCGTCTTCACCACCTCGACCGGGTTCGTGCCGGACTGCCGCCGGATATCGAGAATGACCGCCGGTTCGCCGTTCACGTTCGCCACTGTCGTCGGCTCGGCCTCGCCATCCTCGGCCGTGGCCACATCGCTCAGCCGCACCGGATGTCCTTCCTTTTCCCGGATGACGATGTCGCCAAAGTCCGGGACGGTTTGAACGCGTCCCCGCGTGCGGAGAGTCAGCGACCGCAGGCCCTGGTCGACCCGCCCGCCTGGCGTCTCGATGTTCTGCGCCTGCAAGGCGCGGGCAACGTCGTTCACCGTCAGGTTGTACGAACGCAGTCGATCGGCGTCGAGCCAGATGTTCACCTGTCGCTTGCGTCCGCCGAGCACCATCACCTGTCCGACGCCGGTGACGCTCTCGAGCTGGCGGCGGACGACCTTATCCGCGAACTCGGTGATCTCGCGCACCGGCTTGTTGGCCATGAGCGCAATGCTCAGCACGGGCGCCGAGTCGGGGTCCATGCGCTCGATGCGAGGCTGGAGGATCGTCTTCGGCAGGCGCGGCAGGACGCTGTTGATCTTGTCGCGGACCTCCTGCGCCGCGACGTCGGCCGGTTTGTCGAGCAGGAATCGCACCATGACGATCGAGATGCCTTCTGACGACGTCGATCGGAGCTCGTCGATGCCGCTGATGGTGTTGACCGACTCTTCGATCAAGTCGGTGACCTCGGTCTCGATCTGTTCCGGCGCCGCGCCGGGCTGCATCGTCGTGACGATGACCATCGGGAAGTCGGCTTTGGGCATCCGATCGACCCCGAGCTGCGTGAAGGAGAAGGCGCCAATCACGGTGAGGGAGAGAATGAGCACCGCGGCGAAAACGGGGCGGCGCACGCAGAGAGCGGCAAGCCACTGCATGGTCAGGACACCTTTCGATTGTCGGAGAGCTGCGCAACATTCTTCGTCGCCACGCGCTCGCCCTGTTTAAGGCCGTTCGTGATCTCCACCTGCGCTTCGAGTGTCTGACCGACCGTGACGATGCGTTCCTCGACGTGATCGCCGACGATGACGAAAACACGGCTCGTTCCCGCAACCGTCTGGACTGCGGAGCTCGGAACCACGACGCCCGGCGTCTGCCCGCGCTGCTCGATCCGGGCCGTGGCGAAAAGCCCCGGCTTGAGCTCGTTGCCGGGATTGGCCACCACGGCCTCGACGGTCAGCGCGCGCTGGTTGGCTTCGAGGGCCGGCGAGACGTAACGGATCTTGCCTTCGAATCGCCGGTCCGGGAACGCATCCACCTCGAAGGAAACCGTGGCGCCTTCCGTCACGGCGGACACGAAACGCTCAGGCACGGTCAACAGCACTCGAAGCGGGTTGATCCGAACGACCACGGCCGCCTTCGTGCCCTTGGTGACGTAGTCGCCGACCGAGACCCGGCGCTCGGCCACCAGGCCGGCGAAGGGAGCGCGCACCACCGTATCGGCCAGGGCTTTCTGCGCCATCACGACCCGGGCACGGGCCGCCTGCAACTGCTGATACTGCTGGGCGGCCATGTTCTTGGCCGCTTCGAATTGCTGGCGCGACGCCTCCATCTGCGTGCGACGCTGATCGAACTCGGACCGCGACACGACTCGCTGATCGAGCAGCGATTGAATACGGTTGAATTCGCTTTCCGCCAGATCGTAGGCGGCTCGCATGTTCTGCACCTCGGGGACTTTGTTGACATCGAAGGCCGCGCTGGATGTCAGCCCAAGTCGTGCCTCGATTTGCGCCGCGTTGGCTTCCGCCTCCGCCACCTGCGCATCGCTTTCGGTTGGTGAAATCTGAATCAGCACGCTCCCCATGCCGACCGCCGTTCCCCGCTCCACGGGCGTCGAGACGACCCGCCCGGCGATCTCGGCTGCGACCTCCGCCTGCTCTTGGGCGGTGAGGCTGCCTGTCGCGCGGACGAATCGAGCAATGGGTCGCTCGGTGGCTTCCACCGGGGCCACTTGAATGGGTGGAACGACGACCGGCTCGGTTTTGGCCTGGGCCCGGCCATCGGCCGCACTGCATGCCGCCGCAGCGAGGCCGCCCGTGACGAGTGCGATCAGGATGAGTCCGTGAACGAGACGATTCATGAAACGACGCTCCTATCAGGAGACCGGCGAGTCGCTGTGCGCGTCAGCGAGACAGGCCGGAGTGGATAACTTGAGCATGAGCCCGGGCCGCAGACCCGCAATGGTGACTTCGAGAACGTCGCGCGCCAGATCGTCGGCGCTTTCGCCCGAGCCCAGGCGTTCCGACAGCCGAAACACCGCCACCCCCAGCAAGCCCACCGTCAGCAGCCGGATCAGCACCTCGGGAGCCACGTCGGCGCGCAGATCACCGTGCTCGGCGCACAGGCGGATCTGGTCGAGCAGCCGCGCTTTCATGTCGCGCGCGAACGAAAAACGCTCGTACTCCCGGCCGATTCGCGGCACCGACCGATCCACGAACATCAGCGCGAAGTACTGGGGCTGCTCCAAGCTGAATTCGTAGAGGCGCCAGAGGCTCCGCCGCAGTTGCTCGAGCGATGACGAGCCGTCGAGGACCGTCGCATCGCCCGTTTCGAGCAGACGGAACCCCTCTTCCGCGAGCGCGAAGAAGATGTCGTCCTTCGAAGGGAAGTAACTGTAGATGGCCGCTGGGCTGTACTCGACCCGCTCGGCAATCTTCCGAATCGAAACGTTCTGGTAACCCTCGTGGACGAAGAGCTCCCGGGCCGCGTCCAGAATGGCCCGCCGCACCGTCTCGCGATCGCGCTCCTGACGTTCTTTTATGCCCATACGACTGGCGAACCTGTAGCGTTTGCCGACTGAGGATCGAGGTTGGCGACTGAACAGCGTTTAATAGTCTAACGTTGTTAGACGCGATTCCGAAGTACTCGGTTCTGGTTGTCTATAAATTATTGATAGGATGAGCTTTGGTAGGATGATGCCCGGCCGAAGGCCGCCAGGCCCGCCGCGTAGGTGCCGGCTGACGCCAGGAGCGTCGCTCGGAAGCCCCAGTTCATGGCAATGAAAATGGCGAGCGTTGCCCCCACCACCGACAGGGCACCGTTGATGCCCCACGCCCACGCCACCATTGCCGGGGCCCTGGCGGAGAGCAGGCGGATGCCAGCAGGCATGGGCATGCCCAGGATCAGGCCGATCGGTGCGATGGTCGCGACCGCCACCGCGATGCGGGCCTCCCGCGAGAATGGGATGGCCCAGGTAACGATCGGGGTCATGACGACCAGGTACCCGCCTGCGATGACCGCGATGAGGGCCAGCGTCAGGACGGTCGTGCGCCGGAGACTCGCCAGGTTCAGCCGGCGGCTGAGCGCGGCCCCCACTCCGGTTCCGAGCAGCAGCGAGAAGAGCGTCACCGTGAGTGAGTAGACGGGATGGCCGAGCAGCAGCACGTACCGCTGGAGGACGGCCACCTCGAGCAGCATGAACCCGGCACCGAGCGCACCGAAGTATACGAGCCACGCCAGCCATCCGCGGGGTCGATCGCCAGATCGGACGGCCAGCGGTCCAACCACGAAGAGAACCACGAGCGCGAGAGAAATGCCCATCAGGGTCAGCAGCGCGCTCAAGCCGTTGCCAAACAGCATCGATCGCCCGAAGGCGACCTGAAACTGGTCGCGCAGCTTGGTCGTGTGAAAGAAGAATGGCCGGTCATCGGTCGTTGGTCGGATGTCCTGACTGAACGCCTCGTAGAACGCCTGACGATCGCTCGCGCCGATCAGTCGCGCGTAGTCATTGTCCCGAACGGGGGTGTCGGGCGCGTAGAGGACCTCGAAGGCCATACGGTCGGCGGTCGCGTGCAGAGCGGCGAGCTCTTCGCGGGTGAATGGCGATTTTTTCAACAGGAACGTGGCGACCCGCTCGTGCTGCACGACGGCCAGGCGCGATCGGGCGTCCCAACCGTGGCGCGTGCACGCTTCCTGGGCGAGCGAAACGAGACGCAGCCCATCGAAGACCCACCGCGTGATCGTCAGGATCCCGTCGTCGGTCAGGTGAGCCAGGTAGTCGTCGAACGCTTCGACCGTGTAAAGCGTGTTCTCCGTCAGCGTGTAGGCGCCGGCGGCCGTGGCCGCCCAGGTGTCCACGAGCGACGCCTGAATGAGGTCGTACCGCTCCTTCGTCCGATGGACGTAGCTCCTCCCATCGTCGACGAAGATCCGGACGCGTGGATGTGAGTAGATGCTGCCTGAGAACTCGCGAAACCGCGACTGCATGACGTCGTTGGCGATGATCGGGTTGATCTCGACGCCGTCCACGCGTTCGACGCCGAACACCAGCGCGGTGACCAGATCGCGTCCGCCTCCCGGGCCGATGACCAGCGCCGTGAACGGTTTGACCGGCGGGGAAGCTGGTGTGCCACCCCCTTTCAGGTGGTAGGCCAGAGCCGTGAGCTCGTAGCGAAGATATTGAGCGTCCGAGAGGTCGGGAGCCACTTTGAGGATCGGGGTCGATGCGGCCGAGTCGATGTCCATGAACCTCGTCTCAGGCAAGGGACCCTTGTATGTCGAGCTGAGCGACCAGTCGCCGTGACGACGGTCATACACGCCGATCCGTGAAAAGGAGTTCCACTTGGAGAAGAGGATGTTGTCGCCCTCATGTCCCTTCGTGTCGTTCACGTCGAAGGTGGTGAAGCCGGACAACTGCCCGAGAATCGGCACGAGCAGGATCAAGACCGACGCGGTCGCGATGCTCGTACGAGACGAGGACGGCGCGAACAGCACGGCGGCGCCGAGGGCGAGCCCCGAGGCTCCCAGGACGACCCCGGGGGCACCGACGGAGTCGAGCAGCGGAATGAGCAGCAAGCACCCGATGGCCGCGCCCACCAGGTCGGCGGCGTAGACTGCGGTGATCTGTGACGAGAACCGTGAGATGGCGAGCGTGATCACCAGTCCGCCCGTGAAGAACGGCAGCGCGGCCAGCAGGTAGATGGCGATCATCAAACCGAGGTTCCGGGGCGAATATGTGAGCCCCACCCGCAGCCTGACGAGAAAGAAGAGCGCCAGCGTCGTGCAGACGGCATAGACGACCGCCTGTCGCGCCAGCAGCCACTCGCTCGGCTGCCGTTCGAGCCGCTCTCGGAACACGTATGTGAAGACGCCGCTCGCGCTCAGGCCGAAGAGCGCTATCGAGATGGCCAGGAACGCGAAGTGGTAGTACATGACGACGGAGAACACGCGGGTCAGCGCCAGCTCCGTCATGAGCAGGGTTGCAGAAATACAACCGACGGCCAACAATTGGCGGCGGCTAGAAGAACGCCCCGGCGGGGTCATGATTCGAGCGAGTGTACCATCTGGTGACGATACGCATCGGGGCGACGGCGTTCAGGTGGGGACTGGTCGCGATGACAGCCGGCTGGATGCTCGCGCTCCTCCTGGCGACGGCGATCGCGGGTCTGCAACGCCCCGGTGTGACGTCCTACCTCTTTTCAACGACGGTCTTCCTGACCGGGTCATTGCTGTGTCATCAGCGCCCCGAGCGCTCCTTCCACTGGTGGGGCGCTCAGGTCCCCGTCTGCGCCCGCTGCTTCGGGATTTATGCTGGCACGGTACTGTCGGCAATCACGATCGCGGTCACCCCCACGACCGTCAACCACATCCGACACGCGAGGGCCTGGGTCCTGACGGCGTTGACGCCGAACGCGCTCACGCTCGTCTATGAGTGGGCAACGGGCGACATGCCCGGCAACTGGGTTCGTGCCGGCTCGGGTGTGCTGCTGGGCGTGGCCGTGATGCTCGTGATTGCCGAGGCGGGGAAGTGGATGAGCGCTGAAGACCACGTGATGTACACTTGACGATTGTGTGTGCCGAACGAGCCCACGCTACTTGGTCGGGCAGGATTGTGCTTCTGTGCCTGGCGGCTTGGGCGATTCCCGGGGCCGGGCACCTGTGGCAGGGGCAGCGCAGCAAGGGGCTCGTGTTTCTCGTGGCGCTGCCCCTCATGTTTGCGATCGGCCTTGCCGCGAGCGGTCGGCTGTTTCCCTTCGATCTCAGTGAGCCTCTCGTCGGCCTGGCGGCGCTCGCCGACGTCGGCATCGGCATTCCGTACTTCGTGGCGAGCGGCCTCGGCCTGGGCGGGGGTGACGTACGAGCCGTCTCTTACGAGTACGGCAACGCATTTGCCATCGTCGCGGGGCTGCTGAACGTGCTCGTGATCATCGACGCGTACGACGTGGCGCTCGGCCGGAAGTGATGCAGAGCCACTTCCTGCTGCTCATCCTCTTCGCGTTCTTCGTGTCGCTCGTCTTTGCGTGTCTGGCCAAGGACGCGATCCGCGAACAGGTGCAGTTCTTCGGCAAGCTGTTCGCGGGCTTCCTCGTTGCCGCCGTCGTGCTCGGCTGGTTGATGTACCCGTTCCCTCTCTGATGCGCGCGCCCTCCCGTCTGTTGCTCTGGGGGGCCGTCGCCTTGTACCTCGCCTTCATCTTCGTGTTGTCGTCCATCGCTCACCCGCCCGAGCTCCCAAACGGCTCCGACAAACGTCTGCACGCGGTCCTCTATGCAGGTCTGGGCATGCTCCTCGCTCGCGCTCTGGCGGGCGGTCTCACGCGCACGGTGACGCGAGGCATGGTGGTCACGACGACGGTGCTCTCCGGGCTGTACGGCGTCAGCGACGAGATCCATCAGATCTTCGTACCGCCTCGGCAGGTCGAGGTGCTCGACGTCGTGGCGGATACGATCGGCGGCGCCCTGGGCGCGATCGCGCTGTACGCGTGGGGTATAATTCAAAGACGTTCATGGCCTTCGAGAACCTCCTGATCGAGCGTGATGGGGCCGTTGTCGTCATCACGATCAACCGGCCAAAGGTCCTCAACGCGCTGAACGCCCCGACGCTCGATGAGTTGCGGCGAGCGGTCCTGGAGGTGAAGTCGAACGAGGAGGTTCGCGTGCTCGTCGTGACCGGGGCGGGCGACAAGGCCTTCGTCGCGGGTGCCGACATCAACGAGCTTGCCGTCCAGTCCCCGACCTCCGGGCGCGATCACGCGATCACCGGTCAGCAGGTGTTCGAATCGATCGAGGGTCTCGGCAAACCGGTGATTGCGGCGATCAACGGCTACGCCCTCGGCGGGGGATGCGAACTGGCCATGGCCTGTACGCTGCGAATCGCCGCGGACACGGCCAGACTCGGTCAGCCGGAAATCAACCTTGGCATTCTGCCCGGCTACGCCGGCACTCAGCGACTCGCGCGGCTCGTCGGCAAGGGCAGAGCGCTGGAGCTGATCCTGACCGGGTCCCCGATTACGGCCGAGCAGGCCGAGCGTATCGGGCTGGTCAACCGCGTCGTGCCGGCGTCCGAGCTGATGGCCGAGGTCAAGACACTGGCCAGGCGGCTGGCGGCCCAGGCGCCGCTTGCGATGCGGTACATCCTCGACGCCGTCCATAGCGGGCTGTCCATGCCCTTTGCCGAGGCGTGCCGGCATGAGGCGACACTGTTCGGTCTGGTGGCGGCCACAGACGATATGCGGGAAGGCACCCGCGCGTTTCTGGAGAAGCGCCAGCCGCAGTTCAAGGGCCGCTAGGGTCCACGGACGCCAGGCACGGGACATCCATGCGCACGGTAGAAGGTTCGCAGTCGGCCGGGGGCTTCAGGTTTGCCCTCGTCGTGTCGAAGTACCACGACTTTGTGACCGACCGCCTGCAGGCAGGTGCCGTGGCGGCTCTTGCCGCTGCCGGCGTCCGCCCAGACGACGTGACAGTCGTGCGGGTGCCCGGTGCCTTCGAGTTACCGTTTGCCGCACGCCGCGCGGCGGCGAGCGGGGCCTTCGACGCCATCGTCTGTCTGGGTTGCCTGGTCAGAGGGGCGACGCCTCATTTCGATGTCATCGCCTCGGCCGTGGCCCACGGCTTGACGGCGGCGTCGGGCGAGATAGGCGTGCCGATCACGTTTGGCGTGCTGACGACGAATTCCATCGAGGAGGCGCTGCAGCGAGCCGCAGACGGACCCTCGAACAAGGGGTGGGAGGCGGCGGCGGCCGCCGTGGAGATGGCGATCGTGTCGGCGGCTCTGCACCCAGGTGTGCCGTCCCGGTGACGCCTGAGCGTCTGGAGGCCAGATGGCCGGTCCGTCCGGTAGATCGACGATATCGGGCCGCACCTCGCGTCACCGCGCTCGCGAGGCCGCGCTCCAGATTCTGTACCTGTGGGAGGTCGGTCGGACCGAGGTGGTGCAAGCGGCTGAGACGTTTTTTGGCGAGCAATGGCCTGGCGACCGGCCACCGCCCGAGAATCTCAAAGGGTTTGCAACCGATCTCGCGTGCCAGACCGTGATGGCGCTGCCGGCGATAGACAAGCTGATCGCCGAGACCGCCGAGCACTGGAGACCCGAGCGGATGGCGGTCCTCGATCGTCTCATCCTCCGGTTGGGAGTCGGTGAGCTGCTGCAGCCGAAGGGTACGCCGGCCCCCGTGATCATCAACGAAGCGCTCGAGCTGGCGCGCACATTCAGCGACAACGACGCGGTCCGGTTCATCAACGGGATGCTTGACGGCGTCAGAAAGCGATTGACTGAGCGTGGCTGAGTCGGTGAAGCGGGCGATGTCGTCCCAAGAGGAACAGATTAGGCAGCGTCAGACGAATCTCGCCGAGCTCGCGAGCTTGGGGGTGCCGATCTATCCGCACAGATTCGAGCGGCGGCGCTCGGTCACCGAACTGGTCGCTGCGCATGGTGGCTCGTCGCGGGACCAGCTGGAAACCGAGCGGCCGGAAACGGTTGCCGCCGGTCGGATCCTTGCCATTCGTTCGTTCGGCAAGGCCAACTTCCTGTCCATTTCGGACGGTCGCTCGCAGCTGCAGGTGTACCTGCGCCAGGATTCGCTGCCGCCGCTCGACTTTCAGGTCTTTTCTCTCCTCGACCTCGGCGACTGGGTTGGCGTCGAGGGTCGTCTGTTCAGGACGAAGACCAATGAGCTGACGGTCTGGGCGAACAGGCTGCACTTTCTGGCGAAGTGCCTGCTCCCTCTCCCCGAGAAATGGCACGGTCTGACGGACGTCGAGATCAGGTATCGCCAACGGTACCTCGATCTCATCGTCAACCCGGATGCGCGCCGCGTCTTCGAAGTCCGGAGCCAGATCGTGGCCCGGATTCGCGAGTTCATGAACGCCCGAGGCTTTCTCGAGGTCGAAACCCCGATGATGCAACCGATGGCTGGAGGAGCGCTGGCCCGCCCCTTTGCCACGCATCACAACGCCCTCGACATGGAGCTGTACTTGCGCGTCGCGCCGGAGCTCTATCTCAAGCGCCTCATCGTCGGCGGCCTCGAACGCGTCTACGAGATCAACAGGAACTTCCGGAACGAGGGGATCTCCACGCAGCACAACCCCGAGTTCACCATGATGGAGTTCTACCAGGCCTACGCCGACTACCACGACCTCATGACCATGACCGAGGAGCTGGTGGAGTCGGTGGCCCGCCAGACGCTCGGACGCGATCAGATCGTGTTCGGGGATCACCCGATCTCTTTGGCCGCCCCCTTCGCCCGGCTCTCCCTGCGCGACGGCGTTCGGGAGGCGGCGTCGAGCCGTCTGGGTCGTATCGTCGAGGACGGCGAGCTGCGCGATCGTCACCGCGCGGCCGCCCTGGCCAGCCAGCTCGGTGTGACGGTGCTGTCGGGCTACGGCGCGGGAAAGATCACAACGGAGCTCTTCGAGAAGCTCTGCGAGGATCGATTGACTCAACCGACCTTCGTCTACGACTTTCCGACGGAGGTCTCTCCGCTGTCCAAGCAGCGAGCCGACGATGCGGACACCGTGGAGCGATTCGAGCTGTACATTGGCGGCTTCGAGGTGGCGAACGCCTTCAGCGAGCTGAACGACCCGCTCGAGCAGCGGCGTCGTTTCGAGGCCCAGCTGGCCGACCGGGCTCGTGGCAATCTCGAGGCCCACGGCATGGACGAGGACTACATTCGGGCGCTCGAGTACGGGCTGCCGCCGACCGCGGGTGAGGGCGTGGGGATCGACCGTCTCGTCATGATCCTGACCAACTCCCCCTCAATCCGCGATGTGATTCTCTTCCCCTTGATGCGCAAGCGGGATCGGCCCGCGGGGCCCGAGGACTGACCGACGTGCCCTTCGAGGTCCACGTCGCCTTGCGCTATCTGTTCGCCAAGCGGAAGCAGGCGTTCATTTCCGTTATCTCCGCCATCTCCACGCTCGGCGTCACCGTCGGCGTCATGGCGCTCGTCATTGCGCTCGCGCTGATGACAGGCCTTCAACAAGAGCTTCGCGAGCGCATCCTGGGGTCGCAGCCTCACATTTTCGTGTGGAAGCGGGGTGGGTTCTCGGACTATCGAGCGGAAGTCCAGACACTTCGGCAAATGCCCCATGTCATCGGCGCGGCGCCTGCCATCCTCGGGAAGGCGCTCGTGACGGCGGGACGCGACGAAGCGTTCATCAACCTCAAGGGCGTGGATCCAGCATTCGAGCCGCAGGTGACTGCGATTGGCAGCGCGATGCGGAGCGGCTCGATCGCGGCGCTCACCGATGGACAAGGCGAGACCAGCGGGGCGATTCTGCTTGGCAGCGACCTGGCAACCCAGCTGAACGTGTCGATCGGCGACTCGATCTCGGTGCTCACACCACAAGGCACACTGTCGCCGATGGGGCTCATCCCGCGCGCGCGACGGCTGCGGGTGGTCGGGACCTTCAACCTCGGTCTCTACGAAATCGACTCCCAGACCGGCTTCGTGTCCCTCGACGTTGCGCAACGTCTCTTCGACAAGGACGGGATTGACACCATTCAGCTGCGCCTGGACGACATCTTTCTGGCCAAGGACGTATCTCGGGTGATAGGTGACCGTCTTGGCACGGATTATTTCGCCCAGGACTGGGCCGACGTCAACAAGCCACTCTTTTCCGCCCTCTGGCTTGAACGCATGGCCGTGTCCCTCACTATTGCCCTGATCGTCATCGTGGCGGCGATGAACATCGCGGCGTCGCTGGTGCTGCTGGTCATGGAGAAGCACCGCGACATCGCGATCCTGAAGACGATGGGTGCGAGTGCGCGGAGCGTGACGGTCATCTTCATGGTGCAGGGGGTCATTATCGGCATCGTGGGCACGACGGTCGGCGCGACGCTTGGGTACGCAGCGTCCCAGATCCTCGACCGATACAAGCTGATTCAGGTGCCGGTCGACGTCTACCAGGTCTCCCACGTGCCCTTCCGCGTTCTGCCCCTCGACTTCGCGCTCGTGGCACTCGCCGCCATCCTCATCTGCTTTGTGGCCACCATTTATCCGTCGCGTCAGGCCGCGAGGCTCGATCCGGTGCAGGCCCTCCGGTACGAGTAATGCCGTTCCTCGACGCCACCGGGCTTGTGAAAAGCTATACGGTCGGCGGTCTGATTCTCACCATCCTTCGCAACCTCGACCTGCACGTCGAGCGGGGTGAGATGGTGGCTATCGTTGGGGCTTCCGGAGTGGGGAAGAGTACGCTCCTTCACCTGCTCGGCGGCCTGGATCGGCCCGACCGGGGGACCGTGTCAGTGGATGGTCACGAACTGACAGCGCTTCCCGACGCCGACGTCGTCGCTTTCCGCAATCGGCACGTCGGCTTCGTGTTCCAGTTCCACCACCTGTTGCCCGAATTCAGCGCTGCCGAGAATGTCGAGATGCCCATGCGGATTGCCCGGGTTGCACCACGCGAGGTCCGTCCGCGCGCCGAGGACCTGCTCCGACGGGTCGGGCTCGGCGAGCGGCTGACCCATCGTCCGGGCATGTTGTCGGGCGGAGAACAGCAGCGGGTGGCTGTGGCGCGGGCTCTGGTGATGCGCCCGGCGCTTCTCCTCGCCGACGAACCGACCGGTGATCTCGACGAGCAGACGGGGGCGGCGTTGCACGGACTGCTGCGTGAAATGCACGAAGCGTTCGGCCTGACTTCGGTCATGGCGACCCACAACCCCCGGTTGTCCGCAGCGTGTGACCGTGTCCTTCGGCTGGAAGCTGGTCACCTGGCGCCGGCCTAGGTGGCTCGTCCGGTGCGCCGCACCCTACCCGCTCGTGATCCTCGGCGCCCCTTCGCCATGGCGCGCGGATTCTGTCAACGGGAAAGGGTCTCTGGGACCACTTCCGTATCCTTCGCGTCATAAGGGTAGGTCGAGAAACCTCATGGAGGCAGGTACTTAAGGCGGCGATTTAGCGGCGGCGGGGGCGTTGATGCCGTATAATGTGGTCGGTACTCACGTGACCCCTACACCATCGGCTTTCACCTAGGTAGGCGGGATGTTCGAACGGTATACCGAACGAGCCAGGCGGGTGTTGTTCTTCGCCCGGTACGAAGCCAGCCAGCTTGGCAGCATTTCCATCGAGACCGAACATCTCCTTCTGGGGCTGATTCGCGAGGGCAAGGGGCTCACGAGCCGCATTTTTGCGCGCTCGCACCTCTCGCTCGAGAACATTCGAAAGGAAATCGAGGGCCGCACGGTCTTCCGCGAGAAGGTCTCGACGTCGGTCGAGATTCCCTTCAGCGCCGAGACCAAGCGCGTGCTGCAATTCGCCGCCGAAGAGGCCGACCGGCTGCTGCACAACTACATCGGCACCGAACATCTCCTGCTCGGCATCCTGCGCGAAGAGCGAAGCGTCGCGGCCTCGATCCTCATCGAAAAAGGCATGCGACTCAACGCGGTTCGCGAGGACATCGTTCAGTTGCTGAACGAGAAGACCACGCTCACCCGTGTCAAGGAGACGCCGCTTCTCGCGGAGTTCAGCCGCGACCTCACTGAATCGGCGATGAAGAACCAGCTCGATCCGCTGGTCGGACGGGAACACGAGCTCGAGCGGGTCCAGCAGGTGCTCTGCCGGCGGACGAAGAACAACGCCGTGCTGATAGGTGAGCCGGGTGTCGGCAAGACGGCCATCGTCGAGGGGCTCGCACAGAAGATCGTGTACGGCGACGTCCCGCACTTCCTCGCCGACAAGCGGATTCTGGCCCTGGACATTTC
>Ga0066710_100002713_pt1 | contig 14501 bp, 8 predicted proteins | sample GraSoiAngelo_159_FD_79666 | JGI IMG/M metagenome (GOLD analysis project Ga0066710, IMG submission 79666) | Grasslands soil microbial communities from the Angelo Coastal Reserve, California, USA - 14_1009_16_40cm | ecosystem: Environmental > Terrestrial > Soil > Grasslands | place: USA...
AAGCTGCGCGAGGATGCGACGCTGCGGGTGCAGATCGAAGGGCACACCTGCAACATCGGGACGGCCGAATACAACCTGGCGCTCGGCGAACGGCGCGCCACGGCGGTGAAGGACTACCTCGTCAGCCGCGGCATCACGGCCGATCGGCTCACGACGATCAGCTACGGTGAGGAGCGGCCGAAATACGACAACTCGCGCGAAGAGACGCGCCGCCTCAATCGCCGCGCCGCCATGACGGTGAACTTGACGAGATAGATCAGGGATGCGTTTTATCCACCTTTACCTGGCCGGTTACTTCCTTTTGGTCGTCGGCGCCGGCCTGTCACTGTGGCAGGCCGGCGTTCTCCCCCGTCTCGGTGCCATCTGGATCATCATCGGGATCCTGATTGCGGTCGGGCTAGGTATCATGCTCGCGGTTACTGCAGGAAGACCGACAATTACACGCGAGTAAAAAAAGGTGCTGCGTGCTGGGTGCTAGGTGCTGGGTGCTTTCAGACACCCCGGTACCCCAGCAGCCAGTACCGCCAACACCCAACACCCTCAGCACCGCCAGCACACAGCACCCGCCGTCTGGCACGGCTTGTGTTACTCCTCTGCCTGCCATGCGTGCCACCTTGTCCGTTTTGGTGCTCCTCGCCCTGAGCGTCGCGGCCGCAGGGTGTAAAGAGGAAGGCACCGTTGCCGTTCATTCGATTTCATTCAAAGGCGTCAAAGCCGTTGACGAAACCCGCCTGAAGAACGCGCTGGCGACCCGCCAAAGCTCGAAGCTGCCGTGGGGCCGCAAGCGTTATTTCGACCGCTCGCGTTTCGACACCGATCTGAAACGAATCCAGGCGTTCTACAACGATCGCGGATATCCGGACGCCCGCGTCACCGGATTCGACGTCAAGCTCAACGACAAGCAGGATGCCGCCGACGTCACCGTGACGATTTCCGAGGGCGAGCCGGTGAAGGTCGCCGCGATCGATTTCGTCGGCTTCGAGGCGATTCCACCCGCGCACCTTGACGCTCTGAAGAAACGGGCGCCGCTCAAGGTCGGACAGCCGCGCGATCGTCAACTGGTGGTCGCGACCCACGAGATGGCGATCAACGAGCTGAAGGATCACGGCTTTCCCTACGCGAAGGTCACGACCGAGGAAAACGCCGCCGCCGACGGGAAGCAGGCGTCGCTGACGTTCACCGCTGAACCCGGGCAGATCGCGTACGTGGGCAGTATCGAAATCGCCGGCAACAGCAGCGTGTCCGACAACGTGATCCGGCGCGAGCTCACCGTCAAGCCGGGCGATTTGTACCGCCGGAGCTTTATACAGGATTCGCAGCGGCGGCTGTACGGGATGGAGCTGTTTCAGTTCGCGAACGTCGAACCCGTCAACCCGGAGGCGCAGGCGAGCGACGTGCCGATTCGCGTCACCGTTGCGGAGGGCAAGCACCAGCGCGCCAACTTCGGCGCGGGCTACGGCACTGAGGAGAAGGCGCGCGTCGACGCCGAGTATCACCACGTGAATTTCCTCGGCGGCGCCCGTTCTGCGGGAGCGCATGTGCGCTGGTCATCGCTCGACCGCGGCGTGCGGCTCGATTTCAACCAGCCGTACTTCTTCCACCCGCATTTTTCGCTGAACGGCGAGGGCCAGCAGTGGTACACGTACACGCCGGCGTACCGATCGATCGTCACCGGCGGGAAGCTCACCGCTACCCACCGCGGCAGCGAACACACCTCGTGGGCCGTGTCGATGACGAGCGAGCGCGACCGAAGCGTGATTGCGCCGGGCGTGCTCAACGACCCGACGCACCGGAACGATCTGATCGCTCTCGGCCTCGATCCCCGGACGGGCGAGCAGAGCGGCTTTCTGAACGCTGCCGGGTTCGACACGCAGCACTCGACCGCCGACAACATCCTCAACGCGCACCGCGGATACCAGGTGGCCTTCCACGCCGAAGAGGCCGGACGGCTGCTCGGCGGCACGTTCCACTACTACGCCGCCTCCGCTGACGGGCGTCATTACCTGCCGCTCAGCGAGAAGATCGTGGTCGCCAGCCGGGTCCAGTTCGGGAACATTCGGCCGGTGGGGCTCGATCGCACGAACGTGCCGTTTGCGAAGAAGTACTTCCTCGGCGGCGCGACGAGCATCCGAGGATGGGGACGGTACGAAATAAGTCCCCTGAGCAACGGGCTGCCGATCGGCGGCGACAGCATGTTTGCGCTCAGCGAAGAAGCGCGCGCGATGCTGCGAGGGAATCTGGGAGGCGTGATTTTCCTCGATGCCGGCAACGTGTGGGCGGAATCGGGTGGATTTCGCCTCGGCGATCTGCGCTACGCGGTTGGTCCGGGCCTCCGGTATCAAACACCCATCGGTCCGATCCGCTTCGATGTGGGCTGGCAGCTGAATCCGATTCCCGGGCTGCTGGTGAACGGGCACGAACAGACGCGCCGCTGGCGAATGCATTTCTCAATTGGGCAGGCCTTTTAGCGCGGCAGTTACCTATGAACCACAAAGATCACAAAGATCACAAAGAGCACAAAGAAATCTGCGGTCCTCTTTGTGGCCTTTGTGAGCTTTGTGGTTCCTTCTAAGGATTGTCGGCCATGAGCGTTGCGCGGCGGTTCGTTCACGCCCTCGTCATCGTGCTGACGCTGATCATCGGCGCGGCCGCCGCCGCGATCATCGTGTCGCAGACGGCGGGGTTCAATAATCTAATCCGTGCCTACGTCGTACGCGAGGCGAACCTGTATCTGAACGGGACGCTGTCGATCGAGCGTCTGAGCGGCAATGTCCTGTTCGGTCTCGAGATGGAGAATGTCGCCGTCAAGATGGACGGCAGCAACATCGTCACGCTCAAGGATTTCGGCCTCGACTACAACATCTGGGATTTCATTAGCAAGGGACTCTCAGTCGACAACATCCGCCTCGACAAGCCAGTCATCTATCTTCGCCGCGAAGGCGACACGTGGTCGCTGAGCCGTCTGATCAAGAAGGAGGAGTGGGAAGCCAACCGCCGTGGACCGGGCCGCCCGATCTCGATCGAGGCGATCGGCGTCAGCGACGGCTCGTTGATCGTCGAAGGACCCGTTGGAACGAGCGGCGTCGAGGTGCCGAAGCGATTCGATCACCTCGACGCGAAGTTGTCGTTCAAATACGAGCCGGTCCACTATTCGATCGACATCACGCATCTATCGTTCCGCGGATCGGATCCGGCGATTGCACTGAACACGCTGTCGGGCGGCGTCGCCGTCAAAGACGATGCGGTCTATGTCGACAAACTGGCGATCAGGACCGCGGAAACCTCCCTGCTTGTCGACGGCGACGTTCAGAAGTACCTCTCCGTTCCGGTGTTCAACCTGCAGGTCAGCTCGGACAAGCTGTCGGTGCCGGAGCTTGCGCGGATCCTCCCCGCGCTGGCCGGGGTGCGGCTGCAGCCGCAGTTCGATGCGAAGCTCGCCGGCCCGCTGGATCGCCTCGGCGTCGAGTTGAACGTGCAGTCATCGGCCGGACAGTTGAGCGGAAAAGTTGTCGCCGACCTCGACGCGCCGAGGCGATCCGTCACCGGCGACGTTTCGGTTCGGCACCTCGATCTGGCCCCGCTGCTGAACAATCCACGGCAGAAGAGCGACATCACCGGCGACGCACGCCTCGATCTGCACGGCGAGTCGCTGACCGATATCCGCGGAGTGCGCGGCACGATTCAGTTCGACGCGCCGCACGTTGCGGCAGGAGGGTACGCGGCCGATCGGCTGCACGGCACGGCGAAACTCGAAGGACGTCGTGTGGCGATCGATGCCCGTGGCGCCGCGTACGGCGCGACGGCGACCGCGAAAGGACATGTCGTGTTGCCGCAGGGCAAAGAGGCGCTTGCGTACGACCTCACCGGCACGGCGCACCATGTCGATCTTCGGCGGCTGCCGCGCGAGGTGAACGTGCCGCGCACCGCGACGGACGTCAGCGCGGAGTACCACGCCGTCGGCGCGGTCGGGCACACCACGAACCTCGATCTCCGGTTCGAGCCAACCACTCTTGCCGGCGCACGCGTGGCGAAGGGCAGCACCGCGGCCGTCACGTTCAGCAACGGGGCTGTCGAGTACAAGACCGACGCGAATGTGTCCGGGCTGGATCTGCAGCGGCTCGGCGAAGCCTTCAACATCCGGGCGCTGGCGGACGATCGCTACAAGAGCTCGATCAACGGTCACATCACGGCCACCGGTCGCGGCACGACGGCCGAACAGATGGACGTGACGGCGAGCGGGACGCTGACCGACAGCGCGATTCTCGGTGGTCACGTCTCGCGGCTCACGTTCGAGACGACGGTGGCGCAGCACAAAGCACACGTGAAGGCTGCCGGAGACTTCACCGACTTCGACCCCGCGCGACTCACCGGAAAGCCGCAGCTGAAGGGCCGCGTCGCCGGTGACCTCGATGTCGACGCGACAATTGCGAACGTCTCCGAAGGTTTCACCGCGGACAACGTGGAGGCGAGCGGTCGGGTGAATCTTCTGCCGTCGCGGATCGGCGACGTAGACATCACGCGTGCGACGGTCGACGGCGATTATCACAATTCGGTCGGCAACATCCGCACGCTCGAGGTGGTCGGCCGCGACATCAACGTAGAGGCGAATGGAACCCTCGCGTTGAACGAGACCGGCGCCTCGAATCTGACCGTCCATGCCGACAGCCCTAGCCTCGTCGAGGTGGGCAAGCTCGTGGATCAGCCGCTGGCCGGCATCGCGACCGTGGACGCAACGGTGACCGGCAACAAGCACGAGCTTCAGGCGACCGGTCATTTTGTTGGCGACGGCGTCAAGTACGGCGACAACGGTGCGCTGACCGTCGCGAGCGACTACACGTTGAAAGTGCCCGAACTCACGCTCGCCGATGCGACTGTCACCGCGAACACGCACGCGACGTTCGTCACTCTCGGGGGCCAGAACATCAACGAGCTCGATGGAACCACGACCTATCGGCAGAAGCAGCTCGACTTCGATCTGACGGCGAAGCAGCCGCAGCGCTCCCTTGCTGCCGCAGGGTCGATGCTGGTGCATCCGGATCATCAGGAAGTGCACCTGCAGAAGCTCGGCCTGCAGACGTCAGCGATGACGTGGCAACTCGCGCCTGAATCGCCGGCGACCATCAATTACGCCCATGACGATGTGCGCGTGAGCGACCTGAAGCTGGTGAGCGGCGATCAGCAGATCACGGCGGACGGCGCCTTCGGCAAACCCGGCGACGCGTTGAACGTGACGATGGCGAATGTCGATCTGGCGAGCGTCGATGCGCTGTTGCTGCGCGAGCCGCAACTGACAGGGCGTCTGAACGCGACGGCGACCATCCACGCGACCCCGAACGAGGGATCGGACGTGGCCGCAACGCTCGCGACGGGTCTGAAGCGGATTCCCGAGGTAGACGCGACGTTTCAGATCACCCAGGGCGGTTTCAGGCAGTACCACTACGACACGTTCGGCGGCACCGTTGTCTACCGCGGCAAGGGGATGACCGTCGATGCGACGCTGCAGCAGAACCCGACGACGTTCATCACGGCGAAAGGCTACCTGCCGACGGCTGTCTTCCATCCTGTTTCCGCGGAGGCGCGCGAGGCGGCGCACGGCGCTCCAGTTGCACCCGAGGATCGCGTCGGTCTGCACATCGAGAGCACGCCGATCGATCTGGGGCTGCTGCAGGGCTTCACGACGCAGCTGCAGAACGTTACCGGAACATTCCAGGCAAAAGTCGACGTGACCGGCTCGGCGGCCGACCCGCACCCGACCGGCGTGCTGACGCTGCAGAAGGGCGCCTTCCTGGTCGTACCCACCGGCGTCGCCTACAACAACGTCGAGGGCAGGATCGATCTGGAGCCCGATCGGATTCACGTCGGCGCGATTTCGGCGCTCGACAACCACTTCAATCCGATCACCGTCAGCGGCGACCTCGCGGTTCACGAGCAACAGGTCGGCGACGTGCGGGTGTACATCCACAGCGACGATTTCAAGGTGATCGACAACAAGATGGGCAACCTCCGCGTCAATACGGACCTGCAGATCGCGGGCGAGCTCCGCGCGCCGCGGCTCGAAGGCGATCTCGGCGTCACGACCGGCGTGATCAATCTCGATCCGATTCTTGCCGAGGTCGGCGAATCGGCGTACTCGACGACGCCCATTGAATACACGCCGGGCGCGGCCGAGACGAAGGGGCAGGTGCCGGGCGCGCTCGACCTGATGAAAGCCTTCACCGCGTTGACGATGGACGTCCACCTGACAGTGCCGGACGATCTCGTCGTCAAAGGAGCCGACCTCGAAACGCCGGACGCGCCGATCGGGCTTGGCGCCATCACGCTGACGCTCGGAGGCGACGTGCGGGCGACGAAGAGTCAAGGCGGCGATATCGCGCTGGTTGGTCTGATCAACACCGTCCGCGGGACCTACACGTTCCAGGGCCGGAGATTCGATATCCTCCGCGACGGCACCGTCCGGTTCACCGGCGAACCGATCCGCGACATGGACCCGCTGCTCGATATCCGCACGCGGCGCACGATTCAGGCGGTCGAAGCGCGCGTCAACATCCGCGGCACGTTGAAGAAGCCCGACATCGTGCTCGAGAGCACGCCCGCCCTCGAGCAGGCCGATATCATGTCGCTCATCGTCTTCAATCAGCCGATCAATCAGCTCGGCGAGGGACAACAGATCGCCGTAGCACAGCGCGCGGCCCAACTTGCGGGCGGCGCGGTCGTCGGCGCGCTGGGTCAATCGGTCGCCGAAGCCCTCAACCTCGACACCTTCGACATCAGCATCGCGCCCGACAGCGGCAACGTCGCGCAGCTGACGGTCGGCCAGCAGGTCGGGCCGAATCTCTTCGTCAGGGTCGAGCAGGGCCTCGGCGATCAGAGCCAGACCAACTTCGTCCTCGAGTACGAGCTCACCAAATGGCTGCGCCTGCGGACCAATGTCGTGCAGGGCTCGAGCACGCAGCAGCAGCTGTTCCAGCGGGCGCAGGGCAGCGGCGTGGACTTGCTGTTCTTTTTCAGTTACTGAAACCGCGCCACCACGGAGGACACGGTGGACACGGAGGTACGAGCCCGCATGGCTTAACCTCCTGTCCTCCGTGTCCTCCGTGGCGGAGATTTACGCTGTCGGAAGCGACGCCACCTGCACGCGCGCATCGTTGAAACATGCGCCGCCGCCGAGGTCGGTGAGGGTGTCCGGCACCAGCGCCGTGCCGGTCATGTTGTTGCGCGTGCTGCGGCGCCAGATACCTTTCGGCAGGCTCACGGTTCCCGGACGAATCGACGCGGCGACCGTCAACGTGCAGTGCACCTCACCCAGCTCGTTGAACATTCGGATCAGATCTCCGTCGGCAAGTCCCCGCGCGGCCGCGTCGTCCGGATGCATGGTGAGCTTGACGTCGGGCCGTGGCAGCTCGCCGAGCATGGAACTGATCGTTCGATCGCTTGCAGGCGAGATGAGCGCCAGCGGGTAGCGCTCGCTTCCGGGATCAGGTTGTAAGCGGTACAGCCCCAGCGGGGCAGCGGCCTCGAGTGCTCCCGGAAACAGATCCACCTTCCGATCCGGTGTGTTCGGAAAAACATCGACGAACTGAATCGGCGCGACGCCGAACGAGGGCGTTGGAAGGCTGCCCGCGCGCAGATCCTCCGCGAGCGGCGATGGCAGCTGGTCGAGGACCTGCACGATGAGATCGAGCTCACCTCGGGGCTCCTCCGCCTTCAGCAATCCGAGCCGCGCCGCGAGCTCGCCAAAAACGTCGGCGTTCGATCGTGTTTCGCCTGCGGCGTCGATGACGGGACGGCCAAGATCGAGGCTGATGGGCCCGTACGCCTTCGCGAAATCGTAGCCTTCGAGAAACGTCGTAGCTGGCAGCACCAGATCGGCGTACAGCGCCGTGTCGGTCATCACCTGATCGAAGACGACAGTGAACAGGTCGTCGCGCTCGAGGCCGTGGAGAATCCGGCGCTGATCGGGAACCGTCGCCGCGGGATTGCAGTTGTAGACGAACAGCACTTTCACCGGAGGGTCGTTGTACTCGGTCAGTGCTCGGCCCAGGTGGTTCATGTTCACGAGGCGCGTGTCGGGCTCATCGGCCGCGATCCACGATCGATCGATGTTCCATGAGGCCGAATTGCTCATCGAATAGCCGCCGCCGCGCACGCCGAATTTGCCGCCCACTGCCGGCAACGCGAGCACGGCCAGCGCGGCATTGCCGCCGTTGCGGTTCCGTTCGAGCCCCCAGCCACATCGCACGAGTGCCGGCGACGTGACGGCGTACAACTCCGCGACCTGTTGAAGCGCCGTGGCCGGGATGCCGGCGGCTTCCGCAGCGCGGGCGAAAGTCCACGGCTCGGCGCGATCGCGCAGACGGTCGGCGCCTCGCGTGTGCGCGCGCAGGAACCCCTCGTCGGCCTGGCCGCTCGCGAACAGATGCCGATGGATCGACAGCGCCACCGCGACATCGGTGCCAGGCCTCACCGCGAGGTGGATGTCGGCGGACCGCGCCAATGGCGTCGTGCGCGGATCGATCACGACGAGTTTCGCGCCGCGTTTCTGCGCTTCGCGGACGAACGGAATGAGGTGAATGCCTGACGCGGACGGATTGACGCCCCACAGGACGATCAGCTTTGCCTCGGGATAATCCTGATAGGTCACCGACGGCATCTTGCCGTACAGCGCCATGTTGGCGGCGCCAGTCGGCGCGGCGCACACCGTGCGATCCAGCCGCGAGGTGCCGAAGCGGCGCCACAGCTGCGCGTCGAGATTGTCCTGAGTCAGCAGACCGTTCGAGCCGCCGTAGGAGAACGGCAGAATCGACGCGCCGCCGCTTTCGCGTTTCGCCCGCTCGAACCGTGCGGCAACGAGTTCGATGGCTTCGTCCCACGCGACGCGCTTGAACTTGCCCTCGCCCTTTCGGCCCTTCCGCACGCCGGGGTAGAGCAATCGATCGGGACCGTAGACGCGATCGGCGAACTTTCGCACCTTGGCGCAGATGTACCCGTCGGTGACTGGATTCTTGTGCGAACCGTCTATCGTGAGAATTTTTCCGTATTGAACGGTCACCGCCAGGCTGCAGGAGTCCGGGCAATCGAGGGGACATGCGGTTTCGACGACGGTCGCCGGGCCGCCCAGAACAGGTTTGCGCACAGACGTACGATACCAAAATAATTGGTGAGTTGGCGACTTGGTGAGGTGGTGAATTAGACTCACCAAATCGCCAACTCCCCAATTCACCAACTGCAGCGTGTCGTCGTTGTGGGCGGCGGTTTCGGCGGACTGCACGCGGCGCGCGCCCTTCGCGGCGCGCGGGTGCGCGTCACGCTGCTCGATCGTCACAACTACCACCTGTTCCAACCGCTCTTGTACCAGGTGGCGACGGCGTCACTGTCTCCGGGCGATATCGCATCGCCGATCCGCTGGATCCTGCGGTCGCAGAAAAACGTCCAGGTGCTGCTTGCGGAAGCGCGGGCAATCGATCCCGTGAATCGCCAGGTTTTTCTCGATCGCGGCGCGATCGGCTACGACTATCTCATCGTCGCGACCGGAGCCGCCCACGCGTACTTCGGTCACGAGGAATGGTCGTCACGGGCGCCGGGGCTGAAGACGCTGGACGATGCGCTGGACATCAGGCGGCGTGTGCTGCTCGCGTTCGAAGCGGCCGAGCGGGAGAACGATGCCGACGCGCAGCGCCGGCTTCTGACCTTCGTCATCGTCGGCGGCGGGCCGACGGGTGTTGAGCTCGCCGGCGCGCTGGCCGAAATCGCGCGGCAGTCGCTCCCGGAGGATTTTCGGAGCATCCATCCCGAATCGGCGCGCATCGTGTTGCTCGAGGGCGGCCCGCACCTGCTTCCGTCGTTTCCCGATTCGCTCCGCGAGGCGTCGCGGCGGACTCTCGAACGGCTGGGCGTCGAGGTGCGGACAAGCTCGATGGTCGTCGGTGTCGACGACGATGGCGTCACGTTTCGCCACGTGGCGCGAGCCGTGCCCGCGAGCGAACCGTCGAAGCCGAGCGGCGCCGACATCGAACGCATCTCCGCGCAGACCGTGCTCTGGGCCGCGGGCGTCGCGGCGTCGCCTCTCGCGAAATCGCTCGGCGTGCCGCTGGATCGGGTCGGGCGTGTCACGCCTGCGCAGACGCTTGCGATTCCTGAGCATCCGGAGATCTTCGTCGCCGGCGATATCTGCCGCTTCGAGCAGGACGGCGCAGTCTTGCCTGGCGTCGCGCAAGTGGCCATGCAGCAGGGCGCGCAGGCAGCTCGAAATGTGCTCCGTGCGATCGGAGGGCAGCCGCTGGCGCCGTTTCGCTATCGCAATTACGGCATACTGGCGACGATCGGGCGCGGATCGGCGGTTGCCGACGTCGGCGGCATCAAAGCCTCAGGTTTTCTCGCGTGGCTGTTCTGGCTGTTCCTGCACATCTTCTGGCTCATTGGTTTTCGCAATCGGCTCGTCGTGATGGGCGAATGGGCGTGGGCGTACCTGACGTTTCAGCGGCGCGTGAGGCTGATCACCGGCGAGAAGCTGTGGCCGACGAATGATGAGCGAGCTTGAGGACAGCGGCCGCGATCGCGTCCGGCCGTTCGCCGTTCGGGGTTCGACGTGCGGCGTTCGGGTTCGTGGCTCGCGGTTGCAGTTCCAAGCGGATCATTCGGCGAGGCGCTATCATTCTTTCCCGTGATGTCCCATGAAACCGCCTTCGAGATGGCCGCATCGAACGTCCGCTTCGGTCCGGGCGTTACGCGCGAAGTGGGGATGGACCTCGCCGATCTCGGCGCGCGGCGCGTGCTCGTCGTCACCGATCCGGTTCTGAGCGGGATGGCGCCGGTGCAGACCGCGCTCGAATCGATCGAGGCGGCCGGCCTCCCGTTCGTTCTCTACGATCGCGTCCGCATCGAGCCGAGCGACGAATCGTTTCTCGACGCGATCGCGTTCGCGCGGGTGGAGCCGTGCGATGCGGTCGTCGCCGTCGGCGGCGGGTCGACGACACGGCCAAGGCCGTCAACCTTTACACGACCTATCCGCCTGAAGATTTTCTCGACTACGTGAATGCCCCGATTGGCAAAGGATTGCCGGTGCCGGGTCCGTTGAAGCCCTTGATTGCCATTCCGACGACGGCCGGAACCGGGAGCGAGACGACCGGCGTCAGCATCTTCGACTTTACGCGGATGCACGCGAAAACCGGGATTGCGAGTCGCCGGCTGAAGCCGACGCTCGGCCTGCTGGACCCGGACAACACGCGCACGATGCCGCCGCAAGTTGCCGCATCGACAGGTCTGGATATCCTGAGCCACGCCGTCGAATCGTTCACGGCGATGCCGTTTTCCGATCGACCGCGTCCCGAACGGTCTGGGCTCCGTCCCGCCTACCAGGGATCCAATCCGATCAGCGACATCTGGTCGCTCGAAGCGATGCGGATGGTTGCCGCCTACATCGTTCGCGCGGTCGACGATCCGTCCGATGACGAGGCGCGGGCGAACATGCTGCTGGCCGCGTCGTACGCGGGCATCGGATTCGGAAATGCCGGCGTGCACCTGCCGCACGGGATGTCGTATCCGGTGTCGGGGCATGTGAAGAGCTACTGCCCGGCCGGCTACCGCACCGATCATTTCCTCGTTCCTCATGGCGTGTCGGTGATTCTCAACGCACCCGCGGTTTTTCGATTCACCGCCCGTGCGCGCCCGGATCGCCATCTGCGCGCGGCCCAGGCGCTCGGTGCCGATGTCTCCCGCGTCGCCGCGGAGGACGCGGGAAAGGTGCTGGCCGATCGCATCACCTGGTTCATGCAGCGGCTGAACATCCCGAACGGCCTCCGCGCGATTGGTTACACGTCCGCCGACATTCCGGTACTCGTGGAAGGCACGGTTCCGCAGCATCGGGTGACGAAGCTCTCGCCTCGACCCGCAGGGCCGGAGGAGCTTGCGAGGTTGTTCGAAGAAGCGATGGTGGCGTGGTGAGGACAAATAGGGCCTGCATCGGCGAAACGTCCAACCTCTCCACCACCGAGGACACAGGGGACACGGAGGTCCAATCCTGTTTTCAAAACAGGATCTTTCCTCCTATCCTCCGTGTCCTCCGTGGTGGAGAGCGCGCCACATTGGGAGAGCATTTGTGATCGCGAGCGCGTTCGCCGCTGAACTCGAACGGGTTGTGAGTCGCGACGGAATCCTGCACGAGCCGAACGAGCTCGTCCCGTACGAGTCCGACGGCCTCGCCAGGCTCCGCGCGCGGCCAGGGCTGGTCGTGCTGCCGCGCACTGTCGAGGAAGTGCAGGCGGTCGTGCGGTGCTGCCATCAGCACCGCGTGCCGTTCGTCGCGCGCGGACACGGTACCGGGTTGTCGGGAGGCGCCTTGCCGCATCCCGACGGCGTCCTCATCGTCCTCACCCGGCTCAATCGCATCCTCGACGTCGACATTCCGAATCAACGGATCACCGTCGAGCCGGGCGTCATAAACCTCGATGTGACCCGACGGGTGTCGCCGTTCGGCTATCACTACGCCCCCGATCCATCGAGCCAGTTGATCTGCTCGATCGGTGGAAACATCGCCGAGAACTCGGGCGGCGCGCATTGTCTCAAGTACGGATTCACGGTGCATCACGTGCTCGCCGTCGAGGCGGTGCTGCCGAACGGGGATCTCGTGCACCTGGGGAGCTCCGCTGTCGATGCGCCGGGGCTCGATCTCATGGGCGTCATCGTTGGGTCTGAAGGCACGCTCGCGATCGTGACCAAAGCAACGCTGCGGCTGCTTCGTGTTCCGGAGGCCGTGCGCACGCTGCTCGCGGCGTTTGGATCGACAGAAGACGCGGGCAATGCCGTATCGGAGATCGTCCGCGCCGGAATCATCCCGGCGGCGGTCGAGATGATGGACCGGCTCACGATCGAGGCGGCCGAAGCAGCCGTCCACCCGGGCTTTCCTCGCGCCGAAGCGGTTCTGATCGTGGAGCTCGATGGATCCGCGGCCGAAGTGTCGGAGCTGTTCCGGCTCGTCGAGGATGTGTGCCGTCGCACCGGCGCGACGGAAATCCAGATTGCTCACACGGGCGACGAGCGGGCCCGCATCTGGAAGGGACGCAAGGCCGCCTTCGCCGCAATGGGTCGCGTGTCGCCGAATTATTACGTGCAGGACGGCGTGATTCCGAGAACGCGGCTGCCGGAGGTGCTCCGGCGGATTCGCGATCTCGAGCTTCGATCGGGCCTGCGCATCGGAAACGTGTTCCATGCCGGCGATGGCAACCTGCATCCGCTCGTGTGCTACGACGAGGCGGCGGCGGGACAGGGCGAACTTGCCGAACAAGTGGCCGCCGAGATCCTCACATACTGCATCGACGCCGGCGGATCGATCACCGGCGAGCACGGCGTCGGCGCCGACAAGGCGCACCAGATGCCGAAGATGTTCACAGCCGACGATCTCGACACGATGCAGCTCGTACGCTGCGCCTTCGACCCGTCCGCAATCTGCAACCCGGGCAAGATTTTTCCAACTCCGCGCCTGTGCGGCGAGGTGCCCGGCCCGTACCGGCAGCATCCCGCCGAACGCGCCGGCCTTGCCGAGCGGTTTTGACGTGACCGAGCCCACAGGCGTCGCTCAGATCGGATCTTCCACGCTCATCGAGCCCGGCACGATCGAGGAGGTCGCGTCAGTTCTCGCGAATGCGTCGCGCGCCCGGCAACGCGTGGCCATTCGCGGCGGCGGCACAAAGAGTGGATGGGGATCGGCGACGGCAGCGCCGGTGGATATCGTCCTGTCGACCGCCAGATTGAACGCGGTTGTCGCGCATCGCCACGGCGACCTCACCGCGACCGTCCAGGCGGGTGCGAGGCTCGCCGACATGAACCGCGTGCTGGCGCGGCACGGGCAGTGGATCCCGCTCGATCCGTCGTGGTCCGAGCGGGCGACGATCGGCGGCATCGTTGCTACGAACGATTCCGGTCCGCGCCGCCATCGATACGGCGCGCCGCGCGATCTCATCATCGGCATCGAGGTCGTACGCGCCGATGGCGTCCCCGCAAAAGCCGGTGGCATCGTCGTCAAGAACGTCGCCGGATACGATCTTTCGCGTTTGATGACCGGCTCCTTCGGCAGCCTCGCGGTGATCGTGAGCGCGACGTTCAAGCTGTATCCGCGGCCGCCTGCATCGCGCACGGTTGTCATCGATCTTTCGACCGATACCAGGTCGGGTCCAGCCGAGCGAATCGAAGGGATCCTCCAAGCGCTCCTTGGCAGCCAGCTGACGCCGACTGCGATCGAGCTGCAGGTTCCTCCTGGCAACCTGCTCGTGCGCTTCGAAACGATCGATGTCGCGGCAGAACAGCAGGCGAGCGCTATTGTCGAAATAGCTGAATGCGTCGGCTGTCGCGCGTCGGTGGTCGCTCCCGATCAGGAAACGGCGCTATGGGACGCGCACAGCCGCCGGCCTTGGGGTGGAGAAGGCGCGGTGATAAAGGTCGCGCTCCTCCCGACAGACATTCCCGCGACATTGGGATGGCTGGCGGATGCTGCGAGCGGCGCCGATTAC
>Ga0066710_100002714_pt1 | contig 14500 bp, 14 predicted proteins | sample GraSoiAngelo_159_FD_79666 | JGI IMG/M metagenome (GOLD analysis project Ga0066710, IMG submission 79666) | Grasslands soil microbial communities from the Angelo Coastal Reserve, California, USA - 14_1009_16_40cm | ecosystem: Environmental > Terrestrial > Soil > Grasslands | place: USA...
AGCATTACCATCAAAAGATGGGTATCGGCAGTACATCTTGACAGTAGCGATATGACCTTATAAGTTCGCACGGTAAGGTGAACACGTAAGAACTGCGTGCATCTGATTGAGGAGGCCCACATTGCGGCATCAGTCCCATCGATCCTGGCAGACGGTTCCATCGTTGGTGTTCGTGCTGACAGTGATCGGGATGGTGTCGAACGCGTCGCCCGCAGAGGCCGAACTAAAATTCGTGCCGGCGCTTGTCGTATCGGAGCGCTATGACAGCAATGTGCTGTTCGCGACCGGTCGTAAGACGGAAGATTTCGTCACGACCGTGGCGCCGGAGCTGAGAGCCGATTATACGGGCCGGCTGGTGGAGGGAAGTCTTCGGGGCGGTTTGGTCGTCGGAAGCTATGCGAAGAATTCAAATCTCAATTACGTGGCCGCGAATGGCTCGCTCGTTCTGAATCTCGATCAGCTCGTCGGGCGTTTGGATAAGCGGGCGAAGCTGCAAGTCGCAGAGTCGTTCTTCTTCACTCCTGAGTTGCCGGCATTTGTCAGCGCCACGGCAGGGTTCAATCCTTTCGCCACGGGGATCCAGCCGCAACGCGTCAATACCTATACGAACACGGCGTCCGCCAACGGCAACTTCGAGTTGTCTGCCCTGACGAACCTACGGGCTTCCTATACGCACTCGATTCTTCGGTTTGGCACCGTCCTGGGAAATCCCCAGCAAGGCGGTTTGTTTCGGACGACGTTTCAGACCGTCAATGCCGGACCCCAATTCAAGGTTTCCCGTGACGACACGGTAAGTCTCACCTATCAATACCAACAAGCGGACTTTGCCGGAGGGCAGGTACCAGGATTTACGACCCAGGGCGGAACGGTGGGCTGGGCCCGTGTGCTGAATCAGAGGCTCACGATGAATCTTGCGGCAGGGGCGGCCGACATTCAACCCACCAACCGGGTGAGCTTCATAGGCGATGCCTCATTGCAGTGGAGGGCGGCGGAGAATTCGACGTTCACATTTTCCTATACGAGATCAGTTCTGCCGAGTTTTGCGGTGGCCGCGCTGCCGTTGGAAAGTCAGATTTTCAAGGTCGCACTGCTGCATCGCGTGACTGATCCTCTCACGCTGACCGCAGTGGCCGATTACGCGCACAACCAATCCAACGTGACCGGGGAGCATCTATTGTTTCGTTCTTATGACGCGGTCTTGGGACTGAACTACGCTATTACACGGGTGCTCACTGGATCGCTGACATATACCTACACGAAATTCATGCAGAGCTTCTCTTCGCTGGGTACCACCTCGTTCGATCGCAATCAGGTGATCGTGAGTTTACGCGCCGAGTGGAAATGACTCGGGGCGCTGAACGGAAGGCCAGAAGAACTAGGGAGCGGACGAGGAAACGGGCGCAGGCGTTAATCGCTTCCACGTATAGGGACCGCCCCATTCCCGCGGGGGAATGATGGTTTGTCCCACTCTGGTGTACCACCACTTGCCCTCCGCTCGCGAGCCGTCGCTGGAAAGCTGGATCTCGAACCCCCCCTCGCGGTCATTTCCGGTTTGCGTCCATAGTCCTTCCCATCGGCCGTCCGTAGAAGAGGTCGTTGCAATGCGGCCGTTTTGCCACGTGTACGTGCCGTTGCCGTCGCGATCGAGCGTGGCGGTATACGTCCGTTCCTCTTCTTGAATTTCCCATTCCCCGGTCAGATCGACGGTGCCGGCACTGGCCGTCGAGGCCAAGGTCAGGATGGCAAACAGCCACGTCGTGAGGCGTCTCGTGAAGTGCGGCATTTCTTTCAGGCCCTCTCTCTCTAGGGACGTATCATACCATTCGCACGATGGTCTGCACAGTCATGCGGAAGCGCTTCTGGCGGATCGTCAGCATTGACGTAGGCTCCATCCGATGATAGAGTGATTTCCCAACTTCTTATCGCATTTGGCTACGCGTTCCTCGAGGCGCGGTTTAGCAGCTACACATGGAGGGCATGCCTTGGCTGTTCCGATCTTGCAGATGTTCACGGTCGCCAAATATGTGCTGACGCAAAAACTCAAGGGTGTTGAGCGGTATCCGCTTGTGATGATGCTGGAGCCGTTGTTCCGGTGCAACCTGGCATGCGCCGGTTGCGGAAAAATTCAGTACCCGGATCATGTGCTCGACCGGCGCTTGACCCCCGAGCAGTGTTGGAAGGCAGCTGAAGAATGCGGCGCGCCGATCGTCAGTATTCCCGGCGGGGAACCGCTGATCCATCCCGAAATGGCCGCGATCGTGAAGGGATTGGTCCACCGGAAAAAATATGTCTATTTGTGCACGAACGCCATTCTGTTGGAGCGCAAGCTGGATGAGTACACGCCTTCCAAATACCTGACCTTCAGCATTCACATGGATGGGCTCAAAGAAGAGCATGATCTGGCCGTCTGTCGAGACGGGATCTATGAGGTCGCGGTGAAGGCGGTCAAAGCTGCCCTCAGCCGTGGATTTCGCGTCACCACTAACACGACCCTGTTCAACGATGCTGAACCCGAGCGCGTGAGGCAATTTTTCGATGCGATGATGGAGCTAGGAGTGGAAGGGATGATGGTGTCTCCAGGATACAGCTACGAGAAGGCTCCCGACCAGAAAAATTTCCTGAAGCGGGAGCGCACCCGCGACCTGTTCCGCCGCATCCTTCATCATCCGAAGAAAGGGTGGCGGTTCAATCAGTCGCCTCTCTTCCTCGATTTTCTCATGGGGAAGAAGGATTATCAGTGTACCCCATGGGGCAACCCCACCTTTAATATTTTCGGGTGGCAAAAACCCTGTTATCTGTTGCAAGAAGGGTACGCGGCCACTTTCCAGGAACTCATGAATAAGACGAAGTGGGAGCAATACGGAACCGGACGGCACGAGCAGTGCGCGGATTGCATGGTGCACTGCGGGTATGAAGCGTCGGCCGTCAACGACACCTTCGGGTCTTTCAAGGGCTTCACCCGGACCGTTCAGGCAACATTAATTCCGACCGCGCGATAGTCGCCCGCCGATCCGTGTCCGACACGACGCTCGACAGCTCCGGACGATGTGAAGCGCGGAGCTATCGTCCGACGAATCCCGCCGATCTCGCGGAAGCGCTGGAGCGGGCGTTCGATTACCGCGGCGATGTGACGCTGGAACTGCGATCCGGAGAGCGCATTGAAGGGTACATTTTCAACCGGTGCGCCGATGACCCCTCGCCTTCGCTTCAAATGTATCTTGCAGGAGATTCCACTCCCCGTCGAATCCGCTATGCTGAGATCGTCGCGGTGATGTTCACGGGCGAGGACACCGCCTCTGGAAAATCGTGGGAGGCGTGGGTGAAGAAAAAGGAATCGGACCGAAAAGCCGAGGCAGACCGCATCGCGGCCGACGCGCGCGCGCGCGGACATCTCTGAGCTTCCCCGGCGGGCACCAGCATGGCGGACGGACCGACCCAGCCCCGCTCCCTGGAGGATCTCATCTCCAACGGATATGCCGTCCAGCCCTTCAATTATCTTGAGGAAGGTTGGCAGGCGTTCAGAAATTATCCCCTCGGATTCATCGCTTTTGCCCTTGTCTTCATCGTCATTTCGCAAGCGCTCCCACTGCTGACGCCTGTCTTCGGGCAGCTTCTAAGTATTGCCGTGCAGGTCATCATGATGGCCGGCATTGCCATGGCGACGTGGGGGCAACTTCGAAACCGGACCTCTACGTTCGCGGACTTTTTTCCTGATTGGGAGACCGTGGGGAGGCTGGTGGTCAGCACCGTGCTGGCGCTTCTTTTGATCGCGGCCGGACTTCTGTTGTTCGTGCTCCCTGGCATCTATCTGATCGTGGCCTACAGCTTTTCCTACATGCTGATTGCGGACCGGCACCTGGGAGCCTGGCAAGCACTCGAGGCAAGCCGCCGGGTGGTGACCCGGAACTGGTGGGGGATCTTCTGGTTGACGGGGGTGATGTTGTTGTTGATCATGGGCGGGGGCATATTCGGCGCGGCGCTGCTGGGCTTTCCGCTCGGCTACGTCTTAACCGGCTACTTTCCGGAAGTCAGTCTTGATGATCTGCCTCTCGTGCTGCCAGAGACGGGGGCTCAGGTGAATCTGGGAATGATGGTCGGCCTCCTCAGTGGAACGATGATCGGTGGCGGATTGGGGATTGCCCTCTCAGGATGCATGTTCGGGGCGGCCTACGCCGATATCTTCGGCCTTGCATCGCCACCGCCGCAGACGGCCTAACGGTCCTCCAGATTCCTTCTCAACGGGGAGGAGCCCGCATTTGCCCCAGGCTCATCCCATTCGATCTCCCTCAGGTGCAGCAGGATGCCATAGGACTGATCCGTTCGATGGCGCACGATGCGAACCGACCGGTTCAGAGCCGGCACGTCAAACTGCTCTCCGACCGTCGGTGATTTGCCTCGCTCAATCAGCGCTTCGGCGATCTCGCTGAGCGCTTCGATCGTGGACCGTTCAGACAGCCCGGCCGGTCGAAATGCTTCGATATCCTCAAGGCCGAATTTCGATAATCCCCTGGTATGGAACCACACCCGCCCGTCTTCCCGGCCACTTACCTGCTCGATGCGAAGGTGATCGGCTATGCGAAATTGACGAAGCGGGCGGTCCGTCCAATCCGACGGATTGAAATAGGTTTCGGTGGCGACATCGTGTGCGGTTCCTCCCGTCAGTAGCGTGAGGCCTCGCGCAAGTCTGGCGACGTGTAGCACCACGTCTCGCACGTCGAGCCCCACCGGACGAAGCGGAAGGACGTGTGCGCTTCTTTGGTGACCCCATCCGAGGCGTTCACGCCATGGATCGGAGATAGACGGGGGAAGATTGGGGTCGACGAGCGCACTCCACGGACCGTGATGAGCTTCGAACTGAGTGACCTGAAAATCCGGTGAGACGTCGATCTTCAGCGGACCCCCGTATTCGTCATTGAACCAGGCGACGAGAAACCCCGGCGGGATGGGTTCCGGAGCCGCGTATCCAATGACGAAGGTCGGCCGGCGAAGTTCCCCCTTCGGCATGTTCCTCTTGATTTTCTTCACGGCAGCAGACGCTAACCGGTGTCCATTCATGGTGTCAAGGCGCCCCTCCTGTGACCCGCATGAAACGACGTACAAACAGGCCTCCAAACTCCGCAAAATTTATTGACAAAAGTAGGCGTCTATGTTAGATAGGCCCACGCTTTCTAGGGGTTTTTTAAGTTATTTTTACGGTGATGCAATCGTGGCCTTCGCGTCGTCTCAAGGTCTTCTTCCTCACTCTGGCATGCGGGTGTATCGGGACCGAAATGATGTGGCCCGGTCCGGCGGATGCCATGCACGAAACAGATCACCGATTCACCGTGTCAGGATATGTGCGGGACAAGGACGGCACGCCGGTCGGCGATGCCCGGGTATACGTCCGTGATCTACGGGATCAGAAGATCGAAGGCGTCACGACATACACCGACCGGAAGGGATATTACAAAGCGGTTCTCCATCTCCACAATGACAATGCGGGTGACCAAGTGCAAATCTCTGTCCGTGAGGAGAAGGTCGGATTAGAGGATGCGAAAGACGTTCGAGCCGAGTTCAATCCTCGCGACGCGAAAACCGAACGACAAGCCAAAATTAATTTTGGACCCTCATTGGACCAAGACCCGGACGCCGGCGATCGAACGTGGTCCTATGTTGCCGGAGGGGTGTTGATTGGCACGGCTGCCTTGGCCGCAGTCATGTGGGGCCGCCGAAAGCGGGCGACGGAATCAAAACGGCGGAGAAAGAAACGCTAAGTCCTTGGAAGAACATTCGCAGAGGCGCTTTTGTTTGTGGGTAAGGTCACCCGCAGGAAAAGCGTCTTTTTTATGCGCAGGGCACTATTTTTAAGACGCAGATCATGAGGCGAAAGGAGCGGAAGACGGCTATGAACATCCGATATGTCCTTGGAATGGTGTTGATCAGCGGTGCAGGGTTTCTTGTGGGATGTGCGGAAGAGAAGGAAAGCACGGCCCCTCCGCCGCCTGCTCCCCCGGAGTTTGCGGACAAGCATATGCCGGCGGGCTGGTGGACTGACCCGAAGATCATGGCCGAAGGCAAAGAAATCTTTGAAGGGGTCAAGAATATCGATGTGAACTGCTCCTCCTGCCACGGCAAGGATGGCAAGCCGGTGAAGGCCGGGGCTCGTGACTTCCGGAAAGGCGAACGGATGAAGTTGTATTCGGACAGCGTCTGGCTCTGGAGGATTTCGGAAGGCGTTCCGAACACCAAAATGAAGGCCTGGAAAAGCAAGTTGAACGAAGAGGACCGTTGGAAGGTGATGACCTATGAGCGCAACTTCGGTCTTCCCGGGATGGCCTATGACGTGGCCAGGCAAGAGTGGGTACCTGTGGCAGATCTCGGCAAGCCGGCTCCGGCAGCGAGTGCACCTGCCAGCGCGCCTGGCGCGGCCGCTCCGGCGACTGACGGCAAGCCGGCAGAGCCGGCTCCTGCGAAGGGTGGGAAGTGATTGACTTCCGGCATGGATAGAAGGGATCGGCGAGGATCATGAAGATCTGGCGACTCAAAGCGCCGGGCGGTTCTTCGGCGGCCCGGTGGATGCAATGGCGCACGAACACGTCCGGGCTGCGGATGCCGCGTTTTGCGGTGAGTAGCGGCGTGACGGCGGCTTTTGCGGTGACACTCATCCTGTTGCTTGGCGTGGCGGCCGCCTATGCGCAACTTCCCGAGCCCAAGGCGCACACTTTTCCTCTCGGCGGGAACCGCGCCGCTGTCTGGGTCGTGGCGCAACTCCACATCCTCTTCGCCGCGTTTATTCTCGGGGCGCCGATCTTCATCGTCGTGAGCGAGATTCTGGGTTGGCTGAGCGGAGAGAACTATGCTGCGCGGTATCGGTACGAACGGCTGGCGAAGGAAGTCACGAAAGTCACGGTCATTCTGTACAGCATGACGGCCCTCACAGGGGGACTCTTCATCTTCGTGCTGCTCGCCACGTATCCCCAGTTCACCGCATGGCTGATCAACCACTTTTTTGCGGTCTTCGCGATCATCTACCCGCTCCTGTTCATCGCGGAGACGATCATTCTGTATCTGTATTGGTATACCTGGGACGCGTTGCAAGGTCCGAAGAAGGGTCGGCACATCGCGCTTGGCGCGTTGCTGAATATCGTGGGCCTGGTTACGCTCTTTGTGATCGACGGCCCCACCTCGTTCATGAACACGCCGGTCAAGTCCGCCGAAGGATTGGACCTCAAGACGTTCATCGAAACGACCGCCACGCTATGGGATAAGATGGACAACTACACTTGGTGGCCGTTAAACATCCATCGCACCGTCGGCAATGTGGTGTTTGGCGGGTTCATCGCAGGCCTCATCGCCGCCTACATGTATCTGGCCTCGAAAACCGATGAGGATCGGGCCTTTTACGATTGGTTCGGTTTCGTGGGAAACATGATCGGGGTGGGTGCGCTGCTGGTCCTTCCTTTCGCCGGCTACTTATTGGCCTACGAATTGTGCGATTACGACGCGTCGATCTGTCCATACATGATGGCCGATCAACTCTCTATGTTCTTCGAGATGCAGGGCGCGATGGTCGGGCTCATCTTTCTTGCGAGTAATTATTACATCTGGTTGAGCATGAAACGGATCGAAGGGATTGAGCGGATCCGGATGTCCCTTGCAACATTGCTGCTGATGGTCAGTGTGCCCGTCGTCTTCATGATGGTCTGGACGAAGTTTCCCATCCCCGACAAGATGGCCTTCATCATTCCAGCCGTCTATGTTGGAGCCTGGTTGCTCATCGGAAAAATAATTCCCTGGACGGTGTCCTCTCAGACGATGGTGAAAGTGGCGTTCCTCATGGTCATCATCGGCAATGCCATTTGGATGACGCCCCATGCCTTCGTCGCGACCCAAGCGCTCGCCCCCGATGATGGCTCTCTCAGTCTGCCTCACGGAGAGGTCAGCCTGGGCTTTATCACCATCTCGTGGGACATGCTGGCATTGATGCCCGCGAAGAACGCGGCGGCCTTCACGCTGGTATTCGTCACGATCATTAATTACATCATGTATAACCGCGCGTTGCGCAACGGGCGGATCATCTGGGGAAAAATTGACTTCGTGAGCCAGTTCGTCCTGGTCTTTTTGGCCTTCAGCGCCATTTGGACGATGGGACTCATGGGCGTCGTACGGGAGCTGACCCGAAAGTATTTCCACGTGTTCAACCTCCAGTACGACTTTACTCCGGAATCCTTTACACCGACGTTGGCGTATTCCAGTTGGTTGATCACGGGCATCACGGTGACCTTTTATATCATCGTCAGTTTTGCCATCGTATTGACGCTGCGCACTGGCAAGGACAAGGCCGTCGCGGAAGTCCCGAAGGCGGTGCCGGTGCCCGCCGGCGCCAAATAGGAAGCCATGCCGGAAGAGAAAAGTCTTCTCCGTCTCGTTGTAACCAAAGGCATCCTTGGGGCCGTCATTGCCGTTGTGGTGTTCGTCGCGGCCAAGCTGATGCATTTTCCGCCCGTCTTTCAGATCATGTTCATGCTCTATGTATTATTGGGAACCATTGTCTATATTCTCCTTGATGCGCCGGCCTTGCCGAGCTTCACCGGTGCCAAAGCAATCGCTGCGTTGGTCGCGTTCTACGCCTTGGTCTCCGGGGCGTTCATCGCAGGAGCCAATGTGCTGCCGCAGTATGATCCCTCGGTGGAGAAAGGCAAAATCGACAAAATCGTGAAGCCAAAACTTGCCATGACCGAGAAGGGCAAGGTGGATGAGCTGCTGAAGCGGAGCGAAGAACTGAACGCACGAAGCCAGGCCATCATGAAGCGCCTTGAGACGATCGGCGGGGCGGAAGTGAAGTCGATCGCTGCTTCGACAGGAAGCACCGGCGGGGCCGCGGCAGCGAAGTCCGCAGGAGGTGGGGGTGATTTGATCGCGCTCGGCAAAGATCAGTACGAGTTGCAGGAATGTTACAACTGCCACAAGATCGGCGGCAAAGGGTCTGTGAAAAAGCGCGGGCCTATTCTCGACAACATCGGCAATCTGATGAAGCCGGAAGAGCTCAAAGAAAAACTGTTGAACCCCCGAGCCTGGATGGCCGAGGGGTTCGACAAGGAATATGCCAAGAAATTGATGCCCGACAAATATAAGGAACTCATGGCCGATCAGGAAGTCGACGCGCTCATCGCCTATCTGTCCAGTCTGAAGGATACCTCGGTCGAAACGCCCAAGCCGATCAAGAAATAGAGCCTGCACCGGGACATGATGGAACATATGGGGCTGCAACCGAAAATCAAATCCACGGTCCGTTGCCTGGACGGCCCCATCGGCGAAGTTTCGCATGTGATTGCCGATCCCCTGACGCTGGAGGTCAGCCACATCGTCGTCAAGTCCAATGGGACCGAACGCCAAGTGCCGGTAGAGACGATCCGGTCGGCTGATGAGAATACGGTCGAGCTCAGCTGCAAATCGGCACAGGTTCCGGAGTTCCCGGCGTTCGTTCGGGCCGATTTTCTGTCCTCCAAAGAGGTGGAGATTCCCCACCTGGAAGACCGGATTCACGCCGAACCTGGCGAAATCTTCGTCCCATTTCCAGAATTAGAGCGAAGCTGCGCCCGCCGCACGTTTTTTACGGGCTTTACCACGCTGATGGGGGTGTTGATCGGGTTCCCGTTTGTGTGGCCCGTCCTGCAATACGTCATGAAACCGATGTATGCGCCGTTCGACAACCGATGGTGGAAGATCGGGAACACCAGCAAGATCAAACAAGAGGACATCGGCGTGCAGTTCACCTTCAAGAAGTCCTTCCGCGATTCGGTCCTTCAACGCGAGGAAGACAAGAACAATTGGGTGGTGAAGGCCTCTCCGGCAACGCTCAAGCAGATTTATCAGCACGGGGATATCACTTTCACCGATAACGTGGGAAATGTCGTGTGGGTAAACAGAGCGACGGTGCCGTATGTCGCCTATTCAGGCAAATGCCCGCATCTTGGATGCGGGTATAAATGGAGATCACACAAGACCCGCGGCCAAGTGTTCCTCTGCCCCTGCCATCTCTCCATCTACGATGTGGCGGGCACCGTCCTGGACGGTCCGGCGCCGCGCCCCTTGGACGTGCTGCCGATCAAGATCTCGCCCGCGGGCGAGATCGAGGTGATCGACATTGAGTTTAAGGCGGGCAAGCGAGAACAGGTCAGAATCGCCTAAATGAACGCCTTGTTCCAACAAGTCTACGACTTCGTCGAGGAGCGCATCGGCCTCAAAACCCTCGAAGCAAAGTTGATGAAGGAGCCGATCAAGGGTGGCTCACGGTGGGCCTACGTCTTCGGGTCGGTCCTCTTGTTCATCTTCATCATGCAGGCGATCACGGGTATGCTGCTGATGTTCTATTACATCCCCAGCGCGGACCATGCCTATGCCAGCACGCAGTTCATCATCCATGAGGTGGATTACGGGTGGTACATCCTGAGCTACCATTTTTGGGGTTCCTCGGCGATGGTCGTAATGGTCTTTGCCCACATGTCGCAGGTGTTCTTGTGGGGCGCATATAAAAAGCCACGGGAAATGGTCTGGCTTGTGGGGCTGGCGCTCTTCGGACTCGTCATGGCGTTTGGATTTACCGGCTATCTCCTGCCGTGGGATCAGCGGGCCTATTGGGCGACGACGGTCGGTGTGGAGATTATGGATAAGACGCCGGTCATCGGAGATTTTCTCGCCCGATTTCTCAAGGGTGGTCCGACGCCTGGACAGATGACGCTCAGCCGATTCTTCGTTATTCACGTGATGATTCTCCCTGGCGCCCTGATGGGACTCGCGGGGTTGCACCTGTTTTTGTTCCGATCGGCGGGACCTGCCGGACCGTTCCGCGGCACGCCCGACGAATTGAAGGCCAAGACCGACTTCTTCTTCCCCCGCCAGGTCTGGAAAGACATCATGGCGATGGGGGTGGTCTTTCTCATCATCTCGACGCTTGCGCTGATCGAGCCGGTGCAATTGTTGGAGCAGGCGACCCCCGATCCCGGGGACTATCATCCCGAGCCGGAGTGGTACTTCCTGTTTCTTTTTCAACTGCTGCGGTGGAAGGTCTTTTCCGGTGAATTCGGGCAGTTCCTGGGCGCAATCGCCATTCCGGGATTGTTCATGCTGCTGTTGGTGGCCCTGCCGTTTATTGACCGGAATCCCGAACGCAACATCTTCAAGCGGCCGATCGCACTGCTCTGTTGGGCCGTTGTGATGATCGGGATTGCGGTGTTGACGGTGTCGGCGATTTTGAACCGCGAGTTTTTGGATTGACGGGGATGACGCCATCACCGGAAAAGACTCCGTCGGTCAAGCTCGCCTGGGCGGTGTCCTGGTCCGCATTCTGGACCGGATTCCCGCTTAAACTGATCGTTGCGCTATTGCTGCTGGCGGCCGGGATCAATCCGTGGGAAGGCGGAGGGTTGATTGCCCTGCTGTTGGTCTCCATCCCGATTGACATCTGGGCGCTGGGCTTGACGGCGAGAACGGTCTTTCTCGAACGTCTCGGCCTGGACATCGACGCGCCTGTCGGCTTCACGCTGTGGTGGCAAGGGGCGGTCTTGGGCGGGTTGGTTCTCGGAATCTCTTACTATGCCGTCAGCGGTGCTGTCGATGTCGGGAAAAAGGTCGCGGCCGGGATCATCGGACTCATCAAGAAGGTGTTTCCTCACTTTCCCATTGCCGAACAGATCACCGTCGAGCTGCTCCTATGGACGATCCCGGTGACGATCCTCGCCCTGGTGTTGCTGCTGATCTGGCTCAAACTCTTCGGGTGGTGCATCAAGCGCCTGATCGCGTCCTCCGGCACGACGAGCTCGGCGAGTTATTTCGAGCGGGTGCGGCAATGGGATTCTGCACGCGTACCGGATGATGTTGGCCTCATGATCACGTCGTTCGGCGCAGCGATGGTCTTGGTGACCATAGCTTTTTGGATGGTTCTTCCCGTGACGACGCCGCATCCTCATCAGGACTATCAGATGCCGGAGGTCAGCAAGCCCGCCAAACCCATGAAACCTGAGGACGCGCTCAAGAAAACGGAGAACTCCCTTGCCAAGGCGGAAGCTATTTTGGCGTCGCTCGAAGACGCGAAAAGCAAAGAGTCGAAGAAACCCGAGCGGAAGGGGAAATAGAGGAGAGATGGTCATGGAACACCGAAACAGCCATCCACGCGAAATGAGACGCTCGGAGCGGGTCTGGGCCTATGCGGCGCTTCTGGTGATGCTTGTGTTGGTACTGGCCGCTCCCCTCGGGTTGGCCATGGCACAGGAAGCGCCGGCGGGTGCTGCGGTTGAGTATCGCGATGTCCCTGGTATCGGGAGCCGGAACCTCATCTGGATTGTCGCCCAGCAGCACCTGCTGTTGGCTGGTTTTGTGCTCGGCGTTCCGATTTTCGCCTGGGTCTGCGAGATCGTGGGTGTGCGGACCAAGGACCCCCGGTACGATAAGCTGGCGAAGGAATTCACGAAACTGTTGACCTCCGCCTACGCGACTACTGCCTTGTTCGGCGGAATCCTTCTATTCCTGTTGATCGGACTGTATCCGAAGCTCATGAACTATTTGACGGACGTCTTCTTTCCGTCGTTCCTGGTTTACAGTGCGCTCTTTCTATTGGAGACCGCGACGCTCTATCTGTACTGGTATGGCTGGGACGCGATGCAGGGCCGCAAGAAAGGAATGCATCTGTTCCTGGGCTTTCTATTGAACGTCTTCGCGTTATTCATCATGATCGTGCCGAACTCCTGGGCGACCTTTCAGACGAGCCCCGTTGTGATCACTGAAAGCAGCATGTGGGCCAAGGCTTGGGCGGCCACCTGGAATCCGACGTGGTGGCCGTTGAATGTGCATCGTTTGATCGCAAACGTGGTCCTAGGCGGCTTTCTCTGTGGCGCCTATGCAGGGTTGAAGTATTTGATGACGACCAGCCAGGAGGAGCGCGTGCACTATGACTGGATGGGCTACGTCGGAAACTTCATCGGAGTGTTCGGCATGTTGCCTCTGCCGTTTGCGGGCTACTGGTTGATGCGGGAGGTGTACCAGTATAACCAGCAGATGGGCATTACCTTAATGGGCGGCTTTCTGTCGTGGCTGTTCATTCTCCAGGCGATGCTGATTGGGATTTTGTTTCTTGGGGCGAATTATTATTTCTGGCTTGGGATCATGTATCGAATCCCCGGCTCGGAGCCGAAATATCGCCGGCCGATCTTGATCATGCTGGTGATCCTGCTGGTGTGCCTGGGTATCTGGATGACTCCCCACTCACTGGTGGCTAGCCTTGAGGAAGCCCGCAAGATGGGTGGCACCCATCACCCGCTGCTCGGCGTCTTCGGCGTGATGTCGGCCAAGATGACCGTGGCGAATCTCATGATCCTGGTCACGTTCATGAGCTTCATCATGTACTGGCGCGCTGGCAAGCAGGAGACCGCCGCATGGGCGAAAGCCGCGAAGGCGGTTATGGGCGTGATTCTCGGGCTTGCGGCGATCGTCATCGTAGTGCTCGGCGTCTGGGGGTACTTTGTGCCGGCGATCACCCGCATCGATAAATTCTCGACAACGCAAGTGCTGATCGTCCTCTTCGTGCTACTCACCGTCACCCCGTTGACCGGACTCCTGATGAAGAGCGCGAAAACCACCACAGAGATGGTGTGGGGCGTAATGCCGGCTCGTGCCGGCTATGCGCTGGTCCTGAATGCGGTCATGGTGATACTGCTGATGACCCTCATGGGGTACGCCCGTTCTTCATCCCGGGTCCACTGGCATATCTATGGCGTGATGCAGGATACTTCCCCCTACGCCTATTCCCCGGCTCTGGGCTATGCCGCGGCTTTCATGTCGCTGAACACTTTCTTGTTCTGCCTCATGGTCGCGTTTATTTTCTGGGTGGCCTCTTTGGGCGGCGAAAAAAAGCCCCAGCAGAAGGAAACGCGGGTGCCGGTCGTCGGAGCAGGTCCGGTCCCAGTGGTGCGTCAATAGGAACGGAGAGGGCACATGACTGAAGTCCAACTGCTGCAGGTGATCGGGCTGACTGTGGTCGGCGTGGGGGCATCCCTCCTGCTGTTCGTGAAGGCTCGCTTCATTCGGGTGGTCGCCTTTGTCTCAATGGTGCTGGGTGCCTTTTCGTTGGTCGCGCTCGGGGTGCCGCAGATGGCGTCCTTGCCGCCCGCCGTCGAGAAGTTCGACGTTGCCTCCGTCAAGGACAAGAAGGATCTGGCCGCCATCGGGCAGAAGATCTTTTTCGGCAAAGGACAGTGCGCGCTCTGTCATACGATTGGCAGCAGCGAAGGACGCTGCCCGGATCTCAAAGGTGTCGGGGCCAAACTGACCCGGCAATTCCTCTATGAAAGTCTGACGCAGCCACAGGCCTACGTCTATATGGATTACCAGCACGTCGGACCGCCGAAGTTTTTCCCCGCGAAAATGCCGTACATCAACAAAAAGCCTATCGGCTTGAACAAAAATGAAATTTATGCAGTCATCGCGTTTCTTCAGAGCATGTCGGGCGAGGAGATCACCGTTGACC
>Ga0066710_100002715_pt1 | contig 14500 bp, 9 predicted proteins | sample GraSoiAngelo_159_FD_79666 | JGI IMG/M metagenome (GOLD analysis project Ga0066710, IMG submission 79666) | Grasslands soil microbial communities from the Angelo Coastal Reserve, California, USA - 14_1009_16_40cm | ecosystem: Environmental > Terrestrial > Soil > Grasslands | place: USA...
CAGCTCCTGGCCCGAGGCGAGCCGGACGGGAAGGACCTGTCCCACCACGACCCGGTTCATGTAGCTCTCCTCGACGTCGGCTCGCACCCAGACGTCGTCGAGGTCGATGATGGTCACGATCGGGTCACCCTGCCGGATCACCTCGCCCTGCCGCGCCACCCGCAGCGAGACGACGCCCGACAGCGGCGCCCGCACCTCCGTGTAGCCGAGGCGGGCGGTGATCTGGGCGAGCTGGGCCCTGGCCTGCTCGAGCTGGGCGCGGATCTGCTCGACGTCCTGGGCCGTCACCGCCACCTGGCGCTCGTTGGCCCGGGACAGCTCGAGGTCGGCCTGCGCGACGCGGACGCGGTCGTCGAGCGAGCGGATGCGGGCCTCCGCCACCCGCAGCGACGTCTCGACCTTCTCCGCTTCCTGCCGGGCCAGGAGTCCCTGCTGCACGAGGCCCGAGCTGCGCTCGAAGTCCCTCTGGAGCTGGCCCAGCTCGGTCCGGGCCTCCTCCCTCTGGCTGTGGGCCAGTTGGAGCTGGGCCTGCGCGCCGGCGAACTGCGTCCGGACCCGGTCGCGGTCCAGGCGGAGCTGCTCCCGGCTCTGGCTGAGCTTGGCCTCCTGCTGCTGGACCGCGGCCTGCTGGCGCTGGCGATCGGGCTCGATCTCTTCGCGCCCCAGCTCGGCGATGAGGTCGTTTCGCGCGACCCACGAGCCCTCGTTGACGTGCAGCCGCTGGATGCGGCCGTCGATCTTGGCCGAGACGATCACCTCGTTGGCCGAGACGACGCCGCTCAGCCGGAGGCCGCCTGCGTCCGGGGAGCTCGAGCGGAAGTACGTGAGACCGCCGACCAGCACCACGAGGCTGATGACGACGCTCAGGGATTTCATGGACCGGCTGGCCTTGGCAGCAAACCCGGACGCACCTGCTTGGAGAACGGAGGGGAATGGCATTCTGCACGCGGTGGCGCAGCCTGTCAAGCTCACTTTCCTCTTGACATCAGAGCAACTTGCGGTTTTACTACCGCTCACCCGGTCGTCAGTTCGTCCCTCCCCGGCGGTTTCAGCTTCAGAGGTTGACGTGTCTACCGAGGCGCCTTGGCTGGCCCGTCCCTCGCTTGCGGAAAGGTTGTTGCCGCTAGGACAGGACTGATCCTGACGTCTCCTGGGTTCCCGGCGGCCCTCCCGCTTCACCCTGGTGATGGAAAGAAAGAGCAGACATGCCCAAGATCCGGGTAGGCGACCTGAATTTCCATTACTGGCAATCGGGCCAGGGCCCGGACCTGGTCCTCGTGCACGGCCTCGGCGGCAACCTGGCCGGCTGGCACCTGACCATGGTGCCCGAGCTGCAGCGGCACTATCGAGTAACGACCTACGACCTCCGCGGGCACGGGCGGAGCGACGCCCCGCGAGCCGGTTATACCACCGGCGACATGGCGGAGGATCTGGGCGGGCTCATGGACACGCTCGGGATCGGCACGGCCCGCATCGCCGGACACTCCTGGGGCGCGGACGTCGTCGCCCACTTCGCGCTGCTCTATCCGGAGAGGGTGTCCCAGGTCGTGCTGGTCGAGGCCGCGCTGCTCGCTCCCCTCGCCGACCGGTATCGCCGGCCGGACTGGGAGGGCTGGCCGTACGTGACGCGGACGCTGGAGCAACTGGTGGGCGCGCCGATCCCCGAGGACAAGCGCCACGACCTGGAGTACCTGCTGCGCCTGCTCATCGAGATTCCGATCATCTACGGCCCCGCCAAGGGCCGGCTCCGGGACGAAGAGACCGTGCTGCGGGTCCTGGAAGTGCTGACGCCGATGTGGAACGGCGAGGACGTGACGGGTGAGCTGACCCTGGAAGCGCTCTCCCGCATCCGCCAACCGGCCCTCGTGCTCTACGAGGCGAACTCCGTCTGCCGGGCGGCGTCCGAGGCGCTCTGCAACCGCCTGCCCCGGTCCACCTCCGCGCTCCTTCCCGGCGGCAAGGTGAAGCACTTCTCCGGCCTGGAGCATCCCGAGCTGATCCTGGAGCACATGAAGGCGTTCCTCCAGCCCGACGCGGCGCCGGCGCTGCTCGACGGCCGGCGGTGAGGGAAGGGATGCGGGAGGGCGTCCTCGTCACCGGAGCCGGGACGGGGTTCGGGCTTGCGACCTCCCTGCGCCTGGCCGCGCGGGGCTTCGAGGTGTTCGCCACCATCCCCGAGCCGGGCCAGGAGGAGGGCGTGCAGGCGGCCGCGGCCGAGGCGGGCGTGCGCCTCCAGGTGCTGCGGCTGGACGTCACCGATGGCGCGAGCGCCGCCTCCGCCGTGGCCAGCGCCGCCGGGCGACCCGGAGGGCTCTACGCGGTCGTCAACAACGCCGGGCTGGGCTTGCGCGGCTTCTTCGAGGACCTGGCCGACGAGGAGATCCGGCGCCTGTTCGACGTCAACGTCTTCGGCGCCATGGCCGTCACCCGCGCCGCGTTGCCCCACCTCCGCGCGGCCCGCCGCGGGCGGATCGTGTTCGTCAGCTCCGCCGGCGGCCGCATCGGCGCCATGTCGCTCAGTGGCTATTGCGCGGCGAAGTTCGCGCTCGAAGGCCTCGCCGAGTCGCTGGCCCTCGAGGTGGTCCCCTTCGGGATCTCTGTATCCCTGGTGGAGCCGGGGCTGGTCATGACGCCGCACTTCACGGTCAACCGCGGCCGGGCGCACGCGGCCCTCGATCCCGCGCGTCCCTACTACCGCTGGTTCGTCCGGCACGAGGCGATGGTCGACGAGGTGCTGCGGGCCCGGCGCATCGTCCCCGAGGACGTGGCCCGGACGATCGAGCAGGCGCTGACCGCCCGCCGGCCCCGCCTGCGATACGTGGTCGGGCGGGGCGCCCGGCTCATGGTGGCGCTGAAGCGCTGCCTGCCGGACGAGCTCTTCGCGCGCCTGTATCGGGCCCAGGTACTGCGGAGGGTCACGAGGCCGGCCCGGGCGGCCGAGGAGCTGGAGGGCATCGCCGGGGTCCCGGCGCAGGTGGGAGCGGAGCGAAATGAGTGAACTGCTGAAGACGATCCGGGCGGTGGGCTGGAGCCGGGCCTGGGACCTGTACCGCGCGTACCGCCTGGGCTGGATCGGTATCATCAGCGGGTACTTCACCACCCGCACGCTGCAGACGCTGTTCAACGTCGGCTTCTTCGACGAGCTGAGGGCGCGCGGCACGGTGGACGCCGGCGCCTTCGCCGCCGAGAAGAGCCTCGACCCCGGCATCCTCCAGTCCCTCTGCGATTCGCTCTACTCGCTGGGAATCCTGAAGAAGGACGGCACCCGCTACGCGCTCGAGGAGAAGGGCCGCCTCCTGAACGACGTCGCCCGCGGGTGGTTCGAGGGGATCTACGGATACGAGGGCGTGTTCCACGAGCTGGAAGCGCTGCTCAGGAAGGAGAAGGAGTTCGGCCGGGACCTCACGCGCCGCGGCGACTTCGTGGCTCGCGGCAGCGGCGAGATGGAGAAGTGGATCTTCTTTCCCCTCGTGGCCGAGGTGGTCAAGCGGAACAACTTCCGGAAGGTGCTGGACCTGGGCTGCGGAGAGGGCACGTTCTTGCGGTCGCTCTGCCAGAGCGACCCGCAGGTACGGGCCTACGGCGTCGACCTCGCCCCCGACGCGATCGCGGAGGGCATCGAGAGGGCGAAGGCGGCCGGCCTGCAGGACCGAGTGCAGCTCTTCGTCGAGGACATCTCCCGGCTGGAGAGGCTGAGGGCGCGGGTGGCGGACATCGACCTCGCGACCGTGTTCTTCGTCCTCCACGAGGTCCTCTTCCGGGGCGCGGACGCCACCGTCGAGCTGCTGCGCAGCTTCCGCACCGCCTACCCGGGAGTGCCCCTGGTCGTCTTCGAGGTGGTGCGGCCCAGCGCCGAGGAGATGCGCAAGCGGCCCGGCATGGCCATCCAGTACGTGCTCCAGCACGACCTGACCCATCAGAAGCTGGTCGGTCGCGAGGAGTGGAAGAGCCTCTTCGAGAAGGCCGGTTTCTCACGGATCGAGGAGAGGCACCTGCGCTTCACGCGCACCGCGATGTTCACGGTTTCCTAGGAATGGTCCCCCTGAGCAAGCGCGCTGGCGAGCGGCCGCCCGGCCCCCGGGCAGTGCTGGTCACCGGCGCCTCCTCGGGCCTCGGGCTGGAGACCTCGGTCTACCTGGCCGAGCGCGGCTTCCGGGTCTTCGCCACGATGCGGGACCCGGGCCGCCGCGGGGATCTGGACGCCGAGGCTGCCCGCCGCCGCGCGAGCGTGGAGGTCGTGCGGCTCGACGTCACCGACCCGGCCAGCGTGCGCTCGGCGGTCGCCACCGTGCTGGCCCGTGCGGGCGGGATCTACGGCCTCGTCAACAACGCCGGCATCCAGCTCCGCGGCTACTTCGAGGACCTGTCGGCCGCGGAGATCGCCGAGGTCTTCGAGACGAACCTCTTCGGCGTGATGGCGGTGACCCGGGAGGTCCTTCCCCACTTGAGGAAGGCGGGCCAGGGGCGGATCGTCCTGATGGACTCGGTGGGAGGCCGGATCGGGGCGCCGTCCCTCAGCGCGTACTGCGCGAGCAAGTTCGGCCTGGAAGGCTTCGCGGAAGCCCTGGCCCTCGAGCTGAAGCTCGTCGGCCTGGAGGTGAGCCTGATCGAGCCGGGCGTCGTCAAGACCGGGATGTGGGGGGTCAACCGGCGCCGGGCTCGCAAATCGCTGGATCCCGCCGGAGCGTACCACCGCTGGTTCGGCCGGGCCGAGCAGCTCGCCGACCGGGTCGTGGCGTCGGCGCCGAACCGTCCCGTCGACGTCGCCCGGGCGGTCTACCGCGCGCTGTCCGCCCGCCGCCCCCGTCTGAGGTACGTCGTCGGGCTGCGGCCGCGCCTGTTGCTCGCGCTGCGCTCCTACCTGCCCGGGGAGTCCTTCGAGCGGATCTACTTCGGCGCGGTCACGCGCCAGATCACCGCCGGCGACCCGGCGAGGGGGGCCTGACCACCATGGCGCGCTTCCTCTTCGCGGTGTGGCCGTTCCCCAGCCATTTCTTCCCCATGGTGGCGATCGCGCATGCCCTGCGCGAGCGCGGCCACGAGGTGGCCTTCTACTCTGGCGCCGGGGCGCGGCCGGCGATCGAGGCCGAGGGCTTCGCCTGTTCCTCCTTCGAGAGCGTCGACGAGCGGCACGTGGACGACATCATGTTCTCGCGCGACCACTACGCCTCCTGGAAGCTCCCTCTGCGGCTGAAGCACCTCCTCCGCGACTGGCTCCTCGGCACCGTGCCCGGACAGGTCGAGGACCTCAACCGGGTCATGGCCGAATGGCGCCCGGACGCGATCCTGTCCGAGACCTCGATGTGGGCGCCGATGCTGGTCCTGCACGAGACCCGGCGCGTGCCGATCGCGGTCTTCTCCACGGTCGCCGCGTGCCTCCTCCCCGGGCCGGATGCTCCGCCGGCCGGGCCCGGCCTGCCCCGTCCCCGCAGCTGGTCCACGCGCCTGGCCGCCCGCGTGACGCGGTCGGCGATGAACGCCTTCGCGTTCGACTTCCGTCGGGCGATCGACGACGTCCGGCGTCTCTACGGTCTCGGGCCCCTGACGATGCCCTTCACCGAGTTCACCGGTCGCATGCCTCTCTACCTGGTGCCGACCACCCCCGAGTTCGACTACGAGCGGCGCGACCTGCCTCCCTCGGTGCACTACATCGGTCCTTGCCTCTGGAACGCGGGTGCGCGGGAGGCGCCGCCGGCGTGGCTCGACGAGCTGGCTCGGGACCGCCCATGGGTGCACGTGACCGAGGGGACCATGCACATGCAGGACCCGATCCTGCTGCGCGCGGCGGCGAAGGGGCTGGCCGGCCGACCCGTGCAGGTCATCATGACGACCGGGAGCCGCCGGGACCCGGCGAGCCTCGCGCTGGGGCCGGTCTCGGGCAACGTGCGGATCGAGCGCTGGGTCCCCCACCGCTTCCTGCTGCCGCGCACGGACGTGGTCGTCACCACCGGCGGCGCCGGCACCGTGATGACGGCGCTCGAGGCGGGCGTCCCGCTGGTCGTCGTCCCGACCGAGTGGGACAAGCCCGAGAACGCGCAGCGCGTCGTGGAGTCGGGCGCCGGCGTGCGCATCTCCCCGCGGCGGCTGAGCCCCGCCCGGCTGCGGGCGGCGGTCGAGCGCGTGCTGCAAGAGCCTTCCTTCCGCGGGAATGCCGAGCGGCTCGCCGCGGCCTTCGCGCGGTACCGGGGACCGGCCCGGGCGGCCGAGCTGCTGGAGCGCCTCGGGTCTGCGCCGTCCATTCGGCACATCGTCTCGACCAATCGTCCTCATGTGAAGGAGAGGGTGTCATGAAGGTCTCGTCCATGCCGGGCCGGGCGGTGCGGATCCTGGCTCTCGGGTCGGCGGCGGCCGGAGCGGTCCTCACCCTCGGGACCCCCGCGCTCGCCCAGGCCCTGTTCCCATCGGAGATCACGAAGGCGGCGGTCCAGGGCCTGAACGAGCTGGTTCCCCCGGACGCCGAGGATGCCCGGCAGAACTCGCATGCCTGGTCGATGGCGTGGTGGAACGGCAAGCTCTACGTCGGGACCGGCCGCGCGACCTTCTGCGTCCAGCAGGCCACGCTGCAGTACTACGCCGACCTGAACGGGTCCAGCCACAATTACTACCCGCCCAAGGACAAGTCCGTCGACTGCACGCCCGATCCGCACGATCTTCCCTTGCCGGCGGAGATCTGGCGCTGGACTCCGCCCATCAAGCCGGCCGATCCCGGCACCTGGGACCGCGTCTACCAGTCGCCCAACGACGTGCCGATCCAGGGCACCAGCCCGCAGAAGTACACCGCGCGCGACATCGGCTACCGCGGCATGCTCGTCTTCACGGAGGCCGACGGGACGCAGGCCCTCTACGTCTCGGGGGACAGCAGTCGAGGCGGGCTGGACGGCGTCGGGTTCGACGGTCCCGTGCCGCCGCCCCGCATCCTCCGCTCGACCGACGGCGCCAGCTTCCGGCCCCTGCCCCAGACCCCGGGCACGTTCCTGGGCGACATCAACGTCAGCGGGTTCCGCTCGCTGAAGTCCTACAAGGGGAAGCTCTACGTCGTGGCCTCGGTGGGCCAGCTCGGTCACGGCTACATCCTCGAGGCGGCCAACCCCGAGCTGGGCGACAACGCCTTCCGCATCGTCAGCCCGCCCGGCCAGACGTTCTTCGAGATCGAGACCTACAACGGCTTCCTCTGGGCGGGGACCGGCGTGCAGCCGCACAACGACCCGACGCCGTTCTCGCTCCTCAAGACCGACGCCACCGGCGACCCGTACACGTTCACGACCGTGATCCCGCCGGGCGCCTACAAGACGAGCAAGCCCAGCCCCGCCGTGATCAGCCTCCAGGTCTTCGCCTCCTGTCCCCTCCAACCCTGCGCGAACCCCGTCAACCGGCTGTATGTCGGCACCGATCGCGAGCTGCTGCGGGTGAACCCCGACGACACCTGGGACCTCGTGGTCGGCAGCGCGCGCAAGACGCCGGACGGCCGGCAGCTCCGGCCCCTCAGCGGGTTCGACTTCGGGTTCGACAACTTCTTCAACATCCACATGTGGCGCATGGGGGTCTACCCGCTCGCGCCGGGCACGGTCCCATGGCTCTACGTCGGCACCCACGACCAGAGCGCCAAGTTCCGCAACCTCAAGGGCAACTTCGGCGCCGTCCTGAAGCCCAGCATGGGCTTCGACCTCTACGCCACCTCCGACGGCTGGCACTACTCGGCGGTGACCCGCGACGGGTTCGGCGACCTGTTCAACAACGGGATGCGCAACTTCGCGGTGACTCCCTACGGCTTCTTCCTGGGGACCGCGAACCATTTCTACGGCACCAACATCTACCTGGGCCTGAACGTGCCCAACCCGGCCGCCTGCGTGACCGGCAAGAACAACTGCCAGCCGCTGCGGGTCGAGGTGGAATCGGCGGGAAAGGTCGCCCTGCTCTCCTGGGAGGGCTCGCCGACCGCTCTCAAGTTCCACGTCTTCCGCTCGGCCGGATTCGGCGCCCCGGCCGAGATCGGAGTGGCCAACCCGCTCAGCCCCCTGCCTCCCACCGGCGGCGGCGTCTACGTCGACCAGACGCTCAAGCCCTTCAGTACCTACCACTACTACGTCGTGGCCGAGGACGCGCTGGGCCGCCTCACCGAGCCGTCGAACACGGTCCGCGTGCCCTTCCGGGGCCCGGTGCCCACGTTCAAGGGCCTCGAGGCGACGCTCGCGGGCTGGTCGGCCCCCGCGGCGCTCACCGACCCGCTCGCGGCGGCCAAGGCGGCGGTCCAGGCCAGCGACTGGACGACCGCGCTCAGCAGCCTCACGACGATGGCGCAGGCGGTGGCCGCGCCCACCCAGACGCTGCTGCTGCCCTACCAGGCCCAGGACCTCGGCATCCTGCTGGCGAAGTTCATCCGGCGGGTCACGCTCGCCCAGGCCGGCGCGTTGCCCGCCAAGGTCCTGATGCGGTGAGCGCAGCCGGCCCCCGCGGTTCCGCGCCGGACCACGCCCACCTGGGCCTCCTGGACGGGGTCCGGGTGCGTCCCGTGTTCATCATGGGCAGCGCCCGGTCCGGCACGAGCATCCTGTACCGGCTGCTGACCCTGGCCGGCCGCTTCAACTACGTCAGCGCCTACCACCTGATCCATCACGACGAGCTGCTGGCCAACCACGTCGAGGGGACGACGGAGCAGGCGAAGCGGCGGCTGGCCCAGCGCTTCCGGGAGCTGGGCATCGCCGGCGCCCGCTTCGACGGGATGGAGGTCTCCCCCGACTTCCCGGAGGAGTACGGCTTCCACCTCGGCCTGCGGCAGCGGATCAGCTCGCGGACGTTGCCGCGCTTCCTCGAGCTATGCCGGAAGGTGCAGCTCGTCTCGGGCGGTGACCGGCCTCTGCTGCTCAAGAACCCCTGGGACTCGCGGAGCTTCATGTACATCAAGGAGGTCCTGCCCGAGAGCCGCTTCATCTTCATCCACCGCAACCCGGCCGACGTCGTCCAGTCGATGCTGGAGGGGATGCGGTCGCTCCTGAGCGCGCGCAACGCCTACCACGCCCTGCTCGCCGAGGCCTACGGCCGGCTGATGGAGAGGCCCCTGCCGCTCTCGATCGCCCGCCTGCTCTTCTCGTCGCGCTTCGGGCAGGGGAAGAGGCTCGTCGGGTGGCAGGTGACGCGCACGGCCCGCTATTTCGTGGACAACGTGCGCCTGTTGCCCGAGACCGCCTACGTGTCGGTCCGCTACGAGGACCTGTGCCGGGATCCGGGCGCGATCGTACGCCGCATCCTGGCCTTCCTCCGACTGCCCGACAACCCCGAGGTGAGGTACCGGGACTTCATCCGCGTGCGGGAGCGGCCGCGGCCGCAGGCGGCCGACGGAGACCCCGCGGCGATCCTGCGGCGGCTCGAGCTGAAGCCCTACCTCGCCTACTGCGGCTACGACGTGAAATGAAGAGAAGAGAAAGGAAGCGGAATGCCCCTGCCAGCTAGCACCTCGACGCCGCAGTCTCCCAGCTCGCCCCTCGCCGTGAAGCCCGCGGCGCTTCCGAGGAGCAGCCGCGCCCGGCGGGCGGTGAGACACGTGTTCAACACCCTCGGCTACTCGCTGGCCCGCAAGGACCACGCCCGCTTCGCCTGCCCCTCCCTTCCGCCGCCCTCGCCGGAGATGGTCCGGCGGGCGGCCGCCACCTTCGCGAACTCCTTTCCGGTCTCACCGCAATGCGGCCTTTCCGAGGCGGAGATCGGCCAGCGAGCGAAGGACTACTTCTGGCACTACCCCTTCCAGTTCGGAAACCTCGTCGTCGAGGCCGACGAGGTGCACTTCAGGGGGCTGCAGGGACGACACTACAAGCGCTACCTGCACATGTTTCCCCCCCTGCTGTCGCTGGCCGGCGGCTCGCTCGCCTCACTGACCGTCCTGGACATCGCTTGCAACGCGGGCTTCTGGGCCATCCAGGCCCGCCGCGCCGGGGCCGAGGCCGTCCTGGGCCTGGACGTGGGCCCGAAGAACGTCGAGCAGGCCAACTTCATCCGCGAGCTGACCGGGATGGATGGCATCGAGTACCGGGTGATGAACGCCTCGGAGGTGTCGCACGAGGCGGTGGGCGAGTTCGACGTGACCCTCTTCCTGGGGCTGCTGTACCACCTCGACAAGCCGATCCAGGCCCTGGAGCGCCTGTACGACGTGACGAAGCGGTGGGCGGTGATCGATACGACGGTGGCCCGCTCCGACGCCCCGGACGGCGTCCCGATCCTGAAGGTGGAAGAGGACGACGTCCACGACCAGAACCTCTCCAACCGGATCGCGCTCGTGCCTTCGAAGAGCGCGGTGCCGCTCCTCCTGAAGCACGTCGGCTTCCGGGAGGTGTTCTGGATCCAGAACGCGAGCCGGGACCTCCCCCTCGATTACATGACCGGCGCCCGGATGACCTTCATCGCCGTCAAGTGAGCGCGTCGCTGTCCAGCCCGGTGGCCGCGACCACGATGATCGACGTGCTGCGCGCGCGAGCGCTCGAGACGCCGCGGCGAGCCGCCTACACGTTCCTGAGGGACGGCGAGGTGGAGGAGGCGCCGCTGACCTACGCCGCCCTCGACGAGCAGGCGCGGGCGATCGCGGCCTGGCTCCAGGAGGCGGGCGCGGTCGGAGAGCGGGCCCTCCTCTTCTATCCCCCCGGCCTCGAGTTCGTGACGGCGTTCTTCGGCTGCCTGTACGCCGGGGTCGTCGCCGTGCCGGCCTATCCGCCCCGCCTCAACCGGCCCGACCCGCGCATCCAGGAGATCGTTTCCGACGCCCAGGCCCGCCTCGCCCTGACCACCGAGGCCGTCCGGTCGGTCCTGGAGCCTCGGCGGGCCCGGCTCCCCGGCCTGGATTCGCTGCGCTGGCTGGCCACCGACAGCCTGCCCGCCGGCCTCGCGGAGCGGTGGCGCGAGCCTGGACTCGACGGCGACACGCTGGCGCTGCTCCAGTACACCTCGGGGTCCACGCTCACCCCGAAAGGGGTCATGATCACCCACGGCAACGTCCTCAGCAACTCGGTGCAGATCGACCACGCCGCGCGGCAGACGGCGGACAGCGTCTCGGTGAGCTGGCTGCCGCACTTCCACGACATGGGGCTCGTCTACGGCATCATCCACCCCCTGTACAAGGGGTTCCCGGGCGTGCTGATGGCGCCCGCGGCGTTCCTCCAGCGCCCGCGGCGCTGGCTCCAGGCCATGTCGCGATACGGCGGGACCCTCAGCGGCGGCCCCAACTTCGGGTACGACCTCTGCACGGGCCGGATCACGGCCGAGGAGCGGGCCGGCCTGGACCTGAGCCGCTGGAACATGGCCTTCAACGGCGCCGAGCCGGTGCGCGCCTCGACCATGGAAGCCTTCGCGCACGCCTTCGCTCCCTGCGGCTTGCGCCGGGCGGCCCTGTCGGGGGCCTACGGCATGGCCGAGTCCACGCTCATGATCACGATCACTCCCCGGGACGCGGAGCCGAGGCTCTTCCGCGCCCGGGCGGCCGAGCTGGAGCGGAACCGCGTCGTGCCCGCCGCTCCCGACGACGCGCAGGCCCGGACCCTCGTCGGATGCGGTCCGGCCGGCGCACAGCCCAGGGTGGTGATCGTCGACCCGCACGAGTCGGCTCCGTGCCCGGCGGGGGAGGTCGGCGAGATCTGGGTCTCGGGTCCGAGCGTGGCCAGGGGCTACTGGAATCGCGCCGAGGAGACGGCGCGGACGTTCGGGGCCCGGCTGGCCGACACCGGGGACGGACCGTTCCTGCGCACCGGGGACCTGGGGTTCGTGAGCGACGGCGAGCTGTTCGTCACCGGCCGGCTCAAGGACCTGATCATCATCCGCGGCGTGAATCATTACCCCCAGGACATCGAGCAGACCGTCCAGTCGAGCCATCCCGCCCTGCGGCCGGGCGCCGGGGCCGCCTTCTCCGTGGACGCCGGCGAGGAAGAGCGGCTGGTCGTCGTCCACGAGGTGGAGCGGTCGCAGCGGAACTCCGATCTGGCCGAGGTCACCGGCGCCATCCGCCGGGCGGTGACCGAGGAGCACGAGGTCGACGTGCATGCGGTGCTGCTCATCCGGCCGGCGAGCATCCCGAAGACCTCGAGCGGAAAGATCCAGCGGCGTGGATGCCGCACCGCATTCCTCGAAGGAACGCTGAGCGTCCTGCACGAGTGGCGCCGGCCGGCCGCGGGGCCGGCGGACCCGGCCGTAGGCCCGGCGCCCGCCGAGCCTCGCCGCGAGACCGACATCGTCACCTGGCTCGTCGGCCGGCTGGCCCGCGAGTCCGGGATCCACCCCGACGACATCGACCTCGGCCAGCCCTTCGCGTCCTTCGGCGTGGACTCGGCGCGGGCCCTGCTCCTCGTCGGCGATCTGGAGAGGTGGCTCGGACGCCCGCTCCCGCCCATCGTGCTCTGGAACTACCCGACCGTCGAGGCCCTGGCCCGGCACCTGGCGGGCTGAATGGAGCCGATCGCCATCGTCGGCATGGCCTGCCGCTTTCCGGGGGCGGGCGACCTGGAGGGCTTCTGGCGCCTCCTGCGCGACGGCCGGGACGCCGTCCGCGAGGTGCCTCCCGACCGCTGGGACGTCCGGCGCTTTCCGGAGGCTTCCCGCTGGGGAGGCTTCCTCGACCGCGTCGACGCGTTCGATCCGTCGTTCTTCGGCATCTCCCCGCGCGAAGCGACCTACATGGATCCCCAGCAGAGGCTCCTGCTCGAGGTGGCGTGGGAGGCGCTCGAAGACGCCGGACTTCCGCTCGAGCAGTGTGCGGGCCGCCCGGTCGGCGTTTTCGTCGGCATCTCTACCTACGACTACGGCGCCCTCGAGCTGAGCGCGGCCGACCGCATCGCCGACGGCTACGCCAACACGGGCGGCGCGCTGAGCATCGCGGCCAACCGCATCTCGTACCTCTTCGACTTTCGCGGCCCCAGCCTTTCGATCGACACCGCCTGCTCGTCCTCGCTGGCCGCCGCCCACCTCGCCTGCCAGAGCCTGCGGTGCGGCGAATCCGACCTCGCCCTGGCCGGGGGGGTCAACGTCATCCTGTCCCCCGCGATCACCATCGGCTTCTCGCGGCTGAAGGCGATGGCCGCCGACGGCCGCTGCAAGAGCTTCGACGCCCGGGCGGACGGCTTCGTGCGCGGCGAGGGGTCGGGGGTCGTCGTCCTCAAGCGCCTCTCCCACGCCCTCGGCGACGGCGACCGCATCTATGCCGTGATCCGCGGCTCCGCCCTCAACCAGGACGGCCGCACGAACGGGCTCACCGCTCCCAACGGCCTGTCGCAGGAAGCCCTGGTCCGCCGGGCGCTGCAGGTGGCCGATGTGGAGCCCGCCCAGATCGGGTACGTGGAGGCGCACGGGACCGGCACCCCCCTCGGCGACCCGATCGAGCTGAACGCCCTGGGGACGGTCCTGGCGCGGGGGCGAGAGGCCAGGCGCCGCTGCGCGGTCGGTTCCGTCAAGACCAATGTCGGGCACCTCGAGGCCGCCGCCGGCGTCGCCGGCCTCATCAAGCTGGCCCTGGTCCTTCACCACCATGAGATCCCGCCCAGCCTGCACTTCCAGGAGCCGAACCCCCACATCCCCTTCGACGCGCTGCCCCTCGAAGTGCAGCGTGCGCTCGCGCCGTGGCCGGAACAGATGCGGCCCGCCCTCGGCGGCGTCAGCTCGTTCGGCTTCGGCGGCACGAACGTCCACATGATCCTGGAGGAGCCGCCCTCCTCGGCCGCCCCTCGGGGCGCGACGGCCGGAACCGACGCCGGGCGGGCGTATCTGTTGCCCCTGTCCGCCAGGAGCCCCGAGGCCTTGCCGGCCCTCGCCCGCGCGTATCGCGACGCACTGCAGCCGCCGCCGGCCGACGGAGCCGCTGGCTGGGCTTCGGGCGCGGCGCTGGGCGACCTGGCCTTCACGGCCAGCCGGCGGCGCACGCATCATGACCACCGGCTGGCCCTCGTCGCGCGCTCTCGGGAGCAGCTCGTCGAGCAGCTCGAGGCCTTCCTCGGCGGCGAGGCGCGGCCCGGTCTGTCGACCGGCCGCTCGGTCCACGGCCGCCGGCGCAAGCTCGCCTTCGTGTTCCCGGGTCACGGCTCGCAATGGGTCGGGATGGCGCGGGGCCTGATGAGGAGCGAGCCCGTGTTCGGCGCCGCCCTCGCCGAGTGCGAGCCGGTCATCGCCGCCGAAGCCGGCTGGTCGTTGTGCGAGGAGCTGCAGGCCGATGGCGCGCGGTCGCGGATGGGCGCGGTCGACGTGATCCAGCCGGTCCTGTTCGCCATCCAGGTCGGCCTGGCCGCCCTGTGGCGCTCGTGGGGCGTGGAGCCCGACGCGGTGGTCGGGCACAGCATGGGCGAAGTGGCCGCGGCCTGCGTCGCCGGCGCCCTGGGCCTGGAGGACGCGGCCAGGATCATCTGCCGGCGCAGCCGGCTGCTGCGGAAGACGAGCGGGCGGGGGGCGATGGCGGCGGTCGAGCTGTCGGTCGAGCAGGCCGGGCGTGTGCTGGCCGGCTACGAGGACCGTGTCTCGGTCGCCGTCAGCAACAGCCCCC
>Ga0066710_100002717_pt1 | contig 14495 bp, 8 predicted proteins | sample GraSoiAngelo_159_FD_79666 | JGI IMG/M metagenome (GOLD analysis project Ga0066710, IMG submission 79666) | Grasslands soil microbial communities from the Angelo Coastal Reserve, California, USA - 14_1009_16_40cm | ecosystem: Environmental > Terrestrial > Soil > Grasslands | place: USA...
ACCTTCACCTAGAGCAAACAGCCTAGTCTTATAAATCAAAAGTCCTATTAAATCAAGCAAAAAATGCTAATAAAGCGAATATTTAAATCTAAAGTCTTAGGACTTTTACCCAATATTGAAATTCTTGTCAAGAGAAAAAAATCGAATTCTTTATGGGAAGGTAGAACGGGGCGCTTTGGGATTACCGCAACTACATGAAATCAAAGAGTTTTCAACATTGGACACGCAGAGAGATGACTCTTGGCGGTTGGCGCAATTTGGTGTATTTTGACCATTTAATGATCTTTCGAACCCGTTGGTATGGCGTGATCAGCATTCTAGGCGTGGGACTGGGATTGGCCGCATGCAGTCCGCGAGTGATCGAGATGAGTCCTCTTGAGGGCCTGCCAGGGACAACTGTGAGTCTTCGTATGGAATATCTTATAGGCTGGCCGAGCGTTGAGGTGGGGGGAGCGACAATGGACTTTTATCAGCTACAACTCTTGGGCGCGCGACCTGAGAGAAAACAAGTTCCTGCCGAGCAACTCGTATGGATCGAGGACAAGATCCTGAAGTTTCAAATTCCCGCTCTCCCTCCGGGAGACTATAGAGTGACCATTCATGACGATAAGGGCCCGCCAGGGGACAGGATCTATTCGTTCTTAGAGACCACGGCCTATCTGCTATTTCCTCCCGTATGGCCGTTCGTCATGCGCTCAAACCAGACTGAGGTGAGCCTGCGGATTTTGTCGCCACAAGAAGATAAAGAATAGCCGTTTTGATGGTTTAAATTACTTGACTCTGCATCCTTATCTCTATAAGATGCGCGCAATCCCCAAAGAGTATCAAGGCTGAGCTTCTCATGCCGCCTAAGCCCAACAGCAAAATTTGCGTGTCCCTGTTAATCCCCGCTGTCTTGTTCTTGGCCAGCGGCTGCTCCTCCGTTTCCCTTCCGTCTATGCCTTGGTCGTCAGGGCCAGCCGTCCAACCAGATGCTACGGCGGAGGCCCTCTATCAAGAGGGCATCAGTTATTTAAAAAATAAGAGCTACCTGCGCGCCATTGACCGATTGCAAAGAGTCAAAAGTGAATTCCCTTTCAGCCCGCAACTGGCAGACGCCGAGTTAAAGCTCGCAGAAGCCTACTACCTCAATAAACAATACCCGGAAGCCGTCGCCGCGTTTAAGGAATTCCAGACGATCCATCCCTCTAATGAAAACATCCCCTTTGTCGTCTATCACCTCGGCCTCGCCCACTTCGACCAATTTGGAGGCATCGACCGGGACCAAAAGGTAACGGAGATTGCGAAGGGATATTTTGAAGATGTAGGAAAAAAATATCCTAACTCTCCTTATGCACCGCTGGCCAAAGAAAAGGTCGCCAAGTGCCAGGAATACCTAGCGGAGCACGAATACTATATCGCCTCCTTCTATATGCGTGAGAAAAAGTACCCGGCTGCAAGAGACCGCTTCGAGGAAATCCTGCGCCGCTATCCGGCTGCCCCAACTGCCATCAAGAGCCTTTACGACTTGGGAGAGAGTTACCGCTTGGAAAAGAATAACGTCAAAGCGGCTCTAGCCTACGAGGCGCTGCTCCAGCGTTATCCGGACAGCCCGTTTTCTAGAGAGGCAAGAGTCCAACTGGCGGCAGTAGAGAAAGAAAAACAAGATCCGTTAAAGATGCTCTTGATGCGCGACGGCAGGGCTGGCTCCGTTCCTCCGCCAAACGGCAGTGAGACATCAACCGCCAGTACCCAAAAGTCTCAAGAGTTAAACCTCGTGGAGAAAAAAGAGGTGGTGTACGAAGAGCCGGGGGTCCAAAGGGGAATGTTTTCGCGCGTTCTGGATACTCTCAATCCCTTCTCTTCTTCGGATAAGAAGGAAAACGGAGCTCAGAAGGTAGAGGCGCGCAACAACAAAGACCAGGTCCCTCAACAGCAATCAGACGGCTTCTTTGCCTCTATGTGGAGGGGGCTCAACCCATTCGCCAGCAACGAGAAAGCTCAAGTCGAGGCAACCCGCGATCCTCAGCTCGTCAGCAAGATCGATGAGTCCTTAAAAGAAAAAGGGCTCTCCGACGGGTCGCAGAATTTAGCCTCTAATACTCCGACTTCGGATCTCCCGAAGGTTGAGGATCAGGCTACACCGGTTGCGAACACGGGAGAATTGGTGGGTCAGATTGATGCGGCTCTGAAAAAGGAAGGAAAAGATGGAAGCGGTTTACCTGAAGCGCCGGAGATCGCTCCGGCGTTGAAGACTGCTACGGTTGAAGCCAGCAAACCCCCTAAGGTCGAGTCTCCGGCTCCGCAATCGCAGTCTGCCACGGGTCTGATCACCAATATCGACGAGGCCCTAAGGCAGAAGGGAATCGAGCCAGCGAAGTTAGAGCCGGTAGCCAACTCGAGGGAGCAGCAGCCACAAGGCCAGGAATCGAACCGCCAGCCAACAGCTACCGGCAGTCAACAAAAGATTCAACTTGATACAAAACTAGTGCCGGAAAAGGGGCCATTCCTGTTGGAATCCGGAGAGTATCAACTGCGAGACAATCCCGACCAGGCGGAGCAGGAGAAAGAGAAAGCCAGTGCCCCAATCCGGGAGCCAGAGCCTGCTAAAGGGCTTCCCCAGTCCGTCGTGAAAGGCCCGCCCTCACCGGTGAAAGATAAAGCCGCGGAAGCCAAGGTAGGTGAGAAGAGGTCTCCTACGGAGGAAGAAGAGAACAAGGGGATCTTGGACCAGCTCAAAGACGATATCGGAAGACTCAGGGGATTGCTCAATCCGCTCGATTGGTAGCTCAAAGAGTTTTTTTCGCGCCACGCCCCGTAACGTCCAACGAAACCCGCATAGCCGAGTAAGCTTACCTGTGAGATCCCGGGCCTGCCGACTTACTAAGCGAAGGCGAGAGGGAACGCGGCATCGTTCCATCCGCGGTTTCCGTCCGCCACCCTTCGAATCCCTCCGCAGCAGGGCTCTGGGCGCCGTGTCCTGAGCGACGAATTCCACGCCAACCCCGCACTCTTTCCACAAAGGACTCAAGGTAGAGATAGATCACGGGAGTTATGTAGAGCGTCAACAGCTGAGAGACCATCAACCCGCCGACGACGGCTAGTCCCAACGGCCGACGTGACTCCGATCCGGCGCCGAAGCCAAGAGCGATAGGCAAACCTCCCATGAGGGCCGCCATGGTTGTCATCATAATGGGACGAAACCGCACGAGACAGCCTTCGTAGATCGCCTGAACGGGACTCTTGCCCTCGCTTCTCTGCCCCTCGATAGCGAAGTCGATCATCATGATGGCGTTCTTCTTCACGATGCCGATCAGCATGATAATGCCCACAAAGCCATAGATATTAAGGTCCATGCGAAAGAGCAGCAGCACGAGCAAAGCTCCCAGGCCTGCGGAGGGGAGACCCGAGAGAATGGTCAACGGATGGACGAAGCTCTCATAAAGTATGCCTAGAACCAAGTAAACGACCAATATCGCCATGGCTAAGAGGAGCCACAGGCTCTGAATCGACGACTGAAATTCCTGCGCCGTGCCCTGAAAACCTGTGGTAATCGTCGCCGGCAGCGTCTCACGAGCCAGTTCGCTGACCGTATTCACTGCATCTCCTAACGCCACCCCGGGCCGGAGGTTGAAGGAGATCGTGACGGAAGGAAGCTGCCCGGAATGACTGACGGACATGGGACCCACTCCCTGTTTCAGGTTTGCCACGCTAATGAGCGGAATCAACGAATTTCCCGCCGTTGCGGCTTGAGCCGTGTTGTTACCTGTATTGGCCCGGATGTAGAGCAGCGACAACACGGAGGGATCATTTTCGAATTTCGGGTCCAGCTCCATAATGACTTGATATTGGTTATTGGCTGTATTGATGGTCGAAATCTGGCGGGATCCGTAGGCGCTGTAGAAGGCATCTTGAATCTGTCGCGGCGAGAGCCCTTGCGTCGTTGTCCCTAAGGCCGAGGCCTTATCCCGGTCAATCACGATTTCCAGTTGGGGGTTTTTGAGCTGCAGGTCGCTATTGACGTCCTGAAATTCAGGGCGGGCACGGATCTTCTCTTCCAGCGTTGGAGCGTACCGAAAGAGCTCCTCGGAGTCCGGGCTTTGCAGCGTGAATTGATAAAGGCTTCTTGAAAGCCGCCCGCCGACCCGAATCACCGGAGGATTCTGCAAGGAAACGCGGACGCCAGGAACCGCCGTGAGCTTTGGCCGCAGTTCCTGGATCACCTCGTCAGCGCTCAAAGAGCGCTCTGAGCGGGGCTTTAGGCGTATAAAAAGCTGTCCAGAGTTTACCGTCGCGCTGATACCACCCACTCCTACGCTGGACCTGAAGCCGTCCACATTAGGATCCTGACTGACAACGGCGTCGAGCTGTCTCTGATGGCGCACCATGTCATCAAAGGAAGTTCCCTGCGCGGCTTCGGTGAAGATGATAATCTGACCGGTATCTTCGCTTGGAACAAAGCCCTTGGGAACGACCACAAAGAGGTAAGCCGTGACTACAAGCAAAAGCAGGGAAGTCACCATCGTGCCCAGCCGGTGTTTCAAGACCCATTGGAGCGTCCACTCATAGAAGCCCAGCATGGCATCAAAGAAGTGCCCAACAACGGTGTAAAACCGGCCGTGACGCTCCGAACCGGCAGGGCGGAGGAAGCGGCTGCAAAGCATGGGAGTAAGGCTTAACGAAACGAAACCGGAAACCAAGATGGCGACACAGATCGTAACCGCAAATTCTCTGAGCAGCCGCCCAAGCATGCCCGCCATGAAGAGCACCGGAATAAAAGCCGCCACCAGGGACAGCGTCATGGAAAGGATGGTAAAAGCGATTTCTTTCGACCCCTTGACTGCCGCCTCGAAGACCCCGTCGCCTTTTTCTATGTGACGGACGATATTCTCCAGCATGACGATGGCGTCGTCGACCACAAAGCCGACAGAAAGGGTGAGGGCCATGAGGGAGAGGTTATCCAGGCTGTAACCGAGCAGATACATGACTGCAAAGGTGCCGATGATCGACATCGGCAAAGCCAAGCTGGGGATCACGGTGGCGGAGAGATTGCGCAGGAAGAGGAAGATCACGAGCACGACCAGGCAGACGGTCAGAACCAGGGTAAACTGTACGTCGTCAACCGACGCCCGAATCGACTGGGTGCGGTCAAACGAAACCTCCAGGTTTACCGACGGCGGTATCTGCGCGCGCAACGCGGGCAGGATTTTTTTTACTGAATCTACGACCTCGACCACGTTAGCGCCCGGCTGACGTTGAATCGCCAGGACAACGGATGGCTTGTTGTTATACCAAGCTGCGACCTTATTATTTTCAACGCTATCGATGACCTTGCCAACATCTTGCAGCTGAACGGGAGCACCGTTCCTGTAAGTCACTACCAGGGGACGATAGTCCGCTGCTTTCATGAGCTGGCCGTTGGATTTTAACGTGAGAGAGCGATAGGGCCCGTCCAGAGTCCCCATAGGCAGATCCACATTGCCTCGCTGGACCGCATTGAGCACCTCATCAATTCCAATCTGTCGGTAGGCAAGCGCGTTCGGATCGAGCTGAATACGCACCGCATACTTCTGCGAGCCAAAGACATCCACTTGGGCAACGCCGCTCACCATCGAAATTCGCTGCGCCAGGATATTCTCCGCGTACTCGTCAACGGTAGAAAGCGGCAGAGTCTGCGAGCTCAAAGAAAGCTGCAGAATGGAGATGTCAGCGGGGTTGACCTTCCGGTAAGAAGGAGGGGTCGGCAGAGTGGTTGGAAGATCTCTCGAGGCCCGGGCGATCATCGCCTGTACATCCTGAGCCGCGGCGTCGATATTCCGGTTCAGATTGAACTGCAAGGTAATCTGTGTCCGGCCCAGGGTATTCACGGAGTTCAAGGAATCCAGGCCCGCGATGGTCGAGAATTGTTTCTCTAACGGGTTGGCAACTGAAGAAGCCATGGTCTCAGGGCTCGCGCCGGGAAGGTTGGCGCTCACGACAATCGTCGGGAAATCGACCGTAGGTAGATCGCTGACGGGAAGTGCTCGATATCCCATCAGGCCAAAGATCAAAATGCCCATCATGACGAGAGTCGTCATAACCGGCCGGTAGATAAAGGGGCCTGTGATACTCATGATCCTACCTCTTTCTTCACTTGCACCTTGGAATCGGGACCTAGGAGAAACTGTCCGTCTGTTACTACCTTCTCGCCGGGTCGAACTCCTTTCTCAATCACCGCCGCGCCATCGAGGGTTCGACTCACGACCACCCGCCGCAGCTCGACCGCAAGGTCCGGCTTAACAACGAAGACGTGCTGCCCATCTTGTCCTGTCTGGACGGCCTGGGACGGAACGATAATAGCGTCGGGTTGGTCGGCTAACTTCAGTACCGCCTTGACAAACTGGCCGGGCCAAAGCCGCCTATCCGCATTTGCGAAGGTACCCTTGAGCTTGATGGTTCCCGTTGTCCTGTCTACCGTATTATCAATAAAAGTGAGGTCACCTTCTTCCGGACGATCCTCACTTTGGGGTATGACAGCTTGTACCTTGAGCTTCCCCGCACTCAGGCGTTTTTTTATCTCCGACAAACTTTGCTCTGGCACGGGAAAAGTCACATAGATCGGGCTGACTTGGTTGATCGTGACCAACGCAGTGGCATCGTTGGTTCTGACGAGATTGCCTTCGTTGACCAGCAGACTCCCCGTCCGCCCTGTCACAGGAGAGTAGATGCGGCAATAACTGAGCTGAACTCTTGCGTTTTCGACGGCGGCCTTATCCGCCTCCGCCGCAGCTTCGAGGGCTTCGGCATTGGTCTTGATTTGATCGTATTGTTCCTGAGATATGTACTGCTTCTTTATTAATTCTGCATAGCGTCGCGCCTGCTCACGGGCATTTGCCAACATAGCCACATCTTTCGCCAGGTTGGCTTCGGCCTGTTTGAGCGCAGCTTCAAGAGGCCTCGTATCAATCGTGAAAAGGAGGTCTCCCTGCTTGACGTCTTGACCCTCTTTGAAATGAACTTGCGTCACCGTGCCCGTGATCTGCGCCCTCACCGATACTGTCGAATACGCATCCACAGATCCAACGGTCTCCAGTTGCAGCGGCATGTTTTTTTGCATCACGCTCGCTACCGTGACGGGCACAGCCAAGGACCTTCCGGACCGTGTCTCCGATCTTTTTTGAACCCCCGACGATAGCTGGCGATAGCCCGCTATGCCGGCTACAACAAGCAACGCCAAAGCAATCCAATAGACGCGCTTCATTCCTCCTCCTCAAGATCGGGGCGAATCAGGGCTATTGCTGTATTATTGTCCTCCCATCGCCTTGGCCAGTTGCGCCTCTGCAACTTTATAATCGTAGCGGGAATTAATGAGGTTGGTCTGCGCAGTAACGTAAAGCGTCTCGGCATCCGTGACTTCAATGACTGAGCCCACCCCGACCTGATAACGTCCGTTCGCCAGATCGAAATTCTCCTTCGCCGCTTGGGCGGCCGCCTCGTTAGCCTTGACTCTCCCTTGGGCCTGTCCGAGGTTAAGATAGCTTTGTTCAACGTCTAAAGCAACGAGTTGCCTTTGCTGCTCTTCCTGATCCTTAATAGAGTAATAGGTTCTCACCGCCTGCTCTACTCGATTAGTCGTACGGAAACCGTCAAAGACGGGAATATTGAAGCTCAGTTGCACCTGCCAAGCGGGGTGGAGTGGAAAGGTGTTTCCGTCCTGGCTGTTGTTTCTTCTCCCATAGTTCGCGCTGAAAAGAAAGTCGGGCAGATGGCCGCGGCGCGCGGCGGCTATCTGTTGATCTTGGGCCTTGCGCTGAGCTTCGAACTGAAGCAGCTCGGGGCGCCCGGCGAAAGCCGTCTTCTTCGCCTGTTCCAGCGAGACAGTGGGTGGGTTCACGAATATCTCTTCGACCTGGGGTATTCCTGGAAGCTCAGGAACACCCAGCGCATTCTTGAATGTGACCAAGGCGACTTGCACCGCGTTTTGAGCCGTGACCAGATCGGCTTGAGCGCTGTAGAAGTTGGACTCGGCGCGCGCCACATCGATTCTGGCCCTTGTTCCCACCTCGTAAAAACCTCGGGCCTGATCGGCAACAAGCTGCTGATCCTTGACCGCCTGTTCCCTTACCTTTAGCAAAGCCGCAGCCTGGAGATAGACGTAATAGGCTTGTTTCGCCGAAAAGACAATATTATTCGCCGTCGTCGTGTAAGCGTATTGAGTCGCACGCACCGTGTCGCGTGCGGATTGAACATTCCCCTCACGTTTCCCAAAGTCGTAAAGCGTCATGCTAAAAGTGGCCTGGCTTGTAAACGCATCTAGAGCGGTTTTGTCTGGTGCGCTCGTGGACCCCGATGAATTGGTGGTAGTGTAAGAGTTATTCAGGCTGATCGTAGGATAGTAGGCGCCCAATTGTTGGCCGAGAACCGCTTCCTGGGCCCCTATTTGTTCTTGGGCCGCCTTGATGCTGGGATGGTTTTCAAGCGCAATGCGCACCGCGTCTTCCAGCCTTAAAGTCTTTCCCGGAGGGGCTGCTACCTGACCAGTCTGCCCGGGAGCTGCGGGCGGCTCCGCCGCCTTCCCGCCTTGCGGGCAGCATAAAACGATCGCCACATACAACCAAAGGTGTATTTTTGTCTTCGATAGTGACATAGATTCCTCCCAAAAAACGCGAGTTGAAGTCCTATATATCTTTTTTCCCTGCAAAGGAAAACAGAAAATCGGTTGACAGGCTATCAGATTCCGGCTACAAACTGAACCTGTATTCAGTTCACTGAACGTTTGTTTATCCCATGGCCTACCCGAGCCGCAAGGAGATCATCCAAAACTTTCGCACCCAATCTCTGTTGGAGGCGACACGCGGCATTATCGCCACTCAAGGATTCGATGCCGTCACCATGGAGCGGGTCGCCAGCGAAGTGGGAATCACCAAGGGAGGGATCTATCTCTATTTCCGCAATAAGGACCAGTTGATCTTGGCGGCTATCGAACAGATCGCCGCCGAGATGCTTCGGGAGATTGACGAAAAAGTCGAGAACACTATCTCTCCTTGGGAGAGACTCTGTCGCGTCGTCGGCAGACAAATGGAAATTATGGAGCGCCACAAAGAGCTGCTGCGCACGCTACTGCTCGATCGCAGGCTTCTCAAAGACAGCCCGAGGGGCAGACAGGCTCGGCTGCTGCTCAAGTACCGGGAAAGGCACGAGCACTTTCTGAGCAGCATCCTTGATGAAGGGAGAAGGCAGAGAATCTTTCCTCCAATGGAGACGGCCTACGCCGCCTTCTTCATCAACAAGATGACCATCGCCGCGGCAGAGAAAAGGCTGCTAGGTCTCAGCCAGTTATCTCTGGAGGAGGACACTAAAGCACTGCTCCAGTTTATAGCCCTGCTCCTACGGGCAAGACCCAGATCCACTAAGTACCGAGGAGGAAGAGCATGAAGCACCTTTTCTGTTTGACTCTTTTGGCGACGCTACTGACGATTGCGCTCTCCCCCTCCTTCGCCGCCGACGCTCCCTCCGTAACCACCGACTACCGTGAGACACCTAAGCCGTTGCGGCTTTTTTTGGATCAATGGTCCACTTACCCGCCTCCGCCGACCGCCTACACGCTCGACTTTCTCCGCACGGCGGACGAGGAAACGGCCAACATGACGCTGGGAGAGGCAGTCCTGATTGGTCTAAAGAACAACCCAGGAATCGAGGTGGATCGACTGGAGCCCTTTCGCGCGGCGGAGCAGACTATGACCGAGAAATCGGTCTTTGATCCGACGTTGAATCTGCAATTTAACAAGGACTATGCCATTGATCCCCGAGGAAGCAGCAGCAGCAATTTCAGCACGCCGCTCCAAATCACGCGCAACCACGACTACAATCTCTCCCTGAATAAGCTCTTACGGACCGGCGCGCAACTAGAGATCTCCTTTCTCAACAATAGATTGATAAGCAACTTTCCCACCCAAGTCCTGAAGCCACAGTACCGGCCTCACCTCGGTTTTTCCCTCAGCCAACCTCTGTTGCGCGATTTTGGTTGGGGTCTCACGACTATCTTCGTCCGCATCGCCGAGAATCGTGAGACCGCCAGTCTCTTTGACTACCAGGCTCGTCTGGCTCAACTGATTCAGCGGATCACCGAGGGCTATTGGGGTGTGGTTTTTGCCAAAGCAAATCTCAAAGTCCAACAGAAGGGCGTCGAACTGGCGGACGCTTTGCTCAAAGGCGCGGAATCCAGAGTGCGCGCTGGCGTGCAGCCGCCGGTGGCGGTCACCGAGGCCCAAGCCGAAAGGGCCCGCAGGGAAGAGCTGGTCATCACCGCCGAAAATGGCCTCGAGATCGCTCGTACCAACCTTAGGCTCACGCTTAACCTGAATCCTAAAGGCACTTTTCTGCCGCGCAAAATCGAGCCGGCGGAAACTCCTTCAGTCGAGCCCTTCCAGCTCCATCGAGCCGCGAGTATCGAGAGCGCTTTGACCCATAGGCCAGAGATCCTTTCGGTCAACCTCAATGTCCAGAACCAAGCCTTACAAGCCCGCTACGCGGAGAACCAGCTCCTCCCTCGCCTAGACTTAAAGGCCGGCGCTGGCTTGACCGGACTGGCCGGAGAGCTTAAGCCGGGCGCAGCCAATCCCTTCCCCGGCAGCTACGACGCAGCCATTGATCGGTTAGGCAGCGGGGATTTCTACAACTACGGCGTAGGCGTCGTGCTGCAGATTCCTCTGGGCAACGGCCAGGCGAGGAGCAAGTATGCTCAGGCTCGAATCGAGCTGGACCAAGCCAAGGCCCGCCAGCGCGATCTGATCTCGCAAGTCACCCTGGAAGTAGAAAATGCGGTGGGTAACGTGGCGACCAACTTCAAGAGAGTTCAGACTACCCGGCTCGCACGCGAACTGGCGGAGGAAAACTTAAGGGCACAGGAAAAACGCTTTCAGGTAGGACTCGTCACACAAAAGGATGTGATCGATTTCCAATCACGGTTTCTCGATGCGCAGGGAGCCGAACTCCGAGCCATCACGGATTATAACAATTCTCTTTCCGGCCTCCGCTTAGCTGAGGGCAGTTTACTGGATTCCTACAACATCACGGTCGAGGGTCCCAAAAAGGAATCGGATCCATGGTGGGCGAGGTTCTGAAGGTGAAAACCCAGAATGTAAGAGTGTGGGCTCTGCTTCTGTTCTTGATCCTGTCGGCCGGCTGCGAACGCAAGAGTTCCGCGGCCAAAGTGCAAACGAAGGATGCCAGAGACACCGCGCTCGCAGTGACGGTGGTCCCAGTGCGGAATCAGAAGGTTCAACGCTCGGTCGAGTTCGTAGGGACCCTCGAAGCCAACGATCAGGTGACTGTGTCCAGCGAAGTGGACGGGCAGGTCGCATCCATCGCGGCCGACTTCGGAGACCGGGTCAAACAAGGCCAGCTTTTGGCTAAGATCCGGGAGACGGAATTCCGCTTCGCCGTGCAACAAGCCGAAGGGAGCTTGAAACAAGCCTTAGCCACTCTGGGTCTCGAAAAGGTTCCACCGCCGGGCTTCGATGTCACCAAAACTTCTCTGGTCGTAAAGGCCAAGGCGGAGCTCGATGACGCCCAGGCTAATTTGAAGCGGATGAAAGCCCTTTTCGACGACCAAGTCATTTCAGCGCAGGAGTATGACACCGCCGAAACCCGCTATAAAACCGCATCGGCAACCTATAAGAACGCCATAGAGCAGGCCAAGGCCCTGGCGGCCGATGCCTATGCAAAGGAAGGTCAACTAGGGACTGCGCGCAAAAAATTGAATGACACGGTGATTGCGGCGCCTCTGACAAGTTCGATCAGCCGTCGATTTGTCTCCGCGGGGGAGTATGTGAAAGCGGGAACCCAGCTTTTCACCCTCGTTCAGGACGATCCCTTAAAATTGAGGGGAATGATCCCGGAGCGTTTCGCTCCGCAGGTACAGACCGAACAGGGGGTCGAAGCCAGAGTCGATTCTTTCCCGGACAAGGCCTTCAAGGGTAAGCTCACCCGGATCAGTCCTTCTTCGGACGCCACGAGCCGCTCCTTCATGATCGAGGGGCTGCTGGCAAATCCGGAACATCGCCTCAAACCGGGTTTCTTTGCGCATGCCACGGTCTTGACCCATGTAGATCCCAACGCTTTGACCGTGCCGCAGCAGGCCCTGGTCACCTTTGCCGGCGTTACCAAGGTCTTCGTGGTTCAAAACGATGTGGCCCGCGAGCGCGTGGTGCAGACAGGAGTGAGAGTGGGAAACAACGAGGTGGAAATCACCGCCGGGCTGAGGCCCGGGGAACTCGTTGCCATTTCCAGCCTGACTCGGATAACGGACGGAGCGGCAGTAAAGGTGAGCGGACCGGTCATGCCTAAGGAAAAGCAAGAAGGATCCAATGAGTCTCGCTGATATCTGCATCAGGCGCCCGGTCTTCGCCACGATGCTTATCGCGGCGCTGGTGGTGCTGGGCTTGTTTTCCTATGCGGGGTTGGGTGTCGACCTCTTTCCGAACATAGATCTGCCGACCGTCACCGTGACCACGACGCTCAACGGCGCGAGCGTTGAGGAGATGGAGACTGCCGTTACCAAGCCGATCGAAGAGGCGATCAACACGATCGATGGCATTGATGAACTGCGGGCCGTGATCAAAGAAGGCATCTCCACGATCACGATTCAGTTCGTGCTCGAGAAAAACGGCAACGTGGCGGCTCAAGAAGTACGCGACAAAGTCTCTACTGTTCTATCCCAACTACCCGTCGGCACAGATCCCCCCATCATCCAGAAATTCCAAGTCGATGCTCAGCCGATCATGAGGATCGCCGTCTCTGGGAAGAGAAACCTCCGCGAGGTCAGCGAGATCGCCAGAAAACAGGTCAAGGAAGATATTGAGACTTTACGCGGGGTGGGACAGGTCATCATGGTCGAACAGCAAGAGCGGACCATTAACCTTAACATCGATCCGGACAAGCTCGCGGCCTACAACCTTTCCGTCGCTCAGGTCAAGCGGGCCGTTCAGGCCCAGAATATCGAGATCCCCGGCGGCAGAATCGATGAAGTGCGCCGCGAGCTGGTGCTGCGGACGATGGGACGCATCGAACACGCCGAGGACTTTAACAATCTCATCGTGGGAAACTTTCAGGGTCGCCCTATCATGATCCGGGACGTGGGTTACGCGGAAAACGGCGTGGTGGAACCGCGCAGCCTGGCCCGTCTCGACGGCGAAAATGCCGTTCAACTGATCGTTAAGAAGCAGTCGGGAACGAACACGGTCGATATTGTAGACCGGGTGAGAGCCCGCCTTGGGCAATTTCGTTCGGTATTGCCGCCGGATATTCGAACCGAAGTGATCGTTGACCAGTCCCGGTTTATCAGGGCTTCTTTCGAAGAGGTCAAGTTTCATTTGATCCTCGGAGCGATTCTCGTGGCGCTGACGGTTTTCCTCTTCATGCACGACTGGCGCAGTACCTTGATCGCCTCCGTCGCCATTCCGGCATCCATCATCTCTACTTTTACGCTGATGCGCGCCATCGGTTTTACGCTCAACAACATCACGATGTTGGGCCTGATCCTCGCCGTCGGGATCGTCATCGACGATGCCGTCGTCGTATTGGAAAATATCTTCCGTCACATCGAGGAAAAGCACGAGCCCGCCCGAAGCGCGGCCTCGAAGGCGACTCGGGAGATCGCGCTGGCGGTGATGGCAACAACCCTTTCCTTGCTGGTGATCTTCGTGCCGCTCGCCTTCATGGCGGGCCGGGTAGGCCGATTTTTCCAGAGTTTCGGGGTGACGGTGGCCTTTGCTGTCGCGGTATCTCTTCTCATCTCGTTCACTTTGACGCCCATGCTCAGCTCGCGCTTCCTCCGGGTCAAGCACGCTGATAAATCCTCCAAGGAAAGCCGTTTCTATTCCTGGATCGACAAGTCCTACGGCTGGATCCTCTCCTGGTCCCTGAGTCACCGTTCGACCGTTGTGATCGCTGGACTGATAACCGTGCTCGCGACAATCCCGCTCTTTTATGCCATCGGCAAAAACTTCGTCCCGAACGACGACCAGAGCGAGTTTGAAATCATCATTCAGACTCCGGGCGGTTACACCCTGGCGGAAACCGACAATCTGCTCCGCGAGCTGGAGGAGAAAATCAGAAGGCTACGCGGCGTGACGAACACTCTTACGACCATCGGCGATACCACAGGCAACGTGAAGCCCGGGCAGGGAGACGTGACCAGCGCCAATATCTATGCTCGACTCGTGGATCTCTCTCGGAGAGATTACAGCCAGTTCGACGTCATGGCGGATGCGCGCCAACTCTTTCAGAACTATCCCGATCTGCGGGTCAGCGTGCAAGGGGTAAGCTCCTTCACCGGCGGCGGGATCAGGCAGACCGATCTCGAGTTCAACCTGCGCGGCCCCAGCCTTGAACAGCTTCAGCAATACTCCGACAAGATCATGGCCCGCATGCGCGAAGTGCCAGATGTTGTGGATATTGACACCACGCTCTCAGTGCGTCAGCAGGAACTACGGACGCTGGTTGACCGCAAGAAGGCCTCAGAGTTTGGCATTCAA
>Ga0066710_100002718_pt1 | contig 14494 bp, 11 predicted proteins | sample GraSoiAngelo_159_FD_79666 | JGI IMG/M metagenome (GOLD analysis project Ga0066710, IMG submission 79666) | Grasslands soil microbial communities from the Angelo Coastal Reserve, California, USA - 14_1009_16_40cm | ecosystem: Environmental > Terrestrial > Soil > Grasslands | place: USA...
CTGTTCGTGCTGATGTGGGCGGCGGACCTTGCCCAGTCCCATGCCGTGCTGCCTGCCTTCTTGCTGGGCCTCGCGGTTTCGGACGTGTTCAAGCGGCACCCTGAAGAGCAACGGCGTTTCCGCATCGTTTTGTTCGCGTTCCTGACACCTATTTTCTTTCTAAAGGGCGGCCTCAACGTTGACGTTCGGCAGCTGGCGGCGGGTGCATGGCTGTTATTCGCGTTCTTGCTCGTGAAAATCGTTACAAAGTTCGTCGGGGTGCTGCCGGCCGCGTTCCGGTTCGTCAGACCGCACGCGGTCTTCACGACACTCTTGATGAGCACGGGGCTGACGTTCGGAACGATTTCGTCACTTTACGGTTTCAACGCGGGCATCATCGACCGGCAGCAATTCACGATTCTCATCGGAGCCGTCATCGGGTCGGCGATTATTCCAACGATCGTCGCACAGCGGTGGTTCGCGCCGTCCCTGCACGCGCTGAAGGCAGATGAGATTGTCGAGGTTGAGGACGAGGAATTCGAGCCGCCCCGACCACCCCACGCCAAGGCGCCGGACCTCGGCGGGTGAAACGCGCTAAACGATCGGGATGCCAGATGAGGTGCAGCAATCGCAACTGTTGGGGCGGTCTGGGCCGTGCTCCCCTACCAGGGCTTATATTTCCTACGCTCCGAAGAACAACGGGTACGCGGTTTCAACGCCCACGCGGCCAATCGGGGAAACGGCTGCTGTCCATCCGGATGGCCAGCCCCTCCATATACACTTCGATGAACCAGAGACCTTTGTCCACAGCCGAAGCGACCTGTTTCAAAACCCGGACGCTGTCGGCGCCGGAAAGGCGTTCGACTGTGGCAATGGCATCCGAAGTCGACCTGGCGTAATGCGCGTATCCACAGAGCAGGGATTCGAGCCGCTGGCCAATACTCAGATCATCGCCCGCAAATAGACGCCTGTAAGCGCCTGGTGGAACTTCCGCGATCGGTGCGGCCAGAACATCCGGTGGAAACGAAGCGAGCCGCTCTGTAATGAGTTCGTCGCAGCCGTCGAGTTGTTCCGAAAGGCCTTCCAGAAGCGACCTGATCTTCAGATCGCACTGTCCGTTCATTTCAGTTTGCATCTGGTCGACGTGAGTTTTCAAATCCATTGTGTCCATGAGCTGCCGGCCAAGGATTAAGGCTTCTTCTGCGGCGGTTTGCGCCGTTTCATAACTTTGGAGCGCTGCTTTTATAGATGACATCTCGAACCTCCACAAACTTCACTCTTTGTTCTAGACGACTTGCCCTCGAACTGAAGTCATGCACTCTCTATTGACGCGCCATGCAACCGAAACCGCTCAAAGTGAAACCACGCGGTTCCTTGACAGGGAATACGTAAGCGTCCCTCTGTATTCTCCGAGTTCACTCACCTGTCCGGATTAAAGGCACAATTAAGGTTGTTTTAATGCTGGCTTAATTGGGGGACCGTCAAAGTGACGTACGTGATGGGTGGCGTTCAGGTGTTCTGCGCGCCGAACTCGACGGGCTCAAGCCTGGTGATCCGATTGGCCTCATTTGTCAAATAACTTTCTGTCGGAGGTTGATATGAATCGATACGTCCATTTCAATCGCAAATTGATCGGATTCGCCGGCGTTCTCGCAGTAACTTTGGTAATCGCAGGGACGGCTATGGCTCAGGAGGAGATGCGATCGCAGGTCAACTTACAATTCACGGGTTTGGTACCGAAGGATTCCAGCGGAAACGGAATCGCCGATCACGTGACAACATCCGGCGGTTTGCTTGCCGGATATACCTTCAATTTAAACCGCTGGGCTGCGGTTGAAGGTGACTACGGTTACGCCCGCAATACCCAGACCTTTTCAGGATTATTCGGAAGTTCCGCGGTTCAAGCCAACGTGCACGAGTTGACGGGAGCCTTCGTTGTGAAAATACCAGCCGGCATCAGCAAGGTCAGACCATTTGCTCTTGCCGGGACTGGTGCTTTGAGATTCGATCCCACCAGCAATATTGGAAACACGCCTGGCGCCCAATCTCAGTCGAAGGCAGTATTCCTTTATGGCGGTGGCGCGAACTTCGATGTGACGCGGCACATGGGTATCCGAGCGGAATATCGAGGTCTTCTTGCAAAGGTTCCGGACTTCACGCTTACGGGGCTCACTCTGGGCACCATGACACATGTTGCCCAGCCCTCGGTTGGCGTCTTCTTCAGATTCTAAGGAACGAACCCATGAAAAGGCTGGCCACAGGGACGTTCATATTGTTCTACACGGCATTTGCCGTTTTTTTGACAATAGATCGCTCGCTCACCTGGGCCGCCACCCACGCCGAGAGCAGTAAGCCTCGCGCGGCCGAATTATCGCGCCACTCGCCACATCAGTTCCAGACCCGGATGTTGGAAGAGGGGTTTGTCATCTGTCTCAGCCAGGACATTTCCATTCCGTTGGCGGCTGAAGAGAATCTACGCCAAGTATCATCTGCGAGTGTTGTCACTCAAGACGACCGGCCCATCTCTTCGCGGGCTCCTCCCTCACTTCTTTGATCTACGCGGCTTTGGCCAACGGAAGAAAATGCTCTGACTGTAGGGGCGGTCTATGACCGCCCGTTCTTCCTAGATTCAACGAAATACGGGCGGTCATAGACCGCCCCTACAGTTGCGACCTTCGCATCCGACGATTCGTTGGGCAAAGCCGATCTACGCATAGACCATCCTCAACACTGAAGTTACGTAAGAGCATGGGAGCTTCCAATGAAAAAAGTTCAAAGTCTTGTCATCATTGTTTTGATCTCCTTCGGCATGCCCGCGTTCGCCGCAGGGCCGGACTGGGTTTCCAGGTTTCTCGACCGTTACCGGCCTGGCGCGAATCCTCTGTCCACTCCTCCGGCGCCTCCGACAACTCCAACTCTGTTTCAGGGCGGTACATTGCCGGTCACTCTCAGCGACGTGATTCGGTTGATGTTGGAAAGCAATCTCAACATCGGCGTCGATCGGCTACCGCCGCAGATCGCTCAGTTCTTGATCGACACGTTTCTGCGGCCTTTCGATCCTACGCTGCACATTACGGCCAGCGGCACGCGCGGCACGACCTTGAGCACGTCTCAGCTCAACGGAGCACAATCGCTGGTCCAGCTCACGCATAGCTACGACGTTGGTGTCGGACAGACACTCACGACCGGCACGAGTTATGGCGTGGATGCGATCGTGAACCGGACCTCCTCGAACAATGCGTTCGCGTTATACAACCCGAGTTGGGTCGGCCAGCTGCGGTACTCGGTCAGCCAACATTTTCTAAGAAACTGGGGCCGGCTTCCCAATGATCATCTGATCCGGATCGCACAGAACAACCAGAAGATTTCGGAAAGCCAGTTTGAGCAGCAGATGATGGATCTGGTCGCGCAAGGCCAGAACGCATATTGGGACTATGTTTTCTCTATCGAAGACATCAAGCTAAAGAACCGCTCACTCCAGCTTGCCCAAAAGACGCTGGAGGAGAATCAACAGAGAGTCGATGTCGGAATGCTCGCTCCAATTGACGTCGTCCAGGCCGAATCGCAAGTGGCAACGATGCAGGACGCGTTGGTTGTGTCCACATACACGTCGGCCCAGCAGGAAGATCAATTAAAGAAAATCATCACCAACAGGCCGGACCCGGGCCTGGTTCTCGCAAAACTCAGCCCTTCCGAGTCTCTGCGCCGTCCCGCCGGGACCGACACCGTACCGGTGACGCAGGCCATTCAGATCGCGCTGGAAAATCGGCCGGAAATGAAGCAGGCGCGCCTGGCGATCAACAATGCGCAAATCGATACCGATTTCACAAAGAATCAGCTTCTGCCGGCCCTCGACATCAATGCCAGCTACGCGCAGAACGGTTTGGGGGGCGTGTTGAGATTGAAGTCGGCCCTGGGCGCAAACACGACCGCGGGAATAATTCCGGGAGGACTCGCCGACGCCTTGAGCCAGGTATTCGGCTTCAATTACAACACGTATTCCTTCGGTTTCAGTCTCCAGGTTCCATTGTCGAACAAATCCGCGAAATCGGATTACGACCGGGCCCTCGGCGCAAAGCAACTGTCATTGGCGCAACTGAACCTACAGGCACAGCAGATCGCGTTGGATGTCCGGAATGCGATGAACCAGGTCGAGATGAACCGGGCGCATATCCAGTCCGCACAGAAGGCCCGCGAGTTGGTGGCACAAACATTGGATGCGGAGCAGAAAAAGTTCGAGCTGGGCGTATCCACGTTGTTCTTCGTTCTACAGCAACAAACGAACCTGGCTGCTGCCGAGACCAACGAAATTCAGGCTTTGGTGAACTACGCCAAAGCTCTGGTTACGCTCGATCGGGCAACCGGTCAGACCTTGACGCACAACAATATTGAAATCGAGAAGGCCAATCCGCGGCTGGCCGTCAACGCTGCAAATTGAGGAGACAAATATGAGAATCAAACGTTGGCTGGTTTTCGTCGCGATCGTCGCCACGGGCAGTGTTTTCGGATGGTCTTATCTTCGTGGCGCGGCGGCGCCCCAGTATCAAACGGCGCCGGTAACCCGGGGCTCCGTGGACGCAACGGTTGCCGCGACAGGAACCTGCAATGCAGTCGTGACGGTCCAAGTCGGCAGTCAGGTTTCGGGAAATATCAAGGCACTCTATGCGGACTTCAACACCAAAGTTTCCAAGGGACAACTGGTAGCTCTCATCGATCCCGAAATATTTCAGGCCAAGGTCAATCAAGCGCGAGCCAATCTGGACAATGCGCGCGCGGGCCTTCTGAATGCAACGGCCGTCGCCAGCAAGTCCCAGGCCGACATCGCCAGCGCGGCCGCCGCGCGCGAAAACGCCAAAGCTCAAGTGGCGAAGGAGCAGGCCGCCTGGCGTGATGCCGACGTGAAGCTCAAGCGCAGGCTGACGCTACTCGGTCAGGGAATCATGTCCAAAGAAGACTCCGATTCCGCGCAGGCAACCTTCGACGCCGCTGCGGCGAGTGTTCAGGCCGCCCAGGCGGAAGTGAATGCCGCGGAAAGCAATGTGAAAGCGGCAGAGGCGCAGCGCGACGTCGCCCTCGCGCAGGTGGAGTCCATGTCCGCGCAGATTCGACAATTTGAGGCGGCTCTCTCGCAAGCCGAACTTGATTTGAAACACACCGAGATCCGAGCGCCCGTCGACGGAACCGTCACCGGACGGCGAATGGACATCGGCCAAACTGTGGCCGCCTCCTTTCAGGCGCCAACCATTTTTGCAATCGCTCAGGACCTCACCAAAATGCAGGTGGACACCAACGTGGATGAGGCCGATATCGGTAGCGTGCGAGTTGGCCAGACGGCATCGTTCACTGTCGACGCGTTTCCCGGACTGACTTTTTCGGCTGACGTCAGCCAGATACGCGAGGATCCGATCAACGTGCAGAACGTCATCACCTACGATGTGGTCCTTACCGTCGACAACCAACAACTGAAGCTGTTTCCCGGCATGACCGCGAACGTTCGAATCCTCACCGACACGGCAAAGGACACCCTCAAACTGCCGGCTGCCGCATTTCGCTTCAGACTTCCAGGACCCCGCGAGAATGCGGGACGGAAACAATCCGGATATCAAACGATCTACGTTCTCGGTTCAGACGGTAGTCCGCATGCCGTGCGCGTTTCGCCTGGTCTGAGCGATGGAACGTTCACCGCGGTTTCGAGCGACGGTTTGCATGAAAACGATCGCGTCATCGTTGGCGGCGCGGCACCGGCATCCGGGCGAACGCAGACACAAGGACCGCGTGGTCCGGCATTTTGAAGAGGCTGGCATGAGTCATCTCATTGAAGTCGACCGGCTAGTGAAGACCTATGACATTGGAGAGATTGGGTTCACGGCCCTGCAGGGAATTTCGCTTCTGATCGAACGGGGAGATTTCGTCGCCATCATGGGCCCATCGGGTTCAGGCAAATCGACACTCATGAACCTCCTCGGTTGCCTGGACCAGCCCACTTCGGGCACCTACCGGCTCGACGGCGTTGTGATTGGCGGGCTCGATCGGGATCAACTCGCCGAAATTCGAAATAGAAAAATCGGTTTTGTGTTCCAGAACTATCAACTGCTGCCACGCGCAACTGCCGTGGAGAACGTCGAACTCCCTCTTCTTTACAGCAATATTCAGCGAGCGGAGCATCGCAAGCGCGCACTTGCGGCGCTTGCCGCCCTCGGGATGAGCGGCCGGGAGTACCATTTTCCCAATCAATTGTCCGGTGGTCAGCAACAGCGCGTTGCGATCGCGCGCGCGATCGTCAACAATCCGCAACTCATTCTCGCTGACGAGCCAACCGGAGCGTTGGATTCGCGAACCAGCGTTGAGATCATGTCCATTTTTCAGCAACTCAACAGTGCGTCCGGAATCAGCATCGTTCTGGTTACCCACGAGGTCGATATCGCGCAGTTCGCAAAGCGGATCATCCAGTTTCGAGACGGCAGGATCGTCCATGACGAACCGGTTCACAACTGGCGGTCCGCGGAGGTAGCCTCATGAAAATATTTCTCTCCAGCGCGCGAATTGCCATTGGCGCGCTCCGGGTCAACAAGCTCCGTTCGGCGCTGACCATGCTCGGAATCATCATTGGAGTGGCGGCCGTTATCGCGATGATATCGATCGGAACCGGCGCGACCGAACGCATTCAAGAGCAAATCGCCAGTATCGGCAGCAACGTGATCATCGTGTTGCCTGGGAGCATCACCGCTTCCGGTATTCGGCTTGGCAGCGGCAATGCGGTGACGCTCACTACAGATGATGCGCGGGCCATCAGTGCGGAATGTTCTGCCGTAGAAGAAACCGCCGCGGTAGCCCGTGGCGGCGCCCAGGTTGTTTACGGCAACAACAACTGGGCAACGACAATCCAGGGAACCACCCCCGAATACCTCGACATTCGAGATCTTCACCTGGTCTCGGGAAATGCTTTCACGCAGCAAGATGTGGACAGTGCGACGAAGGTGGCGCTGCTCGGCAAGACTGTAGTTGACAACTTGTTTGGATCCGACGATCCAGTGGGTCAGGTCATCCGCATAAAGAAGGTTCCGTTTACGGTCGTGGGAGTGCTTGAAGCCAAGGGTCAATCACCTACGGGCCAGGACCAGGACGACCTCATCATTATTCCCATCACCACGGCGAAGAAGAAAGTGCTGGGAGGAAATCAAGCCCGGGCCAATTCCGTAGGAACCGTCATGGTCCAGGCTCGAGGACCGGAATCGATGAGAGATGCGGAGGACCAGATGCGCACGCTGTTGCGGCAGCGGCACCACCTGAGCGCAGAGCAGGATGACGACTTCACCGTCCGGAATCTTGAAGAGCTGTTCAGGGCGCAGGAAACATCGGCGCGAGTCATGTCGATTCTGCTGGCATCGATTGCTTCCGTTTCGGTGATTGTCGGGGGCATCGGCATCATGAATATCATGCTGGTTTCAGTGACGGAACGGACAAAAGAGATTGGACTGCGCCAGGCAGTCGGGGCCAAGACCAGGAATATCCTCACGCAATTCCTCGTCGAGGCTGTCACACTGGCCGCGCTTGGAGGCGTCTTGGGCATCACGATCGGTGTGACTTCCTCGGCGCTCATGTCTTACGTTGCAGGCTGGAACACACACACGGGTATGGGCGCCATCGTGCTTGCATTTGCGTTCTCGGCGCTAGTCGGCGTGTTCTTTGGGTACTATCCCGCGCGTAAGGCGGCATTCCTGAATCCTATCGAAGCCCTCCGTTACGAGTGAGATCTCCTGATCGCGAGCAATTCAGGATGAGACGAAAGGAGCCGCGGAGCGGCGCTGGAGTTTGGACACTTTAGTGATTGCTGACGATGCTGTTCCCGCCGCGGAGCGGCTTAAGAACGTAGCCCCGGGCGCAAGCCCGGGGTACCCTGTCGGGGAGACGCTGAGCCCCGGAAGGGGCGAAAGATCTGGCTCTTTCGCCCCTCCGGGGCTGAGTTCAACGCCAAGACCAACCCCGGGCTTGCGCCCGGGGCTATGTTCTTAAGCCGCTCCGCGGCCATGAGCGGAGCGAATGCAAGCCCGATAGGGCGCTGCCATCAAGAGACGCTATAGGACACAAAGACACAAAGGCACGAAGACACAAAGAAAGGCCGCTTAAATAAACTTTGAAAAGCGGCCTTTCTTTGTGTCTTCGTGCCTTTGTGTCTTTGTGTTCACACGGTCTTTTCAGTATTTGGTCCGCAGCTTATTCTTTTCCGCGTGACGGTCGATGGCGAGCGCGACAAGGCGGTCGATCAATTCCGAGTAAGGGATTCCCGATGCCTCCCACAGTTTAGGATACATGCTGATCGCTGTGAATCCGGGCAGCGTGTTGATCTCGTTAACGTAAAACTTTCCGGTAGATTTCTCCAGAAACAGGTCGACTCGAGCCATGCCGGAGCATTCCAGACATTTAAAGGCGGAGATTGCCATTTGTTGCGCGTCCTTCACCTTTTCCCCGGCAAGGGGAGCGGGGATCAGCAACCGCGAATCCTCATTGACATATTTGGCGTCGTAATCATAAAACTCCCGGGATGGGATGATCTCGCCCGGCACAGAGGCAATGGGATCGTCATTGCCAAGCACGCTCACCTCGATCTCGCGCGCGTCGACTCCCTTCTCCACGACGATTTTACGATCGTATTCCGCCGCCATTGCCAACGCGGCGCGGAGTCCCTCCGGGCCATGCACTTTGGAGATGCCGACGGAGGATCCGAGGTTAGCGGGCTTGACGAACAGGGGATATGGAAGACTGCTGGATCTGTTCTCAGCGAAGGAATCCATATCCGATTTCCGAACGGTCCAGTAATCGACAATGGGCAGGCCGGCTTCCCGCAGCAGGCGTTTCATCACATCCTTGTCCATACCTACTGCCGAACCCAGCACGCCGGCTCCCACGTAAGGTAAATTGGCCAGCTCGAGCAGACCCTGGATCGTGCCGTCTTCCCCGAAAGTCCCGTGAAGCACCGGAAAGATCACGTCAACCATTCCCTGGGCGGCGGGTTCGGCGGGAAGTGTAATGGCCTCGCCGGCTGTCAACGTCTTCTGGATCGCCTCCTTTGCGGGCAACAATGTCATGGCGCTCTTTGAAGCGAGCCAACGGCCTTCAGCAGTGATGCCTATCGGCACGACATCATATTTAGAGCGATCGATGGATTTCAGAATGGACTCCGCGGAGCGTAGTGAAACCTCATGCTCGCCGGAGCGGCCGCCGAAGATAACACCAAGTCGAATCTTCTTCATCGTGTAAACACTTCTCCGACAGTGCTCGCAGCCTTTTCGATGCCGCTACGATCGACATCAAGATGCGTCACCATGCGTACCCTTTCTGCATCGACCGGAACGGCCAATACGTTTCGTTTCGCCAGCGCCTGGAGGAAGCCGGAAGAAGGCCATCCCGATTTCTTCAAATCAAAAATGACGATGTTCGTCTGCACCTTTGCCGCGTCCAGCGTAATCTCAGGAATCCCGCTAAGCTTCGTGGCGAGATATTTTGCGTTGTCATGATCGGTTTGAAGGCGCTCCGGACCCTTTTCCAGGGCGATCAAGCCCGCCGCAGCCAGAATACCAGCCTGGCGCATACCGCCGCCCAGCATTTTGCGGATGCTGCGGCAGCGCTCGATGAATTCCCGCGATCCAACGATGAGAGAACCGACGGGAGCGCCCAAACCTTTGCTTAGACAAAACTGGATGGAATCAAATTTCTTTGTGATCTCGGCCACGTGTTCGCCCAGATAGGTTGCGGCATTGAAAATTCGAGCGCCGTCCAGGTGGACCGGAATGCCGGCATCGTGGGCTTTGTCGCAAATTTCGTTCGCGGTCCTGGTGGGATACACCGTCCCGCCGGCCATATTGTGCGTATTTTCGAGGCAGATCAGCGCTGTTTGTGCCCTGTAGTAGATGCGGGGACGAATGGCCTTGGAAATCGTTTCCCAGCTCAGAATTCCATCCTGGCCCGTGACCACGCGAGGGAGGACTCCGGCGATGGCGGACATCGAAGCCATCTCGTAGTTATAGACATGGCCCGCCGCCTCACAGATGATTTCCTGCCCGTGACGGGTATGGGCAATGATACAGGTCAGATTGCCCATCGTTCCCGATGGCACGAACAGCGCGGCCTCGCGCCCGAAGATCTCGGCGGCGCGGTCCTGAAGCCGGTTAACGGTTGGATCTTCCAGAAACACGTCGTCTCCGACCTTGGCTTCAGCCATGGCTTGCCGCATTTCCGGCGAAGGCTTGGTTACGGTGTCGCTTCGGAGATCGATAATAGTGTCGGCCATAACAATTCCTCCGTCACGCTATTCGCCAGCAGGCAGCCTGCAGGAGTGAGTCTAAGCAACTTACCATCAAACTGGATCCAGCCCGCATCCTCCAGGTCGCAGACGCGGCCGAACCACTCGGAAGGATACCGAATGTCGAGTTCCCGAGCGACGCGCCAGATGTCGAAGCCGCAAATTCTGCGTAACCCAAGAAGGAATGCTTCTTCCAGCCGCATTTCTGTTGTCAACTCTTCGCATCCCGAAATGGGAAGCTTTTCCGAATCCAGCAGCCCGGCGTATTCCTTTAATGAGGCGGTGTTCCAAAACCGGCGTGTTTTCGAAAACGAATGGGCGCTGACACCGAACCCACGGTAAGGCGCGCCGCTCCAGTATTTGAGATTGTGCCGGCATTCGAAACCGGGTAAGGCCCAATTCGAAATCTCGTAATGAACATAGCCGGTTTCACCGAGCCGCTCGGCAGCCTCGCGATAAAACATTGCGAGGACATCCTCGCCGGGGGCATCGGCGAGAGTTTTGCCCCAGGCGCTCTGTTCCTCCCGATCGAGCATGTAGATGGAAACGTGTTCCGGGCGGAGCCGCTCGATCCAGTCCAGATTTTGTTTCCAGACTTCAAGCCGTTGGTTCAGAAGTCCGGCGATCAAATCGACGTTGATGTTCTCGAACCGTTGCCTTCGCAGAGACTCGATGTCGCGAAAGACATCCGCGGCGCTGTGAAGGCGTCCCGCATTCCGCAGGTCTTCGTCATGGAATGACTGCACGCCCAGGCTTATACGATTTACACCCGCCTGGCGGTAACGCTCGAGCTTCGAATTCGTGACCGTACCCGGATTGACCTCGATGCTTATTTCGGCCGCGCCGCCAGGAAGGGCTTGAATGATGTTTTCAATCAACGAGGCGTCGACGATGGACGGTGTTCCACCGCCGAAAAATATCGTCTCCGGTTGTTCCTTGAATTCTGAAAGTTCGATTTCCCGGATCAGGCGGCGCACGTATGGTTCATAAGCGTGCTCCGCAGAGACGGCGACCGTAAATGCGCAGTAATAGCAGCGCTGCTCACAGAACGGAACGTGAACGTAAACGCCGTGTTTCATATGTAGCGATCAGCCAAAGCGCTGTGGCCCCTCCAAGGCAGTCGTATCCCACGTCGACGAGCGATGCGCCACGCGAAGCAACAAAGCGCTGATGGAACTCGTCGAACAGCGCCGCCAGAAGAACGAAAACCAATGTTCTCACCTTCGCACGTTGGAGATCCGGCCGATCGAGCCGTATGGTCCGATACGCAAGCACCGCCAGGATCGAGTATTCGGTAACGTGGGCGCACTTTCGAATCACGTTGTGCCATATCTCAATCTCATGAGGTGACAAGAATGGGAAGAAGAAAGTCAAGATCGGAACGATGATTCTAGAAGTCTCGACTTTGGAAAACGCATCCGTAGAGAAAGAAAAGATCGTGATCAGCCAGAGAAGAAGGGGAGTCCAATATCGCAGTATTCGTTTTATCACTTCGCGACGTCATTACGGGCTGGTGCGACTCTGCCGCCAAAATATTCGCCGGCAACCCCGGCGTCAAGATGGAGTCGTTTCACGAGTGGGTTTAGTATTGACGGATTCGCACGACAACGTTGTTTTCGAAAGTGACGAACTGTACACGCAATCCGCGCTCAAAGTAGATCCAGTCTTCGGTGTCCACACCCTCAAGCTTCTCGCGAACCTTCTTGTCAGGCCGGCCCAGCGCCATGATCACGGTGCTGCGATCCATGCCGATCCTTGCTTCCTTCGCCTTCACCGCTTCCTGGAATTCCGGGGGAAGCGCATCGATTCCGGTCTTTAAGAAATTGTGTTTATTGAAGTCGAGGACCGGACTCAGCAATTCCTTCAGTTGCTCCGGCCTTAAGTCCGGAGGGACCTTCTTTTCAAATCGAAGAACGACCTTGGAACCTTTCGCTTTCTGGGTTTTATCGTCTCGTCCGACGGGCGTCGTTCTGTTCCCTACCCCAACGCCGACCTGGATGCGGTCCAAAAAGCCCTTTTTGTTTTTTCCTCCGCCGTCCAACTCGATCTCAATTTTGTCATCGTCAAATGCGATTTCGGTCACCGTCACGACCTTGCCGATCTCGATCGACTGTCCGTTCTTTTTAAGGTCCTTTTCCAATTTCTCCCGATTGACCTCACCTGTGTCGGACAGGTTGACACCGTCTGCCCCGAAAGGCAACGCTATCCGGGCAGACGCCTGTTCAGCAATGACGGTTCGGAGAATCCCGAATTTGGCGTCACGGGAGATCTGCGCGGGCAGCGGACTGCAGAAATTCAGAACGACCAACGCCACCGGAAAAACACGGCGAATCATGGCTGCAAGTTTACCACCGGGACTTCTGGACGGCTACCCTCTAAAGTATTCCGAGAACACAAAGACACAAAGGCATAGCGCGGCGAAGCCGCAACCTAAGCCCTCATCCGGCGCTTCGCGCCACCTTCTCCCAGAGGGAGAAGGACACACCTGCAGAATGTCCCTCTCCCTCTGGGAGAGGGTGCCGCGAAGCGGCGGGTGAGGGTTCCCAAAACTAAAGGGCGCCTACATCAGTTCTCCAAGCTGATGAGATTACCAAATAGACGATAAGCGCCACGGACCCCTTCAGGCAACTGCCGGAAGAAACCGTACCCCGTATAGATATACGTTCCCTTCCCATACCTTGCCTCGACCAGCCCGCCCTCCTTGGGATCTTCGCCGGGATCGTGCGACTCTAAGAGAGGCTGATAGTGGGAATCCCAGGTCCCCAGGAAATAGAGGCCGCGCTCCTGCACCCAGCCATCAAAATCTTTCCCGGAAATTTTGTTCGGGAAGTTGAAAATGCGATTTGCCGGATCCAGGATTCGGACCGCCGCCTCTTCCCTCGTAACGCGGTCATGGGGCCGTTTGATCGTAAAAGGATAGGGGCCGAACGGACCGTCCAGGATCTCGTACTGGTTGTATTGAACGATCAAGGTCCCACCATTCTGAACGTACTCCAACAATCGATTGTTGTAGGCGCGCACAGCTTCATTTGAACCGTATGCCCGGATTCCCAAAATGATCGTCTGGTACTTCGAAAGATCCCCGTTTGCCAGCTCGTCGGAAGAGATGGTGGAGACATTCAAACCGAGTTGGCGAAGCGCTTCCGGAACGCGGTCACCGGCGCCTTCGACATAACCAATCGATGTGACGGATGTTTTTACGTCGAACACCTCGACTTTGGCTTGGGCCGGGGCATAGATATGCCGCGTTTCAATGTGTGGATAAGCGACAACCGTGTACCCGGTGGTGTATTCCCGAGTCCCCAGCTTCGCGACGGCCCGTACGGTCGAATCTCCTTCGACATTGGGAACCGTCACCATGAATGGAACGGACGCTTTTTCACCTTGACGCGAAAACTTGACAGTCTGTGAAGCGGGTGAAACCGGCCAGCCTTGCGGGGTGATCAGGCGGACTTCGGTTTCTACAGGGGCCGGGCTTTGATTCTCCACAGTTACGGTGAATTCCTTGCGCCGGTTTCCGGATATCGGCACGATCGCAATTTCCGGAGAGACGTGCACGGATAAAGCCGGCACAACTTTGACCAGCCTGCGCAGTTCCCCATACATGTCATCGATTTTCCTGAACTCCGCTGATTTGAACAGCGCGATGCTGGCTCCCTGGTAATCCACTTCACCGCGCGTTTGCATCAAGGGCGGATCGAAAGGCATGTTTGCGGCAGAACCGGCCGGCCAGACAAACCGGTCGCCTTGTCTGGGCTGTTGCAACCAATACGGTTGTGTGAATGGGGCATCCGAGGCGGCCTTCACTTTGAACTTCTGCTCGAACCGTTTACCGGCGTCCAGGCTTCCTGTCGACCCCTGATAATTAGCTTCCCAGCCTGGAGGGAAGTCGGTGCTCGTGCGTACGGTGGAAAAATCGTAGGGGCCGCCGTTGACAACGGCAATGGTCAGGTCAAACTCCTGTCCAGGCACCACGGTGTCATCCGATGCCATCACGTCCATAACTAGACCCGCCGCCAGTCGAGCCGCTTCATGAAAGTCGGGTTCTTTTTCGCGAAGCAGAAACTGAACGTGCTCGTTCGCTGCCTTGCTCTGAATTTGCTTGAAGAGCTTGATGGCCGCCGCAAGCTCTGGAACGATATCAGTGGAATGGGCAAGATTAGCCTTTTGCCGGGCTGCATCGATTCGTTGCTGGAGTTGATGAAGATCCGCAGA
>Ga0066710_100002719_pt1 | contig 14493 bp, 9 predicted proteins | sample GraSoiAngelo_159_FD_79666 | JGI IMG/M metagenome (GOLD analysis project Ga0066710, IMG submission 79666) | Grasslands soil microbial communities from the Angelo Coastal Reserve, California, USA - 14_1009_16_40cm | ecosystem: Environmental > Terrestrial > Soil > Grasslands | place: USA...
CTCGCCGAAGAGGGCCGAGACGGCCGCGCGCTGGCTCGACTCCGCCCAGCCGTACGTGCAGACGTAGACGGGCACCTCGGGGAACTGCCGCAACAGGTACGGGCTGCCGTAGGAGACGACGACCAGCGGGCGCCCGAGCGCGTTCAGGCGCTGCAGGAGTCGCGCCTGCGACTCGGGCATGTCGGCGGTGCCACGGAAGGCGCCGACGCGGGAGAAGCACGAGGCGAGCAGGTGGGTGGACTCCCCCGCCAGCGCGACGATCCTCGCTGCTGTCGGCTCCGACACTTCGGGGCCCAGCCACACCGTCTGGGTCGGGATCGCGCGGCGGGCCAGCTCGTCCTCGGGGAAGCCCTGGATGACGGCCGCGTCGTTGCGTTGGTCGCTGGAGAGCACGAGGTGCAGGACGCGCAAGGGCTGCTCGGCCTTCAACGGCAACACCCCGCCGTCGTTCTTGACGACCGTGACCGCCCGCCGGGCGATCTCCAGCGCTCTCTCCACGTCCGCCGGCCGGCCCACCTCCCGGTCCGCGGCCGCCGGGTCCACCAGCCGCCGCCGGTCGAGGCCGAGCCGCTCCTTCGCCTGCAAGATCCGGAGCACCGAGGCGTCGATCCGCGAAGCGGGAATCTGGCCCTCGCGCACCGCCCGCACCAGCGACTGGATGGCCACGTCGGTCTGGGGCGGCAGCAGGATGAGGTCGGCCCCCGCCTGCACCGCGCGGATGGCCGCCTCTCCGGTCCACGCCGCCTTGACCCCGGCCATCTCCATCGCGTCGGTCACCACCAGGCCTTCGAAGTGAAGCTCCCGGCGCAGCAGCTCGGTGGCCATGGGGGCGGAGAGCGTGGCCGGCGCCCCGGTGGGATCGACGGCCGGGACCGCGATGTGGCCGAGCATCACGGAGTCGACTCCCGCATCCACCGCCCGCCGGAACGGCCGCAGCTCCACCGCCTCCAGCCGCGCCCGGTCGGCGGCCACGGTGGCGAGCTGCAGGTGACTGTCGACGTCGGTGTCGCCGTGGCCCGGGAAGTGCTTGGCCGTCGTGAGCAGGCCCCCCTCGCGGGCGCCCCGGACGAAAGCGGCGTCGAGACGGGCCACCAGCTCGGGGTCCTCGCCGTAGGAGCGGATGTTGACCACCGGGTTGCCCGGGTTGTTGTTCACGTCCGCCACGGGGGCGAGGGCCCAGTGGATGCCCAGGGCCCGTCCCTCGCGCGCGGTCACCTCCCCCGTGAAGCGCGCGGCTTCCTCCGAGCGCGTGGCTCCGATCGCCATCGCGTAGGGCAGCGGAACGACGCCGCGCCGGATGCGGAAGGAGATCCCCCGCTCCATGTCCGCCGAGACGAGCAGCGGCACCTTGGCCAGGGACTGGAGGGCGTTGAGCAGGCGCGGCAGCGCATCGACCTCGGATTCGAAGACCACGACCGATCCCACGCCCAGGTCCTGGACCTCGTGGCGGAGCCGCCGGCCCTGCTCGGAGGCGGGATGGAAGTGCAGGCCGAAGGCCCGCACGCCCACCATCTGCGCCGCTCGCTCCTCCAGGCTCATGCGGGCGAGCGTCCGCCGCGCCCACCGATACGACGGGGCGGGCGCCGCCGCCGGTCCGGCGCTCGCGGCACGGCACGCGGGAAGGCCGAGGAGGACCAACAGCAGGGAGGCGGCGAGCCTCACCGCGGGCGGCCTCCCTCGGTCGCCCCGGTCGCGTCCGGGCGCATCACGACGGCGATCGCGAACGCGCCCTGCCGCAGGCGGTCGAGGTCCGGGGGCCGCAGGGACTCGTTCGAGAAGACGATCACGCCGGACGCGCCCGCGGCGCGGGCGAGCTGGACCTTCTCGATGACGCCGTCGACGTCCAGCCGATACGCGCCGACGCCCGCCCACAGCGGCCGGCTGGGCCCCACGCGGGCGCGGGTGTCCCGGATCAGCTCCTGGAAGAGCCGGCTGTCGGCGGTGTAGGCCATCGGGCATACCGCGTCGAGGCGGCCCTGCGCCATCCATTCCGGCCAGTCCTGGAACTTGAGGGCGACCGCCTGCGCCTCGTCGGGGACGACGGCGGCCGACACGAGCAGGCGCGGCCGCTCGTCCCGCGCCGCCCGGGAGAGGCGGGCGACGAGAGCGGTCAGGACCTCGCGCCGGTAGGCCGCCCACTCCGCCGGCGACTGCGCCGGTGGAGCGAGCAGGTCGAGGCTCCGGCCCACGCGGCCGGCGAATCCTTCGAGGGCGGCGCGCGAGTAGTCGTAGTCGGGCCCGGGGTAGCGCACGAAGTCGAAGTGCACGCCGTCGACCGGGTAGGCCTTCAGCATCTCCCGCACGACCGTCTCCAGGTGGTCGGCCACTTCCGGCGCCGAGGGAGAGAGGTAGAGGCCTTCCGCGTCGGGGCCGGGAGAGACGGCCACCAGGGCCCGCAGCGCGCCGCCGCGCGCCGCGAGGGCCGCGCGCGCCGCGGCTCGCGGCACCATGAGCCACTCGGGATGCGCCGCCGCGGCGTGGCCGGCCGGGAGGAAGCGGCCGAGGCCCGCACAGAGGAGCACGTTCATCCACGCGTGGACCTGGAGGGCGCGGGTGCGGGCGCGGCTCATCAGCCGCGCCAGGGGGTCGAAAGAATCCGGCTGCGCGGCGAGCATCTCCGAGCGCGGGACGAGCGCCGAGCGGTAGAACGCGTCACCGCGGCCGCGGACCTGCACGAAGAGCGCGTTGAAGCCGGCCCGCTGGGCCTCGTCCACGACGCGGTCCACCGCCGCCGGCGACACCAGAGCCGTCCGCACCACCCACAACCCCCGCATCTCGGGGGTGGGGAGAGGAGGCTGGATGTCGGGGGCGGCGAGGAGGAGCAGCGCGAGGAGCGCGTTCATGAACGAAGCGATGGTATCACGCGGGTTGGCCCTCGAACGCTTGCTACTTCGGGTCCGGCAGGGCGTATAAGTGCAGCTCCGCGATGCCCCAGGCGCGCGCGCGGCGGCCCACCTGCTCGATGCGAACCGATCTGGCCCGGACCGGCTGGAAGACGAGGAGCTGGGTGGGGCCCTCCGCGGAGGGAACCTGGGCCGCCACCGGCGGACGTCCGGGGAGCGCCGTGACCCGCTTCCAGTCACGGCCGTCGTCGGAGACGAGGACGTGCAGGTTCTTCCCGTAGGTGCGCCCGCGCCCGCGCAGGGCCAGCTCGACGCGGCCGACCATGCGCGGCCGGGGAAGGTCGACCTGGATCCACGCCCCGGGCGATTGCGCGCGGCCGGTCATCCAGGCCGTGCGGCGATTGCCGTCCACGAGCGCGGGCAGGAGGTCCACCGCCTCGGACGCGCTGAGCCACTGCGCGGACAGGCGCAGCTCCTCGTAGGCCGGACGCTGGTCGGCCGGCGGCGCGCTGACCACCAGGCGGGGGCCCGCATGGGGGTTGGGGGGATCGGCGGCGTAGAGGGTGGCGAGCTGGCGCACGAGCGGCTCGCTGTCGCCGGGGCCGGTGATGACCGCGTCGGCATGGAGGGCGAGCGGACGCGTCCGCTCGTCGAGGCGCGGCACCTCGACCACCTCGTAGCGCCGGCGGTCGAGGCCGAGACCGGCCACGGTCGTGACCAGGTGCGATCCGGGAGGGACGTTCTGGTCGACCCAGTCGAGCACCGCGTCACGCGTCCCCGGCACCGTGATCCCCCGCACGTAGTCGATCGAGGCGGCCAGGGGCACCGCGGCCGCGGCCAGGGCAGCGCAGATCGCGGCCGCCGGCGAGCGCTTGCCGACCGAGGCGACGGCCCGCCCCGCGAAGAGCGAGAGCACGCCCAGGGCGGGCACGAGGTGGCGGTCGAAGTGGATCTCGGCCGTGGAGAGCACGGCCACGACGACGACCGGATAGACGAGCAGGCTCAGCCATCGTCGCCAATCGCGCGCGGCGAGCGCGGCGCCGGCGCCCACCAGGAGCAGGGCCACCGGGCCGAACGATTTCAGGAGCGCGAGGCCGTAGGTCCAGGCCATGTCGAGATAGCCCTCCGGCCCATGCTCGCGGACGAGGTAGTGGTGGGAGATCTGGGTCTGGGCGCCGCGCACCGCCTCGGTGAGATGGAGGAGCGTGTAGGGCGAACACAGCGCGAAGGCGGCGACGGACGCGCCGGCGGCCAGGGCGATCCGCGCGGGTCGCGGGCCGGGGGTGACCAGCCGCTGCACGAGGTAGGACGGCGCCACGAGCACGCCGGTGAACTTGACGGCGGTGGCCGCGCCGAGCGCGAGGCCCGAGAGAAGGTCGGCGCGCCAGCCGGGCCCCAGCCGCGAAAAGGCCAGGAAGGCGAGGAGCACGAAGGCCTCCAGGGCGACGTCGGGCCGCACCATGTGGGCGGTGAAGACCTCGACCGGCGAGACCGCTACGAGCAGGCCGGCGGCCAGGCCGGCCACCGGCCCGGACAGTCGCCGGCCGAGCAGGTAGGTCAGCCCGACGCTCCCCACACCGAACGCCGCCACCACCGCCCGCGCGGCCAGGTAGGCTCCCGGCCCCGAGTCGCGCGGATGGAGCAGGGCGAGCACCGGCGCGAGCAGGTAGAAGAACAGCCCCGGGTACTCGTAGAACCGCTGGTCGAGATCACGGGTGGCCAGCATGCGGCCCACGTTCTCGACGAACCATCGCTCGTCGAGGTCGGGCAGGTGGCGCAGGCCCCAGCCGAGACCGGCGAAGCGCAGGGCCGCGGCGAGGACGAGGATCGCGACGAGGAGGACCCGCGCGGCGGCGCTGTTCATCGCGAGGTGCTATCATACTTCGCGGATGGAACTCTTGACGGCTGTGGCGCTAGCGGGCGCGCTCGCGGGTCCCGCCGCCGCGGCCGCCGCGCCGCCGGCCTCCGCCGAAGAGCTGGCCCGCCGCCTCGAGCAGCGGCAGCGCTCCCTCAGTGACCTGACCGCCCGTTTCGTCCAGACCTACCGCTCGGGCGTGATCGGGCGGGAGGTGATCGAGCGCGGCGTGGTGTCGATCAAGCGGCCGGGACGCATGCGCTGGGACTACCGCGAGCCGGAGAAGAAGACCTTCGTCTCCGACGGCAAGACTTTCTATTTCTACGTCCCCGCCGACCGGCAGGTGATCGTGCGCGACCAGGCCGGCGACCACGGCGTCCCCGCGCTGCTGCTCTCGGGGCGGGGGAAGCTCCTCGACCAGTTCGAAGCCGGCCTCGAGACGGCGCCTCCCGGGCTCACCCGGCTCCGGCTCGTCCCGCGCCGGACCGATCCGGAGATCGAGAAGATCTTCGTCGACGTGGACGCCGAGGCCCGCATCCGCGCCATCCAGGTCTTCGACGCCGAAGGCAACGTGAGCCGCTTCGAGTTCGACGACATCCGGGAGAACGTCGGCCTGAAGGACCGGCTGTTCCGGTTCGAGGTCCCGCGCGGCGTGGAGGTGGTGAGCGGATGAGGCCGGCCGCCGCGGTCCTGGTGCTGCTCGGGCTCGCCGGCTGCGCCACCTCCTCGGCCTTCCGCGCCGGCGAGAAGGCCGAGAACCGCCAGGACTACGACCGGGCGGTGCTCGAGTACTCCAAGGCCGTTCAGCAGCAGCCCAACAACATCCACTACCGGAAGGGGCTGGAGCGCGCTCGCCTGCGGGCGGCCGAGGCCCACGCGCTGAACGCCCGGCGGATGGCCACCCGCGGCATGTACAAGGAGGCCCTCGACGAGTACCGGCTGGCCCTCGACCTCAACCCCTCGTCGCCGAGCCTCGCCGTCGAGATGCAGGAGACGGAGTCGCGGCGCCAGGGCGGCGCGCTCGGCCTGACGATCGACGAGATGAAGGACCGCGCGCGGGAGAAGGCGCTGCCGGGCCTCGCGCTCGGGCCGGGCGCCCAGGAGCCCCTCGGCCTGAGCTTCCGCAATGCGAGCCTGCGCGAAGCGTACGAGGCCCTGGGCAAGTCGGTGGGCGTGAACTTCGTGTTCGACCCCGACTTCCGCGACCAGACGATCAACATCGACCTGCGCGACGTGCCTTTCGAGCAGGCCCTGAACGCCCTCTCGACCGTGGGCAAGACCTTCTACCGGGTCGTCGACTCGCGCATCGTCCAGGTGGTGCCCGACACCCCGACCAAGCGGCGGGAGCTGGAGCAGCAGGTCGTCAAGACCTTCTTCCTCTCCAACGCCGACCTCAAGGAGACGATCGACCTGCTCCGCATCGTGCTCGGGTCGCGGCGGATCGCGCCCCTGCCCGGCGCCAACGCCCTCACGATCAACGACACCCCGGACAAGGTGGCGGCCGCGGAGCGGATCATCGACATCGTCGACAAGCAGCGGGCCGAGGTGATGGTGGAGGTGGAGATCCTGGAGGTGAACCGCACCCGGCTCAAGGAGTACGGCATCGAGATCACTTCCGGCACCGTCCAGGGCATCGCGGGGGGAATCTTCCCGGGCACGACGGTCAACGAGGTCGTCTCCCGCGACGCCCAGGGGAACCCGACCCTCATCCAGCCCCGGCCCATCACGCTCGGCGACAACCCCTACAAGAAGTCCAACCTGCTCATCACCAGCCTGCCCGGGGTCATCTACCGGCTGCTCAAATCGGACACGTCGACGCGGCTCCTCGCCAACCCGCAGCTGCGCACGGCCGAGGGTCAGACCGCCCAGGCCCGCTTCGGCGACCTGATCCCGGTCCCGGTGACGACCTTCTCCCCCATCGCCAGCGGGGGCATATCGCAGCAGCCGCTCACCTCGTTCGACTACAAGAACGTCGGCGTCAACATCGACATCACGCCGCGGGTCCATCACGACAACGACGTGACGCTGGTGCTGAAGCTCGAGGTCTCGTCGGTGGCGCAATCGGTGGGGGTGGCGGGCGTGCAGAACTTGCCCACCTTCAACAGCCGCCAGGTCACGAGCGTGATCCGGCTGCGCGACGGGGAGACGAACATCCTCGCCGGCCTCATCAGCGACGCCGAGCGGACGAGCTTCTCCGGCCTGCCCGGCCTGGCCAGCCTGCCCGTCCTCGGCAAGCTCTTCGCCCACAACCGCAAGGAGGTCACGGAGACCGACATCGTGATGACGCTGACCCCCCACATCCTGCGCAAGACGAAGTTCAGCGAGGAAGACCTGCGCAGCTTCTCGCTCGGCAGCGAGACCTCGCCCCTGCTCTTCGAGGTGCCCGGCATCCCGCCGGTCGTGACCCCCCGGCCGGAGGCCTCGCCCTCACCCCGGATCGAGCCCATCCGTCCGCCGTCGCCCATCCCCACCCCGACGCCCACGCCCCAGCCCTAGCAAAGCGCCCGGCGCGGCCCCGCCGGACCGCAATGCTGCTTAGATGGGAGGGTAGCCTTCAGGAGGCGGTGCGATGGCGAGATGCGAGGTCTGCCGCAACGAATACGACAAGTCCTTCACGCTGACGACGGCCGACGGCCGGTCGCACGTCTTCGATTCCTTCGAGTGCGCGATCCACGCCGCCGCGCCGACCTGCGCCCATTGCGGCTGCCGCATCGTCGGCCACGGCGTGGAGAAGAGCGGCACCTACTTCTGCTGCGCGAGCTGCGCGGAGCGCCAGGGCGTGCAGGGCCTGCAGGACCGGGTCTGAGGTCGACGCGACCGGCGTCGCGAGCCCTCGCCCGCCACGCCGCGCTCACGGCCGCTCTGCTCGTCGTCTTCCCCCGGCCGGCGCGCGCCGCTTGCGGGCCGGAGGGGGGCGCCCGGGCCCCCGTGGGCCTCGCCCTGAGCGGGGGCGGGGCCCGGGCGCTGGCCCACATCGGCGTCCTCGAGGCCCTGGAGGAGCGCGGCGCCCGCATCGATTGCATCGCCGGCGCCAGCATGGGCGCCGCCATCGGCGCCCTGTACGCGAGCGGGTACGCGCCGGTGGAGCTGGAGCGCATCGTCGAGTCCATCGACTGGCGGCAGGTCTTCAGCCATCGGCGGGAGCGGACCCTCGTCCCGCTCTCGCGCCGCCTGGACGAGGTGCCGCCCGTGCTCAAGATCGGCATCGAGGAAGGACGTTTCCGGTTGCCTTCCTCCACCGAGTCCGACTACCGCCTCGACCGCCTGCTGTTCCGCCTCCTCGCCGGGCCAGGCCTGCGCTCCGGAGACGACTTCGACCGGCTGCCGATCCCCTTCCGGCTCGTGGCCACCGACCTCGGCAGCGGCTCCCGGGTCGTGCTCTCGCACGGCGGCCTTGCCCGGACGGTGCGCGCCTCGCTCTCGACCCCGGCCTCCCTGCCTCCGGTGCCGCTCGGAAACCAACTGCTCGTCGACGGTGGCCTCGTGGACAACCTTCCGGTGGACGTGGCGCGAGAGATGGGCGCCCGGCTCGTCATCGCCGTCGATGCCACCTCCCCTCCCCTGCTTCCCGAGCAGTACCGCGACGCGGTGGGGGTGGGGCTCCAGGTCGTCGACGTGCTCGCCCGGGCCCGCAACGCCGCATACGCCCAGGGAGCCGACGTGGTGATCCAGCCCGATCTCGGACGCCGCTCGTCCACCGACTACTCCGACGTCGCCGGCCTGATCGCCGCCGGACGGGAGGCCGGCCGCGCGGCCCTGGCCCGCGTGAACGAGCTGTCCACCCCGGCCGGGACGCAACCCCGGGGTCCCGTACCCGTTCCGGAGGGCGTGGTGGCCGAGGTCGAGGTGCGGGGCACCCGTCACGTCCGGCCCGGCCTCGTGCGGGCGGCCCTCGGCGTCGCCGCGCCCCGGCCGTTCGCCATGGCGGAAGTCATGGACGGCCTGGACCGCGTCTATGCGACCGGCCTGTTCGAGTCCTGCTGGGTGGAGGCGGAGGCGGCCGGCGACCGCCTGCGCCTGGTCATGAACGCGCGGGAGGCCCCGCGCCGGACGGCCGAGCTGGGTCTCGGCTACGACGAAACCGACGGAGCTCGCGGCTTCGTACGACTGCGGGATCACGACCTCTTCGGCTGGGGCCAGCAGGCCACCCTCGCCGCCATCGCCAGCGAAGGCGGAGGGGGCCTGCGGGCCGAGCTGCTCGGCGACCGCCTCTGGGCCGGGGGACCCGGTTACTGGCTGGAGGCCGAGGCCTTCGACGAGAGGCCCCGCCTGTTCACAAAGGGGGAGCTGCTCGGTCGGGCGGAGTTCGACCGTGACGACCTGACCTTCGGCCTGCAAGCCAGCGCCGGGCCCTCGATCCTGACGCGTCTGGGCTTGACCGGCGGCTGGCTCGACGTGCGCTCACGTCCCGGCCTCGGCGTCGACCCGGCCCGGGAACAGGTGCGCCTGCTCAGCGGCGCGGTCGTCTGGGACGACCTGGACGACCGCGACCTGCCCACCTCGGGGGTACAGCTGCGGCTGACCGCAGAGAGGAGCCTGCGCAGCCTGGGTGCGACCCACGATTACTGGCGGCTGCACGCCCGGGGGGAGGCCGTTCTCCCCCTGACCCGCCGCTTCCTCGTGCAGGGCCGGTTCACGCTCGGCCTGGCCGGTCGGGACGTGCCGGTGCACGCGCTGTACCGGATCGGAGGGCCGGCCCTGCTGCCGGGGATCCACCGCGACGAGCTCTGGGGACGACAGGTCCTCGCCGCCTCCATCGCCCCCACCCTCCTCGTGCGCGGCTTCCGCCTGTGCTTGCGTGGCGGCGCCGGGGACGTGTGGCCGGCCCACCGCGACATCACGCTGCGCTCACTGCGGCGAGGCGCCGGGTTCGGCTTCGAGAAGGAGACCCGGTTCGGTCCCCTCGCCTTCGAGGCCGCCATCGGCGGTTCCGGACGCACGGCGGTGTACGCGTCGGCGGGATTTCGTTAGGCCTTGAGCGCGGCTTTCGGGGCCGGAGCCACCGGGGAGATCACCTTCTCGATCTTCACCTTGTTGATGCGGTTCTTCTCGACGTCCACGACGGTCAGGCGGTAGTCTCCCACCGAGACCACCTCGCCCCCCCGCGCCACCGAGCCGAGCGTGTCGAGCATGAACCCGGCCACGGTCTCGAACTCGGCCGACTCCGGGATGGGGACGTGGTGGCCCAGGCGCAGCACGTCGGCCGAGAGCGTCCCCTCCACGACCAGCGAGCCGTCCCGCAGCCGCTCCACCGGGCGCTCCTCCCAGTCGAACTCGTCCTGGATCTCGCCCACGATCTCCTCGAGCAGGTCCTCCATCGTGACCAGGCCAGCCAGCGTGCCGTGCTCGTCGATGACGAGGGCCATGTGGCTGCGCCTTTTCTGCAGCTCCTTCAACAGCGTCCCGACCTTCTTCGTCTCGGGCACGAAATGGACGGGATGGACGATCTTGCGCAGGACCACCGGCTGGCGCCTCTCGAGCAGGCGCAGCGCATCCTTGATGTAGACGATGCCGACCATGTTGTCGCGCGACGAGTCGTAGACCGGGATGCGGGAGAAGCCGCTCTCCACCATCATGCGCTCCGCTTCCCCGGGCGGCGTGTCGACGTCGAGGGCGAGCATCTTCGGCCGCGGGACCATGACCTTCTTCACCGGCGTCTCGGAGAACTCGAAGACGCTGTGGATCAGCTCCTCCTCGGTCTGGTCGAGCACGCCCTGGGCCCGGCCTTCCCTGACGAGGTGCTTGATCTCCTCCTCCGATACGAAGGCCCGGCGGCTGGCGTCGCGGATGCCGAAGAGCATCAGGACGGCCCGCGTCGAGGCGGTGAGGAAGACGACGAGCCCGTGGGAAGCCCGGGCCAGCCGGTCCAGGGGCCGGGCCACGAACAGGGCGACGGTGTCCGTGAAGCGAAGAGCCAGGGCCTTCGGTACCAGCTCGCCGAAGATCAGCTCGACGTAGACGATGCCCATACCGACCAGGAACGTGGCGGCCACGGCAGGGGCGATCCAGCGGGCCACGGGCGTGCGCGCGATGGCCGGCTCGACATAGAGGCTCGCCAGGTAGCCGCCCAGCACGCCGGCCAGGGTCCCCATGAACGTGACGCCGATCTGGGCGGTGGCCAGGAAGTCATCGATGTGCTCCTGGAGGTGCTTCAGACGACGGGCGGAACGTCGTCCCTGGGCCACCAGCGCCTCGATCTTGCTGCGCCGCATGGAGATGACGGCGATCTCGCTGCCGGAGAAGAAGCCATTGCACAGCAAAAGCAGGAAGATGACGCCGACGAGCAGCAGAACGTGGCTCATGGATAGCCGTCTATTCTAGCATTCTGACTCCGGCCGGCCTCGCCTTGCCGGCCCCGTGGGTCTTTGGTAGCGTGAGGAGCTTCTGCGAGGAGGAGACTTGGCCAACGGCGAGTTCGACGTCACCGTCATCGGCACCGGCCCCGGCGGCTACGTGGCCGCGATCCGGGCGGCGCAGGTGGGGCTTCGCACTGCCGTCGTCGAGCGGGACCCGGTCGGCTGCGGGGGGACCTGCCTGCTCCGGGGTTGCATCCCGACCAAGGCGATGCTCCACACCGCCGACCTCCTCGAGGACCTCCAGCACGGCAAGGAATACGGCATCGTGGCCGAGGGGCTCGCCCTCGACTTCCCGGCTCTCATGGCCCGCAAGGGCCGCATCGTCAGCCGGCTCAGCAAGGGCATCGAGACCTACCTCTTCAAGAAGAACAAGATCACCCTCTTCAAGGGCCAAGCCCGCTTCGAGGGACCGCGGGCGCTGGTCGTCAAGGGCGAGGGGGGCGAGACGAGGGTCGCGACCAAGAACGTGATGATCGCCACCGGGTCCAGACCCCGCCCGCTGCCCGGCATCACGCCCGACGGGACGTCGATCGTGACCTCCGACGAGATCCTGGAGCTGAAGCAGGTGCCCCGCAGCCTGGTGGTGATCGGGGCGGGGGCGGTGGGGATCGAGTTCGCCTCGATCTTCGCCCGCTTCGGGTCCGCGGTGAACGTCATCGAGCTGCTCCCGCGCGTGCTGCCCCTCGAGGACGAGGAGATCTCGGCCGAGGCGGGCAAGATGCTGGCCAAGTCCATGGGCATCCATACCGGCGCCAAGACCGAAGGCGTGCTCAAGACCTCCCAGGGCATGGAGATCGCCTTCCGCAGCGCCGGCGGCGAGGCCCGCAGCATCACCGCCCAGATGCTGCTGGTGGCGGTGGGCCGAGCGCCGGTCACCGACGGCCTCAACCTCGAGTCGACGAAGGTCCAGCTCGAGAAGGGCTACGTGAAGGTCACCCCGTTCATGGAGACGGCGGAGCCGGGGGTCTACGCCATCGGCGACGTCGTCACCGTCGAGGGCCGCCCCCACCCGATGCTGGCCCACGTCGCCTCGTTCGAAGGCATCGGCGTCGCGGAGCGGCTCGCGGGAAAGAAGACCGAGCCCCTCAACTACGACCAGGTCCCCTCCGCGACCTACTGCAACCCCGAGGTGGCGAGCGTGGGGCTGAGCGAGGCGGAGGCGAAGAAGCGCGGACACGACGTGAAGGTCGGCCGTTTCCCGTTCGGCAACATAGCCAAGCCCCGGATCATAGGCCACGACGGCGGGCTGGTGAAGGTCGTCTCGGAGGCGAAGTACGACGAGGTCCTGGGCGTGCACATCGTCGGCCCCCATGCGACCGACCTCATCTCGGAAGCCTGCGTCGCGCTGAGGCTCGAGAGCACGACCGAGGAGATCATGCGCACGATCCACCCCCACCCGACGCTGCCCGAGGCCTTGATGCAGGCGGCGGAGGCGGTCTACGGCCACGCCATCGACGCCTGACACGGCCGCCGCGAAGCCGCCGGTCGAGCAGCTCGGCAAGGCGCAGCTGCTCGAGCTCTACCACTTCATGAAGCTCAACCGGATGGCGGAGGAGAAGCTCACCAACCTGTACCGGCAGGGCAAGGTCGTGGGCGGGCTCTACCGCAGCCTGGGCCAGGAAGGATGCTCGGTGGGCAGCGCCTACGCGCTCGACCGCGGCGACATCTTCACCCCCCTCATCCGCAACCTCGGCGCGATCTTCGTCCGCGGCGGCCAGCCGCGGGCGGTCTTCGCCCAGTACATGGCCCGAGCGGCCGGACCGACGCACGGCCGCGACCTGAACCTCCATTTCGGATGGCTCTCCGAAGAGGGCTCCATGCCCGCCGTGATCTCGATGCTCGGCGACATGGTGCCGGTGCTCACCGGAGCGGTGATCGCCGAGCGCATGAAGGGCCGCCGGACGGTGGCCCTCACATGGATCGGCGACGGCGGCACGTCGACCGGCGCCTTCCACGAGGGGTTCAACTTCGCCTGCGTTCAGCGGGCGCCGCTGGTCGTCGTCGTCGAGAACAACAAGTGGGCCTATTCCACGCCGACCCACAAGCAGACCGCGAACCCGCGCTTCGTGGACCGCGCCCGGGCGTACGGCTGCTTCGGCGAGCCGGTGGACGGCAACGACGTGCGGGCCGTCTACGAGGTGACCCGGCGGGCGATCGAGCGGGCGCGGGCGGGGGCCGGGCCCACGCTCATCGAAGCCGACACCATGCGCATGCGGGGCCACGCCGAGCACGACGACATGAAGTACGTGCCCCGGCCGATGCTCGAGGAGTGGGCGGCGAAGGACCCCATCGACCGCTACGAGCGATGGCTCGTGGGCAGCGGCGTGGCCCGGCCGGAGGAGCTCCAGGCGGTGACCGCCCGCATCGAAGCGGCGCTGCAGGAGGACCTGGCCGCCGCCGAGGCGAGCCCCTTCCCCGACCCGCGCAGCGGGCTGGCCGGTGTCTACGCCGACCGCCCCGTCCGCCCCCCGGTGCCCCCGCTGGTCGCGGAGTGGGAGCGCCGCCGCTGATGGCGGTCCTCACGTATCTGGAGGCGATCCGCCTCGCGATGCTGGAGGAGATGGAGCGCGACGAGCGCGTCTTCGTGATCGGCGAGGACGTGGGCGCCTACGGGGGCGCCTTCCGCGTCACCGCCGGCTTCCTGGAGAGGTTCGGCGAGAAGCGGGTGATCGACACCCCCATCAGCGAGACGGCCATCGTGGGGGCGGCCATCGGGGCCTCGCTCATGGGCATGCGACCGATCGCGGAGATGCAGTTCATCGACTTCATCTCCTGCGCCTTCGACATGATCGTCAACTACGCGGCCAAGGCCCGCTACCGCTGGGGGGCGGGCGTGCCGATCGTGATCCGCGGTCCGGCCGGCGGCGGTGTGCACGGGGGTCCTTTCCACAGCCAGAACCCCGAGGCCTATTTCATGAACGTGCCGGGGCTGAAGATCGTGGCCCCCGGCACCCCGGCCGACGCCAAGGGGCTCATGACGGCGGCCATTCGCGATCCCGACCCCGTCATCTACCTCGAGCACAAGTTCCTCTACCGGCGGCTCAAGGCAGAGGTGCCCGAAGGCGACTTCGTCGTGCCCATCGGGAAGGCCCGCGTGGCCCGCGCCGGCCAGGACGTCTCGATCATCACCTATGCCGCGATGGTCCAGGTGGCGCTCGAAGCAGCCGAGGGGGCGGCCCGCGACGGCGTCGACGTCGAGGTGGTGGACCTGCGCACCGTGCTCCCCCTCGACGAGGAGGCGATCCTGTCCTCGGCCGCCAAGACCGGCAAGGTGATCGTCCTCCACGAGCCCACCCTCACCGGCGGCCCGGGGGGCGAGATCGCCGCCCTGGTGGCCGAGCGGGCCTTCGAGCACCTCGACGCGCCGGTGATGAGGGTGGCGCCGCCCGATACGCCCGTGCCGTACTCGCCGCCGCTGGAGGAGACGTTCCTGCCCGAC
>Ga0066710_100002721_pt1 | contig 14492 bp, 18 predicted proteins | sample GraSoiAngelo_159_FD_79666 | JGI IMG/M metagenome (GOLD analysis project Ga0066710, IMG submission 79666) | Grasslands soil microbial communities from the Angelo Coastal Reserve, California, USA - 14_1009_16_40cm | ecosystem: Environmental > Terrestrial > Soil > Grasslands | place: USA...
ATTCGGATCGAACCCTGGGGAAAGACATCTGTTGATGAAGCGCGGGCGATTTTTCGGGAACAAGCGGAAGCACTGCTGGAAGGAAGGGTGGATCTTTTCATCCTGGAGACGTTCTCCGATTTGAACGAAATGCAGGCCGCTATCAACGGAGTAAAGGACATCAGCAACAAGCCGATTGTCGCCCAGATGACGATCGAAGAGGACGGCAACAGCCTGGAGGGGACGCCGCCGGAAAACTTCGTTAAACGGATCGAGGAGTGGGGCGCGGACGTTATTGGACTCAACTGCAGTGTTGGTCCGCAAACGATGCTCGATATCATCGAACGCATTGCGGGAGTGACATCGAAGAAGCTGTCGGTGCAGCCGAACGCGGGTAAGCCAAAAAATATTGAAGGAAGGAATATCTATCTCTGCTCGCCGGAGTACATGGCCTCTTATGCGAAGAAGTTTGTAAGGTACGGCGTGAGGCTGGTGGGAGGATGTTGCGGAACGACGCCGCAGCATATTAAGGCGATCCGAGCGGCAATAAAATCCGTTAGCCCCGCTATCGCGAGAGCGTCCGCTTCTGCAACTGTAGGGACGGTCAATGATCGCCCAGGCGCTCATAGAGCGCCTCTACAGTCGAAATCAAAGCTTGGGAAAAAATTAGCCGAGAAGCGGTTCATCAAGATTGTGGAGATGATTCCGCCCAAAGGACACGATTTCGCAGCAGCAATCGAACAAGCAAAATACCTCCAGTCCCACGATGTCGATGCGATAAACATACCGGATGCCCCGCGGTCGAGCGCGCGTATGAACGCAATCTCGCTCGCGATCCTTGTCGAGAAATCCACGGAGATCGAAAGCCTCGCGCATTACACCTGCGGCGATCGGAATCTTCTCGGAATGCAAGCCGACTTGCTCGGCGCGTATGCTCTTGGCCTCAGAAACCTGTTGTTGATTACGGGAGACCCGCCCTCGACTGGTGACTATGCAGGCGCAACGGCGGTGTACGACGTCGATTCCATCGGGCTGACAAACATGGTGAACCGGCTGAACGAAGGCCTCGACGTCGGTGGAAAGTCCATTGGAAAACCAACCGGCTTTGTGGTCGGCGTCGGTGCAAATCCGGGCGCTATTAATAATGATGAGGAGTTGAAGCGGTTTTATTACAAAGTCGAAGCAGGAGCGGAGTTTGCGCTGACCCAGCCGGTTTTCGACGTTGCCGTCCTCGAGCGCTTTCTGCGCCGAATCGAAGACTGCAAGATACCCGTGATCGTCGGGCTGTTGCCGCTCTCGAGTTACAAAATGGCCGAGTTCCTGAATTACGAAGTACCCGGTTGCTCAGTGCCAGACTCCATTCTGGAAAGAATGCGAAAGGCCGAAACACCCGAGAGGGCTCGCGTTGAAGGAATTCGAATCTCGCAAGGCATTCTCGAAAAGATTCACGCGATTGTGCAGGGTGTCCAGGTACGTGGCCCATTCGAACATTACGAGACGGCGGTTGAAGTGTTGTCCGTGCTCAATTTGAAAGGAGCGTCACGTTGAAACGAATTCTGATCGTTGCGTTATTGATGATCGCTCCCGCGGCGTTCTCGCAGGAGAAGGCCGCGCCGCGGAAGTTGAACCCGGGAATCTATGCGCGGTTCGAAACGTCGATGGGCAACTTCACATGTGAGCTCTACCAATTCCAGGCGCCAAACACGGTGGCGAATTTCGTCGACCTTGCTGAAGGTAAGAAGGTTAAAGGAAAGCGGTTCTACGACAACACAACCTTTCACAGAATCATCGACAGGTTCATGATCCAGGGCGGCGATCCAACTGGAACCGGTACGGGCGATGCCGGTTACCGAATCAACGACGAGATCTCTCGCAGTTTAAAACACGATCGCGAAGGACGCCTCTCAATGGCAAACGCCGGTCGTCCAAATACGGCCGGCAGCCAGTTCTTCATCACCCTCGCTCCGGTTTCTCAGCTTGATGGCAAGTACACCATCTTCGGCCAGGTGATCGATGGAATGGATGTCGTGCGGAGCATCGGCAAAGTGCCCGTTGAAATACCGAAGGACGGGCGCGAAAAGAGCCATCCCATAAAGCCGGTGATTTTGAAGAAGGTCACTATCGAGCGCGTAAAGTAAATGCCGATCATCGGACTACATCACGTTCAGATTGCTATGCCGCGTGGCGGCGAAGAATCTGCCCGGAGTTTCTATTCGAGTCTCCTCGGAATTCCTGAGGTCCCGAAGCCGCCTGAACGGATGCCCGGCGGCGCGTGGTTTGAGTCCGACAGCGTTCGAGTTCACCTTGGCGTGGAATCGGATTTTCGACCTGCCCGAAAAGCACACCCGGGTCTACTTGTCGAAGGATTGAACATCATCGTTGCCCGGCTGCAGGACACAGGATACGAAGTTGTCCAGGGAGAACCATTGGCGGGGTACGATCACGTTTACGTCGACGATCCATTCGGAAATCGTCTCGAACTGCTCGAAGCACACAAGTACTAACGGCTGACGATCTGCGACACGAAGTCACGAGCATCATAACCGGAAGGAATGACCTCGACGCCGAGCTCTCTCTCCACATCTTTCAGCGTGAGGTCGTCCAGGAACAGATAGTCGTCGCCGACCATCGACTCAGAAGGCAGAACGACAAAATCACCGTGAACACGCCCCTTGAGCGCCCCAATGAAATCGCTGCCGGTCAGCAGTCCCGCGACGCCGATTCCCGATCCCCAGAACTTGCTCTCAACAGCGACGGTCTTCAGATCCATACCGAGACGATCGACGCACTCCTTCAGGTAAGGATAAAAAACCTTGCCGGTGCACACCGTGCCGCGTGCGCGACCGGTGGGTTTCTTGCGGAGAGCGGCGTTGAATTGAGTAAGGAAAGTTCGCATCATCCCGACACCATTTTCGATCTGCGGAAAATCAGAATAGTGGCTGGACGGCGGAAGCTCGTGCGCCCCCATGATGTAGATCTCGTCGCCCAGAAAAGCAAAAGGCGTCCCGATGCGACGCTTGAGTTTTCGCTGAAGTGGCGTGATGTGAGCAATCAATTCTCGCGCGTAATCGCGCGTGAATGGCGTCAATTCCGGCAGGTTCTTCCGATGGTCCGTCAGACCTACGGGCACGATCGCGAGCGATGCAACGCCCGGATGAAACTTCAGAAGGTCTTCGATTGTTCGATCGAGATGACTTCCATCATTGAGACCGGGGCACAGCACAACCTGGCAATGCAGCTGGATGCCGGCATCGGTCAGCCTGGTGATCTTCTCCACTAGACCGTCATATTCCGAATTGCCCAGCATAACGGTTCGAAGCTCCGGTTCGGTCGCGTGGACGGAGATGTACAGCGGCGACAACCGCTGTTCGATGATCCGCTGCATCTCGCCTTCATTAACGTTCGTAAGCGTGAGGTAATTCCCAAAGAGGAAGGAAAGTCGATAGTCCTCATCCTTGATATGGAGCGATCGACGAACATTCTTGGGATTCTGATGTACGAAGCAGAAGACGCACTGGTTCTTGCACGTCAGCGGCTCAATGGCTTCGAACTCCAGGCCGAATGATTCCCATTCCCGCCGCACAAATGTGATCTTCTTTTCCTGCGTGGTTATCGTTGTACGGCGGCCGATCGTTGCTGCATTGAACTGAAAGTCGATGACGTCGAGCAACGGCTTGCCGTTGAGCTCGTGGATCTCGTCTCCTGCCTTCAGTCCGATACGGTGCGCCAGCGATCCAGGCTCAACCGAAAGCACGCGGACGCGTTGTGCGTCACCGGGGCGATGTGCCGGCGCCTCACGGTACTCGTGCACAGCTTTCTTAACGTAAGCGGAAGACGAAAATTGCTTTTTGCTAATCATGGAGGCGTGCGGTCACGAGGTAATGCAGGCCGGAAAAAGCCGTCATCATTCCCGTCATGTAAAAAAGAATGTTGAGTTCGGGGACGGTCACCGATTTCCAGTCCGAATAGAGAACCGCGAGGACAGTGACGACCTGGAGCACGGTGCTCGCCTTTCCGTATGCGCTTGGCTTGAAAATTCTCCAGCCGACCATCAGCACAATGATGAGCGACACGAGCAGGATGAACAGATCGCGAGAAATGATGACGATCACCAGCCAACGCGGGATCACATTGTGAAGCTCCATCTGTGGCAGCGAGAGCAACACCATCGAAGCCGTCATCAATAGCTTGTCCGCAAGAGGATCGAGCACCGCACCAATTGAGGTTTTCTGTCGCAGCCGCCGTGCGATGATCCCATCGAGCACATCAGTGATAGCAGCCGCGACGAACGTACAGAGCGCCCATCCGACTTCCCTGTAGGCGAGCAGGATGATGAACACCGGCACAAAGACGATGCGCAGGATAGTCAGCTGATTGGCTGTCGTTAGAACAGCCGTACGATACGGTTGAACTGTTGTGGACATAAAAAAATTACTGAACGACGACCGGAATTCTTACATCGAGGACTTGCCGGGAGCAAAACCCATCGGTTTTCGAACAGAAGAAATAAGTCAGCTTCCCTGGGATCTCGTACTTTCCGGCCTTCGCCGCGGTGACAGGCACTTTGATCGAGGGCAGATCGACGTAATACTCGTCCTTGGATTTCGGATCTTCCGTTGGCGTCTCAAAATCCGTTTTCGCCAGCGTCACGCCCGAAACCTTCGTGAGCTTGAGGCTGATCGGTGGCTTGTGGTTGATCGCGAAACCCTTTAAGAGGTTGAACGACACCGTCACTTCCCCCGGCTGACCCGCTCTCATCGGCCCGGCAGGGCCGGCCGCGCCGGCAGTCTTGAATTCCGGTTGAAGAACTTGAGGCAAAGTAGATCCTGGGCCGCTCAACTGTGTCGCAAACAACAGTAGTCCCAGGACTAATTTCGACATTTGGATCTCCGCAACGGAATACAATGTGCAACGGAATAGTACCATGAAAATATTGAACGTCGTGGGCGCCCGGCCGAACTTCATGAAGATCGCTCCGATCGTAGAAGAGATGAAGAAAGTGCCGGATTTGAACGGGATACTCGTCCACACCGGGCAGCACTACGATGAAGAGATGTCCGATGTTTTCTTCCGTGACCTTGGCATTCCCGTCCCCGATGTGCACCTGGGTGTGGGCTCAGGAACGCATGCAGAGCAGACCGCGCGGGTGATGGTGGAGTTCGAGAAGGTCTGCGTGGACGAGAAACCCGATCTTGTCGTGGTCGTGGGCGACGTCAATTCCACGATGGCGTGCACGATCGTTGCGGCAAAACTGCTCATTCCTGTTGCGCACGTCGAAGCCGGCCTCCGCAGTTTCGATCGTGCGATGCCCGAAGAAATCAACCGTCTGGTCACGGACACCCTTGCCCACATCCTGTTTACGACGAGCCGCGACGCCGATGAGAACCTGAAACGCGAGGGCGTCGATCCCCAAAAGATCCATTTCGTCGGGAATGTGATGATCGACACCCTGCTGAAGCATCGCAAAAAGGCGGCGGAGCTGAAGGTCGACAAGCCACAGAAATATGCGCTCGTCACATTGCATCGACCTTCCAATGTCGACGATTCCCAAGTGCTCGGCGCAATCCTTCAAGCTCTTGAAGAAATTTCAAAATCGATTCCCGTGATTTTTCCAATCCATCCGCGAACTGCAAAACGAGTCGAGGAATTCGGCCTCTCCATGAACGGAATCCGTACAATGCCTCCGCAAGGCTATCTGGAGTTCCTGAATCTGATGTCTACCGCGACGATCGTGTTGACGGATTCGGGTGGCCTGCAGGAAGAAACGACGATTCTTGGCGTTCCCTGTCTCACGCTGCGCTACAACACCGAACGGCCGGTGACGATCACACATGGGACGAACATCATGGTCGGTCCCGACAAAGACCGCATCCTTGATGCTTACGGCCGTATCACGAACGGCGACTGGAGAGCCTCAGGACCTCCCGAATTTTGGGACGGCCACGCTGCCGAGCGAATCATTCGCGTAATCCGCGCAATTCGCGACTGACTTTTTCGCCGATTCCGCGACTTCTTACATCACTGCCTCATTTCTTCAATTGTTTACGTTCGGCCAACCACGTGCCTTCATCAGACCCGGTCGTCGCTACTTACGACCACTCTTGGCGGGCTGGGGTTTCGAAGGAGCGCCGGGCCGATTCCTTCGAATGTCCGCCGGGAGTTGAATCGATTTCCCGGCGGTTAGGGGACGGCCTGCGTATGTGACCCATGTCGTCCATGGTTGCAAAGGGCCGCAGGCCGTAGACCGCCGGGAGAGCCTACGCGCGCGAATCCTGATTTAAAGGAGGTCTATGCTTCGAAGAAGTTTTCTCGGAATCGTCGCTCTCGCCGTCCTGTGGACGGTCACACTTGCCGCTCAAGTCAAGGAATTGCCCAAGACTCCTGTCCGCCCATTGAATGCAAAGATCGTGGATATCAATACGGCGCCCGAAGCCGACATCGCGGCAGTCGGTATCGACAAAGCCATCGCGAAGAAAATCGTCGATGGCCGGCCGTATCGGAACAAGCGCGACCTGGTAACGCGACAACTGCTCAGCCAGGATCAGTACGACAAGATAAAGAATCAAATCGTCGCAAAACAACCGCCGAAAAAGTAACCGTTATGTATGCCCGAATGGTCATCGGTGAGGCCATTAGTGACGAACAGGTGAAGGAGTTCGCGCGGATTTACGGCTCCGAAGTCGTGCCGGAGCTGCGCAGTGAATCCGGGTTTTCTTCGGCGCAGTTCATGGTCGAAGAAGGCGGCAGGATGGCTGTTTCGCTGACGGTGTGGAATACGCGCGAAGATTGTGTCAGGTACCACTCCAGCCGATCTTATCGGCAGTTCGTGGCGAAAACGCAGCACCTGCTCGTTGGGGAGTTCGTCGTGAAGCTGTTCAATTGTGTGAATTGAGGGACGGAGGCCGAATTCGGCCTCCGTCCCTCAATTCACTCTTTATTCCGAAACTGTCGGAAGTCGACGTTACACCGGCTTCGTCTTAGAAAATCCATGAAGCGTTTGTAGTCCGACTCCGGTATCTGGAATAGCGGTAAAAGTTTCTTGTAACTTCCACGCGTCTGCTCCAGACCGCGGCGGATCACACGCTCTACCTGATTCCTGGTGATGAGTCTCTCGCTGAATGGCGTTGCGACCGAATCCCAGAAATTGCCCACGATCAGTTCCTCGTCGGGCCGGCTGTTATCGGCCCGACTTGGAAGCGCGACGTCGTCCGCCTCGATAGTAAGACCTCGCGCGGTGTAGATGGAGGCTTCGACAATGTTCTCGAGCTCGCGCACATTACCGGGATAACTGTAAGTGCGAAGCTTGTCCAACGCCTCCGCCGCAACCGTCTTGCGGCTTCGAAGAAAATGATCCACAAGCAATGGCACGTCGTCCAGGCGATGCCGGAGCGGCGGAACCTGAATCGTAAAGACGTTCAAACGATAGTAGAGATCTTCCCTGAATTCGGATTTGTGAACCATCGCAGTCAGGTCGCAATTCGTCGCCGCGATTACACGCAGGTCGAGGCGGCGCGATATGACATCGCCGAGCCGGCGAAGCTGCCGGTCCTGAAGCACCCGCAGCAGCTTTGCCTGAAAACGCCGCGAAGTATTCGCGATTTCATCGAGGAACAACGTGCCTCCGTTTGCCTCTTCGAATAAACCTGTTTTGTCTGTCAGCGCCGACGTAAACGCGCCGCGGCGATGGCCGAAGAGCTCGCTTTCTATCAGCTCGTCAGGCAATGCTCCGCAGTCCACAGCGACAAACCTGCCGCTGCTCCGATCACTGTGTTCATGGATTGCTTTTGCGACGAGTTCTTTGCCCGTTCCCGTCTCACCAGTCACAAGGACTGAAATCGCAAACCTCGAAGCCGCCCGCACTTTTTCTCGTACTCTCTGCATCACTTCGCTTTTGCCAATCATGCTTGCTATAGCCGCACACTCCGGAGAACGGTCACATGAATTTCAGCCTTGCCGATATTCGAACGATGCTTCGCGTTGCCACCCGTCATACGGGAACCCCGATGCGCGACGAAGACCTCGAACAGGAAATCGCGCTCCATGCCCTCTCCGCATTTCGCCGGCTGGGTCACGTATCCCATCCTCGGGCGCTGCTGATGAAAATCGTCCATGATAAAGTGCGCGATCACTGGCGCCGACGTCACTCGTTCGAGCATCTCGATTCCGTCGATGAACGGTTGATCACGCAAGTACCCGAACTCGAACTCACGATCGACATTCGCCGCCGTCTCGATCTTCTCGACTGCGCACTCACTCGACTGCCGTCGCACAAACGAATCTTGATGGAGCTTTTCTACGAGCATGACCATTCCATTCCCGAAATTGCGAAGTTGCAGAACAGGTCCGTTTCTGCAGTCAAGATGGAGCTGCGCCGTTCCCGCCAGACTCTCGCGCGATTAGTCCGCATGCTCGCGACAAAAAATTCGCGGAAATTGCGATAACTACTGCTGTCCGCGGGTGATGCCCTTCTGTTTCCAGCGCCGCCGATTGGCCATCGACGTGGTCATGCGTTTTGATAATGCATGACGAGGACATCAATGAATTGGCCGAAATCGAGGAACTCGGAGAGAGGCGATGGAAACCCTCAAAACGGAACAAGTGTCGAAGAATATCGAGGGCGCTCTCAGACTGGGTCCGCCGGATCTTCGGCTTGATCCGGACGAGATTCTGGGAGCATTGGTAGATCCGCGTAATCCGTGAAATCCGCGGCCATAACTCATTTCATAACCGGAGCTGCAATGGAGGTTCACAACCTACTTGGGCCCGGGTTTCTCGAATCCGTCTACAAACGTTCGCTCGTACACGAATTGAAGCTCCAAGGCCTGCGCACCGCAACCGAGGTGGAAGTACCAATTCAATACAAAATGCATCTTGTGGCAACGCACCGCATGGATCTAATTGTCGAAAACTCCGTCATTGTCGAACTCAAAGCCATTACCTCGCTCAGCGATATCCATGTAGCTCAGGTTCTTTCCTACTTGAAGGCAACGGATCTTGAGGTAGCGTTGCTCTTCAATTTTGGCGAACCGTCACTTGTCTGGAAAAGACTGATAAAAAGCCGCGGATTCCGCAGATTTCGCGGATTTCTTCAAGAGAAGTGATTGAAACAACAGCGGGCACCTGCGTGCACTGTGCGGGCGCATGTTTTCGCACCTCCAACCTCACTATCGCCTCTTCCTGGATGCGTTGATAGCGGCAGTTGTGCTCACGATCATCGGTCTCACCTTGTTCGTTTTCTTCCAGGCTCCCTCGCACTCCCGCTTTCCTGCCCACCCGAACCCGACGGTCGGACTGCCGCGCATTTTTCAACCCATTGTCATGGAAGTTAACGGACGCGTGAAACGTGTGAACATGCATGAGGGATGGCACGTCCATCGAGGTGACGTGCTCGTTCAACTGGAAGCCCGAGAGTTGCTCTTGAAGAAGCACGCCCTCGAAAAGCAGATTCACTTCGCAGAGGACCACCATGCAAGTACCGCGAAGCTCTATCGTGAACTCGAACAGACGCGCGTGGCGATCGGACGCCACACCATTACAAGTCCGAGTGAAGGTCGAATCGTGTTCTCGAGGTCTGTCGAACCCGGCGATGCTCTTCAACAAGGCAACGCAATCGCAGTGCAGATTGTAGAATCACAGCATGCTGGTTATTCTCTGTGGCCCGCCATGCACCGGTAAATCTGCGATTGGCGCGGATCTGCAAACCCGTTTCGGCTTCATTCACCTCGAAGTCGATGCCATACGCCAGCGAATCCTCCCCAGCTCCGACCAGAACATCGAAGATCGCAATACCGCCTATCGCGCCATGCATCTGATCGCCGAGCTTCTGCTCCGCGAGGGCGCAACTGTGGTCGTTGATGCGACGTACAACCGTGAACTGCATCGCAAGGAACTCGCTGCGATTTTGAAAACCATCGAAACTCCGGCAGCATTGATCCAATGCAAAGCGCCGCTTGACGTGGTCCTCGTCCGATTCGAATCACGCCCTCCGGGGCATGCAGCGCTTGATCTCACAGAAGATGTCGTTCGCGACCTTTGGACGAAGTTTGCTTATTCGATCGACGGCATCACGATCGACACGTCACAACCCTGCGAGGTGGATCTGGATCGGGACGATTCTCTCGAACGGTGGGTGCAAATGCAGTGACGATCAGGCCGGCTCGACGGTGTCCGCGTCGACTTCCGCGCTGATCGATTGCTGCAGCAGGTGAACGCTGAGAACGAGCCGCGTGATGCCTTTCTTTCGAGTCAATATCCCCTCGCATCCCTGTAATGGCCCCGAGCGGACGTAAACCTTCCTGCCGATCTTTAAATAAGGATGAGGATTGTATTTGAGCTCCGACGTCACCAGCCGCCGGATCGCTTCAATTTCGGTATCAGGAATTTCCGCGGGCTTCCCTTCGAACGTGACGAAGGAAACGGCACCATAAGGCCGGAGCGTCTCGTGGTAACTCCGCGCCGACGGAACATTAACGAAGAGATAATTTTTGAAAAGCGGCTCTTCGACGACCTTGTACCGATCACTCCACCGCCGCCGGACTTTGTATGTCGGCAGGAACGCCTCGATGAGGCGGCTCGAAAGATCCTCGAAAACTTGTTTTTCGTGACGCGGTCGTGTGTACAACGCATACCAGGGCATTCTGAGCGCTTCTGCTACCGCTGGCTCACGGGTACCCACTTCAACGTTGGCTCGGGTCCTTTGTACTCAGCGCGGGGCCGGATCAGCCGGTTGTTCGAATACTGTTCAAGGATGTGGGCGGTCCATCCCGACATGCGGCTCACAGCAAAAAACGGCGTGAATAGATCGATGGGCATTCCGATCACGTGATAGGTGCTGGCGGAATAGAAGTCGACATTCGGATTCAGTTTTTTCTCGACTTTCACGAGCTCCTCGATCCTGGCCGACATCTGGTACCACTTCGGCTGGCCGGCCCGTTCGCAGGCTTCCTTCGACATGCGGCGAAGATGTGTCGCGCGCGGATCTTCGGTGTGATAAACGCGATGGCCGAAGCCCGGGATCTTAACTTTCTTTGCAAAAAGGTCTTTCACAAAAGCATCGACATTCGCGGGGTCTCCGATGTTGAGGAGCATGCGCATCACGGCTTCGTTAGCGCCGCCGTGCAGTGGTCCCTTCAGTGCACCGATCGCGGACGTCACGGCGGAATAAATATCAGACAACGTCGCAGCCGTAACGCGTCCCGCGAACGTTGAAGCGTTCCACTCGTGATCTGCATGCAAAATGAGAGCGACGTCGATCGCGCGCACGATTGTCTCGTTTGGCTCCTGGCCCGTCAGCATATAAACGAAATTCGCGGCGTGGCTCAGTTTGGGGCGCGGAGCAAGGGGTTCTTTGCCATTACGAATGCGGTCGAAGGCAGTGACCAGCATTGCGCACTGAGCTGTGAGACGAATCGCCTTCCGCAAGTTCGCCTCGGGCGACATGTCTTCGGCTTCGGAGTCATACATCGAAAGCATTGAAGTGGTCGTGCGCAAAACTTCCATCGGGAGGGCCGTCTTCGGGACGGCTTTCAGGGCGCCGATGACCTGCTGCGGGATCGAACGGTTCGACACCATCTGTTTCGATATATCGTCTAGCTCGGCTTTCTTCGGCAAACGACCAAACCAGAGGAGATAACACGTCTCCTCAAAATTTGAGTTCGGCGCAAGTTCATGAACGTTGTACCCCTGATACGCCAGTATTCCTTTGTCGCCGTCGATGAAACAAATTTTTGATTCTCCGGCAATAATGTCTTCAAGTCCCGCTTTCATAGATCCCTCTTAATAAAATTTCGGTCAATGACACCGAAAAATCGGGGTCAGACCCCGATTTTCCGAAATGGCAAAGCTGCAATTCTATTGATTTACTGGTCCCGTTTCTACCTCGATTTCGGCACCGCGCTCGACTTTCAGGCGGTCCGCGGCCGAACCTTGGTTCAAAGCAAGTTCAATGAAACCTGCGCTGCCCTCGATCGCAAAGAATTCGCCGGGGTCGGCTTCCGAAAAGCTTGCGCATAGCTTCGTGATCGGAAGGCCTGCCACTGTGATCGAGAATTCGTGGCCGATGTCGTTGAGGCGGAGATTGGTGATGATATTCCCGAACTTGTCAATGCGGAGGACCGTACCCAGCAGCCGCTCGCCCTGTTGACGCGGCGCCGGAAAGGGACGCTTTATAAAATCGACAATGCGTGGACCTACCGATTCGATCGGCGTGCCTGTCGCTAAATGCGCCGCCACCGGCGCAAAAATATCGCGGCCATGGAAAGTTCGGCTGACCGGGCCTGCGAACAGACTTTTGTTAGTGATCTCGTAAGCATGATTCAGAGACGCAACGGGGTCGGTCTGCAGAATGAGCGACAGGACGCCATTGTCGGGCGCGACAAAAATGTGACCGTTTGCAGTGGCTGCCATCGGACGGCGCTCCGAGCCGACGCCGGGATCCACAACGATCACGTGAACGGTACCCGATGGGAAATACCGGTAAGACCCTTCAAGAATAAGCGCCGCTTCCAGAATGTCGTATGAACGGATCTCGTGCGTAAGGTCAACCACTTGCGCGCCCGGCGCGATTCCCAGCATGACGCCCTTCATGATCCCGACGAAGGGGTCGGAAAGGCCAAAGTCCGTTGTTAACGTTATAATCATCTGATCGTGAGACGTGTTTATCTGGATAGTAACGCAACCACGCCCATGCGGCCAGAGGTCGGGACCGCCATGATGCCCGTATTTACTGAGCATTTCGGCAATGCTTCCTCTATCCACTGGTTCGGTCAGTACGCGAAGGCGCTAATCGACGACGCGAGGCAACAGGTCGCGAAACTTATCAATGCAGAAGTCTCGGAGATCGTCTTCGTCAGCGGCGGTACAGAAGCCGACAACCTCGCTATTCGTGGTATTGCCGAATCGCTCAGATCGAAAGGTCGCCAGGGCCGGCACATCATCACTTCGAAAATCGAGCACCATGCGGTTCTTCATACATGCGGCGACCTCGAGAAGCAGGGGTATGAAGTGACGTGGCTGCCCGTTTCCGTTGATGGCCTCGTTGATCCGGACGACGTAGTCAAAGCGATACGGCCGGACACGATTCTGATTTCGATCATGCACGCGAACAACGAAATCGGAACGATCCAGCCCATTGCCGAAATCGGAGCGATTGCCGACAAGGCCGATATCTACTTTCACTCGGACGGTGTGCAGGCGATGGGCAAGATCCCGGTGGATGTCCGGCAGCTGAAAGTCGACCTGTACTCCATGTCCGGGCACAAGATTCACGGTCCCAAGGGCGTTGGAGCTCTGTTCGTAAAGAAAGGAACGCCCCTGAAGCCGACCATGACGGGCGGCGGGCACGAGCGTAATCGCCGGTCCGGCACGGAAAACGTCGCCGGCATTGTGGGCTTCGGTGTAGCTGCGCGCCTCGCGCGTGAGGGGCTAAACTCGGAAATGAATCGTGTTCGTGAATTGAGAGACCAACTCGAAGCGGGTTTGAAGTCGAAGATCGAAGCGATCCATGTGAACGCAGAGAATGCTCCGCGGCTGCCGAACACGTCCAACATCATGGTCGATTGCGCCGAAGGCGAGGGACTCGTCATCGCGCTTGACCTCAACGGCATTGCCGTATCGACGGGATCGGCGTGCTCGTCGGGATCGCTGGAACCATCGCATGTCCTGACCGCAATCGGCAGAACTCCGGATGAGAACCACGGCAGCTTGCGGTTCAGCCTCAGTTCGATGACGACAGAAGAAGATGTGAATTGCGTTCTCGAAGCGATGCCGGGAATTGTGGAACGCCTCAGAGAACTTTCACCACACTATAAGAGATGATTGCTGTTGCGATGAGCGGCGGCGTCGATTCGTCGACCGTTGCCGCACTGCTAAAGGAACAGGGAGAAGAGATCGTAGGTCTTTCCATGCAATTGTGGAAAGACAACGGACGATGCTGCTCGCTCGACGACCTCTTGGATGCGCGCCGTGTCGCCAATCAACTCGGCATCCCGTACTACGTTTTGAATCTCGAGAAGGATTTCGAGAACACGGTCGTACGTCCTTTCGTGGATACCTATCTTCGGGGAGAGACGCCGAGCCCGTGCATCCTCTGCAATAACTACGTGAAGTTCCATCACCTGGTCGAAAAGGCGGCCGGCATCGGCGCGGATCGTGTTGCAACCGGGCACTACGCGCGCGTGAAGTTTGATAATGGCCGCGGCCGGTGGCTGCTGCTTCGAGGCAAGGATCGGGCCAAGGATCAATCGTACTTTCTGTTCGGCATGACGCAGCAACAGCTTTCGAAAACACTCTTCCCTCTGGGCGAACTGACTAAGCCGGAAGTTCGCGAGAGGGCGAGGCGCGCGGGGCTCGCAACTTCGGAGAAGGCGGAGTCGCAGGAAATTTGTTTTGTTGAAGGCCGGTCGTATGCCGACTTCGTTGAAGACTACGCGGGCATCCAGGCAAACAAGTGCGGCGAGATCGTGACGGAGCATGGTGAGGTTGTGGGCACGCATGCCGGCATTCACAAGTACACG
>Ga0066710_100002723_pt1 | contig 14489 bp, 15 predicted proteins | sample GraSoiAngelo_159_FD_79666 | JGI IMG/M metagenome (GOLD analysis project Ga0066710, IMG submission 79666) | Grasslands soil microbial communities from the Angelo Coastal Reserve, California, USA - 14_1009_16_40cm | ecosystem: Environmental > Terrestrial > Soil > Grasslands | place: USA...
CTTCCGTGTTCGGCAAGATCTGTTCCTTGAGACCACCCCAGAGAGACTCGTACAATCGCGACCACAACCAAAACCAGCTCGAGGTGCGGTAATCAGTCATCCCAGAGCTTGCATCGGCATCTTCAGACCAAGGAGAGCCATGGTCGCCGCAGAGAACAACAAGTCCGGTGTCGCGGGCCCGTCCAGAGGCGCAACATTGAGAACGAAGACTCCTCCGGGACATCCGTCCGTAATCTGCTTGAGGTTGTTGAAGACGCTGTAGGAGTAGGCGACACCGTCTCCCGCGGAGACGTAGTATCGCTTTCCGCCGCTCCGAATCCAATCAAAGGCCGACCACAACGAGAGGCGACGCAGCGCGATCTTGACGTGCCGTGCGAGCCAGCGCCCATGGCCGAAGTTGTTGCTGTCCGAAATGAAGATCGCCCGCCGCGCGACACGTAACATCTCGGAGATGACCCGCTCCGGAGACCGAACGTGGTGAAGGACGGCGAACTCAGCAACGATATCGAATGACTCTCCTGGAAACTGGAGATTGTAACCGTCGCCGTCCACGAGCATGTCGTGAGGGATCCCTTTCGCATACGCCTGTTGACGCATCGCCTCCACGGGTTCGATGCCGACGAGACGGGCGCCTGGAAAACGGCGCTGGAGCTGTACCAGATGACGGCCTGTGCCCGCGCCGATCTCGAGGCACGATTCGAAGGAGCAATACTGAAACAGGCTTTCCAGCCAGGCAAGCGCCATGCCGTGATCGTCTCTGTCTGAATGGGTGGTGTCGTAGTCGCGCGCGGATTTCGAGAAGTAGTCGCGCTGGATCGACACTTCATCCATTGTCCGTCGGCCTTCGTGCCATACCCGAATCGACAGCGTTGAATACGTCGAGCATCTCCCCGCCATACGTCGCCCAGGTGCGGTCCTTCACCCGAAGCTGGCCTTGGCGCCCCATCTGCTCGCGGACGTCGGGATGCCGGTACAAGAACTCGATCTTCTCCGTCAGCGCGTGTGCGTCACACGCCGGGACGACAAACCCGGTGATGCCGTTCTCCACCATATCGGCGCTGCCGGCGTTGGCCGAAACGATCACCGGCAGACCGCACGACATAGCCTCGAGCGTCACGTGTCCCCACCCGTCTTCTATGGAGGGCAGAACCAGTACTGAAGATTGACTGTACGCCCGCCCAAGATCTTCGCCGGACAGATACCCCGTCGCGCGGTACAGCCCTGCGTGACGCGCCAGCAGAGACTTCGCCTCATTCTGAGCGCCGCCCACCAAGAGCAGCTCCGCATTCGGCAGCTTCAGGCGGCTGAACGCTTCAAGCAGGTACTGAACACCTTTGCGCAGCTCGACGCGCCCCACGCAGATTACACGGAACACGTCGTCAGACTTGCGTGGACCCTGCAGACGTCGCGTAACCGCTTCGTGCACGATGCTGATGCGGCTGGGATCAATTCCCTTCTCCACGAGCGTCCGCTTCACAAGGCGCGAAGGGACCACGATATGGTCCGCCTCGGCGTACTCCCGCTCGGCCTTCTCCACGAGGCGAGGGTCTGTCGCGACTTGCTGCTGGCCAAACTTCGCGTACTCCGCTTGCAGCAGCTGTGTCTGGGTCGCCATATGCATCGACCCCATCTGCAGGACCGTCGCCATGCCGCGAGCCTTCGCCCGGCGCATGGAGTGCAGCGCCGTCATGCACCAGCCATTGAACAGGGTGCACGCGCCCAACCGACGGCTCGCAAGTCGGTCGAACCATTCGGCGATATGCCACGTGTACCCGGCCCAGCCTTTGACGATCGGCGTGTGGCGGGCGACGTACGACAGATAGCCCAGAGGCCAGAGACGCACGAGGCGGACATCGGAGATCTCGGCCCACCGGATGCGGTAGAGCGGCATGAACGAGATCATCCGCTCGAGCAATCCCTCGCGCTCCAGATACGCAGCCAGCCGCAATGGCGCTGGAAACGGACCGCCGATGGAGACCGTCACGCGGAGCGGCGGCTTCTCGCTCTGACACCGATCGGACGGCACTACGCTTCCGGGCTCGCGGATCAGTGACGAGCCGCCGGGCTACCGCGCAAGTCGAGGACTTCCTGCATCGCTTCGCGCATGTACCGTTTGAGGCTGTAGTCGGACTTGAGGCAACGCTCATAGCCGGCGCTCGCGATCTTCCGTCTCGCATCCTCGTTGCGCAGGTAGAAACGAATCTTGTCGGCGCATTCGGCATCGGAACCGAAGAACTCCGCTTCCTTTCCCTCGTCGTACATCTCCTGATGCTTCAGCGTACGCTCGGCCAGGAAGAAGCCGCCGCAGGCTGGAATTTCAGCAGAACGAACGGTCGACTCGTCGAAATTGGACCGCGACACATACCCGAGGCAGATTTTGCTGCCCGAGATTACCTGCGCATAAGCACGTCCCACGGCAGGTCCATGAAACCGGTGTCGATGGCGGTAATAGATCGCATGGCGGTTCCATCGGCCCCCATAGATCTCGACGGGCACACGCTCTCTCTCCATAAGGTGCGCGAGGGATGCAGCCCGGTGGTCGTGCGGGGTCCCTACGAAGACCGTGTCGTGTCTGAACTGGGGCGGTATCTCAGCCGCGTCAATGGGGTGATGTATCGGCGGGAAGAAGCCCTGGCTGATGATGAGCACCCGCTTCGCGCCCCGATCTTTATAGTGGTCAATGGCGCCGTTTGCCTTTACGCAGTGAAGATCGTAAAGGGGGATGGATTGAACGAAGTTCCTCCAGGTCGGAACCTCATCACGGCGGCGTCCGAACGGATTGTCCTCCTGACAGCACACGAAGACTCCGTCGGGAAGAATCCGCTTCGCCTCTGCCAGCGTCTCGGGTAACAACAACAGAGCCTTCTCGGCCCAGACGATCGCGGGCTGGGTCGCCGCAATTCGGTTGAGGAACTCGGCGTTGAAAAAGCGGACAGCCTTTCCCGGGAACTCGAATCTCGAGCCCCTGATCTTCTTCTTGAGCCTCGTCGGCAAGCCGAACAGCGAGTAGCTTGCAAAGTCGAAGGCCGAGACCTCAAAACCAAGCTCTCGGAGTATCTCGGATCGCTGCCAGCCCGCATATGCGACCGAGCTGAGGTCACCACAGAACAGGAGCTTCAGGAGTCTAGTTACCGTATCCGACCCGACTTCACCAGTCGCTCGTAGATCCAGTGGTAGGTGATCTCCAGACCCTTCTCGAGTGGGATTTGGGGCTCCCACCCGAGCACCTGTCTAAGCCGAGCGTTGTCGCTGTTCCTGCCGCGGACGCCTTGAGGCTTCGACGTGTCGTATCGCTTTCTGATCGTCTTTCCTGCGATGTGGGCCACCATATCGACGAGCTCGTTGATGGTGATCATGCGATCCTGACCCAGATTGAGTGGCGCGTGGTCATCGGAGGCCATGAGCCGATAAATCCCCTCCACACAGTCGTCGATGTAGCAGTAGGATCGCGTCTGAAGCCCGTCGCCCCACACCTCAATCGTGTCGTTCTCCTTGGCGAGAGCGACCTTCCGGCATATCGCGGCCGGCGACTTCTCGCGACCGCCGTCGTACGTTCCCAGAGGGCCGAAGATATTGTGGAAGCGTGCCACGTAGGTCTTTAGCCCATAGTCCTCACAATAGTGCCGGCACTGACGCTCCGAGAACAGCTTCTCCCATCCATACCCGTCCTCTGCGTCAGCCGGATAGGCGTCCTCCTCCCTCAGCGGGGTCACATCCGGAGTCCCCTGTTTGTATCCGGGGTATACGCATGCGGACGAAGTGTAGAGAAACTTGTCCACGCCGTTCAGTCTCGCGGCTTCGAGCATATGGATATTAATCAAAACGTTGTCGTGCATGATCTCGGCTTTGTGAGACTCGATGAAGCCGATCCCACCCATGTTGGCCGCGAGGTTGTAGACCTGATCGACTCCACGGGCCGCTTGCAGGCAATTGGACCAGCGTCTCAGGTCAAGTATCTCGAATTCATCCGCTGCCGTGTCCTCGTATTCTGCCCGTTTGATATCGACGCCCCTGACCCACAGGTTTCGCCCCTCCAGATATCTGACGAGATGATGCCCAATGAACCCGCCGGCACCGGTTACCAGGACCTTGGTCATGCGCGGAACTTCTCCATTTCGGCCATGGCGTTCTTGGCGTCTGCATTGAACCCACGAACCGTCTCCCGGGAGTATTTGTGGTCCAGGGCCTTGTCGAGGACCGCGGGCGGTACCGTGATGATGTGGGCGCCCGCGGCTGCCGCCCGCTGGATGTCCAGGTTGACCCTGATGCTTCCGACGAGGATCTTCCCGTAGCCCCATCGCTCGACCCACTTCACCGCCGTGCCGATCAGGTCGCTCGGGTCATGCCCCTCGTCCGCCACGCGGCCCGCGAAGATGCTCAGGAAGGTGGCTCCGGCCTTGGCGGCCACCATGACCTGATTGAAGGACAGCATCGCGGTGGTGTTCACCTTCACCCCCTCCCGCGAGAGGGTGCGAATAGCCTCGAGGCAGGGCACGCCATCCTCGTTGATGATCGGGATCTTCACCACGATGTTCGGCGCCCATTTGGCGAACGTTCGCCCCTGCTCGATCATCTCCTCCGGGTCGTTCGTGGTCACCTCCACGCTGACGGGACGCCCGTCGAGAATCTCGGCGATCTCCCGCGCGGCCTTTTCGATATTGCGAACACCGTCCTTCAGCATGATGGACGGGTTGGTGGTAACACCGTCGAGCACGCCACGCCGTAACCACTTGGTAATTTCGGCAATGTCCGACGTATCGGCGAAGATCTGCATGAGGTATGCCTCCGTCAGCGGACCGACTCCCACTTCATCGGCGCCGTCTGAACGCTGGGATGGGAGACCAGCAGGTGCCAGATGACCGCCTGGAAGGCCTCGGTGTGCGGCGTCACAGTCTCCGGGTTCACCGTGGGCACGATCACGCACGCGTCCGCGACGCGTGCTGTATAACCACCATCGCGTCCCACGACGCCGCAGATCGCCGCCCCAACCTCACGCGCGTACTCGAGCGCACGAACGAGATTGGGGCTGATGTTCCGCTCCAGATTTCCGCCACCAACGGAAAACACCAACACCATGTCGTCTCGGCCGAGGCGGCTTCCCTTGAGCCAGTTGGCGAACACCGATTCCCAGCCGTCGTCGTTGATGCGCGCTGTCAGCTCTGACACGTTGTCCGTCGGCGTATAGGCCGCGATGCCGGCGATCTTCCTGAAGTCGCTGACCGCGTGCGACGCGTGACCGGCACCACCGCCGACGCCCAGCACGAAGAGCCTCCCGCCACGTTGGCGTAGCTCGGCGAGGAGCGACGCCACTCGTTCGATCGTCGACACGTCCAGCTCGCCGATGATTCGCACGGCCTCGGCCAGATAGTCCTTCGCAAAAGGCATGAATGGTCCCTCTCTCAGAAGTTGATGAGAGTCTTCGCTCCTTCGAAATCGAAACCGAACCCCATCTCCCGCAAACCTTCGGCCGACAGCGCTCGTCGCACCGCCGCCTTGGCGCGCCCGGGACAATACAGCATGAGAAAGCCTCCACCGCCGGCACCGATCACCTTCCCACCCAACGCCCCCCACTCCTTTGAAATCTCGTACCAGCGGTCGATCTGTGGATTGCTGATACCCCCCGAGCGGCGCTTCTTGTTCTGCCAATGCTCATCCAGGAGATGGCCGAACTTGTCGAGGTCTCCCCGCTCCAGCACTTCCTTGATTCGGTGGCCAAGCTCCTTCGTGTGATGCATGCTGTCGAGCACCACCGGATCGGCGCCTGTCGTGTCGTCCTTCTGGGCCTGCAGGATATGCCGGCTACTCCGCTGGAACCCCGTGAAGAAGAGAAGAGTGCTGCGCTGCAGCTCCTCGCCGTCGGTAATCGATATCTTCAACGGACTCACCAGAACCTGACCGTCCGTATCGATATCGAGGCACGTCAGCCCGCCGAAGCACGCGAGATAATGGTCTTGCTTGCCGACCGGATGTCCCGTGAGCTCCATCTCGATGTGAACGGCCAGCTCAGCAAGCGTTCGCGTCGACACCTTCTCACGCTTGAACTCGTAAAGCGCCGTCAAGAGCGCCACTAGGTAGCTCGAGGATGAACCCAGGCCGGTCCCATCGGGCACGTCAGCCATGGAGACAATCTCGAGACTCCCGCTGATCTCGAGCACCTTCAGAGCCGGTCGAACGAGGTCGTGCTGGATCTCGTCGGCGGAGGAGACTTGCTCGTAGCGGGAGTACTTCACTCGCAACAGGTCGTCCGCGGCAGGGCGATTGACGTAGATGTAGACGTATTTGTCGATCGCCGCGCTCAGGACAAGCCCACCATACTGTGTGTAGTAGGAGGGCAAGTCCGTGCCCCCGCCCCCCAAGGTGATACGCAACGGCGCCCGCGCCAGAATCATCTGAGCCTCGCGCTCGCCGTAGCAGATTCGACGCGGACGGTCGCGCCCGAGCGCGCCGCCTCGTACACCGCCTCGACGAGCCTCAACGCGGCAACGCCGTCGTCCGCATCGGTGGGAGCGGGTAGTCCGTCCCTGATCGAGGCGAGAAACTCCTCCCACTCGAGTTGCCAGGACGGATCGGGACCGGGAAACTCCGTGGTCTGCTCCGCCGGGGCACCCGACACGTTCCGACGATAGATAGTGAGCCGCTCGGTGCCATAGGTTCTTCCGAGCCCTTCTACGACGAGCGCGCCGTGTTCCCCGAACACCTCGAACGAAAAGAGGTTCTTCCACTGTGTCCAGCTGGAGTGAAGCGACGCGACCTGTCCGAGGGGTGACCGAAAGAGAGCGAACACGTTGTCCTCCACCGGGGCCTGCCACACCCACGTGGCGGCCACGCCGGTCGCTTCGGTCAGATCCCCGAGAAACCACCGAAATAGATCGATCGCGTGAATCCCTTGATCGAGCAATTCCCCGCCCCCGGAGACGTCGGGATTCATGCGCCACTCGCGCTCGTATCCCGGCCGCCCTCCATGCCCGTAGCGGCAGCGGACGAAGAGAATGTTGCCGACCTCTCCAGCCATCGCGAGGTCGTGGGCGCGCCGAACTGCCGGGTGGTATCGGTGATTAAATCCAACGTGAACGAGGCGACTGTGGACGCGGGCGGCCGTGAGAACTTCCTCTGCCTGCCGACTACTCACACTCATCGGCTTCTCGCAGAGCACGTGCTTTCCCGCCTGCAACGCTCTCATGGCAACTGGAGCCAGCCAATCGTGCGTGGTCGCCACCACCACGATATCGACTGCAGGATCCTCGACGACGGCTTCCCAGTCCAGGACCGCCTTGGCGCCCGTGGTCGCGGCCACCTCCGCGGTCCGAGACCTGTCCCGATCGGACACCGTGACGACCCGGCTGGACGCATGCGCAGCGGCTATGGCAGCGCGGCGTGACCCGATCACACCACAGCCCACGATGCCAACACCAAATGAACCGTGCTTCATTTCCAGTCCATCCCACGGTCAGCGGGGACGATGCGGCGCAGTGTATAGATGTCGGTCTTCTCGATCTCGTCCAGATGGCTGGCGAAGTCCTGCCAATTGTCCCACACACCGCTGATGAGCTTCCCTGTGATGCGATGAGCCTCGTCGGAGGCCAGGAACGCGATGAGTGCGGCCGGAATATCGGGATCCACCCCTCCGGCAGCAAGTTGCTCCTGGGTCTTGCGCAGGTAGTCCGGTCCCGCCTTCTCCCCCGCCTCGAGAGTGTGCTTATGGATCCGCGTCGCCACGAATCCTGGTGCCACGGCATTGACCTGAATGTTGTAGTCGGCCAGCTCGACGGCGAGTGTTTCGGTAAAGCGCACGACCGCAGCCTTGGAGACGGCATACGCCGTGAACCGGGGAAAGGGGCTCGTCGCGCCGCCGCCGGACATATTGACGATCTTTCCCCGCCCGCGGCGGATCATCGACGGCACGACCTGCCGGCACATCAGGAACGTGCCGACGAGATTGACCGAAACCGTCTTGTGCCAGTGCGACGGCTGGCTCTCCCAGGCGGGACCGATAGGGCCCAGGATGCCGGCATTGTTCACGAGGATGTCGATCCGGTCGAACTGAGCCAGCGTTGCGGCAACGAGTTTCTCGACCTGAGATTCATCGCCGATGTCGGCGGGAAACGCGAACACTTCGGGTCCGATCCTCGAGAGCTCGGCTGCCGTGGCCTTGAGGTCCTCGGCATTCCTCGCGCAGAGGGCCACCCGGGCTCCTTGGCTCAACAGGCGCCGAACCACCGCCTTGCCGATACCGCGACTACCCCCAGTGACCAGCGCCACTCTGTCCTTGAGATTCACCGGCCGACTCCCATGTAGGTGAATCCTCGGTCGGTGAGACGCAGCCCGACCAGCAGATTCTTTCCATCGAAGATGACCGGGTTTGCCATGACGGCTTTGATGCGATCGAAATCGAGCCGAGCGAACTCCGGCCATTCCGTGAGGATTACCAGTGCTGAAGCCGCCCGCGCCGCTTCGTACGCGTCGCCGACAGCCTCGAACGTCGGTGACCCGTCGAGCTCCGACAAATCGGCCTTGGGGTCAAAGGCCTTCACCTTGACACCTGCAGCGACGAGCGAACCGATGACTTCAAGGGCGACGGACCGGCGTAGCGTGCTGGTCCCCGCCTTGTAGGTGAGCCCTAGCGCACCGACCCCAAGCCCATCGAGCTTTCCGTAGAGATTCGCCAACCGCCGGAGTACGATGCCTGGACGCTGCCGGTTCACCTCGATGACGCTGTCGAGAAACGGCGTCTCAAGACCGCCGGCCCGGCCGATGTCCTTCAAGATCTGGACATCGCGTGCCAAGGTGCCGCCAGCAAATCCGAATCCTGGCGAAAGAAACGCACGACGCCCGATGCGCGGATCGGTCTTCAAGGCTTCGACCACGGACAGGACATCAGCCCCAGTAAGCTCGCACAGCGTCGCGATCTCGTTGATGAACGACACCGATGCCGCAAGAAAGCTGTTCAGGGCGTGCTTCGCCATTTCCGCGCTCATCAGGCTCATGGCGATCACGGGAGCATCCATCGGGGCGAAGAGATCGGCGACGCTCTGCCGCGCGGCCGGATCGTCGGCGCCAACAACGATGCGGTCAGGATGAAGATAGCAGTCCAGAGCCTCACCGAGTCTCAGATTTTCCGGTGAGTACACGACGTCGACGTCCGATCGCCGATGGAGCTCCCGGATCTCTCGACGCCACCGCGCGCAAGTTCCCACTGGCACCTGACTCGATACGATGACGATCGCCCCCTCCTTGAGGTATGGGATAGAGGCACGAACCGCGTGTTCCACTGACTCCAGTTCGAGGCGATCGTTCGCGTCGACGGGGGTGTCGAACGCGATAAAGACGAAGTCAGAACGCGGGACGGCCTCGCGAAACTCCGTGGTGAATGTCAGGCACTCCTTGATCACGCTCTTGCGAACGAGCTCGTCCAGTCCGGGTTCGAAGATCGGCGCGCGTGCGGAACGCAGCCCGTCGACGACGGCCTGCGAGCCGTCGAGGCCGATCACCCGGTAGCCCAACTCCGCCCAGCAGGCGGCCAGCACCGAACCCAGGTGCCAGAGGCCGATCACCGCAATCGTCTCAGGCGGGCTCATTGGCCATCCGGTCGCGGAGCTTTTGGTAAAGGGCGGGCGTGTCGATCGCCCACACTGCTCCCTTCATGACGACGCCGTATACCGGATACCCCGACGCGGCCAGCGCCGGAAGCACGTCGTGACCGAAGTCGCACGGCACGCGGTCCGGGATCAGCGGGAGGATCGAGGGTGAAAGAACGTAGACCCCTCCGTTCACGAGATTACTGAATGCCTCTTCGGGTTGCGGCTTCTCCACGAAGCGAATCACGCGACCGTCGGGATCCAGCTCGACCACACCACACCCTGTGACGTCATCCTTCTTGAACAGCGCGATGGTCGCGGTCGCCTCTCGTTCTCTGTGGAAATCGCTGAGGTCCGAGAGGTCGCACTCCAGGTAGTTATCACCGTAGACGACAAAGAACGGGGCACCTCGCAGGTGCTCGCCGAAGTTCCTTACAGCTCCCGCTGTTCCGAGAAGCTCAGGCTCCACGGCATACCTGATGCGCAGGCCCCACCGCTCTCCCTTCCCGCAGTAAGCGGTAATCGCCTCCTTGCGGTGGTGAAGGTTGATGAAGACCTCCCGAACCCCATTCGCCGAGAGCAACGACAGGACGCGATCGATCACGGGGCGACCGCCGACCGTCAGCATCGGCTTCGGGAGTGCAGCCGTAACCGACTGAAGTCGTGTCCCCTTACCCGCGGCGAGAACGACTGCCTTCACCGACGACCCTTTCTCTGACGTATGCGATGGACCGTTCGATGCCTTCCCGAAGGCCAACCCGCGGAGCCCAACCGAGCTGTCGCTCCTTGCTGATCTCCGCGAGCGTGATCTCTGCCTCGCCGGGAAGATCGTCCGTGTAGATAGGCCGGAGGCCGGTTTCGAGCACAGCCTCGACTTCACGGAAGATCTCATTGACGGAATGATTCACACCGGAGCCGACGTTGTAGACGTTGCCGTCGGGATCATTCAGCGCCAGCAGGTTGAACTCGGTGACGTCGTCGATGTAAATGAAGTCGCGGCGCTTCTCTCCAGACCCATAAATGATCGGCCGCTCACCGCTCAGCATTTTGATTGCGAACGCGCTCATGAGAGGCGGAATCGAACGGCGCCAATCCTGCGCTGGCCCATAAACATTGAAGTAGCGGACCACGGTCAGACGCAGCCCGAAGAACTGGCGGTAGGCCTCGCAGAACATCGCGCCGGCTCGCTTGCTCCGCGCGTACACGCTCAGCGGCGCGACGCGGTCTACCTGCGATGGAAACTCGAAGACGCCTTCGTACTCCGCCGAGGTGTCAGCGTAAACGAACTTGCGGACGCCGGCCCGCCGCGCCGCCTCGAGCACGTTCGCGGTCCCAGCGACATTGATCTCCGCGGTCTCCACCGGGTCTTGAAGGCAGTCAGCCAAGCAGTTCTTGGCGGCAAGGTGGACGACGGCGTCGACGCCTTCGAAGAGCGGATACATCGCCCGCGAGCAGATGTCTTCGTCGTGGAAGAGAACTGAGGGTGGGACGTTTTCCTTGACGCCCGCGGACAAGTTATCGATTCCTACAACGGTCGCTCCCTCCGCGGACAACCGGGCAGCTAGATTGCTCCCTATGAAGCCAGCGACGCCAGTTATCAGTATGCGCACTATCCTGCCTTAGAGAGTTTTGTGGTCGGCTCTGGGGTCTCGCGCCGGAATAGCGTGCATAGCCGGTGTGGACACGGCTTCGCCTCGTCACTCACACCGCCGACTGCCTTGCAAGTGCACACACGACCTGACTTGGGAGACTCCGACGGCGCCGAGCAGGGCGGATTCTAACGGAGCGGCCTGAAGGAGACAAGGCTTTTTTGAGGTACCCGCAGGGCTGGCATCGACCTTGGGGTTAACCGATCACCCGCACGAGGCATCGGGGAAATGTGATAAGCGGCCGTCACCCTCGTGCCAGAAATCGCCTACCACGAAGGAATTCAGCCAACGCAGCGACTCAGCGACAAGTTCGCGCGCGCTCTCGCGATCCCGCCACCACCGCTCCGGATGATATGGGTCACGGGATAATGCCCGCATGATCACCGCGCTCGGATTCCCTAGGTATCCCCTCATGAGCTTTGCGGTCCGGCCCGTGTGCGAGCGATTCGTGATCACCATCAAGCTCCTGAACCCGCATTGATGTGCGTATTGCGCGGCGACTCGGACGAAGCCGTTGGTGCCACTGGCCTCCACTGGCAAGATCCTTATCGCCTCAGACCTCACGCCCATCCGGCGTAGTACGAGCACGGCAACCTCGTGCGGCTTGGGGACGGCGATGCCGAGCTGGTCGAGAATGTCGTCCGTGTCGGTGCGCCAGCTGAGGATCAAGACACGACGGACGTAGCCGTTTTGTACAAGTCTCGCCGCCTCCTCAGCCGCTGGAACGGGCGGATTCGCGAGGATGACCGCAAGGTCCGCAGGCTTCGGCAGGGTTTCTTCGACCACGAGACGACCGATCGAGATGAGCAGACGTTCCCTAACGACCCAGACCGCGCCGACTACTACGGCAAGAACCACCAGCGCGATGAGCCATCGTCGCATTGTGGGTCAAGCATACCAGGCGCCGATGCTATCATCCGCCCGATGCGCGCCCTGGTGACAGCCTGGGCGGGCTTTCATCGGCTCCCACCTCTGCGAGTTCCTCGCCATGGACAACTTCATCACCGGGACGGCGGACAGCGTCGCCGCGTTCGCGTCGCGGCCCGGGTTCAGCCTCGTGCGCCACAACATGACGAGCGCTTCTTCGAGGAGCCGCGTCCAGTGAATAATGCAGTAGCGCGGGTTGTCGAATTCGCCGTGGTTGTAGCGGCGGATCTCTTGCACCATGGTTTGCACGGACTCCTCGATCGAGATCGCCGGGCGGAAGTTCAGCGCCCGCTCCAGCTTCTGCCCGCTGACCCGGTAGTTCCGCACCCCGTTGTAAGAGTAATCACTGTGGATGTCGGCCGACACGCCGACGGCCTTCAGGGCGTCCCGGACGCGGAGCGCGACCTCGCTGATGCGGAAGTTGTTGTAGACGAGGTTGAAGATCCGCTTGTTCACGGCGACGAGTTCGGCCTTGACGTCACTCGCGAGTATTGAGTGAAGATCGAGTAGCGTTCCCAAAGGCGATACGACAGGTCGATTCCCCCGCCCATGCAGCGCTCCTGGGGACCGGAGCCGCGAGCGCGCCTGGCGTTTGAAGCGAACGCTCACTTCGCGTGGGTGAGCCGCGTGCTGCGCGAGCTGGGGCACGCGGTGATCATCGCCAACCCCCCGGGAGGCTCCGTCTCGATGCGGCGCGATATACACGATATAATCGGTGCATCGATACGCGGGCCTTTTGGGAACAACACGCAGAACTTTCCAGTTCAACCCTTGGCTGGGAAACGCGTCGCTTCGCGGTTCAACTGCTGCCGTACATTCTTGAACGCCGGGTGCTCGAGATCGGTTGCGGAGCCGGAGCATTGTCGGGATTCCTACACCAGCAAGGGGCACACACACTGGGCGTGGATTTCTCGCAACGGATGGTCGATGAAGCGCGTAGGAACTTTCCTCATCTCCGGTTCATCAGAGCGAACGTCCTGACCGCCGAACTTGGAGAACAGTTCGATGTCATCTGCGGGACCGCCATCCTCCACGAGATAGACCATCGGGATACGCCTCGTCTTCTGGATTTCTTTGAGCGGCATCTCGCGCCGGATGGATTTGGTTGGTTTCACGAAAACTCCTTCTTCAATCCGGTGTTTCGATTCGTACGCCAGCGGCTCATCGGGCGTTATGGAATACCGAAGTACGGCAGCACGGAGGAATCGCCCTTCGACCCGGAACGATTCCGGATGTATCAGAAGAGGTTCCGCTTTTGCGAGCGCAGCGCCGAGGTGTTTGTGCTGTTCCAGCGAATCCACCTCTACTTGATCCGGACTGGCAGCGACAAGCCGTATCAGCGTCTGGACCAGTGGATCACTCGCCTCAGAGTGCCGGATGTCCTCAAGCGAAATGTCAGCTATATCCAGCATATCTACTTTTCCAAGTCCGTACCGAAGTCCAGAGCTCTCAGCGAGCCTCAGTAGACTGGCCCTGCCGCAGAGTCAGGCCACGCTCGAGGCTGAAAACGCCAGATCTATCGGAAGGAGCGGGTCAGCTCGAGACGGATGAGATGGTCGACGCCGTCATCCCCAGGCTTGAATCGGCGGTTCTTGACGTCACTCACGAGGTATTGAGCGAAGAACGAGTAGCGTCCCCAGAAGCGATACGACAGATCGATTCCACCGCCCAAGCGGCGCTCCTGCGGACCGGGGAAAGCGTCGGTCGTGCTCCCAATCACCGCTCGGTCGATGTCTAGTCCAAGCATAAAATTCGGTGTGAGGCGAGCGCTGAGGCGCCCGAAGTAGTCTCTGCCGTCCGTCCCGATGAAGTCCGAGATGACATGCCCTCTCGTCCAATAGCCGCTCAGAAATTGGCCGTCACCGCTAATGAAAGACTGCGCGGAAGTTCTGGCATACTCGAACCGGCCATCCAGCCAATCTTGTCCGAAGAGTCCGAGGAGATGCACGCCTCCCACCACGCCTATGGTGTCCGCTCTCGGGATAAGATTCGAAGCGAACCAGCGGCCAACTCCACTCTTGATACATCCGCACGTATCGTCCCAATAAAAGTCCGAGTAGAGCCTCAGATCACGGCTGGGCAGGAAGTACCGGTCAACGTTGCGGAGGCGGAGATCGGCATCAATCCCTAAAAGGCCATCAGTTCGCTCCTCCGGGCGCGCGCGGATATCTCCGAATGACGGCTGGAACATCGCCGCGGGATACTTTCTGAGCGGCAGATTTGGGCCTAAGCCATCGAACAGAACCGTGCGGCTTGCGCCGAGCTCCAGGAACGAGAAAGGCGCGAAGGTCAGTCGCATCCCATGCAGTTTCGCGAAAGGATGGTCCCGCCTCTCTTC
>Ga0066710_100002724_pt1 | contig 14488 bp, 14 predicted proteins | sample GraSoiAngelo_159_FD_79666 | JGI IMG/M metagenome (GOLD analysis project Ga0066710, IMG submission 79666) | Grasslands soil microbial communities from the Angelo Coastal Reserve, California, USA - 14_1009_16_40cm | ecosystem: Environmental > Terrestrial > Soil > Grasslands | place: USA...
ACCGTTCACGGTCGAGATATGCTACCCATCTATCACGGTGATGACGTCCCCGCCGGTCGGATAGCTCTGGCCGTTCACCGTGCGCGGGCCGGTGGCTGCGCGCAAACCCGCTTTCGCCGCCGGGGTTCCGGCCCTGACGGTTGCCACTTCGGCGCCTGCAGTGAGGTTCAGGTTGCCGGCGACCGACGACGGAATCGTGACGGAGGAGACGCCGAGAAATGCGTGCTCCACCTTCCCGTTTGCGATCAGGCCGGAGACGATCGACTTGACGGTGTTGGACGGGATCGCGAAGCCGACGCCGTCGCTCCCGCCGGAGTCGCTCTCGATCTGCGTGTTGACGCCGATCACGTGACCGTGGAGGTCGAGCAGCGGCCCGCCGGAGTTGCCGTGGTTGATCGCCGCATCCGTCTGGATCGAATCGGAGATCGTGAAGTTGTTCGGCGAGGTCATCTGCCGGTGGAGGGCGCTGACGATGCCGCTCGTGACTGTCTCCTCGAGTCCGAAGGGGCTGCCGATTGCGACGACGCCGTCGCCGACACCGACCGCGTCCGAGTCGCCGAGCACGAGCGGCGTGAGGAGCGAGCTGGGCGCGTTCACGTGGACGACGGCGAGATCGGTCGAAGCGTCCGTGCCGACCACGGTTCCCTTGTACGACGCGCCGTTCGAGAACGTGACGGAGATCGACGTGGCGCCGTCGACGACGTGCTCGTTCGTGATCACGTTGCCTTTGGTGTCGTAGACGAAGCCGGAGCCCTGCGCCCGCTGGGTCCGCGAGTCGCCGAACGCAGACGCGGCCTGCGTCGTGACCGTGATCTCGACGACGCCCTTGTACGAGCGGCGGTACACGTCTCCGACGCTGAGCGAGCTCGTGCTCGAAGCGGGCGAGGAACTCTGGACCGTGACCTGCCGGACGACCGTCCTCGTGTTGGACGAGAGTGCGGAGTAGGCAGCAACACCGCCGCCCGCACCGACGGCTAACGCGACGGCGAGGGCGGCGATGACCGGGGTGCGAGGGAGGCGCATCGAGGCCAATCTCACCAGTCGCACCTAAGACGAGGCTGAGAGTCGGCTAAGAAGTGCATGAGAGCTGTTCTCAAGATTCTTTTACCCCGCTCTTAGCGGGTTCTTAGGCGAGGCTGCCAGCCTTCGCATCGTGACATCTGCCTCCCGCCCGCTCCTCCGGTGTGCCGCCGCCGTCGCCACCCCCCTGGCGCCGGCGGCGGCTGTGGCGGGATCTGCGTAGCGCCTCCTTCCGCGCCACAATGACGCAGATGAGAATCCTGGTCGTTGACGACGAGCGGGCCGTGCGGGACTCGCTTCGGCGCGCGCTCGAGCTGGAGGGCTACGAGATCGAGCTCGCCGGCGACGGGCGCGAAGCGCTGTACCGGCTCGACAGCGAGACGCAACCGGACGCGATCATCCTCGACGTCCTCATGCCCGGCCTCGACGGGCTCGAGGTCTGCCGGCGAATCCGGGCGACGGGCAACTCCGTGCCTGTGCTGATGCTGACCGCGCGCGACGCAGTCGAGAACCGCGTCGAGGGGCTCGACGCCGGCGCCGACGACTACGTCACGAAGCCGTTCGCGCTGGAGGAGCTGCTCGCGCGTGTGCGCGCACTGATCCGGCGCAGCACGGACGGCGCGAACGAGAAGCTTCGGTTCGCCGATCTCGAGCTCGATCCCGGCACGCGCGAAGTCCGACGTGGCGGGGAGCCGATCGAGCTGACGCGGACGGAGTTCTCACTGCTCGAGCTGTTCCTGCGCAACCCGCGCCAGGTGCTGACGCGCTCGATCATCTTCGAGCGGGTCTGGGGCTACGACTTCGGCTTCGCGTCGAACTCGCTCGACGTCTACATCGGATATCTGCGGCGCAAGACCGAGGCGGGCGGCAGGCCCCGCCTCATCCACACCGTCCGCGGTGTGGGGTACGCCCTGCGAACGACATGAGCTTCCGCGCGCGGCTGACGTTCGTCGCCGCCGCTGCCGTTGCCCTTGCGGTCATCCTCGCGTCGGTGATCGTGTACGTCGTCGTCCGTCACCAGCTGCGCGGCCAGGTCGACGACGCCGTGCGCGCTCAGGCCTTTCAGATCGCGACGGGCCCACTCCCTCACCTGGAGCCGTCCCCGAGCGGCCAGCTCTACCTCGACGTGCACCGAAACGTGCTCAGCGGCGGTGGGTTCGTCCAGCTGGTCGGCCCGCACGGGAAGCCGTACCTGACGTTCGACGAGCGGGCATCGTCGCCCATCCCCGTGTCGAAAGACGCTTTGGCGGTCGCACAGGGGAAGAGCACGAAGCAGTTCATGAGCGACGCCAGTGTGTCCGGTCGTGACTTCCGAGTCATGACGGTCCCTGTCACCAACGACACGGGCCAGCCGGCGGCACTCCAGGTCGCACAGGATCTCAGCGGCGTCAACCATTCGCTCAGCAAGATCCGGAAGATCCTGGTCGGCATCGGCCTCGGCGGCATCGCGCTTGCGGCGGCGCTCGGCCTACTCGTCTCGCGCGCCGCACTTGCTCCCGTGCGCCGTTTGACCGGTGCAACGGAGAAGGTGACGGAGACGGGCGATCTGTCAGAACGGATCGAGACGACCGGCACTGACGAGCTGAGCCGGCTCGGTGCAAGCTTCAACGCGATGCTGGCCGCGCTCGAGGAGTCGACGCGCAAGCAGCGACAGCTCGTCACCGACGCCTCGCACGAGTTGCGCACGCCGCTCACGAGCCTCCGGACCAACATCGAGGTGCTCGCCGGCGAGCGCACGCTGCCGCCGGGCGAGCGGGAACGGCTGCTCTCCGACGTCGTCGAGCAGCTCGGCGAGATGACGACGCTGATCGCGGAGCTGATCGAGCTGGCCCGCGCCGAGGAATCCCCGGACGAGCCCGAGGACGTCCGGCTCGACATCGTCGCGGCGGACGCAGTCGAGCGCGCGCGACGCAACCGCCCGGGCGTCGAGTTCGCGACGGATCTGCAGGAGTCGCTCGTGCACGGTGTTCCGTCGACGATCGAACGGGCCGTCGCGAACCTGCTCGACAACGCGGCGAAGTGGAGCCCTCCGGGGAGCGAGGTCGAGGTCGGCGTCCGGGACGGGACGGTGACGGTTCGTGACCACGGGCCCGGAATCGCCGAGGAGGATCTGCCGTTCGTCTTCGACCGCTTCTACCGCGCCCGGACGGCGCGCGGCATGCCCGGGTCGGGGCTCGGCCTCGCGATCGTGCGGCAGGTCGCCGAGGCGCACGGCGGGGAGGTCGTCGCCCAGCCCGCGGAGGGTGGCGGGACGCGGATGACCCTGCGGGTGAATGGGCGGATCCGCGGCTCGGCGCCGGCCGATGAACCGGATTAACGAAGTGCTTACCGAGGTCTTAGGCCGGTCTTAGGCTCGCCCGTGACCCTGGAGAGCGTGGCCAGGCCGAAGCGCATCAGCAACCGTCTGCGGCTGGTTTGCGGCGGCCTACCCGTTCTCGTAGCCGTCGCCGTTCTAGCTGCCAGCCTCGCGGCGGCGGCTACGAGGGAACTGAAGAGCCCGCGCGTCGCAGACCTCGCGATCGCGTCCGGCCCGATCAAGGATTCCGTCCTCTCGTCGAGCGCCGTCCGCCGGCTCGCGGCCGTCGCGTCGTGGGGCGGGACGTTCACCGCTTCGACCGGCGAGCAGCTGAACATCACGGTCTCCGACACCTATCCCGTCGACACCGCCCGCGCGCAACGCTGGGCGAACTTCTTCGCGAGCCTCGTCCACGGCTCGGAGATCTCGACCGTGCACGTGTACCTCGCCCCGCTGGCCGAGGTGCAGCAGTTCTGCGGCCAGGACGCGATCGCGTGCTACAGCCCGGCGCAGCAGCTGCTCGTGTCGCCCGGTGACGATCCGAGCGGCGATCTGTCCGCAGAGGCGGTTGTCACTCACGAGTACGGCCACCACGTGGCCAACTCCCGGAGCGACGCCCCGTGGCAGGCGATCGACTACGGGACGAAGCGCTGGTCGTCGTACATGCAGGTCTGCGCGAAGACGGCGTCAGGCGATCTCTTCCCGGGCGCCGAGGAGGATGCGCGCTACCGGCTGAACCCGGGTGAGGGCTTTGCCGAGAGCTACCGCGTGCTGAACCAGCGGCGGCTCAGCGTGGTGGAGTCGCCGTGGCAGGTCGTCTCGCAGTCGTTGTATCCGGACGCGACCGCTCTCTCATTGATCGAGCAAGACGTCCTCAACCCCTGGAACGGCAACGCGCAGTCGTCCCTCTCGACGACGCTGACGAAGCGGGCGAAGACACGCACGCTGAGCGTGCCGACGCCGCTCGACGGCACGTTCCGGCTGACGATTCGCGCGGCCAAGGGCGAGCGCGTCGGCGTCAATCTCTTGACGAGCTCCGGAGCGCGGGTCGCGCACACGGTTGTCACGGGCACCGCGTCGCGAACGCTGACGACGACCGTCTGCGGGTCGCGTACTTACAGCGTCAAGCTGAGCTTGACCAAGGGCTCGGGCCTCGCGCGCGCGTCGATCTCGAAGGCCTAGCTGTCCCGAGTGCGCACGCGCTAGCCGACGCGGACGACAAAAAAGGCGATCGCGATGTACTGGCACACGACCGCGACGATGGTGAGCGCGTGGAAGAGCTCGTGATAGCCGAAGACGGACGGCGCGGGATCGGGTCGGCGTCGCGCGTAGACGACCGCTCCGGCCGTGTAGGCGAGTCCTCCGACCGCGAGCAGGATCACCGCCGCCGGCTCTAGGCGATCGATCAGCTGCGGCAGGGCCACGACCGCGACCCAGCCGAGCGCGATTCCGATCGCCGCCGCGAGCCACTTGGGTGCGGCGACCCAGACGAATTTGAGCACGATCGCAGCTGCAGCTCCCACCCACACGATCGTCAGCAAGACAGGCCGCAACGTGCCGGTGAGCGCGAGCAGCGAGACGGGCGTGTAGGTCCCCGCGATCAGCAGGTACACACCCGCGTGGTCGATCCGCCGCATCCAGAGGCGGACGCGCGGCGTCCACGTCACGCGGCGGTAGAGCGCACTGGCCCCGAAGCACGCGATGACCGATCCGGCGAACACCGCGGCGGCTGCCCGTGGACGCCCCGGGTGAGCGCCGACGATCAGCAAGGGCGCGACGGCGAGCGAACCGAAGAACGCGACCTGATGCAGGACACCCCGGAGCAGGGGCTTGCCAGGAGCTGGCACGGTCCCAGCCATGGCGGCGACGATAGCGCGACCTTCGGCTGCGTGCCGCACTCGCCGTGGGTGCTGCGACGATGCGCCGCGATGGCCCGCGAGCTTCGACTCGGACTGATCGGCTGCGGGCGGCTCGCGGAACGCGGCTACGTGCCGGCAGCCCTTCGCGTACAGGGCCTTCGCCTTGCCGCCGTCGCCGACCCGGTCGGAGAGCGGTGCCGTGGAGTTGCGCCGGACGTTGCGAGGTTCTCCTCTGCTGCCGAGCTCCTTGCAGCCCGGGCCGCAGACGTCCTCGTCCTCGCAACTCCGGCGGCCGCTCATCTGCCCGACGCTCGCCTGGCCGCGGAGGCCGGTGTGCCGACCCTGGTCGAGAAGCCGCCCGCCCCGACCGCGCGCGAGGCAAGCGAGCTCGCCGGCCTCGAACCGCCGCCGTGGATCGGCTTCAACCGTCGCTTCGAACCCGCTGTGCGCGAGCTGCGAGACGCGGCGTCCGCTGCAAAGAGCGTCGAGCTCTCGCTCCTCCTGCGCACGCGCCGAAGCTCGTGGCGTCCGTACGAGGTGGACGACGAGATCCTGCTCGATCTCGGCACTCATCTGGTGGATCTCGCGCTGTGGCTGACGGGCGCAGAGGCCGCACGCGTCGAAGGGCGCGTCGCTCGCCTGCGCGCGTCGGTCCGGATCGAGCTCGCCGACGATCGTGGTCGCGCCGACATCGAGTGTGTCGGCAACCGTCCGTACCGCGAGCGTTTCGAGGTGCGCGTAGCGCGCACGACCGTCGCGCGCTACACGCGTGGGGGAATTCGGTCCTTCGTCCGTGGAACGAGGACCGGGAACCCGCTCGTCCAGTCGCTGGTGAACCAGCTCGAGGCGTTTGCGCGCGCAGCACGGGGCAGCGCCGAACCGGATCTCGCCACCGCAGCGGACGGGCTCCGCGTGATGGAGATCCTCGAGGTCGCACGCGCACGGGACACGAGCGCGTAACGTCCTGCCGTGATCGCGGTCTTCCAGTTCGACGCCGTCAGCGTTCCGCTCCTCCGGCGCCTGCTCGCCGACGGGCAGTTGCCGACGCTGGCGGACCTCCGCGATCGCGGGCGTGTGCTCGTTCTCGAGACGCCCGCGACGCACTTCCCCGCGGGGTCGTACGCCACCCTGTACAGCGGGCTCGAGATCGGTGACCACGGCATGTACTACTCGTTCCAGTGGTCACCCGCGGAGCAGCGGGTGCGGTGGCGCGGCTCGTTCCCTTCTCCGGAGCTCGTCTGGGAGCGCCTCGCCCGCTCCGGAAAACGCTCGCTCGTCGTCGACCCGTACGAAACGGAGCGGCCGAGAAACCTGAACGGCGTTGCTCTCTCCGGTTGGCAGTTCGTCAACGTCATGAGCCTCGAGCGCTGGTCCACGCCGACGTCCGCCCAGACCGACCTCGCGCGCCGATATGGCCGCCCCCAGCGAATGGAGGAGGTCTTCGGCCGGCCGACGGTCGGACGTCTCCTTGCGTTGCGCCGCCTGCTTCTGGACGCGACGGATCGCGCCTCGAAGGCAGCGCTGCATTTTCTTCCCGAGCGCTTCGATCTCGTCTGGGTGAACTTCCTCGGGGCCCATCTCGGCGGGCACATGCTCTGGGACCTCTCGCAGGTCGATGCCGAGACACTCGACGACAGGACGCGCACGACACTCGAGCGTGCGCTCACGGACATCTACATCCAGATCGACAAGGGAATCGGGCGGATCCTCGCCACCCTTCCCGGCGACGCCGACGTGATCGTGGCCTCGCCCATGGGGATGGCGGAGAACATGAGCCGCGTCGACCTTCTGCCGGGAATGCTCGAAGCCGTCCTGTCGACGAACGGAGCGACCCGCGCCCGGGGCGCCGAATCACGCACCGAGCGGTTCCTCTGGCAGATCCGCGCGTCGATTCCCACAGGCGCGCGCGCGAAGGTTGCCGGGGCGCTGCACGGCCGACTCACGCGGGAGGTGACGATGCGTCTCTCGTCACTCGGCGTCGACTGGACCAAGACGCCGGCGTTCATGCTCCCGAGCGATCACTTCGGGCAGGTGCGTTTGAACATTCGAGGTCGTGAGCGAGACGGCATCGTCGAACCGGGCGACGCGGACGCGGTGAGCAACGAGATCCGCGAAGGGCTGCTGACCTTCCGCGATCCAGACGGAGAGCCGGCGGTCGTGGCGGTCGACCGCGTGCAGGACGTGATCGGTCCGGAGAAGCCGCTCCGATCGCTTCCCGATCTCGTCGTTCGCTGGAGTGACCGTCCGTCGGCGCACGTGCACCACGTCGATTCGTCGCGCTACGGCGAGGTGCGCCGGCCGGGAAGCGGTAGCGGGCGGTCGGGGGCGCACACTCCCGAGGCATGGGCGGTCGTCGTTCCCGGGCCTTCGGCCCATGCGGCAACCGGCTCGCCGCGGATCGTCGACATCGCGCCCACGGTCTGCTCGGCCCTGGGCGTGGAGGCCGACGGGCTGCCGGGCACGCCTCTGCTCGAGCGTCGCTAGGAGCGAGCTCGTTCCGCCAGCGCCTCGCGGACGAATCCGATTGCGGTCGCGAGCTGCGCCACGCCGACGAGCAGTCCGTTGGCGACGCCTCCGGAGAAGCCGCTCCGGACGAGTCCCGCGTAGAAGTGCGGCGACTCCAGCTCGCGGACGTGCAGACGGTGGAAACGGTACGACGCTCGCCCGTAGTTCAGGTGCTTGCGCCAGAACGAGCGGACGGTCAGGTCCTGGCGATGCAGAACGAAGGCGCTCGGCTCGACGATCAGCGAGTGTCCGGCGGCGACGACGCGCGCGCACCAGTCGCGGTCCTCGCCGGCGGGCCGGAATCGCTCGTCGAAGGGATACGCGGCGAGCAGCTCCGCACGGCACGCGAGGTTGTTCGTCGTCGCGAACCGCGTCGTCCCACCGGGACCGGTTGCCTGCCGTTGAACGAAGCCCAGGATCGTGTCGGTGGCAGCTGCCAGGCGATCGGAAGGCAGGCCGTTGACCAAGACACCCGCCGCTGCCTGAGCATCGTTCTCGATCACAGCCGCGAGCCGCGACGCCCAGTCGGGCGCGGGCTCGCAGTCGTCATCCGTGAAGAGGAGAACCGAACCGCGTGCCGTTCGTGCTCCCTGGTTCCTCGCCGCCGCCGGACCGCGCGATTGGTCCTGCCGCAGAACGCGCGCACGCGGCGACCGCGCGACGACGCGAGCGACCTCGTCGGCCCGGCGTGAGCCGTCGTCGACGACGACGACCTCGAAGTCCGGGATGCCGACCTGGCGCTCGAGCGCGTCGAGACAGCGCTGTAGGCTCGAAGGCCGATCGCGCGTCGGGACGATGACGGAGACGCGTGGTGTTCCGGCAGCCTCCGTCATCCTGGCCGGATAGTTTCGCAGTCCGTGCCGAGCACCACGGAAGCATCTCCAGGGCGCGCAATCGACGTCCTCGTCGTCCTGACCGAATCCGATCTCCGCACGCGGTACGGTCGAGGCCCCTGGCAGCTCGTCAAGTGGCTCGTGGACCCCTTCGCTCTCGTCGGTGTCTACCTGCTCCTGGTCACGTTCATCCTGCGCCGACCGGGCGACGCGCCTGGCTTGAGCCTGGCCTGTGCCGTCGTGCCGTTTCAGCTCGTGATGATGACCGTGATCAACGCGATGGGTGCGGTTCAGTTGCGCGGATCGATCATTCGCAACATGGCATTCGACCGCGTGCTGATTCCCGTCTCGTCGGCGCTGACGGAGGCGATCGCATTCGCTGCGAGCTTCGTCCTCTTCGCGGTACTGATGGGCGCCTACGGCATCCGGCTGACCCGCGCATTGCTCTGGCTCCCCTTCGTGATCCTGCTGACGATCGTGTTCGCGATCGCATGTGCATTCGTCGCGTCGCTCCTCATCGGGCTCTGGTTCCGCGACCTCCGGCCGTTCGCGATGAGCTTCGTCCGCGCGCTCTTCTTCCTGGCACCAGGGCTCGTCCCGATCAGCGAGATCGGAGGGCGTGCGCAGACGCTCGTCAAGGTGAACCCGTTCACCGGTCTGTTCGAGTCCTACCGATCCGTGGTGGTGGAAGGGCATCGCCCGGCCGGCTGGCAGCTCGGGATCCCGCTCGCCTGGGCGGCGGTGCTGATCGCGGTCGCGCTGCCGACGTATGTGCGAGAGCAGAAGCAGTTCGCAAAGGTCGTCGAATGAGCGTCGCCGTCGTCGCAGAACGAATGGGGGTTCACTTCTTCTTCGACCGGCAGAACCGTGTCGTGACGCCCGCGCTCGCCCGCCTTCGGCGCCGCGGGTCGGACGCCTGGGGAATCCGCGACATCAGCTTCTCGGTCACCGGCGGGGAAGGGATTGCACTGCTCGGGGCGAGTGGCGCCGGCAAGACGACGTTGTTGCGGACGGTCGCAGGCGTGTTCACACCGGACGCCGGCCGCGTCGAGGTCCGCGGCCGCGTCGCGTCGCTGCTCTCGGTCGACGCCGGCCTGATGGAAACGCTGACAGGACGGGAGAACTGTGCCCTGCTCGGAGTCCTCGCCGGACTCTCCCGCCGACGCGCGCGGCACTCGCTCGCCGCGGTTCAGGCGCGAACCGAGCTGGGGGATGCATTCGACCACCCTGTCTCGAGCTACTCGCAGGGGATGCGCGCGCGGCTCGGCTTCGCGATCGCCGAGCTCGTCGAGCCCCAGGTCCTTCTGCTCGACGAGGTGCACGAGGCGCTCGACCATGAGTTCCGCGTGCTCGTCGAAGAGCGCGCGCACAGAATCTTGCGTGACGGCGGGATCGTAATCGCCGCCGGCCATGATCACTCGTTGCTCGAACGCCTTTGCGGCCGGGCGCTGCTTCTCGGCGGCTCCACGATCGCGGCGGACGGCGACTTCGGCCGCGTCCTGCAGGCGTACGTCGCCTGAGGTCGCCCGGGGGGCAGGGTAGACTCGACCTTCTTGCCGTCGCGGCACGATTCGTTGGGGACTGCGGTACTCGGGGCTGGTCCGGCGGGCCTCAGCGCCGCATGGACGCTCGCCTCCCGCGGCCATCCGGGCGCGGTGTTCGAGGCAGACGGAGTCGTCGGCGGCCTGGCGAAGACGGTCGAGTTCGGTGGGTACCGCTTCGACCTCGGCGGTCACAGGTTCTTCACGAAGCTGCGGCCGGTCGAGCGGCTCTGGGAGGAGGTCCTCGGCGACGACTTCCTGACCCGGCCACGCCTGTCGCGGATCTACTACCACGGCAGGTTCTTCGCCTACCCGCTCGTCGCCGGCGACGTCCTCAGGCGACTGGGCCTCGTCGAGTCGGCGCTCTGCGCGTCCTCCTATGTCCGGCACCGGTTCCGTCCGCGCCGGGAGTCACACAGCTTCGAGGACTGGGTGACGAGCCGATTCGGGCGGCGGCTCTACGAGACGTTCTTCCACTCCTACACCGAGAAGGTCTGGGGCATCCCCGGCTCGGAGATCCGGGCGGAATGGGCGGCGCAACGGATCCGGAACTTCTCGCTCGCCAAGGCCGTCTCCGACATGCTCGGCCTGCGCCGGACACACGTCACGACGCTGATCGACGAGTTTCGCTATCCGCGCCTCGGCCCGGGACAGATGTGGGAGGCGCTCGCGCGCGAGGTCGAGGAGCGTGGGATTCCCGTTCATCTGCGCCGCCGTTGCCACGCCGTGCGCCACCGAAACCACTGCGTCCAGAGCATCGTCGTCGGTACGAACGGAAGCGAGGAAGAGCTACCCGTCGACGCCGTGCTCTCGAGCATTCCGCTGACCGAGCTCGTGCTCGGGCTCGATCCGCCGCCGCCGCCGGAATTCGTGGCTGCTGCGCAGAGGCTTCGCTACCGGGATCTCTGCGTCGTCGCATTGGTGATCGACGAGCCGCAGCCGTTCCCGGACAACTGGATCTATCTCCACGACCCCGGAACACGAGCGGCGCGAGTCCAGAACTTCGGCGCCTGGAGCGAAGCCATGGTCGTGCCGGGTACGACGTGCCTCGGCGTCGAATACTTCTGCTTCGAGGGGGACGAGATCTGGGAGCTCCCCGACGAGCAAGCGATTACGCTCGCCAAGGACGAGCTTGCGCGCATCGGGCTCATCGACTCCGCCCGCGTCGTCGACGGCGTCAAGGTTCGCGTCCCGAAGGCCTACCCGATGTACGACTCGGCGTACAAGGAAGCGGTCGCACTTTTGCGCGGCTACCTCGCGTCGTTCGACAATCTCCACACGTTCGGGCGAAACGGGCTCCATCGTTACAACAACCAGGACCATTCGATGTGGACCGGCATGCTCGCCGCGCTGAACGTCACGGATGGGGGCCGACACGACGTGTGGGCGGTCAACACCGAGGACGCGTACCTCGAGGACGGTGAGCTCGTCGACGGATTCGTCGATCCGGACGTGAGGCTCCTCCCGATCCAGCGATGACGGTCGACACGGCGCTCGTCGTCGAGAGCTACAACCACCGCGAGGGATCGGCGCTCGACCGACTGCGTCTCGCTCTCGCAGCTGCGAGGCGCATTGCTTCGGAGCGCGAGGGCGTCGAGGTGCTCGTCGCGGACAGCAGCGGCGATCCCGAGCTTCCCGTTCTGCTCGAGCGTGAGTTCCCGGAGTTGCGCCGCGTCGACGCCACGGGGCTCGACTACGACGAGGCAAAGATGAAGGCCGCGCGCGAGGCGCGCGCAACGTACGTCGTGTATCTCGACGGCGACTGCGTTCCCGAGCCCGGGTGGCTCGACGCACATGTGCAGGCGCTCGCGGGCGGAGCGGCGGCGACGGGCGGCTTCACGCGCTACGACGGCGGCTTTCTCGGCGCCGTCTTCAGCGTCCTCGACTTCGGCTTCTTGCTTCCCGCCGCCGACCGAGTGCTCGGCTGCTACGCGTTCAACAACACCGGTTTCCGGCGCGACATCATTCTGGACGTGCCTCTGCCGGACGGGCCGATGCGTTGCCGCTGCTTCGCGCACGCGCAGAAGCTGCTGCGCTGCGGGACGCCGGTGCGCATGGTGCCGACTGCGCGAGTCCGGCACGAGCGGCAGCCGTTCCTGCGGGAGCGCATTCGGCAGGGCTCCGACGCCGTCGCGGCCTGCTGGGTCGATCCGGAACTGCGGGAAGTCCGCTGGCTGCGCCTCGGTCCGCTTGCCGCACCGCTGTTCTACACCCGGAGCGTCGTCTACGACTGGCGGCGACTTCTCCGGGGGCGGCGGGACCTCGAGTTGACCGCGGCGCAGACGGCGCTGGCGCTTCCGCTGTTTCCGCTGCTTCGGCTCGTCGACCTCGTTGGGACGATGCGTGCGCTGCTTCCGCGTGGCGAGCGTCGGGCATGCTCGCAGCTCGCCGCCGGCTGACGCGGTCGATGCCGCCGGTGGAGTCGGGCCTGCGAATCTCGGTCGTCATCCCTGCGTACCGCGCCTGGACGACGTTGCCTGCCGTGCTCGCCGCGCTTCGGCCTCAGATCGAGGGCCGGAACCGCGAGGCGATCATCGTCGACAGCTCGGGCGACGGACGGGCCGCCAACCTCGCTCGGGCGACTCCGTGGGCGCGCGTGATCGCGCTGCCGGAGCGGGCCCTTCCCGGTGCTGCCCGCAATGTCGCGTATCCGGAAGCCCGAGGGGAGCTGATCGCGTTCACCGATGCGGACGCGGTTCCCGACCAGCACTGGCTCGACGAGCTCGACCGTGCGCTCGGCGCCGACGTCGACGCCGTGGCGGGCGCGATTCTGAACGGCACTCCACGCAGCGCCGTCGGGACGGCCGGCTACCTGCTCGAGTTCGTCGACTGGCTGCCGAGCCGACGCGGCCGGCTCCTCCACGCGGCGACGTGCAACCTGCTGATCCGGCGGGGCGCGCTCGACGTCGGCGGTGGCTTCCGCACCGATCTGTGGCCGGGAGAAGACACGATCCTGACGTTTGCCCTCGGTGCGACCGGCCGCCTTGCCTTCGCACGCGAGGCGAAGGTGCGGCACCTGAACCGAACCGGGATGCGCGCGTTCGTCCAGCACCAACGCCGGCTCGGCCGCGCGTTCGCCGAGATCTGCGCAAGCGTCGACTTCCCTCGTACGTGGTTCACGCGTCGCTGGTTGACGCCCATCGCGCCGGCGATTCGTCTGCTCAGCGTCGGGTCCCGGGTGCGACGCGATCTGCGCCACACCGTCGCCGCCGTGCTCGTGTCCCCGCTACTCGTGCTGGGCGCGGTCGCCTGGGTCGCCGGGCTGGCGGAAGGCCGGCGCACGGTTGCCTCGAGGCGCGCGTCGCGCGCGCAGGTGAACGAAGAGACCTAGCGGGACGGCGCAGGCCGCGGTCACGTGATGGATCGTGTGCAGACCGACGCCGGCCGCAGCTTGCAGCGGCCCCCGTCGCTTGAGCAACAAGCCGTAGAACGGTGCATTCAGCACGACGAGGAGACCCAGGGCCGCAGCTCCGGGCCGGGGACGGCGCCACACGACCGAGGCGGCAAGGGCGATTGACGCGGCGGCGCTCACGCGATGGCGCCACCCGAGATTCAGCACCGTAGGCGCGGCCCCGTCGCGCGCGAGCAGCGTGACCCAGGGCACACCGCGGCGACCAACATCGGTGCGGACCATGGATGCGAGCGTCCAGCGCTTGAGATGCGTCCCCTGAAGTGCGGGGTCGAGCGTCATTCGCCGGCCGGCGGCCGCGAGGCGCATTCCCAGCTCGATGTCCTCGATGCTCGCGTCGGGAAATCGGTCCGCGTCGAACCCGCCGGCCTGCGCGAATGCCTCACGTCGTACCGCACCGAGCCCAGCCCAGAACGTGGTCGCGGGTCCCGGAGAGCGCTGGTGGACGTAATGGTGGAGGAGGTTGCGAAAGCCCGAGACGGCGTCAGGCGCCTCCGGCGCGTCGTCGTAGGACCCGAAGAGCGCCGTGAGACCCGGATCCGAATCGAACGCTACGCGGATCCTGCGAAAGGTGTCCCTGTGCGGAAGGACGTCGCTGTCCACGAAGACGAGCACGTCCCCGGAGGCACGCGCTGCGCCGGCATTGCGGGCCGCAGCCGGGCCGAACGCAGAGGGGTCGTCTACGACGATGAGCTCCTCGGGCGGCTCATCGGCCGCCCGGATGGCCGCGACGCAGCGTTCGAGGTCGGGCGGCCCGTCTGTGGCGGGCACGATCGTCGTCAGCCGGACGGCCATGCTTAACCAAGGTTTTACAAGCCCGCGAGCCGATTCGGCCGAGGTCAGAGGTACCCTGCGCCGAATTCCGAGGGGTCTCGAACCAGAACGCCACCGACAAGGGGTCTCATGCGCTTCACCCGAATTACTCTGCTCCTGTCGCTCGTCGCTCTCGTCGTCGTCCCGGCTGCCCTGGCGATCAGGTTCACGGACGACAGCTACAACATGCCGACCGGGGTCGTCGGGCAGAG
>Ga0066710_100002725_pt1 | contig 14487 bp, 6 predicted proteins | sample GraSoiAngelo_159_FD_79666 | JGI IMG/M metagenome (GOLD analysis project Ga0066710, IMG submission 79666) | Grasslands soil microbial communities from the Angelo Coastal Reserve, California, USA - 14_1009_16_40cm | ecosystem: Environmental > Terrestrial > Soil > Grasslands | place: USA...
GAGGGCGGCGAGCGCATCACGCTCCTCGGCCAGTTCATGGGGGGGTAGTGCGCTGTCTCGGACGTTCGCGTCCAACCCCGCCCGGCCCGCTGATACGAACTTCGGAGACAGGACGCCAAAATTACAGTAGTAGTGTGCACCCCGTGACTTCCCCCGGGCATCAAGACTAGATCACGCTTCAGATAGGCACGAGATCGGGCCACGCCGCTCCGGCGGTCCCTTGCAACCACAGCAGGGTCCCGTCGACCGCGACCACGAAGACATCCATCGTGTTCGGCGTGCGGCTGACCGCCGTGACGCCGCCGATCGTGCTCAACTTGAACGCGTTGCCGCCGATCGGCTCCAATTCGATCCAGTCGATGAAAGGATTGGCCTCGGTGGAGGTCCAGCGCAGGTGCCCTTCCGCGTCGATCGCGAACACGTCGAGCAACTGCGCGCCGCGGCTGACCATTGCCAGGCTGCCTTCGACCGCCAGCGGTGTCGTGCCCCCGACCTGGCGCAAGTTGGTCCATCCGAGCGTGGCCGGATCGGGCTTGCTCGCCGTGTACAACAATTGGTCCACACCCACTGCGACCACATCGAGGTTGGTCCCCCTGGCGGCGATCGCGGGACGCAGCGTGCGCGCCAGGTGCGTGTCCACGCCGCCGATCGGATGCACGAAATCCCATTCGCCATCCGTTCCTTCGTTCAACGCCGTCCACCACAGGCGCCCGTCGGTGTCGACGGCGACGACGTCGAGCGCTCCCGGTGCGCTCTCGACGATCACCGGTCCCGCCGATCCCGAGAACGAGCGCCCGATGTCGATCTCCTTCGGTACGCTGAAAGTCCCCGCTTCCGCGCTGACCGGGGCCCGCAGCCAAACGAGATGACCCTCGCGGTTGAAGCAGACGACCTCCACGCGGTTCTCCGCGGAGAATCCGGCGACCAGAGGCTCGGTTCGTGACAGATGCGCACGGTCGGAGAGTTTTACCCAATTGGGACCGGCTTGCCCCAGCGAGTCCCACCAGAAGTAGCGGACCTCGCTGTCGACGCCCACGACGAACGCATGCATGATCATGCGATCGAGGGTCGGCTCGTGCCGCGCGACGAGCGCGACCTGCTCGGGCGGTGTCCTGAATAGCCCGCGCGCGAGCGGTCCCGACCAAACGCCGACCGGCTGCTGCCACTGCTTGCTGAACGGTCGATCGAAATCGTCGAGACTCATCACGTGCATGGTGTTGGCGTCCTCCGCGACCGCGGCCGGCGGCGCGATGCGCGCCCACCCCTGGTGGCGCGCGATCGCGTGCAGATCGGGCAACACGCCGATGCCGTCGGCATTGGGATTCGCCGCCGTCGACTGCTCGGACAGCATGTTGAGATTCGGATCGCTCAACAATCGGCGAATGTCCGCGGCCCCCAGAAACGTGTCAGTGTTGGCGAGCGACATCCCTTGCAGCGCCACCGCTGCGCCCGCCACGATCGCGGAAGCGCCGGATGTGCCGCTGAATCCGGTCGGCTGGTAGCCGTGGTCCGGCGGCGCGGCCGTGGACGACGGCGCCCGGATGCTGTCGCCGGCCGCGAAGCAATCCACGCGGCTGCCGTGGGAGGAAAAGTCGGCGCGCTTGACCGTGGCGGGATCGCAAGCACCCACGATGACCGCGAAGGTGTCGATGAAGCGCGGATTGCCGCGCTGCAGATGCGCGAGGAAGGGAAACGCGTCGAGATCGATATTCCCGTTGCCGGCCGGCTCGATCACCGTCACGCCAAACACCGCAAGCAGGCGCATCACCTGCCCCACGGCAAAGCTGAACTCGACAGGAATCGCCGCCACGGGTGCTGGCGTGAACCCGCTCGTGGCCTCGATGAGGACGATGCCGCCCGACCCGACAGCGAAACCGGCTTGCGTCAACGCATCGGGAAAATTGTCAATTCCACCGGCACGCTGCTGGCTCACCACGAATCCCTGGCAGTGCGGTGCTATGCCGACGGACCCGACGCCGTTGTCGCTGGCGAGGACGATCCCGAGCACTGCCGTTCCATGATCGACGTCGTGTTCCGGCGCGAAGGTCGATGCGCGCACGACATGCGCGTCGGCCAGGTCTTCGTGAGTCAGCGACCAGCCACCTTCGATGTCGGCAAAGCGAATGCCACGGCCGCTCCCGCCCGCGACGTTCCACGCGTAGAACGCATCGATGCCGTTGGGCGGCGCGTCGAGATGAAACGCACTCTCGGCCCCCGGATCGTCACCGTAGTGGACGAGCGACGCCGGGAAGAACGCCGGGCGGATCTGCGCCCATTCGACGAACGGCAGCCCCTGCAGCGCGGCGAGCAGCGCATCGACATCCGGCTCCGGACACGGCAGGGCGAAGATGTTCAGGATGTTCGGCGGCTCGAGTCCCTGCGTGCGCACCGCGTCAAGCATGTCGTTGATCGAGGCGATGGCCACGCTCGTCATGAGCGGGTTCAGCGTGAGGAACGGAAACTGGACGACCAATGCATCCCATACCGCGCGGGTGGCGGCATCGAAGCCGTTCTCCGCCGCCGCGACGTAGTCGACATGAACCGCATCGACGAACTTGAGATCGATAGTCGCGTCAGGCATGGGGCACCTCCTCGGCGAGAACGTCGAAGCGCAGAGGCGACACCGGTCCGCCGAGCAGGGGCACACGACGGCGCTCGATCCACAGGACGGGCTTGCCGTCGGTCCGGCGGCCGAGCACCCAGCACCGGTGCAGGCGAAGTCCCGTACTCGGGATCGCGCTCGGCGACAATTCATGCCCGCGGCCCGGACCAGAGCCCGACGGGCCGCCGAGCAGCAGCGAGTGGGGACCCGCGCGCAGTGTCGGCGCCGGCCCGGTCAGATCCGCCACGAGTCCCTGCACGAATACACGGGCCGGTCCGCCTACCTTCGCCGAGTGTTCGATCCGATAGGGATGCCAGTGCGACGGCAATGTCGATGAGGGCAAGTAGCGGAACGCGCGGCTGCCGGTCGGTGTCGTCTCACGCTGCGCCTCCGGCGCTTCGGCATTGGCGAGCAGCGGCACACCATCAACCTCGAGCTCGACGGCCCACAACAGGTTCGCGTCCTCGTCGACGCCGACGACGATGTCGTCGAGCGGCTCCGAGGCGAGCGGCGCGGTGACCGTTGGCCACACGACGAGCGCGCTGCGATCGAGGCCATGCGTGCGGAACAGCGACCACGGGCGGCTCCACGCCTCCGGCGCATCGTCGGTGGATGGCGGAATCCGCAGGTCCCACCACTCGTCGAACGTGTCCTTCACCTTGAGGTGCGCGAGACGCACGATGACGCCCGCGGAGGGCGGCGGATCGTCGCGCGGCAGGAATGGCGACGGCACCGGAAACGAGAACCAGTCGTCGCGATGCGCGAGCGCGACATCGAGAAATAGCAACGTCGCGAGATGTGACCGATCCGGCGAAAAGCCGCCGATGTCGACCGCGTGGTCCTCGATCTGCCACCAGCGCGGGCCGGGCGCGCCGGGATACCGAAGCCGCGACGGCAGTGCACGCCGGATCGTGAACGCCGGCGCGTGTCCCGCCGCACGCGGCGCGCCGTCGGCCGAGTACCAATCGACTTCTCCGCCACCGTGATCGGGCACCACCAGCTCGACGTCGCCGGTACGAAAGGCCGCGCGATGCACCAGCGCATCGGGTTGCCAGCGATCCGGCGGCGGCGACGGCACTTCGGCCCAGATGGCGTTGCCCGCCAGCAAGCCCGCGCGAAAGATGGCAAGGCCGTCGAACGCGCCGCGCAAGCGCTCGTACGGCGCCGGCAACTCGCCGAAGCGCAGTGCGACAAGCGACGGCGGCGTCGGCAGCGCCTCGCTCAGCGGCCCCGCGGCGCGGCCCAAGCGGTAGCGACGGCCGATCGTCCACCAATCGTCGGGCTCCGCCTCGAGCAGCGCTTCCGCCGGAATGACGGTGGGGTCGAGGTGCGGGCGCGTGGCATCGTATTCGATCTTCGTATGCGCGACGTGGGCTTCGACCACCACCGGCGATGACGCATCCTCGCCCTGGTGCTCACCGAGTTGCCACTGCCGCGCGAGGAACCAGACGGGGTCGGCGACGTCGGCTCGCACGCCGCGCGCGAGATCGCCGAGCGGCCGCGCGGGCTCGACGCTTCGATAGAGTGTGTACAGAGCCATCGGGACTCAGATCACCGCGTGGTCGACGGCCGACGGTCCGGTCGCGAGCAGCACCGGCGTCGGCAATGCGAGGTCGAGCGCGGCGAGCGTCGTTGGTGTCGCCGCCCGTGCGCGCGCCAGGCTGCGTGTCTCGGCCACGATGGCAAGCACGGTCTCCACGTCGAGTGGCGCAGTGAGGTCGGGCGGCACGGCAAGCAGCACCGCCTGCGGCGCGCGCGATTTCGGTCCATTGAACCCGAACGCCGCGGCCGTCGCATGCTCGCGGCTCGGGATGGTCTCCGCATAACGATCCAGTGCCGCGAGCGCCACGCGGTCGACGCCGGCCGCGATCACGTCTGCGGGGCCATAGAGCACGATCAGCGACGCATCGCTGCCGGCCGGGCGCCAGGGGTCGGCGGGATTCGTGCTCCACGCGCGCCACGCGGATGCGCCGTCGAGCTCGCGTGAGACTTGATGGGCCTCGATGCGTGCAAGCGGCGTGCGCACGGCGGCGACGAGTTCGAGCCAGCTCCGGTCGATGGCAGGGCGACCATCGACATCGGCGATCGGCGCCAACCCATGGGGAAGCGCGGCGGTGGCCCCGATCGCGACGGCCGGCAGCACGGGCAGCGCCGCATGACCGCTCAAATGTCGCAACGCGCGCCGCAACGCCGCCGTATCGCCGGTCGCGGCCTTGGTCGCGGCGGCGATCCGTTCGGTCAACGCGGCGACCGCTGCGACCGGATCCGCGACCAATCCCCAGCGCACCGCGTCGGCGATGTCCGTCGCCGTCGGCGCGCCGCCGAGGCGCGCACGCAATCCACCGGCGGCCGAGATGAGCGTGATGAGCCGCGTGCGCAACGACGCCGCTGCCTCGAGGTTGATGTCGGGACGTGGGTCCGGGTCGTCACGGAGATCGGGCAATGCATCGTTGCCGGCGAGCATCGCGGCCAGACGGCGTGCTGCGTCCACGCGCTCCTGACCGCCGGTGGACGCAAGCGTCGCCGCAAGTGTTGCGCGCGCCGCGTTGCGCAGCGCGGTCGCGATGGCGCCATCGGTGAGCGACACGGTATCCACGCCCGCCAAGTGCGCGTCGGCGAGCGTGACGTTCACGGGCGGATTGCGTCCCTCGCGGAATCGCCATGTCCATGTCGCGGCGACGCCGAGTTCGGCAGCGACGCGCGCGGCAAATGCGGGGTCGGCCAACTGCGCGGGACCCGCACCGGGCGGCGCGGCGGCATCCGGAATGGCCGCGAGCACGATCGTCGCGGCGGCAGTGCCGGAGCGGCGCGTCTTCAGTGCGCGCATGTCGGGCGGCGGGCCCAGGCCGGCGGCCGCCTCCATCGCCGGCGCCGCGAGATCGCCGCGGCCGCTGACGAGCGCATGGACGGCGTCGACCACCAGCAGGTCGCCATAGGTATCGAGCACGCGCTGCAACGGCGCCAGCTGTGGCGCGAGCGGCGCGACCAGCGCAGGCGGCGCCGCTGACAGCGCATCGGCGAGCACGCGTTCGCCGTCACACACCTGGCGACCCGCATGCTCCGGTCGCATCGGATACGCGGCGCGCAACGCGAGCACACTCGCGGGATCGCCGGCGATGCGTTCGACTTCGAGACCCAGCGCCTCCTTGACGTGCACGCCGAGGCGCACCTGCTCGATCAAGTGCAGCGCGGTGCGGATGCTCGCCGACGTGAGCGCGATGTCGAAGCGATCGTCGGCGGGATCGCGCACCGCGCGGTCGCGCAGCAGCGCGGCGACGAGTGCCTGCTCGGCCGACGGCGCATGCAGCACGCCGGCGTCGGTGGGTCCGGGCCGCAAGGGCGACGCGCCATCCGGCGGCCCAGTGTACGGTTTCGGCGAGTCGACCCAGCCGTAGGCGCCGAGCCGAAACTTGGCGTCGCGGCCGGCGAGCCAGCGCAGCCGCCGGTCGGCGATGCCGGTCAGCCAGGGATCGACGCGATGGCTGGCCGCATCGAGTGTGGCGCGCAGCAGTGCATCGAGGCGGTCAGGCTCGTGATTGAGAAGATCGCGCCCTGCGTCGCGCGTCGCAAACCACGCGTCTTGCACGGTGAGCGCGAGGCCGTTGCCGCTTGCCTCGACGTTCGCCATGTCGACGTTGCTGATCTCGTGGGTGGCAAGTTGGGGGAGCCGGTACGCATCGTCGATCGGAATGAGCAAATGCGGGTTGAGGGTGGCGAGTATTCCATTGGCGAGGGCATCGACGACGCGGTACAACTCGGCATTCGTGAGGATGAGCGCGTGGCGCAACAAGCGCGCAAGCAGTGGCATCGGCTGGACGCGCCAACGCAGGTCAGGCGTGTACGCGAGCTTCTCGGCCGGCGCGTGCAGGATCTCGTCGACGGCCTTGCGCGGATCGCCCTCCAACAGCGTGCGGCTCCACGGCCGCACCGGGCCATGCGGCGTCAGGCGATCCACCGGATCCAATCCAGCGCCGCGCAATTGGGCAGCGCGCGTGTCCCACGCCTGTTCGAGCGCGGTCAGCGTGACGGTGGTACCGGACAGCAGGAGCAGCCGTCGCTCGAGGTCCAGCGGCAACCGGTAGCGCCAGCCGGGACGCGACGTCACCGGCGTGTGCGTCAGCAACTCGAGCAGACGCTCGGCAGTCGCATCGACCACGTTGCCTTCGTGTTCCGCCGCCGCCGCGGCGTTCGCGCGAAACTTGCCGGCCCAGTCGCGCAGCGCGGTTTCCACCGGCAGATCGCTCGCATGCGCGACCCAGCGCGCCAGGGACGTTGCGGGCAACACGCCGTAGGGTTGATCGCCGATGCGTATCGCGGGATACGGTCCTTCCGGCGCGAGGAAGCGCGCGGCCCAGCGACCGGCGTCCCACGCCGCCGCGCCCGCACCCCAGAAATCTTTCGCGTCGCGATTCCACAGCGCGGGCCAGAGTGAGCCCACCATGCTGCGCGCCGGCGCGACGAGGTCGACGTCGCCACCGTGGAGCGCGCCCAGGCGCGCGCGGCCGCCAGTCAGTGCGCGCTCCAGCAAGGCGACCGCAGGCTGATCGAGGCCGGTGCGCCGCGCGGTTGCGAGCCAGCGCGCCGGGTCGCGGCCGAGGTCGGTAGTCGGCTCGCCCTCGACGGTGTTGGTCGGCGTTCCCGGCGCGAGCACAGCGAGCTCACCGGCAGCGGCATGCGCCTCGAACAGTTGCGTTGCGCTGTCGCGACCGACGCCGATCACGTACAGCGCATCGATGTCGTTCGGCGCCGCGACACCGACATCGATGTCTACGCCTAACCCTACCTTCTTCGCTTCGTCGTACGAGAGCCACCAGGTCTCCGGCAACGACACGTCGTCGCCGCTGACGGCCGGATCCGTGAAGCGTGCATGCAGATCGGCCTGCGCGCCGAGCGCCGCGCGGTCGATTGGCAACATCGTCGCGAGCAGCGAAGGCGGATTGCCGGCCCGCGCGGCCCACACTTCAAGCTGATCGGGCAAGCCGACCGCCTTTTGAAAACTGCGATAGTCCGGCGGACCCACCACCACCGGATCGACGTCTATGGCACCGCCGACATCGGTGCGGCGCACCGGCACCGATCGCGCGAGCCAAGCCGCGCGCGGCGGCCCGAGCGCGTCGGACAGGATGTGAAACGCCGACGCCGCATTGGGGTGGCGCAGATCGCCGTCGATGTCGCGCCAGAAGCGGCGCAACGCATCGATTTCATTGGCGCGCGCTGGGCCCCCGCGGCGATCGATCGCTGCCGATTCCGGGAACACGCGGACGCGCAACTGCCACTGCGGACGCCCCACCTCGGGCGCGCGAAAGCGCGTTTCGATCCGCAGCGGCAGCAACACGCCGACCGCCACGTCCCGTCCGACCGCATCGCAGCGCATCTTGCCGGTGTGCACGAGATCCTCGAGGTCGGCCGGCAGCGCGTGCGCCACCGTGACAACGTTGCCCAGATTGGCGGTGGGACGGCCGAGCGTGTCGCGCGCGGCGAGAATTGCGCGCGCGATATGGGTGCTCATCGGCCGACCTTCGTACGCGCGCCGTGGATCGGGCTTGAGTTCGGCCAGCAGTTGCGTCGGAGCCTTCACGGTGTCGAGCCACGCCCTTGCCGCGTCCATGGCGCGCTGGTGCTCGGCCGGTTGCGCGAAGCGATCGAATTCGTCCAGATCGCGTTCGAGCGCTTCGATCGCGGCGCGATGCGCGAGCGCATCGCGGCGCAATGTCGCGGCGCGCGTGATGTCCTGCTCGAGCCGAGGATCGCGCACGATCCCGGCGCCGCTCGTGGCCTGTCGAATGTATGCCGGCATCGCGTCGAGCGCAGCGGCAGCCACGGCCAGCGCGCCGCGCGCGGCGGAAAGGGCCTTGCGATAACGCAACAGTTCGTCGTGGCGGATGGTCATCTCACGCGTGCGCCAGCAGGGCGCCCAGGAACACGCGCACCGGCGTCGCGAAACGCGCGACGGCGAATTCGGCGCCATTCTTTGCCGCAGCGCCGGCGTTGAACGTGTGCCGCTGGCAATGATCGAGCGGCGGCGGCGCCTCCGTGTAGAAGCGATAGCCAGGCGGCGGCTCCTCGAGCACCAGCCAGTGATCGGCAGCCGCGGGCGGCGCAACGGGAAAGCCGAAAAAGAAGACGTCGGTACCGATCTTGCCGGTGAACGTCGGATCGATCGGCGTCCAGCCGGGATCGCCGGGCTTGGGCACGACGTCCCAGTTCGGTGCGCCGCCCACGAGCGCGCTCACGAGATAGACGGCGGTCGTGGGATAGCGGCGGAACAAGTCCGTGCGGAACACGACGACGAGATTCTCGCCGCCCGAGGGATCGGCGCGATGCGTAGGATCGCCGAGCGGCGGTATCTGCGGCCAGCTCGATATCGGGACGATGTCGACCGGCGGTGGCGCCGGCTTGGGCAGCACCGGATGCTGCCAGAACCGGCGCAGCGGCGACCAGCCGGACATGATCGGAATGTTGCGCCAGCGCAGCTCGCCCAAGGTGTGAACGTTGGCGCCCACGAGAAATGCGTCGACGAACACCGGATTGGTCTTCACCGCGACGACCCGATCGGTCTGCAACATGCCCACACCCGGCAACAGCCAATCCGGCTCGTACTCGGACAGAAACTTCCACAGCGGCAAATCGAGCTCTGGTTGCAAATCAGGCGGAGCGAGCACAGGTTCGCGCAATCCGTGTGTGGTGCCCAGCACGCGCTCGACGACCACGGGCCGCGCGACGGTGGGATCGATAGCATCGCTGACGCGTGTCGCGAGCCCGACGAGGTCGAGCGGATTGCACGGTGGATCGGCAGGCTCGCGCTCTTCGCGTCCAATGAGCTCCGCAAGCAGCGCGCCGAGATCCGGATCGACGTCACGGTTGGCGAAACCGTGTTGCAGCCGATCGAGCAAGTCGTCGCGCGGCTGCGCCGGTGGACAGCGATTGGCCGCTTCGAGGAGTGCGGGCAGCGTCGCCGCCCCGGGGCGCGCCAACGCGGCGCGTGCGGTGCCGTTGCGCGCAATGCGTCGCATTGCACTCGAAAAAAGCTCGCGCACAAACGTCGGCGTGCGGCGGTCGATCTGATCGAGCACGGTGTGACCGCCACCGGCCGGCAAGCGGGCGAGCAGGGGACCCATGAGTGCGAGACGCGCGATCGGATCCGCAGGAAAGCGCCGGTTCCACAACGAGCGGACGGCCGTGAGGCCAAGCGTCAGATGCCGGATGCGCTGCGCCGCCGCCGCGAGCGCGCCTGCTTGGGCGGCGGCCGCGTCGGCAATCTTCTGCTGCCATGCGATGCCGGCCCACGCGCCAAGGCCCGCCGCGCCGCGGCGGCGAATGTCGGTGCGCAGCTCGTTGCGCCAGCCGGTGACGGGATCCGCGAGCATTGCGGGCGGCGTCCACGGTTCCTCGTAGCGCGGCGCCGTCAGCACCCAGCGGCCTTGGAACGTGCGCGCGCGCGCGGTGAGCGCGAGCGTCTCGGTGGCGAGGTCGGCGTCGACCGGCTGCGCATCGGCATTGGAATCCGTGCGCTCGAGCGCAGCGGCAAACATCACGGCGAGCGGATTGCGCGCCGCGCGCCGCGCCGGATCGCGCCATTCATAGCGGACCGAAGCGACCCCGAACGTGGCGCCGATCTCGGCAGCGGTGACGGGTTCGAGGCGCGCCGCGATCTGCGCGAAATCGCCTTCCGGACCCGTGCGGAAATGCCAGTAGTCGTAACACGGGAGCACGACGCTCGCCGCACCCGGCAGCCACGCATCGGACAACACGGGAGCGGGATCTTCGCCGGTGAGCGTGAACGCCGGAACGAGCGCGGCGATGTAGTTGGTCTCGGCCAGGCAATCACGCGGGCTGAGGATGCGCGCCACCGGTGCACCCGAAATCTGGTGCACGTGCGCCCACTGATACGACTTGCGCAAATCGTGGTCGGCGAGCACGCCGCCAAGCAGCTGCACCGTGCCGTCCGGACGCACGACGATTTCGTCGCCGGCGGTGCCGACCACGAGCACGAGCCATGGGCGTACCGCACCATCCGCATTCGGCAGCTCGGGAGTGTAACGCCATGGGAGATCCGTCGCCGCGAACTCGATCTGCGCCGCCTTCGTCTCGACGGCGTCGCTCGAACCTGGCGCCGGCACGCGCTTGATGATCGCACTGGGCAAAAGACCGCGCACATCGCCGGGGCCCAGTAGTTCGAACGGCGCGCCGCCCGGCGGGCTGGTGCGCGCTGCGTCGTCGACGTCGATCAGCGTGACCGGCAGCGCGGCTTGTAGCCGACCGCCGACGACCGGGCCATTGGCGAGCGCGAAGAGTCCGGAGCGCTGAAACGCGAGGAAGGTTTCGCTCATGGATTAGTTAGTTAGCGGACCGTCGAAAATCCACGAACCTCATTCTGAGAAGCGAAGCGGCGAGGAATCTGCCTTTGGCAGTTCATTGGGTTGGCCCGGAAACAGGTTTCTCGCTGCGCTCGAAATGAGGCTGGGAATAGGGTGCGCGCGCCGTTCTTCATTGGCCCGTTACACGCCCGCCAGGTTGACCGGCCGCGCAGCGTCCGCTTCCGCGAGCGCAAATCCTGCCTGCGAATAACGCACGTGCTGATGCGCGGCGGTGGCACTGCGAAACTTGGCGCCGTCGCCGGCAATCCACGGCTCGGGCGAAACCTGCACCAGCGCATCGCCGCTCGAGGTCGCCGGTGCTGCATCGCGCGCCGCCAGCATGCCGAGCACGTGCGGAAGAAACGGGAACGACGGATGCGGCTTGCAGTCGTCGGGGTCCTGTCCATGCACGTGCCGAATGACCGAGACTTGCGCCGGATCGACCGTGGCCGGGCCGTCAAGCAACACCGCCATCGTCAACGCCACGCCTGCGTCGAGCGTGTCGAACGCCGGCCGGTTCAGCGCTTCGGCATTGCTGAGCGTGTGATACGAGCCCGGGCTGAAGAGTCCGGGAATGACCGCGGAGGCGCCGGGCACGCTGGCCCTTACGCCCTGCGGCCGGCCGAGCGGCTTGCCCTCGAGTCGCTCGATGACGAGATCGAGCGGTGCACGACGTTGCTGCCAGCGCACCGACCCCAACGGCGACATCATCGCCAGTTGACCGTGCGGCGCGCGCGCGACGATGGTGACCAGCGTGTCGCCGGTGCCGCCGGCGTGAACGTTTTCGGGCTTGCCGAGCTCCGGTGTGAGTTCAACGAGGAGATCGATCTGCGGCGTGCTCATCTCGCCGCCGCCGGAACCCAGCGTGAAGGACTCGTGCCACGAAATATCGAACAGGAACATTTCGATCGTGAGGCGGCCGCTGATGACGATTGGACCGGGACCATCGAGCGTCCCATCGAGGCGCACGCCGGCGAACGCGCGCCCCAGCACGCGGACGCGAAAACCGGCCGAGCAATCCGCGTGGAAATGGAATGGCCGGAACTGGATCAGTGCGTCGACGCCGAGAAAGCCGTCCGCCGACAGTCCCGCGCCGATCGCGACTTCGAAGTGGCCGCCCAGATGCAGCGTGTTCGACGTCACCGCAAAATAACCGTCGGCGCGGAAGTCGATCCCCGGCACGCTGATGTCGAGCGCCAAACCCACGCGGCGCAGCGGCGGCAGCTGCGCCGGCTCCGGATTGAATCCCGGATAGAAGCCGCCAACCGTCAGCAACGTGTACGGGGTGGCGCCGTAGTTGAGGCGAAATGCGGAGTCCCCGGTGATCGTGAAGATGCCGAGCGCGCGACTGTCGACGAGGCTCGCGTCGAACGCGATGGTCTGCTGCTGGAAGTCGAGCACGCCCAGCACGTCGAGCCGCAGCTTGAGCAGCGGGACCGGTCCGGGAATACCGGCGCGCGCACTCCCGACGATGACGATGCGCGACGGTCCCGGCAACTCGATGATGACGCCGACGTCGAGTGCGATGAAGCTCTCGTCCGGCAGGATCTTGAGCCAGCCGAGCTCGAACGTCGGGCCCGCGAGATGATGACCCCTGGCCGGTGGAAACATACGCTCGACGCCGTCGAGCAGCCGCGGCGCATCGCGCACGGGATCGCTCGCGAACAGCACGTCGCCGGCGGTGCCTGCGCGCAACGCCACTGCCAGCGCATCGGTGTCGGCGCGGCGATGCACGCCGACGAGGCCTCCGACGCGATTGAGCGAGAAGCCGAAGCTCAGCTGGATGCCCGGGTTGAAGCCGACGCCGATGATGGCGAGAAACGACGGCGTTGCATCGGCGAGCTTGCGCAACGACGCGAGCGCCGTCACGTCGACGGCGCCGAGCCCCAGGTGCAGCACGCCGGACGCGCCGTCGTCGAGAATGCGCAGCGCCCCGCCGCCATCGAACGGTCCGCTGAGTACGGCCGAGGCCGCGTTCGGGCGGAAAGGTCCGAGCGTCAGCGGCAACGGAACGCCGGGCGGCTGCACGGTCAACGGACCGGCCACGACTTCGAGATGCAATGGCCCCACGTCCGCCTGCGCGCGCAGGCCCTGCGGGTCGTCCCAATGGAAGTTGTCCGACAGACCCGGCAACGCGGGCAAGTGACCGAACACGAACTCACGCAGGCGCGCCGTCAGCGCGTTGCACGCGTCCTTCCAGGCGTTGGCGGCGTTGGACCACGCGAGCTGCGCGGCCGGGGTGGGCACTGCCTGCAGATCGAGCGCTGCCGTCCTGAGTTGTTGCGCGGCCGTGAGGAACGGCCCGAACTGCGGATCGCCGACCAAGGCCCCCAGCGACTGCCCGGTCACCTTGGTCGCGACCTCCTCAGCGAAACCGACGATGTCGTTCGGATTCATGCGGCGGACGCGGGCGCTACGCCATTCACGATCGAGTGTTCAGCCGCAACGGAGCAGAATCTTCAGGCGTCGGTGGATGAGTTTCTATAAGCTGTGTCTTACAGTTCTTGGTGGTCGGATTCGCAGGGGGCTTCCCGCCCTTCCCTGACCTCCGGCGTCTCAGACGAGTCGTCTTACTCGAGATCGAGGGGGTCGCGCCGGGGGCCCACGGTGCGCATGGTCTCGAAGCCGTGCTCCACCATGTCGCAGTACAACTCCACGCGGTTGCCGTCGGGGTCAGGGAAATAGACGCTGCGCGTGACATTGTGCTCGATCGTGGCCTCGACCGGCACCCCGATCGCCTTCAGCTCTCTGTAGGCTGCCTGCAGTTCCTCGAAGCTCCCGAGCTGCCACGCCATATGGTGAAGACCAGGCTGCGCGGCGTCAGGCGTTTCGCCGGTGGCCAGCTGGAACAGGGCCAGTTCGTGGTGCTCCTGGCCGAAGCTGAGGAACACCGTCCCCCGCTCCAGATCCTCGTGGGCCACCTTCAATCCCAAGGTCCGCGTGTAGAAGTCCTTCGATTTGCCGGCATCACGGACCTTCAAGACGAGATGACCGAGCTTGCGTGCCTGAATCATGTTGTTCCCTCCTGGCGCCGGATCGAACCTCATTCTGTCACGAGGAGCGGTGAGTTGACATTGTAACCCAGGAAGATTGCCGTGCCATGTTCGATTCGCCAGGAGAGCCACCGGCACGAGCAGGACGGATGCGCGGCGCCTTCGCATCGACGCGTGAGGGAGGCTCACGGGTGTCGCCCGGTCAGCTCGATCACCTGTCCCAGTCGAAGGACAGTCATCGTGAACTGCGCTCCCGGAGGCAGGCTGGTCAAGATGTCGCGGACCCTCCGGTGGTCGGCCGCGTCGCTCACGGGGATGCCCTGAACCTTCAGGATGATGTCTCCGCCCACCACGTACGGCTCGCCCATGATGGTGGCGGACACCGCGCCGCCCCGCAGCCCAACCGCCTCTCCCGGAGAGCCCTTCGCGACGGTCTTCACGAGATAACCGGTCGGCTGGGGAAGATTCAGGACCTGCGCGATGGGGCCGGAGATGAGCCAGCCGTCCAGCCCGCTCCAGAACGACGGCCGCTCCA